>VOFJ01003301.1_pt1 | contig 321534 bp, 472 predicted proteins | sample 5384081 | NCBI WGS metagenome assembly VOFJ01 (sample SAMN12384729, study PRJNA508395) | human gut metagenome | isolation source: healthy gut I | host: Homo sapiens | reverse complement strand
TAAAAATATTCCGTGCGTAACCATGTATGATTACGGTCAAAAAATTGTCTTTTTGAATACAATTCCCCTGTCATTGTAAGTTATAACAGAATAAACTCCGCCTGTTGCCCTTTTTACGGACTGATAAGGAAGATTATCCCTTGTTACCTTCCACGAAAGCGGTTCATTCTTCGTCAGCAGACAAGACATCTTGTAATCCATACCGTGAAGTTCGATTTCGGTAATTTCTTTTTTGCTCTTTGCAGCCTGAATTAAAATAGTTTGCACGGACACCCGCAAGTGCATCATTCTTAAAATCAAGTTTTTCATAGTCTGAAACAAGAACGGAATATATAATTAAGCCGTCAGTCAGCTTTTGAGATTGTTCAAGCATTATGAATTATTCCTTTCAAGAAAATTCTGTGTAGCGTAACCCTAAAAAGAAAATAAAGGGCGAACAATGTCCGCCCTGAAATAATCGAGTTATATTTAAATCAGATAGAAATTGTCATAGCAATCTTGTAAAGCTCTTCATCAAACACACGAGGCATATCAAGTGCTTCGTTGATATCAAGATCAACAATCTTGCCGCCCTGCATTGCAACAACTCTGTTACCGATATTCTGTTCAAGAAGTTCAACAGCCTTAAAGCCCATCTGGCTTGCAACAACTCTGTCACGAAGTGTCGGAGAACCGCCACGCTGTACATGACCGAGGACTGTAGCTCTTGCCTCGATACCAAGACGCTGTTCTACATACTTTGCAAGATCTCTTACAACCGCCGACACCCTCGGCAACAACAACGATAAAGTGTTTTTTGCCTGTTTTCTGAGTGTTGATGATTCTTGCGATTACATCTCTTTCGATATTGTACTGAACCTCAGGAACAAGGATAGCTGTAGCACCTGTTGCGATACCCGTCTGGAGAGCAATATCACCGCAGCGTCTGCCCATAACCTCAACTACAGAACAACGGTCGTGTGACTGTGCTGTATCACGGATACGGTCAACCATCTGAATAGCTGTGTTCATGGCTGTATCAAAAAACCAACCGTGTATTCGGAGCAGGCAATATCGTTATCAATTGTGCCGGGAACACCAATACAGTTAATACCTGCGTTTGTAAGGCAACGAGCACCTCTGAATGAACCGTCACCGCCGATTACAACAACACCGCTTACACCGATGCTTCTGCAAAAATCGGCAGCTCTCTGAATACCGGCAGGAGTAGCGTACTCTTCGCTTCTTGCTGTGTAAAGCATTGTACCGCCGTTCCCCGATGATATCAGATACACTTCTGAGGTTCATTTCCTCAACATCACCGTTGAGCAAACCGTTATATCCACGGTAAACACCGTAAACCTTCATTCCTTTATTTATACCGGCACGAACTACAGCTCTGACAGCCGCATTCATACCGGGAGCATCGCCGCCGCTTGTTAATACTGCAATTGATTTCTGTGTCTGTGACATTATAATCTACCTCCATAGGTTATTAACTTCTACCATTATAATACAATTGTTTTTTGTTTACAAGTGGATTTTCGCAATTTTAAAAAAATAAAAAAGATTTTATTACAAAAGCATTTAATTCTTTTACCGTTTTGTTACAGAAATCTGTGAATTTGTTCATAAATATACTGTTTTCACCTCTCTGTTTCGATAAAATAACAATATTTTGTAACAAAGACTGTAAGTTTGTTGACTTTTATATAATATGGTTTTATAATTATCCTTGGATAAGAGACAGATTTTGTGCCTGTCTTGCGACAAGTCACCTGAGTGACAATTTTTCGGGAGGATAATTTATATGACTAAGTTATATCTGGCTATTCCCTGTTATAACGAAGAAGAAGTTCTGAGGGATTCGGCGGAAAAACTGCTAAACAAATACAGCACGATGATGGCAGAGGGCAAAATTTCTGCCGACAGCCGTATTGTGTTTATTGATGACGGCTCAAAGGACAGGACATGGGAGATTATTTCAGAACTCCATACAGAAAATCCTATTTTCCAGGGCATCAAGCTTTCAAGAAACAGAGGTCACCAGAATGCACTTCTCTGCGGTCTTATGACTCTTAAAGATAAGGCTGACGCTGTGATTTCAATTGACGCAGACCTTCAGGACGATATCAATACCTTTGATGAAATGGTGGCAAAGTACGAGGACGGTTGCGATGTTGTATACGGTGTTCGTTCTAAAAAGAGAAACAGACACATTCTTCAAGAGATTTACAGCTGAGGGATTCTACAAAATTCTTAATCATATGGGTGCTAAGGTTATTTTTAACCACGCTGATTTCAGACTTATGAGCAAGAGAGCACTCAACGCTTTTTCATTATATAAGGAAACAAACATCTTCCTTCGCGGTATGGTTCCGATGATCGGCTTTAAGTCTGATATTGTTACATATGAGCGTTCCGAAAGACTTGCAGGTGAAAGTAAATATCCGTTAAAGAAAATGCTTGCACTTGCGTGGGAGGGTATTACATCTCTCAGCATTCAGCCAATCAGAATGATTACATGGCTCGGTGCAATCGTGTTCGGCATCAGCCTTATTATGATTATCTACTCACTCATCAGCTTTTTCTGCGGTTGGACTGTAAGCGGTTGGTCAAGCCTTTTATGTTCAATTTGGGCAATCGGAGGACTTCAGCTCCTTGCAATCGGTGTTATAGGCGAATACATCGGAAAGATTTATATGGAAACAAAGCGCAGACCAAGATTTATTGTTGACAAAGTTCTTGATGACGATGAACAGTAATAGAATCACCAAAGTCCTGACCGGAATTTTCGGCGGAGTATTTACGGTTGGTTTTGTTTATCTGTTTGTAAATATTATCATAATCGGCTTTGACGGAAATGTTGACAGAAGATTCGATTCATTTTCAAAGATGTTCATTCTTTTGATTTTTGCCGTTTTGACCGTCGGAATATGTGCATTGTATTTTCATTACACCTCCGATAAAAGCTGTAAGAAGATTAAAGCGAAGTCGAGATTTGAATTTAATGATAAAAATACCAAAAAGGTTATTTTTATCGGATGCGGTATCCTTCTGATTGTTGAAATTATTTTTGCGTTGCTTACCGATTTTGAACCTGTTGCCGATTTGCATAACATCAAAAGATATGCAATGTATTTTTCAACCCACGGCAATTTCAACCTCATTGAACAGGATTACGCAAACGATTATCAGTATCTTGTAAGATATCCGAATAATATGGCATTGCTTTTGATTGTGTCGCTTGTCGGAAGATTAAATTACCTTATATTCGGTCATTATGTTGATTTTGCACCTGTTGTTGTTAATATTTTGGCGATTAATATTTCAATAATGCTGACGGCATTTACAGCAAAAAAGACTTTTCGGCAACAAAAAGGCTCTTTTTTGTACTTGCTTTTTGTGCATTGTTTTTACCTTATCTCACCTATCTGCCGTACTATTACAGCGATTCAATGTCGATGCCGTTTCTTATCGGAGCTGTTTATCTCATTGTTTCCGCATTACAGGTTGACAACAGAAAGAGTATGTACGCAAAGCTTTGTGTTGCAGGTGCATTGATTTTCCTCGGATATAAAGTTAAGGGCAGTCTTATCATACTGTTCGCAGTCGGACTTTTATTGTTATTCTTGAAGTTCAAATTCAAAAAAGCAATCTGCCTTATTCTGGTGTTTACGGCAGGGTTTGGTGTGATTGGATTCGCATACAATACAGCCGTTGACGCTGTCAATCCGATCACGAAACAGCAGTATGAAAAATATGAATATCCTGTTACTCACTGGCTTATGATGGGGCTTAAAGGTCTTGGAAAATACGATGAGCATGATGACTATTACACTCGTTCATTTCCCTCGAAAAAAGAGAAAAAACAGGATGCTAACATTAAGGTTATTAAAGAAAGAATAAAAGATTACAAATTTAGCGGTTTGTATGAACATATGATTGAAAAAGCTGTTTGGACATGGCAGGACGGTACATATTACATTTCGTACCATAACAGAAAGCCAAAGAATGATAATATTCTTATGGATTTTCTGCATATTGACGGAAAGTACAACAAGGCCTTCCAAAATTACAGTTCGGCTTTACAACTGTTCATTTTATTGATGATTTGTATTTCGGCATTAAAAACTCTTATCAAACCTAAAGTTGATGAGATGCTGTTAATCAAAGGAGTTGTATTTGCGGCATTCCTTTTCTTCCTGTTATGGGAAACAAGGTCAAGATACCTGTTTGATATGACGCCTCTGTTTATTCTGCTTACGGTTGACGATGTATGGATACCGCAAAAAGCTTTTCTTGATTCATTCAGAAAACCTAAACAACAAACAGAAAAACAGGCATAATTTAATAAAGTTTTCAAGTGACAGCCGAAAATGTTACAACATTACAAACTTTTTCATTAAAAATCAATATTTTCGTTTGCAATTTATTGTAATGATGCCTAAATTATGCTATTATTACTATATGTGCAATGATTTGCAAATTTCAAGCTTGAAAGGTAAAAATTATGGATTATGAAAAGCTGAAAAAGAGGGATTCCTCGCTGGACATTTTGCGAATAATCGCAGTCTTTACCGTTTTATCGGTTCATTTTTTCCTACACAACGGATTTTACAGCCAGACAATCGAAGGGACACCGATGTATGTTGCTGTTGTAATGAGAACCCTGTTTTCCGTTTGCGTTCCCTTGTTCATGTTGCTGACAGGTTATTTGATGAGTAAAAAAGAACTGAGTAAAAAAGTACTATTCGGGAATTACGAAAACACTTGTTGTTTTTTTGTAATCTCAACACTTGCGTGTATGATTTACAAAAACATTGCACAAGGTGATGTTTTTGACCTGAAATCTTTCATACTCGGAACGCTTGATTTTACCGGTTCCAACTACTCCTGGTACATTGAAATGTACATAGGGTTGTTTCTGCTTACACCGTTCCTTAATCTTGCTTACGGAAAACTTAAAAACAAAAAGCAAAAAGCAGGTACTCCTTGTAACAGCTGTTTTTCTGACAATCATCCCCTCGTTATTTAATATTTTCAATTTTGGCTCACTTGATTGGTGGACTAATCCGACTTCATCGGATGAGTTTCAGAAACTTGTCCCAAGCTGGTGGCAGGGATTCTACCCCGTTGCATACTACTTTGTGGGTTGTTACATAAGAGAATACGGATTGAAAATGAAAACAAGAACAATGCTTATACTCTTTGTTTTTTCACTTTTCATATTCAGCACATTCAATTATTTCAGAAGCTACGACACAACATTTCAAATCGGGTACATACATTTATTGGTACGGATTTGAACCGTTTGTTTTATCTGTACTGCTTTTTCTCTTGATTAAGAGAATCAAGGCCGATAACTTCCCGAAAGCCGCTAAAATTGTACTTTGGAAAGTTTCTGACCTTGCACTTGGAATTTATCTTATTTCTTTTATTTTTTTTTGACAGCATTGTTTACCCCGTACTCTGCGAAAAAAGTAATATTAATGCCTGACAGACTTCCGTATTACTTTGTTACGGTTCCGATAGTTTTTGTGCTTTCCGCCGCCGCATCATTTATTATGAATCTTGTTGCAAAACTGCTTATTGACGGTTTTAAATCGCTTGCGAACATAATAAAGGATTTGCGTTCAATGCCTGACAAAGGAAAGTGGCAGCACATAATTTTTGCTGTGGTTATGGCTTTTGCTATTGGATTTTCACTTTGGAAATGCTATTACGGTTTTGGCGGTAACGACGAATCGTTTTATCTTACAATTCCGCACCGATTAACTCTCGGTGATTCATTACTCGGTGACGAATGGCACCTCACACAGCTTTCAGGATTTTTACTTTTGCCGTTCGTATGGCTCTACACAATGATTACGCAATCTACTGTCGGAATAATCTTTGCGGCAAGAGTTTTCTATGTAATCTGTCACGCTGTTATTGTGTGCGTTATCTATTCAAGACTTAAAAAGTACGGATATTTCTCAGTATTCGGTTGTGTGCTTTATTTCCTCTTTACACCGTTTGACATTATGGCATTGAGTTATAACACAATGGGACTTGATCTAATTGCGCTCACGGGTGTTTTAATGGCAACAGCCGATTATTCAAAAAAATTACCGCTCATAATCAGCGGACTTGCATTTGCAGGCGCAGTTCTCTGCTGTCCGTACCTTGCGGCAGTTTATGTAATGTATATTATTGCAATAGGAATTCACTATGTAATTAAGAAAACTGCCCTTAATAAAAATGTGTTCAATTCTGAACTTTTCTCGATTAAAACTTTTCTGTGGTTTACCTTGGGAGCAGGAATACTTGCGGCTATTTTCCTTGTATTTGTACTTTCAAGAGTAAGTATTAATGAGATTTTCTCAAATCTCCCCTATCTTCTTGCCGATCCCGACCATCCGCAAATGGGCTTTATGGCAAAGATGAATTACTACTTTAAAACAATCGTAGAATGTCACACTCATTTTAAATATGTACTTATGGCATACGGTGCTACCGCAATTGTTATGTTGCTTGACAGAAAGAGAAAACAACACCGTTCGATTTATCTTATTCTTACAAGTGCAATCGTTATTTTGTCGCTTGTAATGTTTATGCCGACAATGACAAGCGTTTACTACAATGCAATTATGTTCCCGATGATTTTCATGGGCATCACAGCGTATGTTCTTTCTGAAAATAAGCAAAGAGAACTGTTTGCTTCACTCTTTGTTCTCGGAATTTTTTATTCTATTGCATTGTGTTTCTCCTCAAATCAGTATTTTTTATGTAACTGCAATGGCTTGCACCGCATCAAATATTGCAAGCTTTGTATTCATCGGCAATCTGATTAAGGAACTGAAAGCAAATCCCGATAATCTTGACTACGCTGTTCCGTGTAAATATTTAGCATTCGTGATGACTGCGTTTCTGATTATTCTGCAGGCTTGTTTTCAGGTTACCATCAAGGCAGAGCATTGCTTCTGGGACAGTGAACCGAAACAGCTGACACAGACAATTCAGAACGGCCCTGCAAAGGGTATAAAAACAACACAGAATAACGCACAAACCTATGAGCAGATTTATGCCGATATCAGTCAATATCAAAATCTTGAAAAAGGAAACATACTGTTCCTTACGCAAAAAACATGGACTTATCTTGCGGCGGAGGATTTCCCTTACGGAACGCTTTCTGCGTATGTTACGGGTGAAAATCAGAACAGTCTTGCAAGACTTCGCTCATATTATTCGGTAAACAGCAAAAAAAAATTCCGAAATATATTTACATTCCGAAGGACTCAGAGTGGGATAATCTTCAGAAGATTCTTCTTGAGGCACAGCAGAACGGTTACTCTTTTGAGCGAAAACGAAGTTTCGTATAAACTTGTAAAATAAATAATATTTTACAGATTTCAGACATAAATATCACGCAGGGATAAAAATTATGATTTCTGCGTGATATTTTTTTGTTTTTTCAGCACATATTTTTTTTGAAAATGTACAAATAAAAAAACTTGTTTTTTTTGTGAATTATGGTATAGTGAATTATGATAGGCAAGAAGGGCTTGCCACAGAATTTGGTCGCATTTTTGTGAAAATTTTAAGTTGGGGGGCATAATCATGGATATTAAGCAGACTTATAACGAATGGCTTGAAAACGCAGTTGAGGACAAAGACCTTACGGCAGAGCTTGAAAGTATAAAAAAAACAACGAAGATGAACTTTATGATCGTTTCTACACAGCTTTAAAATTCGGTACTGCAGGCCTCAGAGGCATTATCGGTGCGCAGGTACTAACAGAATGAATATTTATGTTGTTCGTCAGGCTACACAGGGACTTGCTAACTATGTGCTTAAAAAGTACGGCAATGGTTCTGTTGCAATCTCTCACGACAGCAGAATTAAAGCAGATTTATTTATGAATGAGGCGGCAAGAGTTCTTGCGGCAAACGGCATTAAGGTTTACATCACATCAGAACTTCAGCCTACCCCCGTTCTCTCTTACCTCGTTCGTTACTTTAAATGTCAGGCAGGTATTATGGTTACAGCCAGCCACAACCCTGCAGCTTACAACGGCTATAAGGCATACGGTGAGGACGGTTGCCAGATGACTGATGTTGCCGCAAACACTGTATATGACGAGATTTCAAAGCTTGATATGTTCAAGGATGTTAAAATTACCGATTTTGACGAGGCAGTTAAGAGCGGTATGATTGAATATGTTGACGAGAGCGTTTATGACACATATCTTGAAAAAGTTATGGAACAGCAGGTTAACCCCGGCGTTTTGCAAGGGCGCAGACCTTAAAGTTGTTTATACACCGCTTAACGGTACAGGTAATAAGCTTGTAAGAAAGGTTCTCGGCAAGATTGGTGTTAATGATGTAGTTGTTGTCCCCGAGCAGGAACTTCCTGACGGCAACTTTACAACATGTCCTTATCCGAATCCTGAGATCAAAGAGGCACTTGCAAAAGGTCTTGAGCTTTGTGAAAAAAAGAACAGCCTGACCTTCTCCTTGCAACCGATCCTGATGCTGACCGTGTAGGTATTGCCGTTAAGGATTATGACGGCAGTTACAGACTCATTTCAGGTAACGAGGACGGTGTAATGCTCACCAATTACATTCTCTCTTGTAAAAGGCAAGCGGTAAGCTTCCTGAAAAGCCTGTTGTAGTAAAAACTATAGTTACTACAAAACTCATCAACAAGCTTTGCGAAAAATACGGCTGTGAACTCAAGAATGTTCTTACAGGTTTCAAATACATTGGTGAAGTTATTCTAAACCTTGAAAAAAAGCATGAAGAAAACAGATATCTCTTCGGTTTTGAAGAAAGCTACGGCTACCTTTCAGGCACATATGTAAGAGATAAGGATGCTGTTGTTGCATCAATGCTCGTTTGCGAAATGGCTGCTTACTACAAGAAGCAGGGCAAGTCACTTGCCGAGGTTATTGACGGTCTTTATGAAGAATTTGGTTACTACCTCAATCAGACATACTCATTCGAGTTTGACGGTGCCGCCGGTATGCAAAAGATGTCTGATATTATGACAGCTGTAAGAGATAACACACCAAAGAGCATTGCAGGCTACGATGTTGTTAAGGTTTCCGACTATTTTCTCAGGAAAGAAACAGATGTTGCAACAGGCAGCGTTACCGACATTGACCTTCCTAAGTCAAATGTTATTGCTCTTCACCTTGCGGATGACAACGCTGTTATTATCCGTCCAAGCGGAACTGAGCCAAAGACTAAGCTCTATATTACTTCAGTCGGTAAGGCTAAAGATAATGCTGCAGAAATCTGTGAAAAGCTTGTTGTTGCAAGCAAAGAGATTCTCGGCGTTGAGTAATTGGAATCAACATATAATAGTTGCACCTAAATTTAAGGGGACAGATTTTTTCTGTCCCCTGTTTTTATGTGTATTTTATCAAAAACGCAACTCCCCTATTTCTCGTGATAATACATTGTATAACACGCAAAACAGAGGTGACTGCTGTTGCAGTCACCTCCGTAATCGGTTGATTTATAAATAGCAATTTTTAAAGGGGTATGTTGTTATTTTAAATTAAATAATATGCCCTTTGGACTCATCTCCAATATCGGATATTATGCCCTTGACAATAATAACTTTGTATTACATTGGACTTATCTCCGTTCTTAAATTTGAATATAAAAAGTCTTTTGACCGTTAAAATTCATAATATCAATCAGTACAAAGATTGCTTAAAAGCTTATCAACTTTTTCTCTGAATCAATTGTACCTGTCCTTAAACTAAGTCTTTGGAATTTTTTGGACTGTCAGCCTATATAGTCATCGGAATTAACTCCTTTTACTTTAGCTTCGACTAACTGTGTTTATACATCTGAGTATGTATACTACAATCAAACTATAAGACCTAAATTCTCATTGGAATAATCTCCTGTTGTTTGCAGATTTCTATGTCATCCCGACATTTTCTTTACTGCTAATCAATGCTTTATTTACGACTTATATTAACTTTTCGTCAAATCAATATCAGTAACCGTATACCGTCAATTCCCGTTAATTGATTTTATTTTTGACTTTGTATCGGTTTAAAATCTCAAGCATACATCGGAATATCTCCAATCTTGTCGCGTAAGCGAGATTTAATTTAAGTTCTTATCTCATCGGAATTAACTCCTTTTACTTTTAGCTTCGACTAACTGTGTTTATACATCTGAGTATGTACACTACAATCAAGCTATAAGACCTAAATTCTCATTGGAATAATCTCCTGTTGTTTGCAGATTTCTATGTCATCCCGAAACATTTTCTTTACTGCTAATCAATGCTTTATTTACGACTTATATTAACTTTTCGTCAAATCAATATCAGTAACCGTATACCGTCAATTCCCGTTAATTGATTTTATTTTTTGACTTTGTATCGGTTTAAAAATCTCAAGCATACATCGGAATATCTCCAATCTTGTCACATAAACGAGATTTAATTTAAGTTCTTATCTCATCGGAATTATCTCCTGACACTTTAGTTTACCTTGAATTTTAGGAATCAGATTGAAATTTACGGTTTCACTCTGTATTATAAGTTTCCAAATTTACATTCCGTTTGAACTGCTTATTAAATTCAGCCTCTTACATTCTTTAAATTCAGACTACTCTGTGTGCCGTTGTATAAGCTGTTCATCCATTGGTTTCAGTATTAATTTCCATTGGACTTATCTCCGTTTCGGACTTATTTTGCTTAAATAACGATTAAGCTTTCATTGGACTAACCACCAATTTTTAGATTTCAATATATATTAAGAGTTATAATTAAAATTCCGTTCTCCCGAGTATTAAATTCGATAACCTTTAATGCTTAATTGGACGAATTTCAATCATAAGATGTAGATTGCTAAAGACGAATTCGGAATGCTCTTGCGATTAAAAATTAATAAATATGTTTTTATAACATCAAAATAATCAGCTGTTCCGACAAAACAAGTAAGAATTAGAAGATCATCTCTTAGAATACACGGGCTGTAGAGTTAGGTGGCAAGCTCCGCATATAATCTCTGATTTGTTTGAAGTAAGGTTTTCTTGCTTTCATTTTTAAAAACCTCCTTAAGTTCTTTTCTTTGTCTATATTATACAGTTAGTTATCCACATTGTCAACACTTTTATTAAAAATATTTATAATTTTATTTTTGGAAAATCTATTGAAGTAAAATTTACATTGTGTTATAATAAAAATGTTAGGGTGTTTATCAGTCGGCAACTTTTTTTTGAGTGCCGACTTTTTTCTTTTTTATATACTTCAAAATGCCTAAAATATTGATTATAACTAAACTTTAGTGTATTATTATGATGTCATAAAGTATTAAAGAGGTCATAATCGTGAACGATAAATTGCATATCAGAATGGCACAAATAAGCGACGCCGAAGAATTGCTCGCCATATACAAACCATATATTGAAAACACGGCAATAACATTTGAATACGATGTTCCAAGCATTGAAGAATTTGCAAATCGCATAAAAACTACGCTCAAAAGGTGCCCTTATATTGTAGCCGAACTCAACGGAAAAATTGTCGGCTATGCGTATGCCGGAGTTTTCAAAGGCAGAAAAGCGTATGATTGGTAAGTTGAAACAAGTATTTATATCCGCCTTGAGAATCACGGAAACGGAATCGGAAGAAAACGCTACGAAAAGCTCGAAGAAATTCTCACAAAGCAGGGTGTAACAAATGTAAATGCTTGTATTGCGTACACTGAACATGAGGATAAACATCTGCATAACGACAGTGTTTGCTTTCACACAAAAAACTCGGTTATAAAACTGTCGGTATTTTTTCATAAATGTGCCTACAAATTTGATAAGTGGTACGATATGATATGGATGGAAAAATTTATTGCCGAACACAATGCTAATCCGAATGATATTATCCCCTACCCTATGCTGAATTGTTAACAGTGCCATAAGATATAAGTATCCCCGAAAAGTTCGATAAAAACTTTTCGGGGATTGAATTTGTCAATAAAAATGGGTACTGTCTTAATATTGCTTACAATTACTATAAGCTGAAATTTTTAATAATATACCACTTAATAATGCGATATAGAATTATTTTTCAAGCTTTGCAAAACTGTCTTTGCAGACATATCCTGCATATTCTCCGAGATCAATTTGCTTGATATCGTGACTTACATGTCTTTCGCTTACAGGAATCATTTCCATATAGTCCCCGTAAAGATACTTCAGGTACTTATCATATTCTTTAGGAATGGGCAGTTTTGTATTTTCAAAATCAACCCATATCGCCTCATCAAGCCATTCGGCAGGAAAAAGCTCCTCTTGAAACATTTCTTCCCATACTGTCAAACAGATATTTCGGATTTTTCATATTCTTATGAAGTGAAATAAGTTTGTTTTGAACCTTTTGCAAAAAATCCAAGCGGAAAAATCTTTCTCAGAATATTCGCACACAAAGAAGAAAATTTGCTGTTTGCATTTACCGAAGTGCCTCTCCACTTATCAAGCACCAGCCATCTTGAGCTTGCAGTTGCTTTCATATGAATTTTTCGTAAGAAAGCATTATTTGAAGTATAATCCTGTGCAAGCACATCAAGAAAAAAATTCCGTTATGAATATTGGGAAATCTTGATGTAAACTCAGTAGAAAGCAGAGTATCATTTATTCGCAGTTTTGTAAAAGGAAAATGGCTGTCTTTTTCATTTTTTTTGAGTCTGTGCAAAAAGATAATTCGGGAGTTCACTCGGCAATACCGAAAAGAAACCTGTCGTAATCTTTTCTAAGCCATCATAACATCTGCATCATCGTCCCACGGAATAAAGCCTTTATGCCTTACTGCACCCAAAAAAAGACTTCCTCCGCCCAGGAAATACTTTATGTTATGCTTTTTGCAAATTCTGTCAACCTCAAGTAAAAAGCCCAGAAGTATCTGTTGAATATCATTAAGCTTGCCGTCATATGAATCGGAAAACATAAATATACTGTTATCATCCATTACCTCGTGTCCAGAAATAAGGAGTGCGTCCTTGTAGTTGACCATTGATAACCAACCAAGCTTTTTCAGTCTTGTGCAGTCAATGGCACAGCCGTCCGTAGAATCACCTGCAGAAGTTATGTTAACCTCACACTCATCAAAAAGCATCCGAAAGCGTAAGTGAAAATTCTGCCGAATTTACGGTTGAACTATCTGAGCAGGCGTTATACACCTGATTGTTCTCCCCGTTACAAAGAACAAACAGAACAGCAGAAATCAAGTCATTAATACTTATATAAGACACTTTGGGTGATTTGTTCTTAACATTCAAAGATTTTCCGTGAACAGCCGATTCCAGCATACTCCTTACAAAATCGGAACTTGAATTTGCAGATATAATCTTGCCGCTTCTAACTGCTTTGATTGAAAAATCATACATATGAGATGCAGAAAAAATAAAGATTCTCAACAGACTGAATCAGCATTGCTTTTAATGAATCCGAATTAAAAAGCGGAATGTGTTTTTTCTTTTTTTCGGAAATAACAAAATCTTTTCCGAGCGTTCCGTAAATTGAGGCGTCTGACACAAGAACAGTTTCTTTTATCTTTAACGCATTGACAGCCGAGATAATATTATTTGCCCTGTTGATATGATTTTTAAATACATCAACATCTTCAACTCTATCAGAAAGCAAAAATCCCGTTTCAATAAGTATATCTCCGCATTTATTAACCGCATTAAGTGAAGAATACTTTTACGATGGAAAAATCTGATGAATCGATATAATCGAATCTCCTGTCATAGCTTTCGTTATCCTCTACAAGCAAAAATACAGCTATGCCTGCTTGTTTTTTTTAAGTTAACCATGCGAAGCGATGATACAAGAGAAAAGGCGAGTTCTCCGCCTCCTGCTATAAAAACAGATTTTCCGAATAATTTACGGATGTTCAAATTCTTATAACGCAAAGCTACAAGTGCTCTATCCTGTTCAAATTGGTTAAGTAACAACTCAGACATAACTGTATTCCTAATTTCTGTTATTAATTTTCTTCAAGAATTCCGACTGCTCTTCTTATTCCTTCTTTAAGGTCAACAAGAGGCTTCCAGCCGAGGCTGCACAGTCTTGAACTGTCAAGAATTTCGGGAGTTTTTGCAAGAGCGGAAGCGTCAATCTCAGGCTCTTTTGCATCCTCGGGATTGGCAAAAGCCAAAGTCATAGTTCTCTCAGGAAGATCCTCGCAATCTGTCTTTGCAAAATTTCTTATTGTTGTATCTGATTTTTCATAAGAAATGTTATACGGTGTAACATTTTTTCACCGTTAAGCATAATGTATATGAGAGCAGAAACCGTGTCTGTAACATAGCAGAATGAACGGTTAGCCGCACCGTTGCTCTTGAGAAGAATATTTTCGTGACGAACAACATTTGCAATAAACTGCGCCCAGACACGATCATCCGTAAGACTGCTGGCACCGTAAATATAGCTCGGTCTTGCAATCTTTACATTGAGTCCAAACTGTTTGCAATAGCTTGCGGCAAGAGTTTCAGACGCTCTCTTTACCCACTGCATAACAATTTTTTTATAGGAAGTAAAATCAATATAACCGATATCATCTTCGGAAATACTGTTTTTTTACCGTTGTGCAAAGCACCGTAAACTTTAAGGCTTGAAACAACAAGTACAGACTCACTTTTGCTTTCAAGAGCAAAATCAAGAATGTTTGATGTACCGCTGAGATTTGCGTTAATAGTGCCTACAGGATCGGTTTCAAATTGAATATTACTTGCCTGACTTGCGGCATGAATAATAAAATCTGCTCTCTCACATTCAATCTTATTTGTAACATCGGCAACAACAAGCTCAATGTCATCTCTTTCAAGAAGAACGCCAAACTTTTTCTCAGCTCTCTCTCTGTTTCTTACGAACGCAAGCAGCTTGATGTTATTGTTATAAAAGTCATTTCTTGCGAGAAATGTGAGGACAAGATAATAACCGATAAATCCTCCTGCACCGGTTATAAGAACGGTTTTACCGTTAAATCTGTTCCAATCAACATTTGTATTTGTAATTTCTTTAATATCGGAAAAAACCGTCTTTTTTTATATTACTTTGAACATTATAATCCATATTTAAGTTCTTCCTTTGCAAACTGCTTGTAGTTTTCATAATAGAACTGTGATCGCAATGTTGTGAGATCCTCAGGTGTTGTTACCTTAATGTTAAATCTCTCGCCAAGGAAAAGATGAACCTTTTTCGCCGAGCTCAATAAAAAGTTCACTTGAGGAAACAGGGTTTGTAATACCTCTCTTGTTAAGCTTCTTCGTGAGCCCAAAGAATTCTTTCCATTGTATATCCCTGCGGAGCCTGTGTAATGTACATGGTACTTCTCTGGTAACTCTTGCCGCAGGTTTCTCCGTCCTCACTGTAAAGAAGTGAATCAATACTCGGAGTAACAGGAACGGCTGTTTTTTGTACTTTTTGTATCCTTAATACAGTTAGTGATGAGTTCTTCGCTGAGCATAGGACGAACACCGTCACAGATAAGGATGATATCCTCAGGATCTTTTGAAAATTCGGCAGTAGCCATTACGCCGTTGTGAATAGAATCAAAAAACCGTTAGCACCGCCCGGAACAACAGCCTTTACCTTTGGAACATTGAATGCCTCAATAAGCTCATTAAGGTAGCCGATCCAGTCAGCCTTACAGGCAACAACAATCGCATCAACCTTAGGATGACGGGCAAAATGCTCCATTGTGTGAATAATAATCGGCTTTCCGCCAACCTCAAGAAACTGTTTAGGCATATCGGAATACTTTCATTCTTGCACCGATACCGCCTGCAAATAACATAGCTGTAACCATAGTAAGACAATCCTTTCAAAACACAAATCAGACTTCACTTTACAAAATGCAGTCAAATTTATTTTTTTAACAGCAGAATTACGCAGTAAAAAAAAGCGTCTGCACTTTGATATAACTATTAATATGATACCACATTAATGCATTTTTTGTCAACAAAAATACTTTGTACGAATGTTTTAATCTACTTTGCCGGTTTACGGTGAATTTCTTATACCGTATTTTCAAAATGCTTTTTTATTTAGGCACATCATTTTGACGCACAATTTAATATTTTTCATACCTTATTTCATACCTTATAAAATTAATGCGGGAATGAGTAAAATTCTTTTTATTCTTTATTCCTATTTTTCTTTTTTTTAAGTATATATAAATACAGAAAATTTTGATAAAATAGAAAAAAATTGCAGAAAGCTGTGTTATTTATGTTTGACAAAAATTTGATTGATTTATCGGGATTATGTCTACCGAGCAGATTGACAAGATTATCAGAAAAGCTAAAAAGATTATGCAGAGTCCCGCCGACTATCGACACGCCTGTGACGGCAAGATTCTTGCTACTTTATTTTATGAACCGAGTACAAGAACACAGATGTCATTCCAGACAGCCATGCTCAAACTCGGCGGAAGAACAATCGGTTTTGACAACCCAATGAATTCTTCTGTTTCAAAGGGTGAAAGCCTTAAAGATACAATTACAATTGTGGGCGAATATGCCGACATTATCGCAATTCGCCACCCTGTTGAGGGTACTGCCGCTGCGGCATCTCTCTATGCAGGTGTTCCCGTTATCAACTGCGGTGACGGCGGTCACCTTCATCCAACTCAGACACTTGCCGACATTATCACTCTCAGCTGTGAAAAAGGCAGACTTGATAACCTCAGAGTAGGTGTATGCGGTGACCTTCTCAACGGCAGAACAGTTCATTCGCTTATCAAAACACTTGCAAAATATCCGGAACAACAGCTTTGTACTTATCTCAACAAAGGAACTCAGCGTTCCGCTTTATGTTATTGACATTCTTGAAAAGAACGGCTGTAAGTATGAAATTTCACATAGCCTTGCAGATGCGATTACCAACCTTGATGTTCTTTATATGACAAGGATTCAGCGTGAGAGATTTGCAAGCGAAGAAGATTATCAGGCACAGAAAAATGTTTTTGTTCTCGACAAAGAAAAAACTTGACAAGGCAAAAGAAGATATGATAATTCTTCACCCATTGCCGAGAGTAAACGAAATTACAGTTGACATTGATGATGACCCGAGAGCGTTGTATTTCAAACAGGCTCAGTACGGTATGTACGGCAGAATGGCACTTATTCTTCTGCTTTTGCAGGATGATGAGTTCTTTGTTGAAAACAGACCGTTTGTTGTATCGAATCATCACTGCAACAATCCGAAATGTATCACACAGCAGGAGCCATATCTTCCGAACCTCAGCTACGAAAAGCTTGGTATGGTAATGTGCGGTTACTGCGACAAGAGAATAGACTGAGGTGTATAAATGAGTGAACATAAGAAAAAGAAAAATCCGGCGGCTACTATGATGATGACCTCTCTCGCCTATATCGTACTCGGCATTGTGACGGTTGTCTTTCCGCAAAAGGTGCTTGATGTTTTGTGCTATGCACTCGGCGGTGCAATGACTGTTTACGGACTGTTCAACATAATTTCTTTCTTTGTTGACAGAGAAGGCGGAATGTACTTTGAACTTGTAATAGGCGTTATTTCAACCGGCTTCGGTATTTTTGCTTTGTTTTCACCCACTTCAATTGCGGCAATAATCAATATTCCGATTGGCATTATCATTATTGTTGACAGCATTATGGATATGAAACATTCGCTCACGCTGAGATCGCTCGGTATGAGAAAATGGTGGATTCCGTTTATTATAGCAATTGTAATGATTATGTTCAGTCTTACAACAATTTTCTTTACAAACATTTTTGGTGCATTGCTTATGATTGCACTCGGAATTGCGCTTATTTATGAAGGTGTTTCGGGGTTTTCACTTATTATTCTGCTCAGCCGTTATCACAAAGAATACGACCGCAATCAAAGAATGATTGATGCAGAAGCAACCGATATAAACTGAATATGATTAAACCGTCCGCAGATTTTACGGACGGTTTTTCTTTTTATACGGTAATGTATGCGCCGAGGTGGATACTGCAAAGAATACATTCTTTAACGGTAAGTTCTTCGGACTGCTCCATTGCCGATTTGTACAAATAAAGTTGCTTCTTGTAAAGTCCTGCAAGTTTTGTTATATCTTTTACCCTGTCGGTTTTGTAATCGACAATAACAAGCTTTCCGTCCTCAACAAACGCAAGATCAACCGCACCCTGAATTATTACTGTTACATCGGTTTTTACACCTTTATATTCATCAAATACGTCCGACGGTTTAAGCCTTGCGGTAAATCGTTTTTCACGCATTACAAGCTGTGATGCAATTTATACGGTCAATTAGTTTGGTTGACAGAAATTCAGTAAGTGTTTTTCTGTCAATCATATCAACCTGTTCCTGTGTAAGTTTTCCGTCATTTAAAAGACGGTCAATTTCAGTATCAAGACTTGCTCTTGCCTGTTCAAAATTGCAGTATTGCAAAAAACTTGTGGTGGGCAGTACCTCTTTGCAACAGGAGCGGAATTTTGTTCAGCTATGAATAACGGCTTTGAAAGAATCTTTTCAAAATAATCACCGTTCTGACTGTGTGCAATATCGGACGCACTGACCTTTTGGGGGAGTGAAAGAATATCCCTGTTTCTGTATTTGAAATCAAGATTCTTTTTCAAAAGTTTTGCATAATCAAAAGTATCATCGGATACATCGGCAACCTGTAACAGATTTGTTGAAGTAATATCGTCCTCAAAGACATTATCCTTATCAATCATTTTTTCATCAACGATAATCTGCAATTTCCAATCTGATTCTCCGTTGTGCGGAATTACCTTTGAACCCGGCATAATATCGTTACGCAGATTATTGAGTGACGGGTGAACTAATGCACAAAGACAAAGCCAGTCGCAATAGCTTTGACAACTTGTGACAGTATAGGGTTCAATTACACTTTCGGACACAAGCTTTGAATACAGCCTTTCAAGATAATCACTGCACTTCTTTACTGCACCGACACAGATAAGTTTTTCCTTTGCTCTTGTGAGTGCAACATAAAGCACACGCATTTCCTCGGCAATAAGGTTTTCTTCAATTTTAAGCCCTGTTGCAAGGCGTGGGAATGTGTTGTAAACAACACCATTGCTCTGGGTCTTGATGCCGAGTCCTGCCTTGCTGTCGAGAAGAATATCGTTTCTAAGGTCGGTTTTATTGAATTGGTGGGTTATGTCGGCAATAAAGCAAACCGGAAATTCAAGTCCTTTTGACGCATGGATACTGAGAACTCTCACGGCATTTGCAGAGTCGCCCTCATTTTGTGATGATGCGTCAAGGTTTGTCTTATTGGCAATAAGCTTGTCGGTATATGAAATAAAATCAGAAAGGGTTTTATAGCCGTTGCTCTCAAAACTTCTTGCATATTCACGCAACAGCTCCAGGTTTTTAAGTGCCGAATCATTACCGCTGACTGCAAGCGAAATCGACATAAACCCTGTCATTTCACACGCTTTTTGAAATGAGAGCGTCAACGGAATTTGTACAGGCACAATCACGCAGAATTTTAAGTTCATCAACAAATTTTCTTGCCTTATCGTTTGTTTTTTTGCATATTCGCAGACAGAAGAGTAAAGCGAAGATTTTCTGCTGTCACAACGCATTTCGGCAAGCTCATCGGGGGAGTGAACGCATACATAGGACTGCACAAAACCGACAAAAGCGGAATATCAATTCCGGGGTTGTCAATTACACGCAGAAGGTTGAGCATAATTTTGATTTCAATTGCATCAAAAAAAAACTTGACTTATTCTCGCTGTAGGCAGGAATACCGCTGTTGTTCAGAGTGTTGACATAAGTTGCGGCCTTTCCGCTTGGACTGCGAAGAATTATTGCAAAGTCGCCGTAACGGGCTTCACGCATTATATCTCCGTCCTTAACTCTAAAGCCCGAATTAATCATATCGTGAATTTTATCCGCTATGTACTTTGCCTCAATTTCTTCTTTTTTCAAGGTCTGAGTTTTCGGATTCAATCAATGAAATTTCAAAATTGCAATCATCAGACTTTGGAAACTCAGCACCGTTTACCAGCCTTTCATCGGAATTATATTCCATTTTTGCGGATTCCTTGGTCATTATTCTTTCAAAAATAAAATTGACCGCATCACACACCTCAAAACGACTGCGGAAATTTCTGTCAAAAATTATAGTTGCAGGATATTCGGGATTTTCTTCATTGAATCGTTTATATTCATTTTTGCGTTCAATAAAAATTTCGGGCTTTGCCTGACGAAATCCGTAGATACTCTGCTTTACATCGCCAACCACAAAAAGATTGCTTTCATCATTGCTTACCGACTTGAAGATAAGGTCTTGAACATCATTTACATCTTGAAATTCGTCAACCATAACAGCATCGAATCTGTTTGAAATCTCCTGAGCCTGAACGGTTTTGGTATAGCCGTTTTCATCATCAGGCTTTGCAAGAAGTTTTACAGTAAGCGATTCAATATCGGCAAACGATAGAATATTTTTCTTCGCTTTGAGTTCGGAAAGCTTTTTGTCATATGCACGAACAAGTGTAAACAAGGTAGATATGAACCTATGAAGCTGTGACAATTCAAGCCTTGCATCTTCCTCACTCCAAAAAAACAATGATTGGAGTTTCTTCACCGTTTCTTTGACCTCATCTCTGTTGGATGAAACAGAAATTTTAATCGGATTATCCTTGTATCCTTTCGGACTTTTCATCCTTCCTGTTTCAAAAGAAAATATTGCCTGTCTGATTTCATCCCATGATGAAGAAACAAATTTCAATTGAACAAGGGTAAAATATGCCAAATCACCGACAAGCAGGGGTTCGACTGCATCCTGAAGTTTTTCGTCATCTTTTAATCGAAGAATAGAATTTTCAGTCAGATTGATTCCGTGAAGCACGGCACTCAGAGCATAGTCGATTATAATTTTACCCCACACAGTTTTTTTCAATATCGGTTTCAGAATAGTTTTCGAGCATATCATCAAGCCATTTATCGGGGAACGGCTGAGTTGTAAGAAACTCGGATATTTTAAGAACTGTTTCACGCAGTTTTTGGTCGCCCTGTTTTCCTTTAAAAAGATCAAGCAAAGAATAAAAGCAGTCATCTTCGCTGTCATAAAAGCTTTCAAATGTATTGTCGAGTGCCTCTTGTCTGAGAATCTCAAGCTCACCCTCATCGGCAATACGAAAATCTCTTGCAACATCGAGCGTATGAAAATATTCACGGACAATATCTCCGCAAAAAGCTGTCTCTTGTAGAAATATTTGCACTGTACAAAAGCTGTCGCTATGTGCAAGCAAATGAGCGTTATACGGATCATCTTCAAGAAGTTTGTTGACTGCCGCCTGTATTCTTTCACGCATTTCGGCAGCCGCCGCCCTTGTGAATGTTACGATAAGAAGGCGGTCAACATCAAGGGATTTTTCTCCCGTGTAATAAGCTTTATTACTCGCTCTACAAGCACGGCAGTTTTGCCCGAACCGGCGGCAGCCGATACAAGCACAGAACCGTCTGTTGCATAGATTGCATTCTTCTGTTGCGGAGTCCAATTTCTTGACATTACTCTTCCTCCTTTCCGTTAATTTCGTTTGTAATTTCTTCGATAACGGTCTTGTTATCGACAGAAAAACAAGTTATCGGGTTACTCTGTCTGTAGGCACATACGCTGTCGTAAGGGCAGTATTCGCATGAATCGTGACCGCCTTTGAGCGGTTTCGCCTCAATGTTGCCGTTATAGATATTCTTGCCCATTTCAGCGATGAGCATATCAACCTTTTTAAAGATTTTTCCGAATTCTGCAAGTGTTGCAAGGCTTGTTGAAGAAACAGGTTCGCCCGCTTTAATTTTTACAGGAATGTATGTTGCGACATCTGTCTTATCCATTCCGTGAATTATTTCTGTATCTTTGAGCAAAAGTCCGTTCATCTTGAGCTTTTTATTAAGTTCATCGGGCAGCTTGTCAATTGATTTCAGACTGTCTGACGAAATATACGGAACGGTTGCAGGCATATACAAAATCCCGGCAGGTACAATTTCTCCGTATTTGTCGCCGCCCGAAACCTCGATTGAATGGAGATACAAAAAGCATCTGAAGATTGATTCCGTAGAGAATATCGGAAAGCTTAAACTGTTTTGTGCCTGTTTTATAATCAATAATACGCAAATATGTTATATCGGCTCTCTGCATAATATCTACTCTGTCAACACTTCCGCAGACTGCAATTTTGTGACCGTCGGGCAGTACGATTGTATATGACGGAATATCCTCGCCAATTTTAAGTTCACAATCGGCAACAAAAAATTCACTCTGGGAAAGTTCCTCCATAATATGTTTCATCAGATACATCACATTATCAAGAATTGTCTTTAGGCGGTATGTGAATGAATTTGACTCAAGCTGTTCTTCGCCGAAATATTTAACTGCATATTCCGTAAGATATGCACAGACAATTTTTTGAAATTTATCTTCTTCAAGCGATAAATACTCTTCCTTGGTATATTCGCCGAAAAAGCGTTCAAGTATGTAATGAACAATCGTTCCGTACTGCATGGGGTTGATTTCTGCTCTTTGTCTTTCCCGAACATTCAAGCCGTAATTACAAAAATAGGAAAATCTGCAAAGATTGAATTTTTCAAGCTGTGAAGCTGAAATATTGAGATTTTTACCAAAAAGCTTTTCTGCATTTTTCTTGTCAAATATCTTAAAGGGAACTTTGTCCTTTGCATTTATGAGCGAATCAAGCTTTGCAGAATATTCGGGATTTTGTGCAAAAATTTCAAGCAATGATTTCGGGCACTTTTTTGCCTTTTCCAATCATATCGGCAACTGTATCAAAAGCAGGGCGGAGTGCGTACATACTTTCTTTTTTTACCGTCAAAATCAAATTTGTCATATGCAATGATATTTTTTAAATACCTTTTTACATTGCAGGACAATTTCGGACGGCTGATAGGTTGTTCCCGTTATATCCGATGAATAAAAAAGATACGGAAAGAAACTCACTTGCGGAGGTCATACAGGAATATGCCATAAATGTTTCAAGGTTATTGTGTGCGGCAAAATCGTCACCGAGTTCAATTTCGTTCATTGCAAGCATCTTTAACTCAAACGGTGAGAATATGCCTGATGTATGCGGTATTGCCGGGAAAATTCCGTCAACACAGCCAATGAGAAATGACGCTTTCTGCTTAGAAATTCGCACCCTTTGAGCGGTTGTTATCGTTACGCAATCTATTGTTCTCGGAATATCTGACAATTGCATTGCGTTAATCTGTAAGCTCAAAAGCTCACGTAATAACGCTTTACAGTCATTGCTTTTGTACCGATTACAGCGGCGGTTTTGTCAAGAACAGCCATAAACATATTCCAAACTCTTATCTGCTCCGCACCCACCGATTTATCGTACGAGCGTTCAAATTCCGCATACATTCTGCGTAACGCATCGGGAACTTTAAGTTCTTCAAGAAGGGCATAGAACAGCTTTGAAATTTCAAGTCCGTTTTTATCCTTTGCATTTTCTTTGAAAAGGAGTAACGGTTCAATAACTGATTCACGCAGATTTTCAACCTTTGCAAGAACCTCTCTGTCATAATCCGAAAACCTGTCAGAATAGCCTTTTGGGTTCTGAACAAATTTATTTTTTAAAAAGCCGAGCCTGAAACATTCCATACAAAAAAGATAGTTTTCAAAAAGGCTTATTTCTTCAACAGAAAATTCAGTTAAACCCGATTTCAAAAGTGCAAGCACATATTCTCTGTCAAAATCGTAAATAAGGCATCTGAAAATTGAATTTACAAGCCTTATTACGGGTTTTACATCAATATCTGCGTGTTCATCGCTGAAATACGGGATTTCGTATTTTTCAAGAACTTCGGACAAAACACCTCTGTATGGTTCTGTATCGTGACAAATTACGGAAATGTCGGAGTAGAGATAACCTTTTTCTATAACAAGGTGCTTGATTTTACCGGCAACATATTCGCACTCGTCATACATATCAACGGCATTATAAACACAGATATTTTCAGGAACAATTTCAAGCGGTTCAATGTGCGGTCTGAAAATATTCTGTTCAAGCAAAGAACAAGGTTATCATTTTTAAAGCGGTGCAAATCGGTAAGCTTTATCGGACTTTAATATCAACTCCGTCACGCTTTGCATATTCCTTTGAGAATTTTATATGTCTGTTGTGAGGTTGCAAAAACCTCCTCAGAACCGTCCGCAAGTGGATCAAGAGTAAGGGTAAAATATGTAGCGGTACAGTCACGAATAAGGCTTCGTACCACCTTGAGGCTGTTGCATTGTAAAGCCTGAAAATCCGTCAAAGATTATCGTATAATCCCTGAGAACATTATTCTTTAAAAAGAATATCATTAAGCCTTGTCAAGTCATCCATAGGATCAATATAGCTTTGACTGACAAGAGCATCGAATGTATCGCTTATGAGGGCGGTTTCGTTGAGTTTTGTCTTTAAGGTTTCATCGCAAACTAGCATTGACGCACTTCTGAGTTCATCGCTTGTAACCGAACTTTTCTTCAAATCGGATATAGTCTGCAGCATAACATCAACAAGGCTTTTGTTGCCCTTTGATGAAAGCAGACGGAGTTTTTCGGTAAGTTCTTCAAGCGCAAGGCTCATTACAACGGCTCTTGTACCCTCGTCAATAACATTATCGGCTGAATTTCCCGTCAACTCAAAAACATATTTGCAAAGTCTTGAAAAACCGAATACAAGAACTTTCTCGGCTTTTTTGCGCCGAACACATCAAGCAGAGTCTTTTCACATTCAAAAATGTGCTCTGGTCAGGCACAATCAGCATTACAGGAAGATTGCTGTCGTCAAGTTCGCCTGCAATCTTTAAAGTCTCGGTACTTTTTCCGCTGCCGCTTTTTCCGAGAATAAATCTCAACATTTCATCACTTCCATAAATTTAATTTACAACAAAGTAATTTTATTTTAAATATCTGTACAAATAATAACATATTCTGTGGGTTATTTAAAGAACTTTGCAGTTGTTAAACAAAAAAATTTTTCTGAAAAAGTTCTACTATAAAAAATTTATATTCTACCTTATCATCAGTTACTAAGCTGTATTCATCATCCGAAAGAACATCTTTTGCCCTGTCTTTTCCCTCATCTGCCGTTGAAATGCAGATTGACGGGTACATTACGCACCACCAATTATGCCCTTTTGCATTGCCGATTGTTATGCGAAGTGCGTCGTACATTCCGGCAGGCAGAGTATAGCTTTCGTATCGGCGGGTATCAAAGTGCATATTGACAATTTCAGCTTTTACAGGATAGTTATAGCCGTTTTTGCACACCTCATTTTGTGCAATTTCTTCTATAGTTTCAAGGTTTGCTTTTACAAATTCTTCGGCATCCGACTTTGAATTTGCCGTATCAAAAAAGAATTTTTGTCCTTTCAAGAACCTTGTCACGCACCTTGAGTTTCAGAGTCTGATCTTCTTCCGTGTCTGAATTTGCAAGTATGTGAAAACGAAAAAACATTGTTAGGAATTTCAGCACACACCGCCTGAAACGGAATTACCGAATAGAGTGTTGTAAGTACGAATGCAATTATTGCTGATTTGATTAAAAGTATTGATTTATTTGTTTTTCATAAAAATAACCTGTCCTCTCTTGAAATAAGTATGGACAGGTTATTGTAATTTTAATCAGAATTATTAAATTTTATCAAAGCACCTTGCAGCCGTCTGAAACGGGCTTGCAGAGAAAAAACTTCTTTGTAGCTTTCACAAAGCTTGTCATAGCACTTCTTGGCTCTGCGTGATGAAGTGAACACACCGAACACGGCTGAACCGGAACCGCTCATACCTGCTCCCCTTTGCCTTTGATCTGAGCATAATACCCTTGATTTCATTAACTTCCGGAATTTGCAGAGCAAGTTCAAAGTCATTGAAGATTGTTGTTGAAATCATAAACATATCTCTGCTGAACAGTGCCTTTACCATTTCATCGGTATAGCAGGCGTGAGGATTGAGTGCGTCAACCTTTTTGTATGCATCGGCAGTAGACACGCTGACTGAGTCGGGTTTGCAGATTACAATGCTGTCACAACGAAAAGAGGCAACTTTTTTTGATTGCAGTGCCTATTCCCGTGCAAAGTTTTGTTCCGCCCTCAAGGCAGAAAGGCACATCCGCACCTACTTTTTTCACCGATTTCTCTCATCTCTGCCGGCCTGAGCATTGTCCCGAACATATTGTTCAAGCCTAAAAAATAACAGCCGCACCGTCACTGCTTCCGCCGGCAAGACCTGCCCTGTGTGGGAATTTTCTTGTCAATGTCGATATGAATGCCCTTAACATCCGTTTTGCAATAATCAAAGAACTTGTAAGCCGCCTTTGCACAAATGTTTGAATCGTCGCACGGCACGCCCTCACAGTTACATGAAATTGTCACCGTGCCGCTTTCATTGTCTGTGATTGTGATTGTATCATACAAATCAACGGCTTGCATAACAGTTGAAATATTGTGATAACCGTCTGCTCTCTTTGAAAGAACATCGAGAGAAAGATTTATTTTTGCAGGAGCAAGAACTTTTACTTCCATATTTTAACCCTTTTTTCAGTTCATCAAGAAACTCTTTGATTCTTTCAAGCGCAATTTTAAGATGCTTGATAGAATATGAATATGACACACGGACGAAGCCTTCGCCCGATTCACCGAACGCAGTACCCGGAACAACGGCAACATGCTTGTCCACAATAAGTCTTGTACAGAATTCCTCACTTGTAAGGCCTGTGCTTTTGATACACGGGAAGGACACATAGAATGCACCCAAAGGTTCAAAGCAGGTGAGTCCCATTGCGTTAAAGCTGTCCACAACAAGTCTTCTCCTCATATCATACTCGCCACGCATCATCTCTACATCCCTGTCACCGTTGCGCAGAGCCTCAATAGCGGCATACTGTGCGGTTGTAGGCGCAGACATAATTCCGTACTGGTGGAGCTTTGTCATCTGAGCAATAACAGGAACAGGACCGAGTGCATAACCAAGCCTCCAGCCTGTCATAGCATATGATTTTGAAAAGCCGTTTACAACAATGGTGCGCTCATACATACCGTCGATTTCAGCAATTGAAACATGGTTCTTATTGCCGTATGTAAGCTCACAATAAATTTCGTCCGAAAGGATGAAAATGTTATGTTCCTTAATTACCTCTGCAATTTCTTCAAGATCTTCCCTTTCCATAATTGCACCAGTTGGGTTGTTCGGGAACGGAAGTACAAGAAGTTTTGTCTTTGGAGTAATTGCGGCACGAAGGTCTGAAGCTTTAAGTCTGAAATTATCTTCGTTTTTTGTGTTGATAATAACAGGCACGCCGTCTGCCATCACAGTAAGCGGTTCGTAGCAAACAAATGACGGTTCGGGAATGATGACCTCATCACCCGGATCAAGCAATGTCCTGAAAACAAGGTCAATTGCTTCGCTGCCGCCGACAGTTACAAGCGTCTGCTTTTTGGCATCATACTCAATACCGAATCTTCTTTTTTGTAGTAAGCTGCAATTTCTTCACGAAGTTCGGCAAAGCCTCTGTTCGGAGAATACCATGTCTTACCTTTTTTCAGACTGTTAATACCTTCTTCACGGATGTGCCACGGCGTCTGGAAATCGGGTTCGCCGATACTCAGAGAAATGACATCGTCCATTTCGTTAGCTATATCAAAAAACTTACGGATACCCGAAGGTTTTACCGTTGAAATCTTTTTATTAATAAAATTATTGTAATCTATCACAGAATTAAATGCCTCCCGTCACGCTTCTCTTCATCGCTGAAGAGGCACGCTCCTCTGTCCTTGTAGCGACGCATAATAAAGTGTGTACCCGTTGAAAGCACACCGTCAATTGTAGAAAGCTTTTTTGGCAACAAACATTGCGATATCCTGCATCGACTCACCTCTTACAATGAGAGCAAAGTCGTATGTACCTGCCATAAGATAGAGAGATTCAACCTCTTCAAAGCCCATGCAGAGTTCTGCCATTTCGTCAAAGCCTGTTTCCTTTTTGGGAGTTACCTGAAGTTCGATTAAAGCCTCAACATAGCTGTCGTCAACCATATCCCAATTTACGACTGCCTGATAGCCCTTGATTACCCCCGACATTTTCGTATTCCTTAATCTGCGCCTTAATGTAATCCTCAGGCTCGCCGAGCATTGCCGCTATTTCCGCTGTTGTAAAACCGGAATTTTCACTTAAAAGCTTTAATAATTTGTCCATATTTATTCCTCCCCTGAGAATATATTAAACGCAAAATTTTTGCGTTGCAAGCTGAATTTGCAAAAAAGCGACATCAAAGGATGTCGCTTTGACAATTTCAATTTTTAATATTTATCTGCGCTGTCTGCACATAGATTATACAACCTGTACCTCTCGCTTGTCAACTGTATTTATCATATTGACGCATAAGGCGGTCATCAAACATATCAATTCGTTTTGCGCATCGGCAATTTCAAGTTCGCACCCTAAAGGGTGCTTGATGTGATTACATATCTGTGCGTTGTCAACATCAACAATGCTGAAATTTTTTTTTGAAATTACATCACCGAGAATTCTCCAATTATTGCCGTAGAATCTGCATTGAACCATATTGTTGGTCATAAGCACCACGAGGGTTGCAGCTGTTTTGTCTGTTTTTAGAGTAAATGAATTTACTCCTGCAACGGGCAACTGTCGAAGTCTTGCAACAAGGTTTTTATTCTCATCAAGAATATTAAGCCTAACAATGTTGTTCACAACACCACGCATACTTCTCTTTCTGCGTTTCATAACAGCAGTATATTTATCCCTGCCCAATTCATCACGAATCAGAAAACAAACATCGGACGGAGATACATCTCGTGTAATAAACAATTTCATAAAATCACCGTCAAAATTTTATTTCTTAATCTTCTTCAAGATTTTCAAGCCAAAGATTTACACACGCATCACTCGGCATTCTCCAGTCTGAACGAGGCGAAAGTGTTACAGAACCAACCTTCGGTCCGTCAGGCAGACATGAACGCTTGAACTGCTGAGTAAAGAATCTTCTGACAAAGGTTGTGAGCCACTTTTTGATTGTGGCATTGTCGTATTTTCCTGCAAATGATTTCTTTGCGAGGTAGTATATTTTATTCGGCTCAAAGCCAAATCTTACCAAATAATATAAGAAAAAGTCGTGGAGTTCATAAGGACCAACCACATCTTCGGTTTTCTGTGCAATTTCGCCGTTTTTATCGGGCGGAAGAAGCTCGGGACTTACAGGTGTGTCGAGAACATCAAAAGAAGAACGGTTTTTAGAACTCCCTCGCTGTGCTGTGCCTCATAGGCAGTGAGATAGCGAACAAGGGTTTTCGGAATTGACACATTTACGGCATACATACTCATATGGTCACCGTTGTAGGTTGCCCAACCGAGAGCAAGCTCAGAAAGGTCGCCTGTGCCGATAACAAGACCGTTATATTTGTTTGAAAGATCCATGAGAATCTGTGTTCTCTCTCTCGCCTGTGAGTTTTCGTAGGTTATATTTGTAACGCTTTCATCGTGGTTGATATCTGCAAAATGCTGACGAACAGCTTTTGTAATGTTGATATCTTCAAAAGACACTCCGTAAGCCTCAGCCAGAAGCTGTGCGTTTGATTTTGTACGCTTTGTTGTGCCGAAACACGGCATTGTTACAGTATGAATATTCTTTCTGTCAATACCAAGCATATCAAAAGCATGAACGCAGACGATGAGAGCAAGCGTACTGTCAAGACCCCCTGAAAGTCCTAAAACCGCATTTTTGAATTCCCGTGTGAGCAAGTCTTGTTGCAAGACCTGTTGCCTGCATTGTTATAATCTCCTCACAACGGGCATCAAGATCTGATTTGTTTGACGGAATGAACGGAGTCTGAGAGAACTCTCTTGTAAGTTCGGTATGTTTTAACGGCATATCAAAATATACCGAGGTAAAGTTATTGTCATCACTTTTTGTAAAAGTATTTGTCTTTCTGCGTTCAGCCGAAAGTTTCCGAACATCAATATCGGCATAGATAATGCCTGTTGTAAAGCGCTTGCTTTCTGCAAGCAGAGATGCGTTTTCGGAGATTATGTTCTGTCCCGAAAATACCATATCCGTTGTGCTTTCGCCAAAGCCCGAATCGCTGTAAATATATGCACAACAAAGCTTACCGCTCTGCATTTTTACAAGGTCACGGCGATACTGTGCCTTGCCTATTACATCATCCGATGTTGACGGGTTGCAGATTATAGTTGCGCCGTGTTTTGCGTGTTCAACTGACGGAGATGCGGCAACCCACAAATCCTCGCAAACTTCAACACCAAAGCTGAAATCACGCATTTTGTCACAACAGAAAACAAGGTTATCCGAAATTATGGTTTCTGCGCCTGCATATGAAATTTCATCGTAAAGATTTTTTCCGCTTGTGTAGTGACGAACCTCGTAAAATTCGCTGTAGTTAGGGATGTTGACCTTAGGTACAATGCCGAGGATATCGCCCTTATAAATTACTGCGGCACAATTATAGAGTGCCGATTCAATTGCGACGGGAACTCCTGCAATTGAGATTATATCAAGGTCTGCTGTTTCTTTAAGAATTTTCTCAACTGATTTTTCAGCCGCATTAAGCAAAACACGCTGATAAAACAAATCGGAACAGGTGTAGCCCGTTACGCAAAGCTCGGGAAACACAACCAGTGACGCACCGTTTTTATGTGCCTCTTTAATCTGTTCAATAATATTTATTGTGTTGGTTTTACAGTCTGCAACCCTGATTTTCGGTGTTGCGGATGCAACCTTGATGAAACCGTATTTCATAAAATTATACCTCACAAAATAATAACCGCAGAAACAAAACGTTCCTACGGTTATTATACATCAAATTTTCCGATTATACAAGCATCAGAGCATTGTTCTTGTTACCCGTCTGAGTCTTTTTCCCGTGAAAAAGATACTGACTTTCAAGCGTCGGTTCAAACTTTGTGATGTAGCAACTCATATATCCCATAATCAGCCAGAACCACACCACCATAAACGATATGTCATAAAAGCAATGCCTTTTCAAAGCAGGCAAAAAAATCAAATATGCGAAAAGAAAAGCAAACAGACAGGGATAAACATCGTCACGATATGTTTTTTCTGCAAAAACAGGTGCTGTGCGGAGTGTTTTGCAAATCGAAAACCGAAAATTCCGAAAAGAACAAAACCTATTACACCCGTTGAAACAAGAATTGTAAGAAAACCGTTGTGCAAATCACTTTTGTGATACGAATATTCCAAAAGCACCGTTTGAATATTCGGCACTGTAGAGAACAATATTTCCGTTGGAAATTCCGATAATCGGCGACAGTTTGAAAAGATTGATTGATTCAAGCCAAAGCTTCTTTCTTCCGCTGTCAATGTTTTTGTTTTCGTGTGAAAAGGTGATTTTATCCTTTTCAAGCTGTTCTCTGTTCGGGAGTCAGTTCTTCCTGCGCAAGTTCGCTTTCGGTTTTGCCTAAAAGCAAATCAACAACAGAGGTTGTCTTTGATACAACAACGGAAAAGCCTTCCTGACAAATCGTTCTGAACATCAAGGCAGAGCCTGTAAGGAAAACTCCCACAAGAAACAGCGCTGTAATTTTCAAAATAATTTTTGAAGGTGAAAGTCCCGCCTTGTCGGCAAAGAACATATAAACTATATAAACAATTGCATATCCGAGAGCAAGCACAAGTGAGGCGTTTGAATCGCACAGAATGAGCGAAAACGCATTTGTGGCAATACAGGCTACAATCCATATCTTACTGATGCCGGGTTCAGGAATTTTTTCGGCAATTCTGCGCATAAAATGCCCTTTTGAAAGTATATGGCAACAGAAAATCGACACCACAGCTATGAAGCCGAGGAGATTCGGGTTGACATAACAACCGGTGAACCTGTTTTCGTAAACGGTAAATTTAATCCAGTACCATTCAAATTTAAAGCCGAACATAAGGCAGGTTATGCCGATTATGTTCATTACCGTGGTTGCGTATATTATGAATTTTGCAATGTGATAAAGCTCTATTCTGTAATCAAATTCAGGCTCTGTGTGCATTCCGTAAAAAAAAAAAAACACATTACAACGTGCAGAAGCATAAGAAGGCTGAAAAGAAATGTCTGTGAAAAATTGATGAGCATCGACAATACCGTTACGGCAAGAAATGCTCCGATCCATATTCCGAAGCGCAGTTTAAAAAAGTATTATTATGTCTTTGATTATATACCGAAAGGCATACACCCCATATAAAGAGAAAAACAAGAAGTACATACGCAGGAATCTGGAGAAACGCAATGTTTGTAAAAAACAAATCTATAATGTAGATTCTTCTAAAAAGCGACGAATCGGAAAAAAAAATCCTCTGAGCTTTTGTTTAAAATCGGTCATCTGAATACTCCAATCAAAACGAAATCAGCTGAAAACTTCTTTTTACGGTTTTGAACATCAGCTTTATATCGGAACCAAAGCTGAAATTTTTGACATATGAAAGATTGAACTTCATTTTTTCGGGAAGAATTTTTTTCAACATAAACCCTGTCAACATCTATCTCGCCTTTCAACAGCTTTTCTTCGTCCTTATACATAATTGATGCCAACGAGGTTATTCCGGCAGGCATAAGAAGTGTTGCAAGATATTCGGGTTCGTACATATCTACATAATGCTGAACCTCCGGACGGGTTCCGACTATTGACATACTGCCCGAAAGAACATTGAAAATCTGCGGCAGCTCATCAAGACGATATTTTCGCAAAATTCTTCCTGTTTTTTTGTAACTCGGGAGTCGCTGTCGGTTGTGACAAGTGTTCCGAGCCTGTCAGCTCCCGTTACCATTGTACGGAATTTAAGAATTCTGAACTTCTTTCCGTAGGTTGTAACCCTTTCCTGTCTGTAAAACACAGGACCTTTTGAGTCGGTTTTAACTAAAATCGCAATAATTGCAATCGGAATGATGAGAAACGCAAGAAGAATAACAGAAGCAAAAAATATCAAGAATTCGCTTTAAAACAAAACTTCCCTGTTTTTTGCAGAGAATGTCATAGTATTTTTTACTTCGGTACACTGAAACTGCGGCGGAAGCTTTTGAAATGATTTCATTAAATAAAAAACTCCATTCTGTGTGTATATTGAACATACGGTGGAACGGATTTATGCGATAAAAGTTGATTTTTCCTTATTTTCCCACACTAATCCATTATCAAAAGCATTATATATCTTTTAAAATCATTTTTCAAGGCTATTTGTCTTGTACAAAAAGTTTACAATAAAAGAAAATTTAACACAACGTAAAAACCGACGGTATGTAGCCGTCGGTTTTTAGGTAATTTTATGGAGTAATCAAGCACATAGAAAGGAAGTTGTTAGTTAATTAATATCGATATATGATTTATCGTGTTTATACTATACCATACCTTTTAGTCATTGTCAACACTTTTTTTTCAACTTTTCCATTTTTTTAATACTTTTTAATTATTTCAACCAAAAGTGTTAAACATCTTGACTAAACGCTCAAAAAATTGTAAAATAATTACGGTGAAAAAAGCAAACCCAAATTTCTTAAAAACCGGAGGTTCTGGAATGGCTAACGAATATACACCCGACCTCATTACCCTTATCGGTGATGACGGTAAAGAAATAGAATTTGAAATTCTCGATATCATTGAAAACGATGAGGGTAAGTTTTATGTACTCTACCCGTTCTTTGAAAATCCCGAGGATGCTGTAAATGATTCGGGAGAATATTATATTTTTTGAAGTTACCGAAATTGACGGCGAAGAAGAGCTTGCCGAAATTGAGGATGATGACAAGCTCGACAGAATTGCCGCTGTTTTTGAAGAGCGTTACAATGAAGAATTTTATGATGAAGATGACTAACAGTTCATTTTTCTGCATATAAATAGTATTGCAGGACTAAAGATTAATAAGTTTGAATTCCTGCCCGATACGCGAATGATTTTAAAATAACCCTACAACATTTAAATCGGGAGCTTAGCTCCATTGAACGGTGTGCAGACCTCCCGTTTTCTCGGAAGAAGGGAGCCTGAAGTTCAAGGGCGGGCACCCACCTGTCACTCAAGTAGGCAGGTTATTGCAAAAAATCATACGGTCGGGCGGGTTTTTTATTGTTATTAAAGCTATAAAAAATATAAATAATATATAAACAGGAGTAGTAATAATATGAATATTTCCGTTTTAGGTTGCGGACGCTGGGGCAGCTGCATTGCCTGGTATCTCGACAAAATCGGTCACAATGTTTTAAGCTGCGGACTTGCCGACGCACCCGAATTTATACAGCTTAAAGAAACACACAAAAATGACTATCTCACCTTTCCAAAGTCAATTGAGGTTTCTTCGAATCTTGAATATGCGATTGAAAGAGCCGAGGTTATTATAATTTCGATTTCATCGCAGTATCTGCGTTCGTATTTTGCAGATATTTCAAAGTACAATCTTGACGGCAAGACAATTGTTCTCTGCATGAAGGGTGTTGAGGCAACTACAGGCAAAAGGCTCAGTGAGGTTGTCGGTGAGTTTGTTGACGAAAGCAAGACACCCGTTGCAGTTTGGGTAGGTCCGGGACATCCTCAGGATTATGTAAGAGGAATTCGAACTGTATGGTTATTGACAGCAATAATCACGATATTAAGGAAAAAGCTTGTAAATGAATTCACAAGCGACCTTATCAGATTTTACCTTGGAACGGATCTTATCGGCAGTGAAATCGGTGCTGCCGCAAAGAATGTTTTATCGGCATCGCCGCAGGTATGCTTGACGGACTTAACTACACCTCACTAAAAGGTGCGTTAATGGCAAGAGGCACACGAGAGATTGCAAGACTCATTAAGGCACTCGGAGGCAATGAGATGAGCGCTTACGGTCTTTGTCATCTCGGCGACTATGAGGCTACCTTGTTTTCAAAATGGAGTCACAACAGAATGTACGGTGAAAGCTTTGCAAAGGGAGACAGATTCACAAAGCTTGCCGAGGGTGTTATGACATCAAAAGCGTTATACAAGCTCGGTCAGGAATATGGTGTTGACCTTCCGATTGTTGAGTCTGTATACAAGGTTTTATTCGACGGAACAGATATCAAAGAGGCACTCGGAACTCTGTTTATGCGTTCTGTCAAGAAAGAATTTTAATCGGGCAGGTACATATAATATGGGTAATACTAAAGCTAAGAACAATTCAAATAAACCTAAACAGACTGGGAAAACGGTTACTTCAGTTAAAAAGCAGAATACAGTCGAGTATGTTATTGTAAACATTCTTTGTCTGTTCGTATTCATAGCATTTGCATACATAGCAATTATGAGCTTTGTGCAGACAAGCGTGTTTGATTCGGCAAATTACGGCAGTGAAATAATTTTGTATCAGACGGATAACATTGCGCTGAACATCCTGTTCACTTCCCTGTTTACCGTTTTTATATTCAAAATGAAAAAGCATTGTGACTTTTTTGCAAAGGTCAATCTGAAATATATGCATATAGGTCTTGCGGCGTTCGTCATGATTGTGGGACTTGTCCGGACATTCTCGGTAACCTCTGTTCCTGCGGCTGACAGCTACAACATCTATGAAACAGCGTCGCAGGCGGCTAAGGGAAACTATTCGTCATTCCACAATAACAGCGGTTTTTACAACAGCGATTTTTACAGCGGATATTCTTACTACAACTTCTATCCGTTCCAGCTCGGCTTTGTTTTCATCAGCGAAATTTTTTACAGAATTTTCGGTACGGACAGTTACAATGCCGATTCAGGTATTCAATGTAATGTGTACAGCCGCCGCTTATATAGGTATTGTAAATATCACAAGACTTCTTTTCAAAAAGCGTTCGGTTGAATTTATTACAATTCTTCTGCTTGCCGGCTGTTTTCAGCCCGTACTTTTCTGCACATTCGTTTACGGCAACATCGTCGGAATGTGCTTTGCAATCTGGGCATCATACTTCCTCATCAAGTATTTTCAGACAAACAAGTACCTGCTCCTCATTCCATGTGCCGTACTTCTCGTTATTTCAACACTTGCAAAATACAACAACCTGATTTATCTTGTTGCGTTTGTTGTTATGCTGATTATTCACACAATTAAGGCTAAGAAGTGGCAGAGCATTGCGTTTGCACTTGCAATTTGCATTGCGGTTGTCGGAACAAGCAACCTTGTTATCATGAGTTATGAGAACCGTTCGGGAGTGAAGCTTTCAAGCGGTGTTTCACAGGCTATGTACCTTGATATGGGCATTTAACGATTCATATATGGCTCCCGGTTGGTACAACGGAATTGCCCTCAACGATTATAAAAACGCAGGTCTTGACGCAAAAGCCGCAAATGCACAGGCTTGGACCAATATAAAATCAAGAATGAATTACTTTGGTAAAAACACAAACTATATGATTGACTTCTTCTCGAAGAAAATTATCAGCCAATGGAATGAGCCGACATACGAAAGCATATGGGTTAGCAAGGTCAAGTCTCATACAAACGAGCTTAATTGGATCGGCAACGGAATGTATGACGGCAGTATCGGACAGTTCTTTGAACTGTACTTCAACTTCTATATGCAGATTCTTTTCATTGCGTTTGCGGCAGGAATTTACTTCTTGTTCATTAACAGAAAGACAAATATTGAAACCGTACTTCTCCCTCTTGTTATTCTGGGAGCGTTCGGATATCACCTCTTATTTGAAGGCAAGTCGCAGTATGTGCTGACTTACATAATTCTTATGATTCCTACTGCGTCTTTTTGCATTTGAGTGTATTCTTAACGGCAAATATACAAAAAATCAAAGAATTTGTCGGAAAACTGAAAGAAATTCCCGACGGTAAAGAAAGCGAAAAAGCCTGATAAAATGATTGAAGCGGACAGTTAATCATGTCCGCTTTTTTCTTTGCTCTTTTTTTGACAAATGCAATACCCGTACTGCCCTCTCCTATCTGACTTCCAACAACAGAACCCACGCTGACAATACTGCCCTCAACAAAAGGAATTCCTTTTTTTGATATTATGAGCTTTGATAAATACAATGCCTGATTTTTTGCGTTTGTGTGCATTATATACAGCGGATAATTTTGATCTATGCCAAGCTTTTTCAGCGACATCAGCATATGATTCATACCGTGGCGCATTCCGATTGTTTTCGCCTCAAAGGCTACACTGCCCGAACCCGTAATGCTGATTACGGGTTTTATTCTTCCTGTTGAGCCGAGTAATGCGGCGGCATTTGTATGTCTGCCACCCCCATAGAGATACTTCATATCGTCAATACAGGCATATACCATAATTTTACTTCTGAACTTCAGAAGATGTTCGGCAATTTCTTTTGCTGTAAACCCGTTGTCACGCAGGCGAAGTGCCTCGTTTACAAGAAGCTTCTGACCTGCCGAAGCAGATTTGCTGTCTATCACATAACACCCCTCATATCCGAGCAAATCTCTTGCAAGAACTGCACTCTGATATGAACCGCTCAATGCCGAAGAAACAGTTATCACCACAACCGATTCGCCGTTATCTCTCGCCTTTTTCAAAGCACATTCGTAGACATATGGCGAGGGTTGAGAGGTTTTCGGCAAAGTTTTCGACAGCTTTGCAAGCCTGTAAAAGCGTTCCTTTGAATGTAAAAAATCATCCTTATATTCTTTTCCGTCAATATATACAGCTAACGGAACTGTAGAAATTCCGAATTTTTCACTTTCTGAATGTTCAAAATCGGCGGCTGAATCGGTAATAATTCTGACCATTTAGGGTATCACCTCAAAAATAATATCTTGAAATATTATTTTCAAATTTACCTTTATTATGCAAAAATCCCGACAGCAAAAACTGTCGGGAGGTTGATTTGCATATTCAATTTCCGAAATTATTTATCCCAATACCGTCAAAGCCCATTTCATCCAAAAGGGACTTGTACAAATTTACATCTTCATCCGTGTATGACATACGGTTTTTTGATGCCCGATTTAAAATTGACATTTCTGTCTACAAAAAGCCTTTTTCCCCACATATGACACCATGAAATCGGTAAAAGGAACGGTGTTTTTTTTACATATGGATACTTATACTGCATTTCGGATTTTGGCGGAAATATTGAGGACACAAGATATGAGAACTTTGATTTGTTATTCTCGGTAATTGTCTTGTGAGAATTTATCATCGTGCCGACATCTACCCTGCCGAGTGTACCACTGAGCAGAATATATTCTTCGATATCATCAAATTTAAGTTCAGCCTGTGGCTTTGCAAACCAAAGTTGAACGCAATCTCACGAACACGCTTTTCATACTTTGCAATACCGATTTTTTCAAGCATCACATTGAGATAGTCATAATCAAGCTCAGATTGATGATTTTTCAAGAAAACATAGCTGTCAAGCACCATTCTTGCTCCCATTCCGCCGATTCTGAAATGATTCGAGTTATGAACAAGCATATAGATATAAAAGTCCTCATGGCTCATTTCATATGAATAGCTGTAGCCGTCACGCTTTGTGGAACGGTCAAGCTGATTAACAAGCAACGGATAAGATTCCTCGTTTTCATGGACAAGAGTTGCATGCATTTCAATGTTCATCATCGGCTTTTTTCAAAATGATACTGGTTGTCATCTTCATTCAGAAAAGTGTATCCGAGTTCGGAAAATACTTTTTTGACCGAATCAGCCTGTTTTCTGTCAAAAAGGATATCTACATCAGACACGGAACGAAAGTCGGAGCGAGGATATTCCTTTTTCATAAAATAGCCCTTTAAGGGGAATATTCTTGATTTTGTTTTCATCAAAAGCCTTGAGAATTTTCTCGGTTTCATATGAGAGATTTCCGTCAATCAGCATTTCAACCGACAAATTCTGCTTGAATTTTTCATATACTTCGGGCGAAACATACTTTTTGTCAAGCGACAAAACCGCATTGGCAACAAGCGATTCAACACTGCAATAGTTTGCAAGCATTTTTATCGACTGCCATTTTATTCCCTCGTAAGGAATCGGAGGTGCTGTTCCGTTTACAGACGATGAAACAAGCTCAAGCAGATACTTAAATTCAATTTTTTCGTTATCGTTAAGATGTTTCCTCATTTTTTCCCTTTTTTCGTTTTAAGCTTTGAGAATGCATTTTTTACTTCTTGACACAGTTGATGCAATAACCTTTCTTAGCGGTTTTGAATAGAACATAAATTCAAGGTATGCTCTGTACTTCATTGAGTCAACCGTGTAGGGCTTGCCCTTTCTGTAAAAGGCTGTTACCACTCCGATTACATCATCATCGGTACTACCTTTTTCAACAGCAAACTGATTGTCACCGCACATAGTATAACTGCCGTCACTTCCGAAATTGACGACACGGTGCAATACATACGAGCCGTCTTTTCGCCTGTATAAAGGCAAGTCAAAAAGATGAAGTCTGCCCTTCGGTTTTGATAAAACAACCGTATCGTCACCGTCTCGGAGCATTGGGAGCATACTTGTTCCCTTCGGATTGAAAGTAACCGATCCTCCGGCCTCAAGCTTTTCGGCTATAATCTGCATTACATCATCAAGACCTACTTCTTTATTCAAGAACATCAGCCTCTCTTAACTTTTGAATAAATGTATCAATATCGGCACTCGCCTTTTCTTCGCTCACTTCATACTCATCAAGCATTGCTTTGAGCAAATCAGCCTTTTCACAATCGTTTTGGAGCTTTTCAAAAAAGAATGCACCCGTTTCATTGAGGTTGATAATTCCGTTAAAATCAAGCGTCAGCTTATTTATACGGGAACCACAACATATGAATCTGCAACCTTTCGCAGAACAAAATCTTCTTTTATCTTCATAAAATCACCTGTTTTCCGTGTGAAAATTTTTCATACATATTTAAATTATAATATACCTTTCGACAAAAAGCAAGAAAAAGGATTTGAGCATAAAATTACCGCAGACCTTTTGAGTCTGCGGTAAAATTTATCTATAATATTATAAGCTTACGGGATTAGTACATTCCGCCCATATCAGGTGCTGCGGGAGCTGCCGGAGCTGCAGGCTCTTTGATGTCTGTAACAAGTGATTCTGTTGTAAGAACCATTGCTGCAACAGAGCTTGCGTTCTGGAGAGCTGAACGAGTAACCTTTGTTGGGTCAACGATACCTGCCGAAACCATATCTGTGTATTCCTCTGTAAGAGCGTTGAAGCCATAGCCAACCTTGTTAGCCTTCTTAACATTATCGCAGATTACGCTGCCCTCAAGACCTGCGTTAGCAACAATCTGACGGAGCGGTTCTTCAAGTGCTTTAAGAACAAATCTTAGCACCTGTCTTAGCGTCACCCTCGAGAGTGTCAACAAACTCTGCAACAGCCGGAATAGCGTTCATGCAAGCGATACCGCCGCCTGCTACGATACCCTCTTCAACAGCAGCCTTTGTAGCGGCAAGAGCATCCTCAATACGGAGCTTCTTTTCTTTCATTTCAACTTCTGTTGCGGCACCAACCTTGATGACTGCTACGCCGCCTGCGAGCTTTGCAAGACGCTCCTGAAGTTTTTCACGGTCAAAGTCAGATGTTGTTGTTTCAATCTGCTGTCTGATCTGAGCAACTCTGCCCTTGATAGCTTCCTTTGTCACCTGAGCCGTCAACGATGATTGTGTTTTCCTTTTCAATCTTAACCTGACGGGCAGTACCGAGCTGATCAACTGTTGTATCCTTGAGTTCAAGACCAAGGTCGGATGTGATTACCGTACCGCCTGTGAGTGTTGCGATATCCTGAAGCATTTCTTTTCTTCTGTCACCAAAGCCCGGAGCCTTTACGGCAACACAAGTGAATGTACCTCTGAGTTTGTTAAGTACGAGAGTTGTAAGAGCCTCGCCCTCAACATCTTCAGCGATAATAAGGAGCTTCTTACCCATCTGAACAATCTGCTCAAGAAGTGGGGAGAATTTCCTGTGTAGTAGAAATCTTCTTATCTGTGATAAGGATAAGCGGATTGTCAAGCTCTGCAACCATCTTATCTGTATCTGTTACCATATAAGGAGCGATGTAACCTCTGTCAAACATCATACCTTCAACAACCTCGCTGTATGTTTCGGCTGTCTTTGACTCCTCAACCGTAATAACACCGTCTGTTGTAACCTTTTCCATAGCCTCGGCAATAAGCTTGCCGATGAATTCATCCTGTGATGAAACTGTTGCAACTCTTGCGATATCATCTGTACCGGATACCTGCTTGCTGTTCTTCTTTACAGCCTCAACTGCAACATTTACAGCGTCTGCAATACCCTTTTTTTAAGTACCATTGGGTTAGCGCCTGCAGTTACATTCTTCATACCCTCTCTGATGAGAGCCTGAGCAAGAAGTGTAGCAGTTGTTGTACCGTCGCCTGCAATATCGTTAGTCTTGATAGAAACTTCCTTTACAAGCTGAGCACCCATATTTTCAAAAAAGGATCTTCAAGTTCAATTTCCTTAGCAATTGTTACACCGTCATTTGTGATGAGCGGAGCACCGAACTTCTTATCAAGAACAACATTTCTGCCCTTAGGTCCGAGTGTGATTTTAACGGTATCAGCGAGCTGGTCGATACCTTTCATTAAAGCTTTTTCTTATCTTCGCCGTATGCGATTTGTTTAGCCATTGTAAATTACCTCCGTATATTTAGTTAATTATTCAAGAGTTGCGAGTATATCCGACTGGTTTACAATTGTGTATTCTTCGCCGTCAATCTTTACCTGTGTGCCTGCATATTTACTTGCGATAACCTTATCGCCTACGCTGACATACATCTTTCACTTCCTTGCCGTCAACAACACCGCCGGGGCCAACAGCAACAACTGATGCGAACTGTGGCTTTTCCTGAGCAGCAGATGAAAGAATGATACCGCTCTTTGTTTTCTCTTCAGCCTCTTCAACTTTTAAAACGACTCTGTCGAGTAATGGTTTGATTGTCATAAATACAGCCTCCTGTAAAAATTTTAAATTGTTTTTTTAATTAATTAGCACTCTTGTTCCCTGAGTGCTAATTATATTTTATACCATTTTCAAGAAAAGTCAAGAGAAATTTGACTATTTTTGACCTTTATTTTGTGACAGTTTTCTGAAATTTTTTTCCAATCTCAATTTTATCGAGTATTTTAAGATAATCAGTAACTATAACTGTTTTATATCAATAAAAAAAGACGGACTGCAAAAAGTCCGTCTTAAACATTGTTATTAATTATATCAGTTTGATGATTGAGAACTTGTCTGTTTCTTGCCCTTGCTTACAATAAGAACTACCGTTGAACCGTATTCGAGAGTATCTCCCTCAACATGTTCTTTGTAGCGGATTACCCTTCCCTCAGCAACCTTGTCACTGTACTCATATTCTGCTGTTGCAAGAAGTCCCTGAGCGGCAATGTCGGATGCAACGGTATCAAGTTTTTCACCCTCAACCTTTGGCAGAGTCCTCATCTGTGATCCCTTGCTTACGCAAACACTCACTACTACGGAATCTTCCTGAGTAATTTTTGAACCTGCGGCAGGAGTCTGTGACATAATCTTACCTTCTGCATAATCATCGCTGTACTCATCGTTAAAGGTTCTGTAGATTGTGATACTGCTGTTGCTGTCAACACTCTTAACAGCCTCTTCATATGTCATTCCGATATAGTTAGGAACAGTAGCACCTGTCCACTCTGTGCTTTGAGTTGAGCTTACACTCGCATCAGTATTATTCGAGAACATTCCGGCAAGCGGATTCTGCATAAGCCAGAACACACCGGCAATACCGAGAACAAGAACCGTGATTAGCAGCCGCAATAATAATAATTGAAGCGTGTGACATACCGTTTGAAGTCTTGCGTGTACGCTCTGACTTTGTGAGGTTCATGCTTGCTGTTCTTGAAATTTCGTCCTGAATTGCCTTTGCTGTATGAGCAACGGAAAGCTGTGAACGAAGCTCATCAAAAAATCCGTAATACGGTTTTCACGCTCAACCTGCAAACCGTTAGCAAGAGCCGAAACAACATGCGGAGGAAGTCTCTTTACAGTTGTTGTACTCATAAGAAGTCGGCTGTCCTTACGGCGTTCTACCGCACTCTTTGGCATATGACCTGTGAGGGCATAGAAAAGGGTTGCACAGAATCCGTAGATATCCGTAATATCGTCAAGAGGAAAATTGTCGTCATACTGTTCGGGAGCCGCAGCGCCTGAAAAAAGCTGTGATTTAAGAGGCGTACCTCTTTTGCGTTCATTTTCAGATGCAAAGCCGGAAATCTTAACCTTACCCGTTGCCGTTATATACATATTTTTAGGCGCGATTGCATAGTGACCGACGCCTCTCTTATGAAGAGCTTCAAGAGCGGAAATTACAGGCATAAAAAAGCGGTCGTGCAATATCCCATTCAAGATGACCGTTACTGCGTTCAACATACTCCTCAAAAGGAATAAGATCCTCGTTTTCCTCAACAACATAAACTGTGTTATTTTCTTCAAAAAATGTTGTGAACATTCATAAGAGCAGAAAGCTCACGGAGTTCTGAAAGAATCCTGTAATAGTTAAGAAAATCGTCCTTGAGTTTATTATATACAAGGCGGTTTTCATAATTTATTCTGACCTCGGTAGTTCCTTCTTCACGAGAAAAAGTCCGATAGGAAGAAATTCGCAGATGATTACAATGTCACCTGTCTGCTTGTCGTGGCTTATATAGCGTGTGCTTTCGCCGTTGGTATCAATTCCCGCACCTACGATATAGCGGTTCTGAAGAATTGTTCCGTACGGTAAAAAAGGAGCTTGCTGTTTTTCAGTTTGTATCAAATCCGCAGGACGGACAAATCTTGTTGTCACCTATTTCCTGCATGCATCCCATACACAATGACATATTATTACTCAACTCCAAATAAGTATCAATTTCAAATTTTGTCTGAAAAGAATTATACCATAAAAACATATTTCTTTTCAAGACTTAAAGGTGTTAATATAGTTACAATTTTGTTATTGCAAAGCCTTACAAAGCAAATTCTTTGCAAATATTGTTGTATAAAAAATGTGGTGGAGATAACGGGGCTCGAACCCGTGACCTTCTGACTGCCAGTCAGACACTCTCCCAGCTGAGCTATACCCCCCCATATAATGTTGACACTGCTTTTGACATATACAAGATACATTTGCAAACAATGTCAAGCTGTAACTTTAACAGTCTATCAAATTAATTATAAGTATTGCATTTCCGTCATATATGTCAATTGTTGCCATATCAGAAGTAAATACATTGGAAACACCCAAAGTAACGCTACTTGAAACACAGTATTATTTTTCAAGAGGATACTTTGTTCCCGTATAGCTTACGCAGACACTCGGACATCCGAAAGGGAAAAGCGAAAATGTTTTGCCTTTAAAGTTTTTATATTCATAATGACCTACGGGAAGAAATTCTATTTTCTCTTTTTTCAGAAAGGAGAACGCCCTCTACTTCCGTGTTCGTGAATATAAGAGAGAACTGCCACATTTGCAAAGCTGTGGTCAAAGCGACCGCCCAATGCACCGAGAATTGCTATTTCGTCAAACCTTTTTTTTCAAGTGCAAGGTCAACAGAGTGCATTGTGTCGGTATCATCCTTTTCGGGAATAAGTCGGACCGTTTCGCAGTTTGGAAACAGTACATCAGGCTCGGAATCGAAATCTCCTACAACAAGGTTAGGAGTAATGCCTGCCTGTTTTGCAAAATTGCAGCCTCTGTCGGCACATATCACATAGTCATCAGGTTTTATAACCTCGGACAAAAAATCCGAATTTGTGTCAGGCGAGCCTGCTGCAATAATCGCACAACGCATAATTACTCCTTTTTATCTGCCATGATTTAATGTCCTTGACCTCGTTATACATCTGAACATAACTGCGATGACGGGTTTCTTCAATTTCACCGTCAGAGAGCGCCTCAAGAATCCTGCAGCCTTTTTTCACAGGTATGCGAACATGAAGTAAACATACAGTCCCCTAAATATTTTTCAAATTCAGGAAAGCAATATTGCAGCCGGCTTTTGTCAATCATTTCGTAACGCTGAAGATCGACGGTTGAAAATCCGGGTGTGTCTGCCACAAAACAACCGTCAAGTTCAAACAGTTCAACAACTCTTGTGGTATGTCTTCCTCTGCCGAGTTTTTTTTTGTTGTTTGCCCTGTTTCAAGAGAAAGCGATGGAAAAAGCTTATTGAGCAATGTGGACTTGCCGACACCGCTGTTACCGATAAAGGCTGAAACCTTGCCGGACAGATAGCTTTTGAGTTCTTCGGTTTGTGAAGAATCATCTTCCGAACAGAGAAAAACCTCAAAACCTGCGTGTCTGTAGATATCGGCAATCTTATCTCCGTTTTCCAGATCATTTTTTGTAACGACAATTACGGGTTCCATATTATTGTTTACCGCAGCCGCAGTCATTTTGTCAATAATCGTAAAATTCGGCAACGGTTCAACAGTTGAACACACGAGAAGAAGAATATCAAGATTTGCAAGAGCAGGTCTGCGGAGCTTGTTTTTGCGTGGAAGAATTTCTTCTATCGCACAAAAACCGTCATTCGGAACAGATATATTTACCCTGTCCCCCGCTACGGGAGAGTTTCCGCTTTTGCGAAAGCTCCCCCTTGCCTTACATTCGTAATCCTCACCATCGGCACGGACATAGTAAAATCCGCCGATTGATTTCATTAAAATTCCGCTTTTAGTATCCATACTTCACCGATTAAAGTTCAGGATCATCCGTAACCGGCTGAACGGTCGTGTCAGGCGCTACATACGGATCTGTGTAATACTGTGTCCGGCGGTTCGGTTTCGGGAGGAGCGGTTGTCGCACGGACATAATCATGTGACGCCGTAGTGGTTACCGATGCCGATGCAAAGTCAACCGAATACTCTCTGTAAGCCTGACCGTCAAGCTGAATTACTACAGTTGAAGTGCCTGAGCCCTTGAGCTCAAGAGTATAGGTCTTGTTATATTTCGGCACAAGTGTCTTTGAATTACGGGAATCAACCGCACCGTCAACAATTACAGTCATATCGACTGAATCTTCAACATCCGACGGAAGGTCAACGAAGATATTAACCGTGTTTTCGTCACCGAGTCCCGAGCTTACAGTCAGGGTTACAACAGAGCCTGCGTCAACCTTGCCGTACTGGAGAGGCGACATACCGAGGACTGTATCCTTCGGTTCTTTGCTTTCATCATCCTGAACTGTTTCAACGGTAAGTCCGAGATCAACAAGAGTCTGCTTTGCTTCGGAAAGCATAAGTCCGTCAACCGACGGGAGTGTAACCCTGTTTTGGTTCTCTCACCGCTTGCAATATATACATATACCGTTGAACCGATTGTAGTTTTTACACCTGCTTTTGGGAAGCACTCAATTGTGTAGCCCTTTGGTGTTTTAGTGTTTTCTACATAGACAATTTCAGGAATAAGATTCTTTTCCCTTGAGAGCCTGAGAAGCCTCTTTTTTTTCGCTGTAATTGGTTACATAAGGAACAGAAACTTCTGTGTCCGTTCCGTTTACGGTTACCGTGATTGTTGAGCCTGACTTAACCTTCATTGAACCGCCCTTAGGCTCTTGATCAAGAATTACGCCCATTTCCTTTGACTCATCATATTCACTCTTAACCTCAAACTTGAAATCATTCGGGTTATTTTCTTTTATTGAAACAAAGGATTTGCCGACATAATTGGGAACTTCAACATCCTTAGCCTGTGAGGTTGAGCAGCCTCTGAACATTGCAAGTGCAAAGAAAATTGCACATACTGCAACAGCCGCAATTACAATACCCTTGACTTGCATAGTATGACGGCTTATGTTCCTTTACAAAATCCTCATCGGCAAACTGTTCTTCTTTAACAACAACATCGTCCTGCGGCATATCAACTACTTTGGTTGCCTCGTTGTCAATTCTATTTTTTACCCTGCTGTCACGCAAAGAGTGAACAAACTTTGTGGGCTGATTATCAACAAAAAGACTTGTTGCCGTAATCAAAAACGATTGACGGATTAAGTCTGAATCTTTCAATATCAGAAAGCATTTCTGCGGCAGAAGTGTATCTGTCGGACGGAAGCTTTTCCATTGCCTTCATAGTAATCTGCTCAAGACCTATCGGGATTCCCGGATTGATTTCACGGGGATGCTTCGGTGTTGACTGCAACTGCATAAGCGCAATTGTAACGGCACTGTCACCGTCAAACGGAAGCTTTCCCGTAAGCATTTCATAGAGCATTACACCGACAGAATAAATGTCCGTTTTTCCGTCAGTTGCATCACCTCTTGCCTGTTCAGGGGCAAATGTAGTGAACAGAGCCGATCGCCTGTTCCGTCATTGTGCGTGTTGATTTATCGGAAAATCTTGCAATACCGAAATCGGTAACTTTGATTGTACCGTCCTGCAACAGCATAATATTTTTTGCGGCTTTATATCACGGTGTACAATTCCGCACTCGTGAGCGTGCTGTAAAGCCTTTAAAATCTGTGCGGTCAGGTGGATTGCGTCTTTCCACTCAATAATGCCTTGCTGATCAATATATTCTTTGAGGGTAATGCCGTCAATATATTCCATTACAATATACTGAATCATATCACCAAAGCTTACATCATACACCTTTACAATATTCGGATGTGAAAGCATTGCGATGGCTTTTGATTCATTTTTGAAACGGCGGATAAACTCCTCATTGTTGAGATACTCGTCTTTAAGAATTTTTACGGCAACTTCACGGTCATCAACTGTGTCGGTACAACGGTAAACATTTGCCATACCGCCGACACCGATAAGCTCGTGGATTTCATATCTTCCGTCAAGTCTTTTGCCCAAATATTTATCCAAAACGGTCAACTCCTATCCTTAGTAAATTACGGTAGCTGTGATATTATCAGAACCTCCGCCGTCTTTCGCCTTGTCAACAAGCTTTGTGATAAGACCTTCGCCACGGTTTTCATGGCAGATTTTGACCATATCTCCTGTTGTGACACAATTTGAAAGTCCGTCGGTACAGATGAGAAGAACATCACCGTAAATAAAGTTGGCTTCAATATAGTCGAGGCGAACGGACGGTTTTATGCCGAGCGCCCTTGTTATAAAGTTCTTGTTCGGATGATTTTGTGCCTGCTCATATGTAAGCTCGCCTCTTCTAACCATTTCCTGAACAACGGAATGATCCTCTGTAAGCTGCTTGATTTTACCGCCTCTGATAGCGTATGTGCGACTGTCACCGACATGAACAACATGAACGGTTGTATCTTTTACAAAGACAAATTCACATGTAGTTCCCATACCCGTGAGCTCGGGATCTTTCATGGACATTTCAAAGACTTTCATATTGGCATTGACAACAATTTCTGCCATAAGCTCGCCAATCTGCTCCTTGGTCATATCATCTTTGTACAAATCGGTAATTTTGGTGCTGATATAATCAACTGCCGTTGCGCTGGCAATATTACCGCCGTTTGCACCGCCCATTCCGTCACACACAACTGCCCAGACACAGCTGGGAGAAATAACTCCGAAGCGACAGTCATCCTGATTCTGATTACGAACAAGTCCGATATCACTTTTGCTGAATACTTCCAAGTTATTTACCTCCTTCTTCAATATGCTTTCTTTTGAGCTGACCGCACGATGCGTTTATGTCACTTCCGAGTGTTCTGCGCACGGTTGCTCCGATATTTTTAGCAGCAAGAATATTTATGAAAGCCTGCTGTCTTTTAATATTGCTTTTTAAGTAGCCTGTTCCCTCAACAGTATTGACGGGGATCAGATTAACATGGCTTTGTGTACCCTCAAGTCACCGTTTTGCAAGCTCTCTTGCGTTTTCATCGTTGTCATTAACTCCGCTTATCATAGAGTATTCAAATGTAACTCTGCGACCAGTTGTTTTGAAATAATCTGAACAAGCCTTTAATAATTCTTCAATAGAATATTTTCTTTGCAATGGACATTGTTCGCTGCCTTATCTCATCGTTCGGCGCGTGTAATGAAACGGAAAGCGTTATTCCGAGATGAAGTTTTGCAAGCTCATAAATTTTCGGAACTATACCGCAGGTTGAGAGGGTAATATGTCGCATTCCAATGTTAAGGCCGTTGTCGGACGAAACAAGTCGGAGAAATTTTACAACATTATCAAAATTATCAAGCGGTTCACCCATTCCCATAAGAACAATGTTAGAAATTCTTATGTTAAGGTCACGCTGTGCAGCCTCAATCTGCCCGAGCATTTCCGACGGTGCAAGACTCCGTGAAAAACCGCTTTTGCCTGTTGCACAAAATGTACAACCCATTTTACAGCCAACCTGTGTTGAGATACAGATTGAATATCCGTGCTTGTAACTCATTACAACAGACTCTACGCATTCGCCGTCATTAAACGAAAAAAGGTACTTGACTGTTTTATCATACCTTGAAACAAGTTTTTTTTCAATATTTGCAACAGAAATGTAACTACTTGATTTCAAAAAAGCCTTTAAATCGGCAGGAATGTTACGCATATTGTCAAAATCGGTCACATTTTTGTACAACCAATCATAAATCTGCTTTGCTCTGAACTTTGGAAATCCGTTTTCTGTAACAAAATCAGTCAGCTCATCAAGCGTCATTGACTTGATATCCGTTAAATTATTCAATTTGACGCCTTCTTTCCGAATAAGCTGATGTAAAATCCGTCTGTTCCGCAGGTGTGCGGCATAAGTGTTATTTCGTATGGTTCTTCATCAAATGCACGGGTAATTCCGTTTGGAAGTTTTAACGGTATTCCGTAAAAATCGGGATGTTCCTCAAGAAAAACGCTTTGTGTTTTTATTGTTTTCATCAGGATTCAATGTACAGGTAGAATAGACAAGCTTACCGCCTACTGCCAGATTATCCGCACTTGCACAGAGAATCCTGTACTGCAAATCCGGCAAATCGTTGGAAATAAGGTCATCCTTGTATCTGATTTCGGGCTTTCTTGACATGATTCCAAGACCGCTGCACGGAACATCACAGAGGATTCTGTCCGCCACAGGAAGTGCCGTGTCATTGGTTGACGCATCACGCAAAAGCGTTGAAATACAAGTGATGCCAAGCCTTTTTAGCACCTGCCGAAATCAGTTTCAGCTTATGGTCGAACATATCGCAGGAAAAAATTCTGCCACGGTTGTTCATATACTGAGCCGCCGAAAACGACTTTCCGCCCGGTGCGGAACATACATCAAGCATAATATTGCGAGGCTTTGCATCAAGAAAATTCACGCAAAGCTGGCTTGACGCATCCTGAATATGAAAAAGTCCGGGCTTGTACGCTCTGAGTCTTTTTCAACCGAGCCTGTATTTTCAAGATAGAGTGCATTGTCGATAAACGGGATTTTTTCCGCAACAACGCCCTCATCGGATAATTTCTTAATTAATGTGTCTGCATCTGTTCTGAGGGGTATTAACACGACAACAGATTTTGGCTCTGCCGTTAAGAGATGCCAAAAAGCTGTTCGGCATTATTTTCTCCGTAAGAATTAATCCACAATTTTACAATGCTTTCGGGAACAGAATATTTTACCGAAAGATATCGAACTCTGTCCTTTTTCATCGGGTAATGTATATTTAAACTCTGCCCTTGTGATGTTGCGAAGAATTCCGTTTATGAAACCCGATGATTTCTGAAGTTTGTGCTTTTTGGCAAGATTAACGCTTTCGTTGACTGCCGCACTGTCGGGAACTTTGTCCATAAACAAAAGCTGGAGTATTCCAAGGCGAAGAATATTTTTCGTTTTTGTTTCAATTTTCCTTAACGGAATTTTTAGAATAAGACCTGATAATATAATCAAGCGTGATTCTTCTTTCCAGAACACCGTAAACGAGTGCTGACACAAAAGAGCTGTCAACACCCGAAAGACGGTTTTTCCTTTATGGCATTATTCAAAGCAATATTTGAATATGCTCCCTCATTTTCAATTTTAAGCAGCACATTCAGTGCAATATTGCGTGTGTTTGCCATTTTAATCTCCAAAATAAATTATCTTCTGCGATTGTTCGCAATTATAATTAATCTTAAAAGCTGCATAATTGCAGTAAGAGCCGCTGCAACATATGTCATTGCGGCTGCCTGAAGCACTCTCTTTGCTCCTGTGTATTCTTCACCGTAAAGAAGATCGCCGTTTCTGATTGTTTCAAGCGCTCTTTTTGATGCATTAAACTCTACGGGAAGTGTTGCGATTGTAAAGAGTACGGAAAGTGCAAACAGGATTATACCTATATAAAAAGAAATACAAAACCTACTCTCTGTGGAAAACAAAAACCGACTATAATAAAAATCCAACTGAGGCTTGAACCAAGTCTTGCAACAGGAAGAATAAACGAACGGATTCTGTTAGGCAGATAATTTTCTGCGTGCTGGACTGCATGACCTGCCTCATGACAGGCAACGCCTACAGCCGCAACAGAGGTGCTGTTAAAAACCGTGTCGGAAAGTCTGATTACATTTGTTCTCGGGTCAAAATGATCTGTCATACTGCCTGCAACATGTTCAATTCTGACACCTGTTACACCGTGCTGACGAAGAACATATTCAGCCGCCTGAGCGCCTGTCATATTTCTTGAATTTCTTATCTGTGAATATTTTGAAAAAGTTGTTTTAACTTTGACCTGACAAATCAATGTTATTATGATACAAGGAACAATAAACACAAGATAGGTCATATCAAATCCGTAAAAAGAAGCCCATAAATCAAACACCTTTCTGTCTGCATATTGCAGACGGGAATTTTAACCGATTACATCACCGACAGAAAGCCTGTGGCCGGCAAGGAATGCCTCGGCGGTCATTTTCTTTTTGCCCTCAGGCTGAATTTCACAAAGCTCAACCGACTTTTCACCGCAGGCAACAATCAGCGGTTTTGTGCTGATTACAGTTCCCGCTTTTCCGCTCTTTTCACAGAGCAAAGAAGAATGAACCTTTATCTTTTTACCGTTAATTTCGGTTGTGGCAATCGGCCACGGATTAAGTCCTCTGATTTTATTATGCACCTCAAAGGCCGATTTTGTAAAATCAATCGGACAAAGTGATTTGTCAATTTTTTGAAGTGTGAGTTGCAAGGCTTTCGTCCTGCTTAATCGGAGTGATTTCGCCCTTTTCAAGAGCAGAAAGAGTGTCAAGAATAAGCTCTCCGCCCATAAGAGAAAGACGGTCAAAAAAGCTCTCCCGAGGTTTCGTTCACACCGATTTCCGTTTTGACAACTTTCAGAATGTCACCTGTGTCAAGTCCGACATCCATTTGCATAGCCGTTACACCGGTTTCCCTGTCACCGTTTAATACGCGCTCTGCTGAATGGGAGATGCGCCTCTGTATTTAGGCAAAAGCGAGCCGTGAAGATTGATGCAGCCGTACTTTGCGGAGTCAAGAACCGACTTAGGAAGAATTTTTCCGTAAGCCGCAACAACAATGACATCGGGATTATATTTATTGATAATTTCAAGAGGTTTGCCGTCCTTAAAGGTTTCGGGCTGATACACGGGAATGTTCAGCTTTTCTGCGCACACCTTGACATCGGGAGGAGTCATTATCATCTTTCTTCCCCTCGGCTTATCGGGTTGTGTAAAAACAGCACAAACCTCATGTTCCGAATTTGCAAGAGCCTTGAGTGCAGGTACGGCAAAATCCGGAGTACCCATATAAATTATTTTCATATCTTCACCTGTTTATCAGCTATTCATTTCTTCAATTTCGGCAGGAGTCAACATTCTTGTTGCAACCTGAGTAAAGAGAATTCCCTCAAGATGGTCGAGTTCGTGACAAAAAGCCTTTGCAAGCAAATCCTTTCCGTCAATAACAAATTCGTCACCGTGTCTGTCCTGAGCCTTAACCTTTACATAATCGGGTCTTACTGTGTAACCCCACTTGCCGGGAATTGAAAGACAACCCTCAAGAGTTTCCTGCTTGCCGCTGTAAGCGATGATTTTCGGGTTTACAAGCTCAATCGGACCTTCGCCGACATCAATAACCACAACTCTTCTTAAAATTCCGACCTGAGGAGCAGCAAGTCCCACTCCCTCAGCCTTGTGCAAGGTTTCAATCATATCGTCAATAAGATCTGCAAGGCGGTCATCAAACTTTACGACAGGTCTGCATTTTTTTGTGAGAACGCTGTCGCCCTCTTTTACAATTTGTCTTAAAGCCATAAATTATATCCTTTCACTAACAGGTCAGAGCGTTCATATCCGCATATGTACTGACCTTTCCAAATTCCTTATTCTTTCCGAATTCTGTCATAACCGCTGAGAGCAGTCCTCTGAAATCACGGTTATTTTTACATTTTATTATAAGTTTATATCTGAATTTGTTGCTCACTTTCACAACATTTGCGGGTGACGGACCGAGTATTCTCAGAGGCATGGCAGGGGTATTCGCTTCTTGCGTGACTGACAAAGCACTGCAAAAAAGCTGTTAGCCGCTTTCATTGTAAGCTGCTGTTTTTCACCCGAAAAGCCGATAAGACAGATATCCGCAAAAGGCGGATAAAGCATTGCTTTTCTGACCTGAATTTCCGTGCTGTAAAAGGCAAGATAATCCTGCCTTGCCGCCATAGAGATTATTAGGTTGTCGGGGAGTGTAGGACTGAATAACAGCCATACCCTTTGACGCACCTCTGCCGCTTCTGCCGACTACCTGAGTTAAAAGGGAAAATGTTCTTTCGTAGCTTCTGTAATCATCGGCATACAGCATATAGTCAGTGTTGAGAACACCCACAAGCGTAACATTGGGAAAATTGAGTCCCTTTGCAACCATTTGTGTTCCCACAAGAATATCGTACTTACCGTCCTGCAAATGCCGTTATCATCTTTTCATAGGATGATTTTGAAGATGTTGCGTCGGTATCCATACGCAATATTCTTGCATCGGGAAAAAGCTCTGAAATTTCACTTTCAGCCTTTTGAGTGCCTGTTCCGCCAAATCTTAAAGATTTGCTGTGACAAGACGGACATTCTTCCGTGTAAGGCACGGAATATCCGCAGTAGTGACACATCATTCTGCGGTTGGCGCTGTGATATGTGAGCGATATTGAACAGTTGGGACACACAACAGGTTCACCGCACATTCGGCAGGTTACAAAGGTGTTGTATCCCCGTCTGTTTAAAAGCAGAATTGACTGCTTGTTATTTTCAAGATTATAGCGCAGATTTTCAAGTAAGGTTTCGGAAAATCCCGTTACATTGCCGTTTTGCTGTTCAACATTCATGTCTGCAACAACAACCTTCGGCAAAACCGCATCGCCGTATCTCTCGGTGAGCGTGTTAAGCGAATATCTTCCGTTTTTTTTTTTGCGTAGTAGTAGGATTCAACCGACGGAGTTGCCGAACTTAAAACAAGCAAGGCATTATCGTAGCTGCATCTGAATTTTGCGATTTCTCTTGCATGATATCTGGGGGAGCTTTCAGACTTATAGCTGTACTCCTGTTCCTCGTCCATTATGATAAGACCTACTTTTTCAAACGGAGCAAACACGGCACTTCGTGTTCCTATAACGATTTTTGCAAGACCTTTTTTTACTTGTATTCATCAAGCCTTTCACCGAGTGAAAGTGCGCTGTGAAATACGGCAATCTGCTCGCCGAAACGCTTTGAAAAGGTTGAAACAAACTGCGGTGTAAGCGAAATTTCAGGCACCATAACGATGATTCCCTTTGTTATCGTTTATTACACGCTCAATCAGTTTCATAAAAACGCTTGTTTTTCCCGAACCTGTAACACCGAACAAAAGGCTTGTATGCGGTTTTGAATCGGCATATTCGGCATAGAGGTTATCGCAGGCTGTCTGTCTGTTGTTCTGACAACGCAACAGGGGCAAGACTTTCGTCCTTTGTTCTGTCCTCAATACGGAACACTTCTTCGTCATAGTAGTAGATAAGACCTTTTTTATAAAGTGCGTCCGTAACGCCTGTTGTGACACCAGTAAAGTAACAAACCTCTTTAACGGAAGTTCCGCCTGTCATTTTGATAAGGTCGAGAACGGCTTTCTGCTTTTCGGTAAGCTTGATATTGTCGCTGTCGGCAAGTTCGGTCGGAGCAGCCATTTTCATAACCGCATCCGAAACCTTTCTGAAAGCCTCATCTGATTTGTAAAGATAGCCCGACTTTACCATATCTACAAGAATAACCGTGTTGTCTAATCCGAAATCGTCAAGAATTTTATCGGACTTTACGGCTTTTCTTTTTGAATGAAGGTAAGCAAAAATTCTTTGCTGTTCCTCGGAAAGCTCTTCTTCATCTACACCCTCACGAACACCGTAAAGCGTTGTGATTTTGTAATTTATGCCCCGCAGGAAGCATTGTTTTTACCGCATCATAATAGGTGCAGAAATAATGCTCTTTCATAAACTCGGCAAGCTTCAAAAGCTCTTTTGACAGGACAGGTTCGTCATCAAGAACGGAACAAATGCTTTTGAGCTTTTCAACCGGAATGTCATCACTCACGGGAGAAAGCTCAAAAATTATACCCTGTTTCTTTTTGTTGCCTCTGCCGAACGGAATGAGAACCCTTTTTGCCGACCTGAACCAAATCGGTAAAGGCAGACGGTACAAGGTAGTCAAATAATTTGTCGAAAACATATGTTGTGTTTTCAACAGCAACTTTGACTGTTAAATCAGAGTTCATCTTCGTCAGGCTCAAGAATGTTGATTTCATGACCTTCGATTTCCTTGATTGCGATAAGAACAGGCTTATCCTCTGTTACAATCTGTTCCTCTTCAAAAGTCTGAGTAATTTCTCTTGCTCTTTTTTTTTTGCAACGCCTACAACAAGTGCGTACTTACTCTGCTTACCCTGTAATAATGAATCCACATCAACTTTATGCATAATAATTCTCCTCTTAAAATATTTTATGTTAATTTTCTTTGTATATTATTTAATGAGATTTTCATCCTCTTTATGAAGAATATCGAGAACCTCATTTATTGCTGTTTCAAGGTAGCCGTTTACCACATTGTACTTATATCTGTCCTTGTAGCTGATTTCCTCGGCAGCCTGTGCAAGCCTTTTCCGAATAGTTTCTTCATCCTCTGTACCTCTTCTGCGAAGTCGTCTTTCAAGAGACTCCATTGAAGGCGGAAGAATGAATATACTGAGAATGTCGGGATATTTGTCAAGAATCTGAAGTCCGCCCTTGACCTCAATCTCAAGCAAAACATCATAACCCTGATTGAGCATATCTTCAACCTGCTTTTTAGGAGTGCCGTAGAGATTACCGCAAAACTCTGCGTGTTCAAGATAGCCGTCTTTTTTTTTTCAGAACATCGTTGAACTGTTCTCTTGTCAAAAAGTTATAATGAACCCCGTCAATCTCTCCCTCTCTCGGTTCTCTTGTTGTGTTTGAAACCGAAAGACGGATATTTTTGTCACGGCCAAGAAGTTCCTTGATTATTGTACCCTTGCCTACACCCGATGAACCGGTAAACAAAATAAGATTTCCTTTTCTGTTAATGCTCATCCTTGTTTTCCTCACTTTCGTCCGTTCTGTTCTGAATTGCCTCACATGAAATTGCCGAGAGAATAACATGATTATTCTCGGCAACAATCACCGATTTGCATTTTCGTCCGCAGGTTGCGTCAATAAGCAGATTGTTCTGTTTTGCATCCTGAACAATTCGCTTTACGGGAGCAGAGTCCGGAGCAACTACTGCAACAATCTTGTGGGAGCTGACAAGATTACCAAAACCGATATTAATAAGCTTCATCTGTTCACCTTATTCGATATTCTGAACCTGTTCACGGATTTTTTTCAATCTCACTCTTGATGTCAACAACCTTATGTGCAAGAATTTGCATCCTGAACCTTTGAACCGATTGTATTTGACTCACGGTTCATTTCCTGAATGATAAAGTCAATTTTTCTGCCGACAGGCTCGTCATATTCAAGGAACTTTGAAAGCTGGTCAAAGTGGCTGCGAAGTCTTACGGTTTCCTCCGCAACGGCTACCTTATCCGCAAATACGGCAACCTCAGTGAGAACCCTCTGCTCGTCAACCTTGACATCATTTTCAGCAAGCGTCTGCTTGATGCGTTCCATAAGTCTTTGTTCATACTCTGCAACAGTCTGCGGAGAACGCTCCTCAATTTCACCAACAACAGAAAGAATTGTGTTGGCTCTTGAAAGAATGTCCTCTTTCATCTTCTCGCCCTCAGTTTCACGCATTGCAACAAAAGCGTCAACTGCAACCTTTGCGGCTGAAAGAACATCGGCAGTAATTTGATCCTCGTCCTCAGGCGCTTTGTGAACCGTGAAAACATCAGGAAAGCGTGAAAGTGAAACTGTTGAAACATCATTCGGGATATCGTACTTTTCGCTGATTTCCTTAAAAGCGTTGATATATCCCGAAACAAGCTGATGATTAACAGTTACATCACAGGGTTCTTCATCGGACGCACCGATTGATACGAACATATCAATCTTGCCTCGTGAAACCCTTTGAATTTACATAGTTTTTTTTAAGTTTGTCGTCAAGAAATCCGTAACTTCTTGGGGTTCTGCAGGAAAATTCAAAATAGCGGTGATTCACGCTTTTGATTTCAACGGTAATCTCCCGACCGTTGATAACGGTTTCACATCTTCCGAAACCCGTCATAGATCTGATCATTTCAAAAACTCCCTTCGTAAAATTATATTTTCGGCATTTAAGCTTTATTTTTTATATTTACATCAAATTTATCGGCATTTGTTTTCTACAACATAGATTATAGCACCACAGGCGATATTTGACAATGGAGTTATTACAAAACTGTAATAACTTTTTTTATTTACATCACAAAGGTGTGTGTGATATACTTAATAAGATAATTATACTTTATTGACAAAGGAATGATATTAATGTCAGGACATAACAAATGGAGTACAATCAAGCAGAAAAAAAGGTAAGAACGATGCCGCAAGAGCTAAAGTATTTACAAAAATCGGCAGAGAACTTATTGTTGCAATCAAGGATGGCGGAAGTGCCGATCCTTCCGTTAACTCAAAACTCAAGGATTGTATTGCAAAAAGCAAAGGCTGCAAATGTACCTAACGACAACATTGAAAGAATCATCAAGAAAGCGTCAAGCGATGCAGATTCAACAAACTACGAGGCTGTTACATATGAGGGCTACGGTCCAAACGGCGTTGCCGTAATTGTTGAGGCACTTACAGACAACAGAAACAGAACAGCAGGCGAAGTAAGACATTACTTTGATAAATTCGGCGGCAATATGGGTACACAGGGCTGTGTAAGCTTTATGTTCTCAAAGAAGGGCGTTCTCGTTATTGAGCGCGAGGACCTTGAAAAGGATGAGGATACCGTGATGAGCGATGCTCTTGAGTGCGGTGCATCAGACTTTGAGGCTGACGATGATGTATTTACAATTTACACAGAAACAGATGATTTCGGCGCTGTAAGAGATGAGCTTGAAAAGCTCGGCTACACATTCGTTTCTGCTGAAATTGAAATGGTTCCAAGCACATATACAAAGCTTGAGGACGAAGAAACTGCAACTAAGATGCAGAAGATGCTTGATATGTTCGAGGATAACGATGATATCCAGAATGTATGGCACAACTGGGAAATGGACTGATAAAGTTTATTTCTGACAAAACAAATTAAACCGCTCCGATTGGGGCGGTTTTTGTTTTGTCAATTTTTTTGTCTTGAAATTAAGACAAGGTCACGGTTATCTGCTTCGCCGTCAAGGTTAAAATCGGCGGCTTTGAGATATGCACCGTCTAATTCTGCATTATCACAGAGGTATTTTTGCAAAAGCGTGACATCCTTTGAATTTACATTGCCCTCGCCCGTCACATCTCCGCAAACTGCAATGACATAAGTCTTTGAATCTATAACGGCAGTAAAGCCTGTTTTCAGCTTTCCGCTCTTTGCAAGAGTACCGTCCGCCTTATATACATTTTCGGCAGAAGTTTTGTTTTTGAAATCGGCAACGGTTTCTCCGCTGTAAATCCGTAAACTATCCCGTCAGAAAACAGGTATTCGGAATTATTCGGTTGAATATCTGTTTTAGAAGAATTGTGATCGTCATTACTGCCGTCATTGCCACTTGTTTTCTTTTTCTTCAAAATCACCCGAGCCAAATACCTGAACCGTTCCGTTATCAAGCAAAACAGCACATTGATTTTTGTAAGATACAACAGCAGTTGCTCTATCGGGAATTGACACGCTTTTTGTTTTTTCGGATGTTTTTAGATTAAGTCGATAATTCACGGCAGAATATATTTTTCCGTCAGATACCGAAACATTTTCTGCTGCGGCATTTGAAACATAATTCCTTGAATTATCTGACAGCGAAACAATAAATCCGTCTTTGTTTATAACTCTGTTTATTCCTGCGTTATAAATATTTTTAAGTTCACCTGTATCGGCAACATAGGTTGATGACGATTGCGAGAGCTTGTAAATTGAACCGTCACAAAGTCTTGCGTATGACTTTCCGTTATTATTAAAAACCTCGTTTACATTGTCTGAAAAAGTTATTTTCGACTTTTTATCAGATGAAAAATCCCTACACGCAACATAAGATTTCAGGCTGTCGGTCTTGATATAGTAAATGCGATTATCGGTTACCGAAAAGGAATTGGTCATAAAATTTTCGTCAACAAAAGTGTTCCGTGAAACATTTCCGTTATCAAGATTAAGAGAATACACTGAATATTTATTAGTGAAAGCATCGTCAAAAACAAGTGCATAAGTGTAGTTTCCGCTCTGTGACACACTCCTTATCCGACCGCCGACAGAAAAATTGTATGCAGAAAAATCGGGCACAAGCCTTGCTGAGAAAACACTGTATTTCCCGAAAACGCGCACACAAATCCTCCCTTGCCGTTGCTGTCACTTTTTACAGACGAACAAGCGGCAAGGTCAGTCAGATTGTATTCATCATACGCACGGCTTCTGCACACACCGAGGAGTGTGATAAGCATAACAGCCACAGCAAGGGAAATCAGTCGTTTCATAGCCTGTACCCGATTAAATTAATTTAAAACAAAAGGGCATCCTTTCGGATGCCCACAAAAGTTCTGATTATTCAGCAGCTTCTTCAGACTTAGCAGGTGCCTGCTCGTCTTCAGGAAGAAGTGCACGCATTGAAAGGCTTACACGCTTCTTGTCGAAGTCGATTGCAGTAATCTTAGCTTCAACAACATCGCCAACCTTGAGTACATCAGCGGGCTTTTCAATTCTCTTGTTTGCAATCTGAGAAATATGGATAAGACCGTCAATGCCGGGGATGATGTTTGCGAATGCACCGAATGTTGTAAGACCAACGATTGTAGCCTTAACAACTGTTCCCTCGGGATAGTTGTTCTTGAGGATTTCCCACGGATTGTCTTCGGCATTCTTGAAGCCGAGAGAAATCTTCTTTGTTTCCTCATTGATATCCTTTATGTAAACATCAACTGTATCGCCTACATTAACAACCTCGCTCGGATGCTTAATGTGTGTCCATGAAAGCTCTGAAATGTGAATCATGCCGAACACGCCGCCGAGGTCAACAAATGCGCCGTAGCTTGTAAGTGACTTAACAACGCCCTTGTAACGCTTGCCAACTTCGCAGGTTTTCCAGAATTCTTCACGCTGAGCAGCTCTCTGCTCCTTGAGTACGCTGCGGATTGAACCGATAGCTCTTCTGCGTCTGCCGTTCTGTGAAACTTCGATAAGTCTGAAATCAACTTCCTGACCTACGAGGTCTTCAAGGCTCTCTTCACGAGTTGCTGTTGCCTGTGATGCAGGGATAAAGATTCTTGAGCCGTTGTAAAGAACGATTACGCCGCCCTTAACTGCCTCAGTAACCTTGCCGGAGAGAACCTCCTGTGACTCTGCCTTTTCTTTGAGCTCTTCCCAACCCTTCTGTGCATCTACTCTGCGCTTTGAAAGCATGATAGTGCCTTCCTGATCATTGGTCTTCATAATAAGAAGCTCAATAACATCGCCTACTTTAACTACATCTTCGGGTCTTGCGTTAGGATCGTTTGAAAGCTCTGAAGCAGGAATAAAAAGCCTGTCTGCTTTCTGCCGACATCTACCTGAACTTCGTTGGGAGCTATGCTCAGAACTGTGCCCATTACCCTCTCGTTTGTATTAAAGTTTTTGAGGGACTCCTCAAGATCTCCTCAAAAGATGGTTCCAAATTTGTTTCACCGGATTTTACTTCACTCATTGTATCCAGTACCTCCTTTATTATCCTTGCAGGCGTTGAAGCACCCGCAGTTACGCCGATTGATTCGGCAACCGAAACCTTGTTTAAATCAAGCTCGGCAGCGGTTTCAATGAGAACCGTGTTCTCACACTGTCTTTTGCATATATCAAAAAGCTTTCCCGTATTGGAGCTGTGCCTGTCGCCGATTACAACCATAAAGTCGGATTCGGCGGCAATCTGAGAAGCTTCGGTTTGCCTAACTTGCGTAGCATTACATATTGTATCAAATATTTTTGCATTTGTACATAGCTTTTTATCTTTTTTACACATTTTTTCCATTCTTGTGTGTCAAATGTTGTCTGTGCGACACTTTGCACCTGTTTATTATTCTCTTTTTTAAGAATATTTGGCAATAAATCATCAAGCTCTGCCTCGTTATTAAATGTGTAACAATCACTTGCACAATGACCTATTATACCGCAAACCTCGGGATGATTTTTTATTTCCTGCAATCAAAACAACATCATTTTCAGGACTTGTGTTTGATACAATCTTGTGAATTTTTTTAACAAAAGGACACGTTGCGTCCTCAAAGTTAATTCCTCTTTTTACCAGAGAATCAATAACGCTTTTTTCAACTCTCGTGTGAACGGATTACAAGCGTTGTATCGTCAGTAAGCTCGTCAACTGCTTTAACGGGAGTGCATCCTCTTTCTTCAAGCTCGTGAACCATTTCCATATTGTGGATAATAGGTCCGAGGGTTGCAACCTTTATTCCTTTTTCAAGCAGTTCATTTACGATATTAATTGCACGGTTGACGCCGAAGCAGAATCCTGCCGAATCAGCCTTTTTTTATACTCAATTAAATCCTGCTCCCTCATTCTTTTGATTTCGTCCATGATCATGGTTGTTGCACCTTTAAGTTCCCGTCTTCCGCTGTCCAGAGTAAGTCCAAGCTTTTCGGGTGTGAGAGGTTTGCCGAAGTGGATAACTCTCTTTGCAAATGTATGCTTTTTGTTGCCTACAATTGTGATGCAGGCAGGCACAACAGGGACCTGCATCTGCTGTGCAACAAGAGCGCATCCGCTGCGGGGGCGCATAAGCTCGCCTGTTTTGGAACGACCGCCCTCAATAAAGATTGGTCATAATCTCACCGTCACGGATAAGGTCTTCGCCTGTCTTGATAGCCTTGCCGTCACCTGCACCCCTTTCAACGGGGAATGCACCGAGCGCACGGATTAACGCACCGAAGAATTTATTTTTAAAAAGTTCAATTTTTGCCATAAAGAACAGTCTGCGCTTTTTCTGCGACAAACCGAGAAGAACCGGATCTGAATTTGATATATGGTTACTTGCAATAATCATGCCTCCCACAAGCGGAAGCGGCTCTTCAATTATAGTTTTATATCTGTACAAAAGTTTGAAAACAGGCTTGCAGACAACTTTGCCGACTGCATAAAGTGCCTTTGACTGACCCATCAGATATTCTCCTTTATAACGGAAATTATTTTTTCAACCGACTGCTCAAAATCAAGCTCTGTTGTGTCAACAGTAACGCAACCCTCGGCAGGCTTGAGCGGAGCTGTTTTGCGGTGAGTATCGTTGTAGTCACGGGTTATTACATCGTTTAAAATGTCGTCGTATTTTACATCCATACCCTTTTCGACAAGCTCCTTATATCTTCTTTCGGCTCTTGCCTCGGGGACGCTGTAAGAAAAATTTTAACCTGTGCATCAGGCAACACAACCGTGCCGATATCTCTGCCATCCATGATCACATCATGCGTCTTTGCCATATTTCTCTGCAAATCAAGAAGATATGCTCTTACAATCGGTACGGCAGAAATTTTTGACGCCATCATTGATGCCTCCGGAGTTCTGATGAGTCCGGACACATCTTCGTTGTCAAGCAGAACAATCTGCTCGCCCTTTTCATTGAATGTTAGGTCAACTGTGATTTTTTGAAAGCAAATTCTTTACCGCATTTTTTTCATCTTCGGGGGCTACGGAGTTTCTTGTTGCCGACAGACCGATTGTGCGATAAAGCGCTCCTGTATCAACATAAATGCAGTCAAGTGCCTTTGCAACTCTTTTTTTTTGCAATTGAGGATTTGCCTGCTCCTGCAGGACCGTCCAAAGCGATTGCTATTGACATAAATTACATCCTTTCAATCAAATATATTATGTATAATCAAATCAGATATATGCACTGTTTTCTCCGGCAAGCCGTCCCTGTACTCCATGCAATCTGGAGATTAAAACCGCCTGTGTAGGCGTCGCAGTCGATTACTTCACCTGCGAAATACAGGCCGCTTACAAGCTTGCTTTCCATGGTTTTCGGGTTGATTTCGGAAGTTTTTACACCGCCTGAGGTTATGATTGCCTCCTCAATCGGTCTGAAACCGCTGATTTCAACCGTAAAGCATTTGAGAATTTCACAAAGAGCATGTCGCTCCTCTTTTGTAATTGAATTACACTTTTTGTCAAAGGGAACTCCCCAGCGTTTGAGAACGGGTACTATGATTTTTCTCGGCAAAAGCTTTGAAAATGCGTTTGAAACATCACGGTTTGGATTCTCTTTGAAATCGTTCTGAATACGCCTGTGGAGGTGTTCAAAATCAAGTGCCGGCTTGAGGTCAATTTCCGCAACATAACGGTCGGGCTGAATATCACGGATGTGCGAGCTTGCCGATAAAATCATCGGGCCGCTCATTCCGAAATGTGTAAAAAAAAGCATTTCGCCGAAGTCGCTGTAAACAGTCTTTTTACTGTTCTTATCAACTATTCTGAGCGCAACATTTTTTGAGGGCAAGTCCCTGCATATCCTTGCATTGTTTATCACCGGAAGTAAACGGCACGAGTGACGGTTTGAGCGGAACGATTGTGTGTCCTGCCTGTTTTGCAAGTGTATAGCCGTCACCTGTTGAACCCGTAAGCGGATAGCTTTTACCGCCACAACAGATAATTACGCTGTCGGCATAGTAGGTGTTTTCTTCGCATTTAACGCCTATAACGGCACCGTCCTCAAGAATAAGAGCGTTTGCCGTATCACACACTATTTTACAACCCGATTCAACGGCATAATCATGCATTGTATCAACAACATCAACCGATTTGTCGGATGCGGGGAACACACGATTTCCCCTTTCGGTCTTTGTTTTAAGTCCTTTGGATTCAAAAAATTCGATTGTATCCTCGGGAGTAAATGCATTGATTGCAGAATAGAGAAATCTTCCGTTTACAGAAACATTATTGATAAAAGTCTGCACATCGCAGTTATTGGCAAGGTTACACCTTCCTTTGCCCGTTATCATAATTTTCCTGCCGACACGCTTGTTCTTTTCGATTATCGTAACTGATGCACCATAGAGCGCCGCAGTTGCACCCGCCATAAGTCCTGCTGCACCTGCTCCGATTACCACAACTTTTTTACTTATCATCATCTTCTATATTACCCATTATTTCTCTGTCACGGTTGGTGTAAACTCCGTCACGGTTCCACACAAGCTCAAGTCTGCGGAATGTGTCGGAAACCTCATCCTTCTTTTTTTTAAGCACGGTTGCAACAATAAGAGCATTGATAAGGCTTAACGGTGCAACAAGTGAGTCTACAATTGACGCCATATCGCTTCTTGCAAATAAGCACGGAATCGGCACTCTGAACAAGTGGAGAAACCATACTGTCCGTGATTGCAATTGCGTGAGCGCCCCTTGAACGGGCAAAGTCCATTGCCTCAACCGACATTGAACTGTAACGGGGAAATGAAATACCGATCATAACATCTTTGTCGGTGATTCTGAAAATCTGTTCAAAGGTTTCGGTTTGACTGCCGCTTGTGATAACACGCACATTGTCAAAAATCATTTCAAAATAGTATGCAAGAAAATTTGCGATTGCGGCTGTTGAACGCACACCGAATATGTAAATACGCTCTGCCTTGCAAATTTCATCAACTGCACGGGCAAAATCCTCATGAGATGTTTCTTCAATTGTTCTGCGGATTTTATCGATATCCTGATTAAGAACGCTGTCAAGCACATTGTCATTGCCGATACGGTTGGAGGTAACTTCAATTCGCTGAACAGATGTGAGCTTGTTGCGAATCATCTCCTGCATTGCTTTTTGAAGCTTAGGGTAAAGCCGTCATAGCCGAGCTCGGTTGCAAAACGAACAACCGTACTCTCGCTGACTCCGACAGTTTCACCAAGCTTTGATGCGGTCATAAATGCCGCCTTATCGTAATGCTCTTCAATAAAAAGAGCAATCCTTTTTTGTCCCTTTGAGAGGGAATTCATCATTAAATCTATTCTTGTGAGCAAATGAGTAATCATTTTTTTTTTAATATCTCCCGTTATAAATAGTAAAACAGACACACTGTCTTAACCAATTCATTTTAACACAAGAACTTGCAATTTACAATAAGATATAAATTAAATTATTGTAAATTTTACGAAATTATGAAATATGCGTCGGTTTATGTTGCAATAATAAATGTTGTATGGTAAAATTGTTTAACAGAAAGCAAATGACGGAGTTGATAAAAATGATAGCAGTTATTGATTACGGCGCAGGCAATATCCGCAGTGTTTACAAAGCGTTAAAGCATATCGGCTGTGAATGTGTGATTACAAGAGATAAAGACGAAATTATGAATGCAGACGGTGCTGTTTTGCCGGGTGTCGGTTCGTTTGGCGATACAATGGACACAATGAATTCATACGGCATTAAAGACACGGTTATTGAGTACATAAACAGTGAAAAACCGTTTTTAGGCATTTGTCTTGGACTTCAGCTCCTCTTTCCCGAAAGTGAAGAAAGTCCGAATGTAAAAGGTCTTTCGGTTTTTTGACGGTACAATCACAAAGATTCCGTCAGGCGAAGGCTTAAAGATTCCGCACATCGGTTGGAACAGCCTTAAAATCAATGAAAATAGCAGACTTTTCAAAGGCATCGAACAGAATGCATACGTTTATTTTGTTCACTCATATTTTTTTTGAACGCAAGCGACAGGAGCATTGTTTCGGCTCTGACGGAATACGGTGTTACGATTGACGCCGCTGTTGAAAAAAGGCAATGTTTTTGCAACTCAGTTTCACCCCGAAAAAAGCGGCAAAACGGGACTTAAAATTCTCAGAAATTTTCGCTGACATTGTAAAAGGCAGGGAGGAATAAATATGTACGCAAAAAAGAATAATTCCATGTCTTGATGTAAAAAACGGCAGAGTTGTAAAAGGTATGAGTTTTGTAAATCTTGTTGACGCAGGCGATCCCGTTGAATCTGCAATGCAGTATGACAAACAGGGCGCTGACGAGCTTGTTTTTCTCGACATTACCGCATCAAGCGATTCAAGAAACATCACCATTGACATGGTTGAAAAGGTTGCAAATTCAATTTTCATTCCGTTCACGGTCGGCGGCGGTATCAGAAGCGTTGAAGATTTCAATGTTCTGCTCAGAGCCGGCGCAGACAAGGTGTCCGTAAATTCAGCCGCTGTTCATCGTCCCGAACTCATCAGCGAGGCGGCATATAAATTCGGCAGTCAGTGCGTTGTCGCCGCTATAGATGCCAAAAGAAACGGCGACAGCTGGGAAGTTTATGTGAACGGCGGGAGAACTCCTGTCGGTATGGATGCAATTGAATGGGCTGTAAAATGCGAAAAACTCGGTGCGGGAGAAATTCTCCTTACAAGCATGGACGAGGACGGTCAGAAAAAGGCTATGACATTGCACTTACAAGGGCAGTTTCCGAAAAGGTGAACATTCCCGTAATTGCAAGCGGCGGTGCGGGCGCACTTGAGCATTTTTATGATGCGTTTACAGAAGGCAAGGCTGACGCAGTTCTTGCGGCATCACTTTTTCACTTTGGTGAAATTCCGATTCCCGAACTTAAAAAATATCTCAACGAAAAGGAATTCCCGTAAGGCTTTAATTTACATACAAGGTTTATACAAAAGGCGGTTATGCAGAATATGCACAACCGCCTTAAAAGTTTTTAAGATTAAATTTTATCGTTTAAGCAAGCTTAGTTATGATTTTCTGAATCAATGTTGCATCTGTAATCTCAATAATGCCGTTACCGTTTACATCGGCAATCTTCATTGTTTCTGCGTCAAAATCTTCAAGCTTTACGATGTAATTTCTGAACAAGTGTTGCATCAACAACAGTTACACTGCCGTCACGGTTAACATCGCCTTTGAGAGCTTCATCCGATGAAGACGAACCTACAACGAATGTCTTTGTTGACTCTGCCTTGTTGCCGTTTGCATCAACTGCAACCACACCGATTGAATATGTGCCGTCAGCCGACGGAGTCCATACACATGAATCTGTGTTTGAGTTCTGAACTGTTTCACCGTTAACTGTGAATGAATAAGTTACATCACCTGTAGCGTGATAGCTTTCTGCCAAAAAGTGTGATAGGTGTGCCTGCACTCTGTCCCGAATTGAGGTTTGCACCGAAGTTAACCTCAAACGGAGCTTCGTTTACTTCTGTGTCGGGGGAGAAGCGCACCGATTCTTGCAAGCGGAACTGTGATATTGTCGATATCTTCTTTCTCGTGTGAGGTTGAAGGATCGTAGCTGTACTCAAGATTTGCCTGATCAAGCATTGAGGGATCATGCGGAAGTGTGTCCATTACCCGATGTGCCGTATGTGAGAATCTGCATTGCACCGATACCCTGTGTTTCAATGTAGCTACGGTCAATACCTAAAGTATTGAGCGGAACTGCAATTTCGTAAACATAGCCGTATGAGTTCTTGTAACCTTCATCGAAGAAGTCAACCCAGTTTGAGTTCATATCGAGGTTATCGCCCATTACTCTTGAACCCTTTGGAGCGTTGATACCGAAGAGTGATGTACTCTTTGTTCCGTTAGCGTATTTGATTTTAAATCCGTTTTTATTGTCCTGAGCCTGAAAGCTTGTTACACCGATCGGAATTCTTGTGTCATAGTTAAACATATATGTTCCGTCAGTGTCTTGAGTATCTGCCTTAAAAGATTGAAGCGCCGCCGTTTGAGTTGTTGGAGTCAAATGCAACAAGTGTGTCTATATGAGTTGTAAAGCCTGTGCCTCCGTCTTTTTGCAGTGCCGTTTGTGCAACCCCATACGAACGGATTGGTATACACAGAACCGTCCCTTGTTTGTACCTACTGCCTTGCCTGTTGCCTGCTTTGCAGGGTCAATTGACAGAGCAAGATACATAGGAATACTGTTTCTCCAAGGACGAGCCTCATTTGATGCGGCAAAGTTGTCCTCGGGAGAAGTTATGTATGTTGTGTTAGCCAGTTCAATCAGGAAATAAAGATTATCGTCGTCCCATGCACTGTAGAGAGCATAAGCATCCCACGGCTGTTCATGCATTGAAGAAGGCATATAAACTCGGGGATCATCGTTTGCAACACCCTGAGCAATAATCATTGAGCTGTCCCAGTCGCTTAAATCACCGTCAACAGAGATTGTCTTATGCTTGCCGAGCTGCATTTCAGGGTTTGTGCCGTAATAGCCGCTCTCAGGCGCTGTTGTGTGGCCGTCTGATTTAGCGGAGAAAGTTGTCTTTGACGCTGTAAAAGTCTTTTGAAGGTATATGTCTGCTCCGTTTCAACCCCGTCTGCACCTGTTGCATAAAGTGTAAGCGTAACTTTTGAATTGCCGATTTTGCCCTCACCGACTTTTACCGAATCACCGTTTGCAAACTCTTTCTTAGCTGAACCGTCAACTGAGTAATAGCCCTTATCGGCATTCTTTAACGCAAGCTTTACATCAAGTGATTCTGTTGAAAAAGACGTATTGTTTGCTGTAAGTGTGTAACCGTAAGCGTGATCATCAGGCTTGCCGTAATCAATCCACTGCTTTTCGGCTGTGAGCATTTTACATTCGCCGGCTTTAAGTGAAAGGCCTGCTGCCTCAGGATACTGCTCCTTGCCATTGCCTTTTTCAAGACCGTTGTTGAAGATGATTTTTTCCGATTTAAAAGAAGACGCAAAGCTTGCCTTATAAAGACCGCTGTCCTCTTTTTGTCATAAGCTCTCCCGGCCATTCGGCATTTTCCTTTGTGCCGTATGCGTAAACATAAACATCCTTCCATCCGTACTTTGAGTTGTCAAAGTACACCTCTGAACCTGACGATGTTGCTGCCGAAACACCACCTGCCGACACGACAAGTGCTGAAAGCACCATGAGTGCGGCAAGAATAATGCTCGTGATTTTTCTTGTTCTTTTCATTTTGATTCCTCCATTTCATAATTGTGGGCAATGTGATTGCTTTTATTATAGCATTTTGCACTTGTTTTTTTCAATTCATTATCACATTTTTGTTTCTTTGTACAAGTTATTGTGCAGAGTTTTGTAGACTTAATTAAATAAAGCTTATTTTTTGACTATATCGCAACATATTTTAACCATAAAAATCCGCTGACATAAACTGTCAGCGGATTTAATGTTTTGCTAAAACAATATTTAAATAATCAGTTTTTCTTTTCTGTAGAAAGGTTCAACACCCTTTACTGCATTTTTTGCAAAATCCATTGAATACGGCATCATTGAAAGCTGGATTTCATCGTCAAGGAACGGATTTGCAACCTTGCTGATTGCATCGAATGTGCTTTCCATATCACCGAAGAAATCAACCACAATGAAGTAGCTCTTTTGACCGTTCTGCTCAATCAAGCGAAGATATGCGGCATTTACTGTCGGCTCTGTGCTGAAATGATTAATAAGAGCAGCCATAAGATCAATCGGATATTCTTTAGGCTCACCGAGACTGATTGGTGAACCCGGTTCGATTGTCTGATTTTTGAGTTTCATATAGTCCTTCTGCTGTTTGAAAGAATGAACCATCTGTTTCGGGAATGTTACGCTCTTGCCGAAAGGATTGATTACAAAGCCCTTTACATCAGCCTGAGGATCCATTACCATCTGGGCAATACTGTCAAAATCTGTAACAACCTTCTGTGCATTTTGAGTGTCTTTCCACTTAAAAAGTTCGTCTGTGTCCGTAAACACACCGAAAAACTTTTCTTTGTTGCCGTTTTCAAGAAGTCTGAACTGAACCTGTGTTGACTGCTGCATAACAGTCTGACCGTTGGTTGTCTTAGCCTCCGTCTTTGGTGTTACCTTTGCAGGGAGAATGAATTTTTTCGCCTTCATAACCTCATCAATCATCTTGTTGATGTTTTCGGTTGTGTTGTCGTCCTGCATCTTTTCAATAGCGGCTACGAGGGCTGGATTCTTGATTTCCTCTGCCGGCACTTTGCTTCCTTCCATTTTTGCGCCTTAAAGTTCGCTCATGCTTTGTTACCTCCGTTATTCTGCTGTATGATTTTTGTCGGGGAAATACTGCAAATCATCGGACACTTCACCGTCAAAGAAAATAACATTCGGTGAATTTAAATCTCTTTTGATTATGCAGTCGTAAGTTCCGTCTTTTTCTTTTTTGTTTCTGCACCGATGTGTGGTTTTGCATTACAGACATCGGTGCAAGCGTAGCATAAAAATTCATCTTTTACATATAAAGTGAATTCAAGTCTTTCGTAAGTTTTGACGCCTTCGGCATTTTCCGCACGAAGTTCAAGCTTTGAAACATCGCTGTCACCGTGCTTGATTGTTACTTTGTCACCGTCTTTGTACGAAACAGCCTTTCCGCCGTCAAGGGAATATGTGGCATTATCTGTGTTTGAACAGGTGAGAGTTACCTCGTATGTATCATCGCTGTATGTAAACTCTGTTTTTGAGTCAACACCAACACTTGCAGGTCTTGCATATTCAGTGTATCCCTCATTGTAGAGAACTACAACTGAATTTTCAGGGATATCCGTATCACAGGTAATCTTACCGTTTTTAACAGTATATTCGGTTTTGCGGTCAACACGGTCAACATATGTTCCGTCAGCAAGATTTGTTTCAAAATCAACCTTGAGAGCATCGTTTGTATTGACAATTACAGCTCCCTTTGTACCTCTTTCAATCATAAGAGCAGTTGAGTCAAGGTTAGGATTAACGAGATTTTCGTCTTCACCTTTCATTGCTGTTCTGAAGAAATTCACTGCGGAAACACGGTTGTCCTTGTACATATCGTCACCCTGTGTGCCGATTCGGTTCATGCCCCATGAATTGTCGATTGAACTGTTATACGGACGGTCAAAGAAGAGCGGTGTTCCGTCTTTTCTTGCCGTGATTATTGCCCAACCGAGGACAACCTGTTCGCTGTCGATATTGTTGTATGTGCAGTCGTTGATGTAGTTATCGTGGGATTCAACCCATGTTACGATATTCGGGTCTGCATTGCCAATCCAATAATCAGACACAACTGCCGTGTCGATATTGCCGCTTGCAATTCCCGAACGAATTTTACTGCCGTAGGTGCTTGATGTGGTTCTGCCGATTTCCTTTATATAGTCGGCAAGCCTGTCATTGTCGCCCTGAAGCACTTCGCCGTAGATAAAAAGATTTTCTGCGTTATCAACTTCTTTTGTTGCTTTTTCCCAGAAGTTATTTTTTAAAGCCGTCATCTTCTTTTGGATCATCGGAAAGTCCGATATGCTTTGCCGTGTCATATCTGAAACCGTCGGCACCGCAGGCAATACAATCGTTAATGTAATTAAAGAAATACTTTTGAAACGAAGGTCTTTCCGTGTTGATGTCAGGAAGTCCTCCCATCTCATGCGTGGTGCAGGCAAGTCTGTCGCCGAAATCATTAAGGGGCGTTCTGCCCTCCTTGTGATAAAGGGTTTCAAGACTTCCGCCGCCGGCCTCAATAAGATCTTCGCTTACCTCATCGGTTGCGGGAGTAGTGTGGTTTGCAATTACATCGACAATAACCTTTATACCATACTTATGGGCCTCATCGCACATTGCCTTAAATTCATCACGAGTACCGAGCTGATAATTACCGATTTTGAAATCGGTCGGCTGATAGTGATAGTACCACTTTCCGTTGCCGTAAAGATCCATACCGCCGTCTTCGCCCTCAAGACACTCGTTAATCGGAGATGTCTGCACAGCCGAAAAACCTGCTGCGGCAATATCCCCCATTGACTCCTTTATTGTGTTGAAATCCCAACAAAATGCTTGAAGAATCGCACCGTCAGCCACCTTGTCGGCTGTTTTGTAGTCAATTGACGCCGGCTGAGTTTGTGTGAGCAGCCCGTACCCGACACTGCAACGGCAGTAATCATAAGAGCCGAAAGAATTCCTGCTGATATTTTTTTTTTTAAAACATATTTCACCGTCTTTCTGTTTTTAACTTACTTGAGATACAGTATAACATAAATGATATGATTTTTAAATAGTTTTTGGCATTTTTGCCATATTTTTTTATTAAAACGCCAATAATGACACAAACTATGTTTTTGAGCAAAAAAATCGTTACAATGTTTACAATAGAAAAAAATTGAATATTGTCACAAAAGAAAAATTGTTGTATACTAAAAATATTAAAAAATGAAAGGAACAGATGATGAGTCACGCGATAATTATTCCTATTTATTGTGAAAACAGAAATACAATCAACCTCTGCAATGAATTACAGAATTTTGGAGCTGAGCATATTGTTGTTGTCAATGACGGTCTTAATCCCAAATCGGAATATTTTAACGAATTGACAAGTATTGGCTGTCATCTTGTTCACCTGAAAAATAACAACGGCAAAGGTGCAAGCCTTAAAGCAGGCATCAAATACGCTCACGATAACCTTTATAATATCACGGGCTACATTACCTGTGACGCTGACGGACAACATACTGCAAATGATGTTATGAAAATCAGCCGTATGCTTGACCTTAGAAACGGCAATCTGATTCTTGGCAAAAGAGATTACAAAAAGTCTAAAATGCCGATTAATATACGAATCGGAAACAGACTGTCCTCGGCATATTTCAAGGTTATTACGGGCAAAAGCTGCAGGGACACTCAAACAGGACTGCGAGGTATTCCTGCATTTCTATATGACACGGTGATGAAAACAAAGGGCAGTCGTTTTGATTTTGAAATGAATTTTCTCACAAAATGTGCCGACATGAGAGTCCCGTTTTACTTTGTGAACATTATAGCCGATTGCTCAAACTGCAGCAGCAATTTTCGTCTTATTAAGGACACCTACCTTATCTACAGAACTCCGTTGAGATTTGCGACGGCATCAATCGGCTGTACTATAATCGACCTTGTTTTGTTCACGATATTTGCGTATATTCTGCCATCACATATGTTCTTTAACATTATGCTGGCAACGCTTATGGCACGAGTTGTTTCGGGCGGAATTAATTTTCTCATCAACAGAAAAGTCATCTTCGGCAATACGGATAACGGAGTGAAACAGGCACTCAGATTTTTCATTCTGTTTTTCTGCATAATGTGTGCAAGCTCACTTATTGTATCGGCACTTTGGTTTTTACCGATTCCCGTTACACTCACAAAGGCGATTGTCGATCTTTTGTTGTGGACGGTCAATTACAAAAATGCAGAGAATATGGGTTTTCAAGGACAGCAACAGACTTAAAAAGAACTCCCGGAAGCAAAAGAAAATAAAGCAAACGAAAACGGTGACACGAAAATGTCACCGTTATTTTTGTATAATTTTCAGTTGCTGTCAATATTTACAAAACCTCTGCCCTTTATTGCGCCTGCCGTCGTTACGATAATAAAGGCATTGGGATCAACATTTTTTATTCCCGATGTGATTTTGTAAGCCTCTTGAGGACGGACTGCGCACATAATAACTTTCTTATCATTACCGCTGTATGCACCCTCACCGTTGAGGTATGTTACACACTCTCTTTAGGGTTTTTCATAATATTGACACTTACTTCTTCATAATTGTCAGAAATTACAAACATAAGCTTGCCGTTACCTCTTGAAGTACCGTAGCTTACAGCATCAATTACCTTTATGCTGATAAAAATTACAAGCAAAGCATAGAGTACATTTTCAATGCTGTGATAAACAAAGAACACCATTAATAGCACAAGAATATCGGACACAAGGATTATCGTACCCGTTGAAATGAACGGAAAATGCTTGTGAAGATTCAGTGCGATGATGTCTGTACCGCCTGTTGAACCGCCTCGGTAAAAAGATAAGACCGAGTCCGAGACCGTTAAGCACTCCGCCGAATCCTGCGGCAAGAATTGTATCGCCCGTTGTATGCAGGCAAAATCGGTGTAAGAACATCAATCATAACCGAAACAAGTGCCGTTGCAACAAGGGTTCTTGTAAGAAAGCCCTTTCCGTTCTCGATAAATCCCCAGATGAAAAGCGGAATGTTCATCACAAAAAATCATAATACCTATCGGCAACGAGAACATATAGTTTAGCATTGTGGCAACACCCGTAAGTCCGCCCGGGGCAACATTGTTAGGTGATGTAAACATTGCTACCGATATGCCGTAAAGAACTGCTCCGGCGAAAATTACAAGATAATCAAAAATAGTGTTCCTGCCTTTGCAAGACAGGAATTCGGTTTTAAATTCGTTTGCATAAAATCACTCCCCGAAACGAGTATGTATAATTATTTCAAAAAGCTGATTTATTCTGTCAAATTCTTTATTAATCTGCAAGTATCCGAAAAGTGCTTCAAGTCCTGTCGCACTGTGATAATCGGCAACAGAACCGTTTTTTGGAGTACATTTCGGTGCGGCATTTCCTGCCTCGCTTATAAACGGCAAGCTCCTTTTCGGTTAGAGTCGGCATAAGAATTTTTGCAAATTCAGCCTGACTTTTTGCAGTTTACAAGCGAAACCTTTATTTTATTGAGTTCTCCGACACTGCGGTTAGCCTTGCGAACAAGGTATTCACGCACAAGCAGGTCATAGACGCCGTCGCCCACAAAGGCAAGTGTAAGCGGAGAAATTTCATCGGCTAATGAATGAACAGATGTATTTTCCATATTAACTCCGTATCACGCAATATTAATCCATAAAGTCAAATTCAAGCTCATAAATTGAAACCGTGTCACCGTCCGAACAGCCTTTTTTCCGGAGTGCGTCAATTACACCGCCGTTTATGAGAACTTTTGGAAGTAGTTAAGGCTTTCGTAATCGTCAAAATTGATACCCTTCATAACCTGCAACAGCCAGTCAGCCTCAACGGTATAGATTCCATTCACATTCTTAATTGTGACAGAATGGTCATCAAAATCATCAAACGGTCACAATCGGAGCAGGCTCTGCCTCATAGTGAGTGATTGGAGGAAGTTTTGAAAGCATTTCCTGAATCTTTTTTGAGGAGCGGATCAACATCATAGCGGATTGCCGCCATAATCGGGAAGAAATCATAACCTTGATCTTCGACAAACTTCTTGAAGTCTGCAATTTGCTCATCGGTTGCCATATCGCACTTGTTGCCTGCAACAACCATCGGACGCTCTGCAAGCTCGGGATTGAACTTTGCAAGCTCATTGTTGATTGTTATGAAATCCTCCTTCGGGTCTCTGCCCTCACTGCCGGAAACATCGACAATGTGAATGAGCATGCGGCAACGCTCTACATGGCGCAGAAACTGATGACCGAGGCCTACACCCTGCCATGCGCCCTCGATAAGGCCGGGAATATCCGCCATGACAAATGACGAGCCCTCGCCCATTGACACAACTCCGAGAACGGGAGTGATTGTTGTGAAGTGGTAGTTCGCAATCTCAGGCTTTGCCCTGTGAAACTACGGAAACAAGGGTACTTTTTCCGACATTTGGGAAACCTACAAGACCTACATCGGCAAGAAGCTTGAGTTCAAGAACAACATCAAACTCTTCCCCGGAAGTCCCGGTTTTGCAAAACGGGGAACCTGACGGACAGGAGTTGCAAAATGTGGATTGCCCCAACCGCCTTTACCGCCTTTTGCAACGATATAAGGTTCATCACCCGAAACATCGGCAAGGATTCTTCCGCTGTTCTCCTCTTTTACAACAGTTCCGACAGGAACACGGATAACAAGGTCTTCGGCATTTTTACCACGGCATCTGCCGCCTCTGCCGTTTTCGCCCTTTTTTGCGGCATATTTTCTTTTTTTATAACGGAAATCGGCAAGTGTTGAAAGGTTGGAATCGGCAACAAAAACAATGTTACCGCCTCTGCCGCCGTCACCGCCGTCGGGACCGCCTGCCGCTACATATTTTTCACGGTGAAACGAAACGGCACCGTCACCGCCGTCGTCTTCCTGCTTTTATTTTAATTTTCGCTGTATCTACAAACATATTTTTTTCTCCGTAACAGTTTTGCTGTTTAATTATCAGTACAAATGTAAAGAATCTCAGACCTGTTTGTTATTAGTATAAACAGAAATGTAAAAAATAAGGGTGGATATAAAATCCACCCTCATAAATTTTGAGATTACTGCTCAACAGGATAAACGCTTGCACGCTTTCTGTCTTTGCCGACACGCTCAAATCTTACAACACCGTCAATCTTTGCGAACAGTGTATCGTCAGAGCCTTTGCCTACATTTTCACCAGGGTGAATATGTGTGCCTCTCTGCTTTACAAGGATGTTGCCTGCGAGAACCTTCTGACCGTCTGCACGCTTAACGCCAAGACGCTTTGATTCACTGTCACGGCCGTTCTTTGTAGAACCCATACCTTTTTATGAGCGAATAACTGAATGTTTATTTTAAGCATTACCTTACACCTCCGAAAATTTAACTTTAATAAAAAAATTTTTGTATTGCTCCGAAAGAGCAGTTAAGTGAAGCTTTAAGCCTGAGAGTATATCACAAGCCTTTAAAGCGTCATTCGGTGACATTCTTACTTTCATAAGACCGTCATCCTCGGTAACCTGTGCATTAATATGCAAAATCTCGGTGACAGTGTTTGCAGTCATATATGCGGCAGAACTGATTGCCGCACATACAATATCGCTGCCCTCTTCGGCAAAGTCGGAGTGCCCCGATATTTCAAAACCGCAAATTATATCATCTGATTTAAAAAATGTTACCGTAGTCATTTTTAGGCTTCGATTGAAGTAATCTTAACCTGTGTGTAAGGCTGTCTGTGACCTTTTGCTCTCTTTTCGCCCCCTTCTTAGGCTTGTAAGTGCAAACTCTGATTTTTTTGCCTTTACCGTTCTTTACAACTTCACCTGTAACCTTAGCACCCTCAACGAGCGGTGTGCCAACCTTGATGCCGTCGTCTGTGCCGACTGCCACAACATCAAATGTTACTGTGTCGTTTGCTTCTGCGTCAAGCTTCTCGATGAAGATAACCTCATCGTTAGTTACCTTGTACTGCTTGCCGCCTGTCTGAATAACTGCGTACATTTTAGTACCATCCTTTACATTGGGCTCGCTATGTGCAGGTGGAACGAATCACTTAAAACCCACAATATGCGGCTTATATACTATACCACAAAGAAAACTTTCTGTCAACAATTTTCCCGATATTTTTTTTGAGTATATCAAATGTTATTCTGTATTTTGCAAGCCTTGAGAGTATTTTTTTTCATAAGAGTTGAAATTGTCATAGGACCTACACCGCCCGGTACGGGTGTGATAAACGAGCATTTATCCTTGACATTTTCAAAATCAACATCACCGCAGAGTTTGCCGTTTTCATCCCTGTCCATACCGACATCACTCACAACCGCACCCTCTTTTCACCATATCGGCAGTACCAAACTTCGGTCTGCCGCCTGCGGCTACGAGTATATCTGCATGTGGAACAGATTTCAGCAAGATTCTTTGTTCTGCTGTGACAGATTGTTACCGTGCCGTTTTCGTGGAGCAAAAGCATTGCCATAGGCTTGCCTACGATATTACTTCTGCCGATTACAACGCAGTTTTTACCGCTTACTTCAATGTTGTAGGAATGGAGCATCTCCATTACGCCTGCAGGCGTGCATGGAAGAAAATCATACTCGCCGAGCATAATTTTGCCGACATTTACGGCATGGAATGCGTCAACATCTTTAAGCGGGCTGATTGCCTCAATAACAGCCTTGTCATCAAGGTGTTTCGGCAACGGAAGCTGAACAAGAATACCGTTGATATCCTTCTTATTGTTGAGAGTTTCAACAAGGTTTAAAAAAGTTCTTCCTGTGTTGTTTCGGCAGGAAGTGCATACTCCTCAGACTTAAAGCCTACAAATTCACAAGCCTTTTTCTTGTTGTTTACATATACTCTTGATGCCGGATCGTCACCTACGATTACTACCGCAAGACCGGGGGTTATTTTGTGAGTTTCCTTTAACTCAAGCGTCTGCCTCTTTACCTCTTCCTTTACCTGTGCCGATACCTTTTTTCCGTCGATAATCTGCATAGAAAGAATCCTCCTTTTTTCTGTTTATAATTAAGAATACAATACCTGTTATAAAAATTACTGCCGAAAGAACCTGTGACACCCTTATGTCTGCTCCGAAAATTTGGAACGGAAGATAAAGGCTGTCTGTTCTCAGTCCTTCAACAACTGTTCTTTCAAATCCGTACCACACAAGGTACATAAAGAAAATCTGTCCCGAATATTTCTGCTTATATTTTCCGTAGAAATGGAGAAGTACAAATCCGAGCAGACACCACATTGATTCATAGAAAAAAACACGGATGAACTCCTATGTTGTCTGTCCCCTCGCTCATCATTCTCCAGGGCAAATCCGTAGGAGAGCCGTATGCCTCCTGATTCATAAAATTGCCCCATCTGCCTATTCCCTGTCCGATAAGGAAAACCGACCATTGCGATGTCAAGAACAGGCATGATTTCCATTTTCTGTATTTTGGCAACAGTCAGACCGCCGAGCAACGCACCGATAATTCCGCCGTAAATAGCAAGTCCGCCGTTGTTGATATAGAGAATTTCAATCGGGTTCTGTCCGTAATAATCCCATTTGAAGAAACAGAAGTACAGTCTTGCACCGATAATTCCCGTTATCATTCCTGCAAAAACACAGTTGACAAGCTTTGAACCGTCAACCTTGTAACGGGGAGCGCTTTTCCACGCATAAAGTACGGCAAGCAAAAGTCCGCAGGCGATGATTATTCCGTACCAATAGACCTTGTAATCACCGATTGAAAATGCAATCGGGTTAATATCAAATTCCCAGCCAAATCCGGGAAACTGCACATGATACGGCATAATTACACCTCATCAGGCTGTTTTACAACAGACAAAGTACAGTTGTCAACATCGAGCATCTCGGCAAGCCTTGCGTTGATATCCTCAAGCTTTGCATTTGCAACAGCATCAATGTAGGCAAAAATTTCGTTACCCCCTGCATTGCGTAGTCGATGATTGAATTTGAAATTGCGCTTACTGAGTTGAGCGATGAAACCGAATCACCGTAAACAGATTTTCTTGCAATTTCAAAGTCCTCTTTGTCAATACCGTTTTTCTTAATATCCGAGATATACTGCTTAATCATCTCAGCAGCCTGTTTCGGCGCTCTTGATTCACCGCCGAAGATTACCGAGCAATAACCCGGACCTTCAAAGAGTTCATAAGAAAAAAGCTTGAATTGATGAGGTTTGAATCCATAAGATTTCTGTAGAGCATGCTCGTGTTTGATGCAAGTGCCGAAAGAAGAATATCTGTGCATGCAAGCTGCTTTTTCGTTAAGAGGCTTGTCTGCTTTCTCTTTGAAGCCGAGATTGAACAAAGGCATTGAAACAGGGAAAGTCTGCTCAACATAAGGTTCTTTTTTGATTTCATAAGGCTCTGTTTCAAAATAAATAGTTTTTGATTTCCTTTTTTCTCACAAGGCTTGAGCATTTTGTCGGCAACTTTAAGCACACCGTCAACCGTTACATTACCCGCAACGCAGAGAATCATATTATTGAGGTTGTAGAACACATTGTAAACTTCATAAAGCTTTTCGGCTGTAATTTCTGCAATTGTTTCAACTGTACCTGCAATATCAATTTTTACAGGGTGATTGCGGTACATACCCCTCAAGCATATTGAACATTACCCGCCAATCGGGAGAGTCGTCGTACATTTTGATTTCCTGACCGATAATGCCCTGTTCCTTTGCAACTGTCTGAGCCGTAAAGTAGGGATCCTGAACAAAATCGAGAAGAATTTCAAGACTTTCATCAAACTTGTCCGTACATACATGAGAAAAGATAGCAGGTTTTTTCAAAGCTTGTATATGCGTTTGCATTTGCACCTGTTTTTGCGTATCTTACAAACGCATCGCCTTCTTCACTTTCAAAAAGCTTGTGTTCAAGGTAATGGGCGATACCGTCGGGAACTGTAATTATATCACCGCCGTTAACGGAAAACTTTGTGTTGATACTGCCGTAGCGTGTGCCGAAAATTGCATATGAAGAAGTGTAACCCTCTTTTGGATAAACAAAAATTGTAAGTCCCGATGGATGTTCAACTTTATAATAGCTGTCGCCTGCAATTTCCGATTTGATTTCTGTTATATTCATTCTGTCCGCCTCCCTTACTTATTTTTTTGAGAACATAAACCGTATCGAGCAAGAGCTTGTTTGCGGCATTTACAATCTGCTCTTTTGTAACGGCATTAACCTCAGCGGAAACTTCTTCAACAGTTTCAAGGTCACCGTTAAAAATTCTCCCTGTGTACCAGTTTTCAATACCGCTTACGCTGTCGCTGCTTGACTTGAATGAATTAACAACAGCAAGCTTTGTTGCCTCAATTTCAAAATCTGTAATTTCACCGTTCTTCATGTCCTCAATTTCTTTGAGAATAGCTTTTTCGGCTTTTTTCAAGATTTTCGCCCTCAACACCGCTGTTGATATACATTATACCCTTTGATTGAATCATAGGAGGACGAGCAGTAGTAGCAAAGGCTCTGTTTTTCACGAACATTGTTAAAGAGTTTTGAGCTTGCAGTACCGCCGAGAACAGCACACATAAGTCTTTCGGCAACCGCCTCTTCATCACCTGCGGAAATCTGTGTTCTGAATCCCATGACAAGTTTTGACTGTGAGAGCTCCATTTCCTCTGTAATATGTTTTTCTTTTTAAAACATTCTTAACAACATCAGTAGACGAAGTCACAACATTTCTTTCGATATTTGCAAAGGCTTTCGCAAAAACCTCCTTCGCCTTATCGGCAGGGCTGTCGCCTATATAGAGAATCTCAAATTTTGCGGTTTTGAGAAGATTCTGCCATGCCTTGCAGAGTGATTCGGCAGTTGCGCCCTTGATTTTTCGGCTGTGCCGTAACGCTTAATTCCGAAAACCTCATCCTTGCACATATGCTTTATAAGCTGTCCCATTGCATAGATTCGCTTTTCGTTGAATTCCGAATCAATCACATCAAGAAGTTGTCTGCGTTCCTGTTCAAGTTCACTTTCAATAAAAGCGTTGTTCTTGACATTAGGCTCAAAAATTACGCTGCACAAAAGCTCCGAAAGTTCTTTGGCAATGCTGACATCATCAAGAGAATATCTGTCATCAAGACCTGATACGGAAATTTTAATTACCTGGCTTTCACCGTGTTTTGAAAGCGATGAAGTGAGGTCTGCACCGTAAAGTGAGCTGAGTTTTTTGCTGAGAACAGTAAAATCGGGATATTTTTTTTTGCATGAACGAACAAGCAATCCGCCCACAAGCGCATTCTCCGACGCTGTTTCGACAGAAAGCGGAACAACAATATTCACGCTGATTTTCATAGTTTTAAAACGGCTGTCCTTAATGTTTGTAAAGTAAACACCGTTTGCAATTTCATTTCTGTTGATGAAATTCATTTAATCAACTCCGTTTTCAGATTATCAGTCATATTGTATCACATTTTGATTTATTATAAAAGAGATATAAGAAAAAAATCACAAAAGTGCAATAGCAATTTGAAACAATTTTACTTTTTCGTGCAAGGCTATCGACATATTTTCCGAATTTTACCTGCATAAGAATCTGTTAAGTTTATTGCTTTTAATTGTATCATAAATAAAAACAAATGCAACTATACGAACTTATTGACAAACTTGTCTGCCGATTTTTGGAAGTATTGGCATTAAATTCCGGATTTCGCATTTATTCTTTGTCTTTGCTTATCGTATGATGACCGATAAAGTGCCTGTTTTTCAAAAGCAGTCATTCTGAAAGAAATACGGCACAGCGGTTTCTATACCTACTGTGCCGTATTCACTATATTTCCATGACAGAGCGTAAAATATTACTTATTAATTTTGGCAGAATGTTTTTTACTCTTACCGAATGCCGTTACTCCTTTCATAACGCCGCCGCTGATAATAATCAGCAATGCAATCCACAAAATGGGGTTGCTGTTGTCGCCTGTCTGAGGGGACTTTGAATCATCAGGCAATTTAGCCGTTACGGCGTCAGCCTTTTTGATTTCTTCGGTTGGCGCCTCTTCATGAGCAGAGATTGTCTTTTTCGCAGTAGTCGCAGATATGGTTTTTGTCCTTATCTTCATGCTCAGAGATTGTCTTTTTTTGCAGTAGTCGCAGATATGGTTTTTATCCTTATCTACATGCTCAGAGATTGTCTTTTTGCAATAATCGCAGATATGGTCTTTATCTGCGTCACTATGCAGACATACATATCCGCATTCTCGGCACACACCGTCTTTCCACTCATGTTGCTTCACTTGCCACAATCACAGCACCACAGCAGTTCCATTTTTGTTCGTGATTAAAAGCGGTTCTTGTCGTCCACTCCTGTACACCGCCCTCGTGGTTTGTTCCGTCAAATTCTCCGTAGGCTTTACCGCAGACATCACAGACCGCCTTTTTTCGGTACAGGTGGCATTGCCACCTGAGCAATTTTCGGTTTCAAAAGCATCGCATCCGTCCACGGTACATTTTCGGGTATGCTTACCGTCATTGTCAGATACCCATTCGCCAAAGGTATGACCGTTGTTGACTGTTACGGTCATCTCTGCATTATTGCCCGCTTTGTCGGTAACAACTATCTTCTGCTCACCGTTTGTCGGTGGGAGAACAAAATCTCCGTCTGCATCAAGCGTAACCACCGTGCCGTTTACAGTAACGGTATCAACATACTTCTCATCAACAGTAACGGTTTGTGCCTCACAATAGGTCTTGCCGTTCTCAATACCGCTGATTACAGGCTGAATATTATCAAGCGTTATACGGTCGGTGCGAAGGTATGTTATGTTAATATTTTCATCAACAAGCATTACATAAACAATATATTCTCCGTTGGGGTCTATGCAAAACGGTTCTTCATATGCACGGAATACAAGAGAGTTCAGTTCAGCCTCGGAAAGCTTCCTTATCTGTTACCAAATAGGATACAAACACAACTCCGCTGTTATCTACGGCATTTATCGTTACCTCCTGCGTATCCTTAAAGAACAGGCCGGAGGTGAGCTCGTTTAAGAATTCCTGCCATTTATCTGTGCCTATGATAATTTCGCCCGTCGGCTTTTCGATGTCTTTCCACCGTGCGGTGATTGTGATGTTTTCCGCAGGCATGGTTGCGGGAATCGCCTTATCCCATCCCTTAAAGGTATAACCTTTTCTTGTAGGTTTGTCAGGGGCGGTAATTTCTGTACCGTAATCCTGTGTAATGGGTGCAATCTCACTTCCGCCGTTGGTATCAAAGGTTATTGTATACTGATTGATTTCCCATTGTGCTTTGAGCGTTATATTTTCCGCCGGCATGGTTTTGGGGATTTCCTTATCCCATCCCTTAAAGGTGTAACCTTTTCTTGTCGGGTTGTCAGGGGCGGTAATTTCTGTACCGTAATCCTGAGTAATGGGTGCAATCTCACTTCCGCCGTTGGTATCAAAGGTTATTGTATACTGATTGATTTCCCATTGTGCTTTAAGCGTTATATTTTCCGCCGGCATGGTTTTGGGGATTTCCTTATCCCAGCCCTTAAAGGTGTAACCTTTTCTTGTAGGGTTGTCAGGGGCGGTGATTTCCGTACCATAGTCCTGTGTAATTGGTGCGATTTCACTTCCGCCGTTGGTATCAAAGGTTATTGTGTACTGATTGATTTCCCATTGTGCTTTAACCGTTATATTCTCCGCCGGCATGGTTTCGGGGATTTCCTTATCCCAACCCTTAAAGGTATAACCTTTTCTTGTCGGATTATCAGGGGCGGTAATTTCTGTACCGTAGTCCTGTGTAATTGGTGCAATCTCACTTCCGCCGTTGGTATCAAAGGTTATTGTGTACTGATTGATTTCCCATTGTGCTTTAACCGTTATATTCTCCGCAGGCATGGTTTCGGGGATTTCCTTATCCCAGCCCTTAAAGGTGTAACCTTTTCTTGTCGGATTGTCAGGGGCGGTAATTTCTGTACCGTAATCCTGTGTAATGGGTGCAATCTCACTTCCGCCGTTGGTATCAAAGGTTATTGTGTACTGATTGATTTCCCACTTCGCCCAATACTCTTTATTACCTGTTTCTGCACCGCCGATTGCCGTAACAGGAGAGCCGGTCAGATTTTCGTTGTCATACCAGCCCTTGAACGTGTGGCCTGTATAGGTCATATCGTCCGCCGCCGGGAGCGTTGCGCCCACGCCGTAGGTGTATTCGGTGACATTGCCGTTGTTGATCGTGCCGCCGTTCGTATTCAAGGTTACGGCGTAGATCGGGGCTGTCCACTGCACCGTCAGTTCCGTCACATCAGCAGGAACACTGCCGCCGGGTTCGTAGGAATTGCCATTGCCGTCAAGCCACATAAAATAATTATCGGTATCTCCGTCCGGGCGGGTCAGACCGTCGGACGCGGGGGCGGTAAATGCACTGCCGTTTTTTCACGATGATTTGAATATCCTCGGAGCTATTACCCAGCGTGCCGCCGCCAAGATCAAGGGTAACGACCTTCAGCCCGTCAGAACCCAGTGTGTCAGGGTTCAGGACTTCAAGGACAGGGCGGAAACCGACGCTCGGGTCGGAGTACGTAGCATCGCAGTTGATCCAGAAGCGGGGCGAAGCGCACCCGCGAACCGCACGGCGCGACGCGTTGCGAGAAACAGTATCCTGTCCCCACAAATACAAATACATATCATTCCAGTTTTGGATATATCCGCTGTCCTTATTCAGCACCGTGTCCCATTCGTTGCTTTGGGGCTCGCCGGGATCGGAATCGCCCAAACCTGTAGCGTTACTTCCCACAGACGGTGCGCGCAGGGTATAGTCCACGCCGCCGCTGGCATAATTTTTGCCGAAAATCAGACTTGCGGTGTTCAGGTCATCCCAGCTAACCGTATGCGTTACGGCATAGTCCGCAATGAATAGGCTGTGGGGATATTTTTATTCTTCTGAGCATACTCCTCGGTGGTTGCCATTTCCGATGTGAGCTTATAAGCGTTGACCGTGCCTGCATAGGTAAAAGGCACATAATGAAGTGTGCTGTCAGGCAAATTGCTGTTTACCGTTCCGGGGATGTTCATCGCCGACAGGTCAAAATAGTATCTGCCGCCGGGTTTGAGGGAAAACTGCTCTGATAAAGCAAACTGCGCCGTGAGCTTGGTAACGTCCGCCGGAACACTGGCACCGGGCGCGTAGAGCTTACCGTTGCTTCCGCGCCACATGAAGTAGCTGCCTGTATTTCCGTCCGGGCGGGTCAGGCCGTCGGATGCAGGGGCGGTAAATGTGCTGCCGGTTTTCACGATGATTTGAATAGCATCGGAGCTGCCGCCCAGCTTGCCGCCGCCAAGGTCAAGGGTAACGACCTTCAGTCCGCCAGAACCCAGTGCGTCAGGGTTCAGGATTTCAAGCACGGGGCGGAAACTGACGAGCGGGAGGAAGTCCGTAGCATCGTCGTCGTTCCAGCGTCGGCCCGAATCGTACCCGCGAATCGCACGGAGCGACGAGTTGTATCTTGTTGTGTCCTGCCCCCACGAATATATGCCATTCCAGTTTTTGATATATCCGTCGTTCTTGTCCAGTATCCTGTCCCATTCGTTGCTTGGGGGCGTGCCGCGTTGGGAATCACCCGAGCCTGTACAATCACTTCCCACGGACGGCGCACGCAGCGTATAGCTCACACCGCCGGCGGTGTAGTTCTTGCCGAAAATCAGCCCTTTGGCATTCAGGTTATCCCAGCTTACCTCATGCGTTACGGCAAAATCCGCAATGAATAGGCTGTGGGCATATTTGCTCTGCTGTGCATACTCCTCTGTGGTTGCCATCTCCGACGTGAGCTTATAAGCGTTGACCGTGCCTGCATAGGTAAAAGGCACATAATGCAGGGTGCTGTCCGGCAGATTGCTGTTTACCGTTCCGGGGATGTTCATCGCCGAAAGGTCAAAATAGTATCTGCCACCAGGGGCGAGGGTAAACTGCTCGTCAGGCTGACTTTCCACCGTCAGCGTGACATCCGCAAAAGCACTTGCAAGGTCGGTCTTGCAGTCACCGTTATACTGCTCGCTGAATACCTTCATGGTATAGTCGCCCGGTGCAATGTCAGACGGGATTTTGATTTCAACCGTTCCGCTTTTGGCAGTAGGTTGTGCTACTCTGCCGTAATACTGTGCGCCGTTGTTATCCGCCAGGATGACAGAGATATATTCATTTTTCCCTGTGGTCGCCCCTTTGTAATTCAGCGTAACGGTATCGTCGGGGGGCGGCGCTGACAGTTTTTTCCGTTACAGCAAAATTGCGTCTACTATCTAAAAGCGTCAATTTCCACTCGTTTCCGCTGTATTTGGAAACTTCTGCCAATCCTCCGTCAGGCTTTCCGCCCACGGCGGCAGATGCAAAAAAGGACAGAGTTCAGATTTAAGTTAAAAGCGGGACGAACAGTCCGATGATTATTGAAAATGAGGACAGAGAACCCAGAGTATTGGACAGAACCCTCACTACGCACGACGGCGAGACGATATTTATCGGAGCCGGGGGAGCGCAGCCACCAACCGCTATCCACCCAATTCGGATGTGCAGGATTCAAGGCACGCAGATCGTTGTTTACAGCAATAGCCTCTTTTGCGGAAAGTGGCCAGAATACAGCGTTATCCACCTGCCCTCCCGCTACACAGTCGGTATTCTCTCCGTCGTAACTTCCGCTTGTCAGCGTCCGTTTCTTTACGGCAGCATTTTCTTCTGTCGTCAGCTTTTCCGCAAGCGCATCTATTGTGGCTTTCAAATTACTCGGTGCGTATTCGTTGTTTAATATGGTATCGACAAATGGTATAACCCCCATAGCGCCTGCCGCAAGCAGGGTCATATCCCCCTGTGCGCTGGTAACACCGTTCCCGTCATAGCCGATCACACGCCATGCAGCGGGATTATTTTTCATGGTCTTGCCCCGAAATATACGGTCGGTGCGGTCGCTGTGTTTGCATTTTTACTTAACACACTTAGTGGATCTGCACCAAGCTGTATCGCAGCAGAGCCCTCTGCCCCAACCTCCTCGGCAAATACGCTTATCGGCGTAAGGCAGAGCATCATGCATAAAGTCAGCAGGATACTAAGTATTCGTTTTTTTCATTTTTCGCCACCTCCGTTATATAAATTTAATCAAGAGCAGTTATTGTAATAGTGCCTCTAAAGCCACCGAGATAAGTATTGTATGCCGAATTTTCAAACCACAACTGCAATGTAATGTCTTTATTTGACGCATCATACATTCTGTTGAAATTAAAGGAATGTTGATCATTGGTATACGGTATTTTTGCCCCGTCCCTTTTTATTCGTGTAAGCTCCCTGCACAGATCGTCATCATAACCGTCTGTCATCTGAATAGAGTAATTACCGCTGTTGTTAAATTCGTTTGAACCAACTTCGAGAGAACCGCTTAAGCAGACATTTGTGTAAATATGTCCTTTTTTTGAGGGTAATATTATTCCTGTAGGATGAAATCAAGCCGCCCTTGTTTATTTTTTTCGTAGACAGAAATATTGACACGACTGTTATTCAGTACTGTCCTTGGAGCGTTTGCCTCTCCGTAAAAATACCCCGAACAGCTGCCGTTCTGACCTGCGTCACCTTTGTCGCCTTTATCTCCTTTGTCACCCTTTTCGCCTTTTTTCACCGATGTCTCCTTTGTCGCCTTGTTCACCGTCAACTCCTGTGGCTTTCACTCCCGTATCGGTCGTTCCTATCCACCAGTTGCCGTTCTCACCGATGAACGGGGTGCTGCCGTCTTTGCCGTCGGAGCCGTTTTGCCCGTTTGTTCCGTCTTTTCCATCGGCTCCGTCCGTTCCGTTTATACCGTCCTTGCCGTCTGCGCCGTCAAGGCCTTTCAAAACCGAAAGATCATACAGGTTCAGCCATATTTCATCGCCGACATAACGCCACTGTAGGTTATTTTCATTTACACGGAACTCAGGTGTTTTTCCGTTTGCTCCGTCCTTACCGTTCTGTCCGGCATCTCCTTTATCTCCCTTGTCGCCTTTTTCACCGTCAACACCTGCGGCTTTTACGCCAATGTCGGTCACTCCGAGCCACCAGTTGCCGTTTTCACCGATGAACGGCGTATCACCGTTCTTTCCGTCGATTCCGTCTTTTCCGTCAAGACCTTTCAAATTTGAAAGATCGTAAAGATTTAACCATATTTCGTCACTGACATAACGCCATTGAAGATTGTTTTCATTTACACGGAACTCCGGTGTTTTTCCGTTTACTCCGTCTTTACCGTTCTGCCCTGTGGGTCCTTTTTATATCGGAAATGGCAACAAGGTTTTGCCAGTCTTCTCCCTCATAGCGCCACTGTATATATTCAGTTGTTCTTTGTACCTCTATGTTTTTGCCGTCAAGACCGTCTTTACCGTCAGTGCCGTTTTTTCCGTCAACGCCGTTTTTACCGTCAGTACCGTCTTTTCCGTCAATACCGTTCTTTCCATTAGTACCGTCTTTGCCGTCAAGACCGTTCTTTCCATTAGTACCGTTTTTTCCGTCAGTACCGTCTTTGCCGTCAAGACCGTTCTTTCCGTCAGTGCCGTTTTTTCCGTCACGACCGTTCTTTCCGTCAGTACCGTCTTTACCGTCAAGACCGTTTTTGCCGTCAGTACCGTTCTTTCCGTCAGTACCGTCTTTGCCGTCAACGCCGTCTTTTCCGTTAAGACCGTTTTTGCCGTCAAGACCGTTCTTTCCATTAGTACCGTTTTTTCCGTCAGTACCTCTGAGCGTGTTAAGAGCTACAAGATCGTGCCATTCCTCTTCGGCGGTATCTCTCCATTGGATTGCTGTGCCGTTGTTTCGCACCTCCGGCAACAGGGTTTTGCTGTTTTCCGCCTTGCTGCATACGGCAGCGAATGCAATGCAAAGTACGATGCAAAGCACAAGACAGAGTGCGGTGGTAATACAGTATATTCGTTTTTTCATTTATCATTGCCTCCTCTCAAATATTGTGAACGGTATTTATCAGTAAACAGGGCGACCCCCTGTTTTAAGACCTCCATTTGGGATTGCAGATAATATTCGTCCTCGAACATGGCATAGTGTACACAGGCACGGACAAATATAAAAATGAGCGGTGTAATCACCGTGTACGGAATGCCGATTTTCGGCTCAAGCCGCTTTGCATACTCGGTATAGCGCTCATTTACCCCCTCAAAAAATTTCTTGCCGTGCTCGATATACTTCGGGTGCGTATAGATCTGATACATCAGCCGGTACTTTTTGCCGTGCTTCTTTGCGGTCCAATACGGAACCTCTTTCACAAATCGAACAACATCCTTCGGGTCGGTGGGAGCTTTTTCCATAAAATCATCCTCGACCTTTTCCATACAGTATGCAGTTGATTCAATAATCAGTTCATCAACACTGTTGAAATAGGAATACAGATTTCCCGTTGTACAGCCACACGCTTGCCGCCAAAGCCTTGATGCCCGTACCGGTCAATCCGTTTTCAGCATAGCATTCAAAGCATTTTTCCATTATTTCCCTCTTACGCTCGTTGTGCTGTTCCTCTGTTGTTCTCATAATGTTCGCTTCCTTTTGATAACTAATCGATTAATTAATTATAGTATAGCACAGAGCTACGGCAATTTCAACAATTAACTAAGAAAAAATCGCAAAATATTAAATTTTTATCGCATCTGTCGGAAACTTTACTGCTATAACAGTACCCTTTTCCGAACTTTCTTCCACACGAACTTTACCATTGTGCAGTGCAACGATTTCCCACACCAAAGAAAGTCCCAATCCAACTCCGCCGTATTCTCTGCTTCGGGATTTATCCACACGAAAGAAGGGCTGAAAAATACTTTCTCTGTATTGTTCGGGGATGCCGTAGCCGGTATCCGCAACCGTAATAACAAGCTGATTGTCTTTGTGCATTACGGTAATATTCACTGTACCGTCAAAAACGGTTGTAGCGTATAGCGTTTTCGGTCAGATTATATAACAAACGGTAAATCAGCGTGTCACTGCCTGTCATAACAGCGTCGCCCGTGCTTTCAAGTGTAACATTGTTCTTCTCTGCAAGGGGCGCGATGTCAGTGAAAATCTCTTCTACCATAGGTCCTATCTCTATGCGGTCGGCACACGATACTGTGCGAAGCTCACTCATTTCCAACAGGGTTTTTGTCATTTGCGTCATTCGTTCGGTCTGCTCACGCAACAATCGGAGAAACTCTGCCGTTTCAGGCGATACCTCGGGATGCTCTGCCGAAAAAAGTTCAAGCTGTGCCTGCATAAGCGAAAGCGGCGTACGCGACTCGTGTGCGGCGTTTCCCGTGAACTGTCGTTGAGCGGTAAATCCCTCATCAAGACGGTCAAGCATCCGATTGAACGACTTGATAAACTGTCTCAGTTCAGGCGGAACATCTTCGGTTATCTTCATATCCGTCAAATTGTTAGGTTGAAACCTTTTCAACCCGAGCGGTAAAAGTACGCAGAGGCTTCAGTGCATGCCCGCTTAAAAAATACGCAAGCACACCGCCTAACAATGTTGCCGCCGCCGTAATATACCAATTGGTAGCGATAAAGGACTCCTGTGCTCCATTGATTACGATAGTCAACTCACGATCAAGCTTTTCGTGTTCGGGATCGAAAAAAGTCAGGTTCTCCTTTGTCCGTATCACCGTAACCTGTAACATAAGAGCCTATGGAATCCATATAATGGCTGCCGGTATAGCCGATAAGAACATTCATAAAAATGCAGGTAGCTCCGATAAGAAGTGCAGTCATCAGAGTTATGCGCCATTGCAAGGATAGCTTTTTCATACTTTTTCTTCCTCCATAACATATCCTTCACCAATGCGATTGCGAATCGGGTCATAGCCGAGTGCCGCACGCAGTTTCTTTCGTAATGCAGAAATATGTACTCTTATTGAATTGCTGAAATTGTCAACACTGTTATCCCAAAACATGGTCGAGCAGTTCTTCCTGACTAACGGGGCGACCTTGATTAAGAAGTAAATATTCAAGTATTCCGATTTCTTTTCGGGTAAGTGACAGCTCCTGACCGTCAGCAACGGCAACACGGGCTTTGGTGTCAAAAAGCAACCTTTCCACAGTTCAAAACAACATTGTTTTGTGTAAACCGTCGGCGAGTCAGACTGCGTATTCGTGCTTCAAGCTCCTCCAAATGAAAAGGCTTTGTCAGGTAATCGTTTGCTCCGGCATCCAGTCCCTCCACCTTGTCGGCAACCTCACAGCGTGCCGAAAGAATTAACACTCCGGTATCTCTGTCGGTTTGTCGCAGAGTTCGCAGTACCGTCATCCCGTCTGCACCGGGTAAATTCAGATCAAGTAAAACAAGATCGTACTTTTCTATTCCGAGCAACTCATTTGCTTTGTTTCCGTCATAGCAAAAATCAACGCTGTATGCCAATCTTTTAAGGCTGCGAACAATTGTCTCGCAACAGCGCACGCTCGTCTTCAATTACTAAAATACGCATAGAAACTCTCCTTGTTATGTTTTCATATTTCTTTGATAATTTAATTATATCATTATATCGCTCAGACATAAAGTTTTTGTTAAGTTTTCGTTCTTAACAGGGATTTTACATCCTCTGTGCTACAATGAGAGCACAAAAGAAAGGAGTGACCGAATTGACTCGAAAGAAAAAAAACCGTATTTCAGATCGTACTGATTATCTGCGGAATTACGATGCTGTGTTACGGAGCTCTGCGTGGAGAGGCAGAAACCGTGTTAAGCAAGGCAATCCGGCTGTGTTTGGAGTGTGTGGGAATTGGATAACAAAGAACCGAAGAAAAAAAGAGGCGGTGTATCGCAGTTTCTCTCACGCTTTCGATGGCTTATTCAAGCAGGAGCAACTTTGCTGAGTAATATTCATCTGCCGAATTTATTGAAGGGCAGAATTTATCAAGGCAAAGGAAAGGCTGTTTGCGTTCCGGGACTGAATTGCTATTCCTGCCCTGCGGCATCGGGCGCGCAATCCCAATCGGCTCGTTTCAGGCTGTGGTGGGATCGTCAAAATTCAGTTTTTCATATTATATCACAGGATTCCTCATATTGATAGGAGTTCTGCTCGGGCGTTTTATCTGCGGTTTTTGTGTCCGTTCGGATGGCTTCAGGAACTGTTACATAAGATACCGACAAAAAAAAGCTTTCCACTAAAAAGCTGAAGCCGCTGACATACATAAAATATGCAGTTTTGCTTTTTGCAGTAGGTTTGCTGCCAATGCTCATTACAAATGATGTGGGTATGGGAGATCCTTTTTTCTGTAAGTATCTTTGTCCTCAAAGGGGGTACTCGAGGGGGGCAATCCCTCTTGCCGCCATTGATTCGGGAATCCGTGCCGCACTGGGTACGCTCTTTTCGTGGAAGTTTGGCATATTGATTACGGTAATCGTACTGAGTGTACTTTTCTACAGACCGTTCTGCAAGTGGCTGTGTCCCTCTCGGTGCATTTTATGCATTACTTAACAAGGTGTCGCTTTTCGGAATGAAAGTAGACAAACACAAATGCATTTCCTGCGGAAAGTGTGCCAAAGTATGCAAGATGGATGTAGATGTAACCAAAACTCCCGACCACACCGAATGCATACGCTGTGGTAAGTGTATCCGTGCCTGTCCTGTCGAGGCGGTCAGCTTTTGCTACGGCTTTGGCAAAGGAAAAGAAAATGATTGTCCCGCTAAAAAAGCGGAAACAGCAAAACAAAAAATTGAAACAGAAATTAAAACAGAAATTAAAACAGAAAAGGAGTAAACACTATGAAAACGACTAAAATTTTAAGCTTACTGACTGCCCTGATGATGTTGTTAAGCTTTGCCGCCTGTGGCACAGCCAAAGGCAATACGACGAATACTACTGCAAATAAGAAAAAGCGAAACGGCTATGCTGACAGCTGTGAATCCGAAAACAAAAGACGAGGCCGCCGACCTGCATCAAAAACTTTGATGGCACAGGAAAATGCTATTCTTTCCGAAAACAGCAAGCTTTGGGAAAAGGTATTTATTTCAGCCGATAAGGGTATGGCGATGAATGAGGACGGCAAAAACTACGGCGATTTTCTTCTGAAAACGATTGACGGTATCAAGGATCAGTTCAGTGCAGATGAGTTGAAGCTGCTTAATGAAGGCGCCGAAGAGATTAAGGAAATTGAAGGAAAGCTGACGCTTTTGGAACAAAAATTTCCCGGATGCGGAGAAAAAAACCGTCTGATGGAGATATGAGCGTTCCGGCGGAAAACGGTAAGCCCATCGAAAAGGATGATCTGAAGAAATTCCCGACATTTGACGGCAAGGATCTTGACGGAAACGAAGTTAAGAGCAGTACGCTTTTTGCAAAAAATACCGTTACTGTAGTAAACTTCTGGTTTACCACCTGCAATCCCTGCGTGGAAGAACTTGCCGACCTGGAAGCTCTGAATAAACAGCTTGCAAAAAAAGGCGGAGCAGTAGTCGGAATCAATTCATTTACACTTGACGGTGACAAAACGGCTATCTCTGATGCAAAAGAATATTCTGGCAAAAAAAGGGGTGTGACCTACAAAAACATTTGGTTTGATTCAAAAAGTAAAGCCGGAGAATTTACATCCGGATTGTACTCCTACCCCACAACTTATGTTGTCGATAAAAACGGTAATATTGTGGGAGAACCGATTGTCGGTGCAATAACCTCCGAAAAGCAGTCTGAAAAGCTGCAAAAAGTTGATTGATCAGGCAATTGCAAACAGCAAGAACTGATGTGTGCCCTGTCCCGACAAAGTATCAATAATGCATATTTTCAGGTTCTGTAAATTTTACATATAGATTCCAACAAATATGCCAATAATAAGCCCATATAATTTTTTCATACAACAAAACCTCCTGCAACGGATTTTACTCTGTGCAGGAGGTTTATTCTTATTCCGATATTTTTTATTTCATCATTATATCTGTATAAAAATTTTACATAGCTGTAAAGCGGTTTGTCATCACAATAAATTTGTATTCTGTTCAAGCATTAAAAAGGAGGCTCTTTCGAGCCTCCTTTCAGCAGTTGTTCTACCCTATTTTATTGTAGAGTTTGTTACTGTCAAAATGCAAATATCAAAACTGCCGATGCGAGAAAAAGTGCAAAAGTAATCGGCTGAATTTTTATGTATTTTTTCAACTTTTGCAATTCGTTCATCAGAAAATTGATTTGAGTTTGCAACATTTTTTGTAATCACGATATGAAAATGCGAATATAAAAATCGACACTATAACGAACACAATATAAAACAAAAACAAATAATTCTCCAGCAACGAACCGTAGTACTTTGTTATCAAAGAAAATGCAAAGCAAGCTGTCTGGAAAATCGGAGCTAAAATACAGGCTTGGATTGTTCTGTCGCATTTATCCTCCGGTCTGTCATCCTCTTCATTGGGTAAAAAATAATCATCTGCAAGGCTTGAATTAATATGAACCCTCTTACGGTAGAGTTTTAATAAAGCTGCAATCAACAGCAATAAAAACATTGCTAAATTACTGTAAATATAGATTGAAAATTCAATACCGTGAAAGACATAAACTAAATCTCCGTCGCTATACATAGTTAAAGCGTAAAAATAAGCATTAACTATAACTACCCAAGCATATATTCTTTTAACCTTTTTAAAAAGTATGCATATTGTTGCAAAGTGCATTGCAAACAGCAAAAGCAACAAAGATATAAACACAATCAAATCATACGGATTATGTGTTTTAAATAAATTCATAAAAGGATAAAAATTCAAATACAACGCAGTTGTAGGAAACATTGTTAAATCCGAAGTAATTATGCAATAACCAATGTTCACAAACAGCAATAATATAAATAAGCTTTGCAATCCTACGACAATTGAACAATAAATTTTCTTTGCTTTCATTTATAACATCCTATCTGTTATTTTACTTTTCATATTTGACTATATCAAAAAGAATTCAAACGAAAATCAACAATGCGTATGGTGATATCATGGCTGATGAGATTAATACACAAAGAAATTTTTTTTTGGTCAATTCGGTTTTTCCGAATACTATTGACGAAAAAAAAATCACAATGTCGGCAACAAAAGGCTTTGCTGTAATAACTTCTCACATTAAATTCTTATTGAATGTATTAGATTGATTTTTTAGTGATTAAGTGTGTATAATGTATATCGGGGAGGTATCTATGGGAAAACAAAATTATTTTTTCAGCGGAATTACGGACATACTGATTCTTGCCATTTTGTGTGAGATGACAGTTATGTGTATGAAATTGTAAAATTCATAAAAAAAAATCAAACGGATGCCTGTCCATATCTCAGAACACCGTTTACGCAGTCACCTATAAGCTTGTTAACGAAGGAAAAATCAGCGAATATTCAAAGCTTGTCGGCAAAAAACGCACACGAATTTATTATCATATTGAGGACGAAGGTCGGGCATATTATGAAAACCTTTTGGAGGAGTTTTCATAATGCTTACAGCGGTGTAGAGAGCATTTTAAATATTTTAAAAGAGGACAAGGGCAATGAACAATAACGGGGATTCCCTATGTTGTCAAGAAAATAAGGACAGGCAAATACATCAAAAGACTTATTGCGGTTGTACTTATTCTTGCACTCATATCAACTGTTACATACTGCATTGTTTTGCATGAAGACCATCAGATTACAAAAAAGACAGGAAGCTGTTATAGCCGAAGATGTAATCGAATAGTATAAATTCCGTTCGGATATTTTTAAAATTTACAGACCGATTTCAAATTTGATTTTGAAGTCGGTCTTTTTTGTATATACGCTTTTTACGCAATGAAAATACATATTCTGATTGTATTGTATCAATAGACATTGCAAAAAACAATACTTATTAATATTTTCTTTATCTAAAAGTCATATATTCATATCTGCCAATGCTTGAATAACCATATGCAAACATAGCAAACAATATAAATACTGACCAAAATTTCAAAAATTTTATAGCCGTATCATATTTCGATGTTGTGTACATTTTGTTTAAGTCATCTAAATAAGCAACTATATTATTAATTAGAATAGATAATGATGCGCCACCCCATGATGCTACTATTGAAATATGTACACCCGCTAAATTAAATGTCAAAAGCAGCAACACACCATTTATGACAAAGAATAGTGCAATCAGTTTTGTAAGCGTATCAGAACGAAGGCTCTCATAGAATCGGCAATCTTTCGATTTATAATAATTATTAGCATAAAGGCACAAACACAATATTCCGCTTAATATAAATATCACAGTATTTACCGTGTTATCAGAACTATCAATCAGTTTAAATAATGTGAGCAAGAATATAGCAACTGTCAGTACAACATCAAAAGCAAAATATATCAAATATGACTTTACAATACGTTTGTTGCCGTTTAACTTTTTTCGGATTGACTTTACTGTAATCTATAGTTTCAAAGTCTATTTTATTGTTTTCTGTCATGTCAAACACCTCATCTCGCCCATTCTCTTTTTTTTTCAATTGGTTGGATACCAATATAATGACTAATTTTATCAATATCGGTTTTGGGATTATCTGTCCAAAGAATGAACTCAACCATTTTCATATCATTAACTACAAACATGCCTATAGGCTTGTATTTGAGTATATTGAAACCTTTTATAATACCGTTAGGATTCACAGCCACTGCGACTATATGTCTCCTAATGATTTTGAAAAAATGTATGAGAGGGTCTGTTCTCTGTCAGCAGCTTAGTTGGCAGAACTTCTCATTTTATTTTGTGCTAAATCTTGACACAGGACCATATTATGTACGGTCAATAAATCATACCGATGATAATATTGTTCATAATGTTGCTTACAAAACTAATTTTAAGAATCGGAATAAACAACAGATACGGTACATTGCACAATGAAACAATGTGAAGTAATTTGCTTTTCTGTTTTTCGGGAACATTCAGATTTTTATACACAACGGTCTGATTAAACAGATATATAAATGCGTAGGCTGTGAGAATTTCAAAAAAATGCAACGATTATTCCGCTGTAATGTCCTGAACCAGTTATCGTCAGATTTCCGAGAAAGCCAAACAAAATACTGTCCGCAATTTTCTTGAAAATATTATCAAAATTAGATACGCATAAGCACATCACCGTCCATATGAGTAAAAACAGAAAAAATGAAATCAATATGCCAAGCTCGGAAAACACGCTTGCTTTTTAATATAAATCGTTTTTTATCGGTAAATTTTCGCACTTTGACTGCATATATGGCAGAGTTTGTAATGATCAGACGAATAAAGCTTACTGCCAACAATGCAATGAAAAAAAAACATCAAATACAGCATTTCCATACAATCACCTCGAATCGCTTATAACGCATTACTTTTCTTTTGTAACTTCATCCAGACCGATAAAGTACATACCTTTTCTTTTAGATTTTTCAAGATGAATCTTTTCGGAATCAACAATCAAATTCCGTGTAGAGGTTATTGTCAGTTTCGACAAAACAGAATATTCTGAATTTGCCGAAAGTTATGGTTTTGTCGGCTTTATGTGCAGAATCGGAATATGCGAGAATATCTGTTTCACGATTTGGTACTGCCACAAAAAAGAACCTGTTCTCCTGTCTTTTTATCTCTGATTTTGTAACTTCTGATAAATGTGTAATCTTTTGAAACTGAACCGTTGTTAATTTCAATTTGTTCATACACATCAAAATCAGCATTCCTGTTAATCATAGAAACCCTACCGTTTCGCTTTGTATAAACTGCCGGTGTGATTATTTTCGTTTCCTCATCAATCATTAAAACAAATTTGCTGTTTGGTAAATCTATTAAGGTATCATAGACAAAATGTTTAATAGTAGTAAATCTCTTTTTTTTAGAAATTGATACTTCCGATTTAATAGATTTATAATAAAGTGAATTAATAAACTCTTTTAACAAGAAACACAAAAGTAAATACAATCCATACGGGGATAAGAAATGTAAAATCTAAAAGAGAACCATTAACATGATTAACACTTACGCTAAAAACAATAACTTCCATATAATCACAACCTACCATTCAGCATGCAACTTTCAAAAAGAATTATCTTTATTGAGCAACAACACATTTTCGGCAAAATGTAATAACAAACCTGTTTTGGTCGTTATTGGAAATGAACAACCGTAGTTCTTGTTATCGTCATTTTGAAAACCGAATTTCAGCACGAACTTATAGTGTCCGAGATTATCGTATTCAGCAAGCCCTATTGAGAAAAAAATGACTCCGCAGACAAATCAGTATCGCCTATTTCCCAGTAAAATTCACTATGGTGCTTATCAATCAAATTTTTTGATTGATTCCGACAAAGCAATTATGTTTTCTTTTGTGACATATACTTTTTTGTTTCAGCACTAATATTTTTGGCTAATGCCTTTACCATAATTTGATAAAAATCAGCATCTTCCCATATTTTTTCAAATAACAAATTATTCATTTTTCCATATCACTTGTTCATTAAGCTTGAAAGTAATTTTTCATACTTTGCATTGATTGTAATTTGCGTTGCGGTATTGAATACAAACGAAGTTACTCCGTCATCACAACCATAATCGTCTATCTGTCTGACGGTGCAAATTCCGTTTTCCAGCGACAACGGTAATCCCGTGATATTCTCATTACCGCTGTGCAGCAATTCTATACTTACTATGAAGTTTTTAATGATTGCGGATTTTATTGCAGAATCAAATACAGCGTTACCGTCAATTTCAACGCTGTCTTCAAAAGTATCCGTTTCAATCAGTTTCTCCATTTTTTTGATTATATTTTGAATTATACTCGATTCTGAAGAAATCTGATACTGTTTTTACAATTACACCGTCACAAGTTCCGTCTGTATTGTACATTTGAATTGCGACCTCATCTTCGTTAAGTGCAATAACCTTGCCGTAAATAAACTTGTCACATTCATCATCTGTATAAAAACTGCAATTTTTATTGCTTTGAAAAAGCTTTTAATAATTCCGAATACATCGTATCTCCTCATAAATTCTACATAATTATAAATTTTATCGTGTGAATAAATTACCAAGATATTTTATCATAATATATGCCTCACAGTCAATATTCTACAACATACCAATTTGTTGCGATTGATTTACATAATCCTTCATCAGAATCAATGTTCAGGGGTTCGTTTTTTTGAATATACTAAGTCAATGCTCTGATTAGTATAGGAAAAAGATATTTTCCTGTAATTACTGCAATTGCCGTACCAAACCGAGATATATTTTTTATTACGGATAAAAAAGCTCTTTAGGCAACAAAAATGTGTAAGGTGCGGTTATTATTGCCATTGTAAGAGATGCAATTATTTTCTGCTTTTTAGAAAGTCCTTTATTGTTAAATGACACACGATAATTAAAAGCAAAAATAAAAATACTGCTAAACAGAATACCGCTGACAATAAACAAAACTCCGTAGATGCTGTCATAACAGGAATGGTTGGTTGCAAGATATATTCCCGAAAAGAATTTGTTTTCCGATATCGTTGCCCTCGTAATATTTCGCACCTGATCCAATAGATATTGCCATTAGATACAGCACACCTAAAAAATCAGAAAGAAATCCAAACAGAAATACGGAAATTATTGATTTCTTATACAATTGCCAAGTGAATTTCTTGTAAATAAAAATTGAAATTATTAAGAGAACTATTGAATCTATTATGAAATTCCCTAAGGCTGATACAATCCAAAGAGTGGGAACAAAGAAGAACAGCATAAACGGCGGCAAAATCATATTGTATAATTTAACATCTTTTTTCATAATAACACCTTCTTAATGATTATTTTCAGTTAACTATATACCAATTCGGTTTATGATAACAAATCAGCTTATTGCAAGCTGATCAATTAAGTAACCTTTCACCCATAAATTAGCCACTCCTCGAGGCAAAATGTAGTTAATTGTGTAACAATACAAGAAATTTCTTTGTTGCAAGCAGTTCGTCACAGTCGCATTTGTCAGCAATTTTAGCAGGTTTATTAGAGCCGACTTCGAGTTTCCATATACCGTTATAGGGGCTTTCAACCGTTTTGCGTATTATCGCCGATTCTGTTTTCTCGGATATGTAGTAAACACAATCGTTATTGGATGTAATAAATTTAACATCGGGATGCTGAATTGTCGGATAATTTACATCTTTATCAAGACATACATTGTTTACGGTTTGGGTTTCATCGCAAAAAGAAATAGAAAGTATCTTTGCATACCGTTACATAGCGAATTCCGTTTACATAATTTGCATTTTTACTTTTGAGCAATTTGCAGGATTTCAGGTCATATTTTTTGAAAATATACTGCTTTACTACTTTGAAGCTGTAACCGTATTCATCTGTTTTATCCTCAAAAATACGCTCCGCAATATAGAGATTGCCATCTGAAATATTTATATAATAAATCTGATTATCAAACTTAATATCTCCTATACTTTTCAAGAGTATCAGAGTTTTTTCGATATTACGGAATCATTCTTTGTATAAGCAATAACTTCATTGTTACAAACAAAACTTCGGCAATCGGTGTCTATGATTTTTCGTGTGTTTGTTGATGTATCAAGACAGCAGAGCTTATCGCCGTTAATATAGAATAAATTATCGTTAATCAGACAACCGTTTGAAGGCAAATTTACGGTTGAATTGTTTTTTTGAATCATAAGACGTAACCTTAGTTTTTTCTGTAATCTGCCGCTGCAAGCGTTCCGTTATTATAGGACAGGTAACTGTTGTTAAAATATGAATCTGTGTCGGAATCGAAAACCATATTAAATGAAGGATTATAAAAGAAAAAGCAAATATGCAAATACAATGCATGCAACTGTCAATACGGATATTAAAACGAAAGTACATTTCTTTTTCATAAGTAATCCTCCTCTGAAAAAATTACTGTTTCAGCTGCTTATAAAAAACGCTTTCAAAGCGTTCTTTTGCCAATATCAGTGATTTTACTTTTTTTGCAATTATAAAGAAAGCTAAATTAATAATCAAAATAAATACAATTGAAATGATTGTCGCAAGGCACAAATTTGCAAGACTAAAGTATGTAATCAAACCAAATAATACTCCCGCCAAAGAAAATAAAACAGCCAAAAAGTAATATATTTTGTTTGATTGCAAAGTCAAATTTACTTTAAGGTTTTCGTCAAGCTGTTTTGTTTGAATTTTTATTAATGGAGCTAATATGCCCTCACGGAAAAGTAGTGATGTAGATGTAACTTTTAAATCAGTAATATTTTTAGGGTTATCACAGTAAAATTCATATCCATTATCGTATGAAGAAGAACTGCAATTAAAAAGCAGTATGCTTTTTTGAGTTTATCGTAAAAATCAGTTTCGGAAATCTTAATAATATATTCAAATGATTTTTTTCATACTTCTCCCTCATTTCCAATCAAAGGCATTTTTTGACAACACAAGTTCTGAGTTATCTGTAACTTCTTTCAATACAGGCAGAATTTTATTGTAGTCCTCTGCGTATATAAAAAGTTCGGAATGGCAGGTCGGTTGCAAAATGACCTTACTGTTCGGAAGATACAAATCTATACAAGCGAGATACCTGAAGTTATTTTCTACGATACAGTCTATAATCAAATCATCTTCGGAACATTTGAGTGCGTAGCTTTTATTCTTTTTTATATAACTTCTGAGATTGTTATAGCAATCATAGCTTTTCTTATCCGACCAACTTTCAAACAGACATTCTTTTTGCGAAAATTTATTACCGATTACGATATAATCGTTTAAAGCGGAAACTATCTTTTTAATTGCATCACTGAATAAATTTGCGACACGGTAAAAATCCGCCTTATCTGATAACGAGGCGTCATTATCAAAACCACCGTCCCAGTATTTTTTATATGTAATGTAATAAATTTCTTTCTGTTTGTAAATTTTTTCTTTTAAATTTAATTTTATCATTTTACAATATCCCTTCCGAACAATAGTGCTTACATAGGAATTATAAACTTACTTTTTACCTCTTTGCACTTTTATTATACTATTTTAAAAGCAATATTTGTCAAGATTTGTATTAGTTATTTTAATACATTAATCCCGATTTTTTAAATAAAAATCGGGGAACAGAAATTATTTTATCTGTTCCCCGAATGTGTTTTATAAAATATTAAATTCAGTAAATTATTCTTTTTACAATGTTTTCAAATGTGTGCCAACCGAGAACTGCACATTTTACACGGGCAGGCATATGAGAAATGTCAGACAATGCTCCGCCCTCCTCAAGCTCTTCAATTTCTTCGTCAGTTGCTTTGCCTTGAATCATTTTAAGGAAAATATCTTTCAGATGTTCGGCTTCATCAACTGTTTTGCCGATAATCAAATCAAGCATAATATCGGCTGACGCCTGGGAAATTGCACAGCCGTCACCTGTAAACGAACCGTCTGTAATCACACCGTCTTTGATGTTAAGATTAAGCACAATGTCATCACCGCAGCTTGGATTCACACCCTCAAGGCTTGCCGTTGCCGTATCAAGCGGATGTTTGTGCATTGGATGAAGATTGTGATCGGTCAGGATTTCATTGTAAAAGCTTCTGTTATTTTCCATATCCCATTCTCCTTCTGACAGTCGACACGCTGTTCAAAAACGCATCAATGTCATCTTTCGTATTGTAGAAATAAATGCTTGCCCTTGTTGTTGACGGAATGCCTAAAAATTCCATCAAAGGCTGTGCGCAATGGTGTCCTGCACGGACTGCAATACCGTCAGCGTCGAGAATACTGCTGACATCATGCGGATGAACTCCGTCAATTGTAAAACTGATAATTCCGCAATGCTCTTTCGGGTTGTTGCTTCCCTGAATATTGATGTGAGGAATTTTCATAAGTCCGTCAAAGGCTCTTTTTTGGTAAGCTCTTCTTCAATACCGCCGATTGTATCAAAACCAATATTTTGAATGTATTCAATTGCGGTTTTTTCAGCCCCCATGCACCTGCCGCATTTACCGTTCCTGCCTCGAATTTATGCGGTAAATCGGAATAGATAACCTTGTCCCTTGTAACGGAATCAATCATCTCACCGCCCGTTAAAAACGGCGGCATTTTTTCAAGAAGGCTTTCTCTGCCGTATAATACACCGATTCCGAAGGGTGCCATAAGTTTGTGCCCCGAAAATGCAAGAAAATCCACATCAAGCGACTGAACATCAACGGGAATGTGCGGAACGCTCTGTGATGCATCAAGCACAACAACTGCACCGCATTCCTTTGCAAGCTCTGTGATACGCTTTATGGGAGTTTTGCAACCGAGTACATTTGATATGTGAGTTACTGCCACAAGCCTTGTACGCTCCGAAAAAAGCCTGTTTCAGCTGTTCTTCGGTAATTGTGCCGTCAGGGTTGCATTCAATGTACTTTACCGCTGCGCCCGTTTTTTCTGCAACGACTCTCCATGGCAACTGGTTGCTGTGGTGTTTCCATTACAGTGACAAGAATTTCATCACCTTTTTTAAGAAAATTCATTCCGTAGCTGTAGGCAACAAGATTGAGGCTTTCGGTTGCATTGCGTGTAAATATTATTTCACGCTCCGACCTTGCATTAATGAACTTTCTGACTGTTTCACGGGATTGCTCATAACACTCGGTTGCTTTGAAACCCAAATCATAAAGTCCACGCAGAGGATTTGCATTGCATTTTTTGTAGAACTCCATTTCCGAATTTATAACTGATTCAGGTCTTTGAGCAGTTGCGGCACTGTCGAGATAGACTACAGGATTTTCTCGCAAAAGCGGAAAATCTTCCTTAAAGTTTTTCATTTGCATAGCCTGTAACCTCCTCCAGACAGGATTTTGCCAGCGTTTCAAGCTCCTCATCACCGATTTTTGAGCATAAAGCGTCAAGTTTTGCACGAGCCATAAGGTTACAAGCCTCTTCTTCGTCAAGGCCTCTGCTTGCAAGATAGAAAAGCACATCATCGGACGGTCTGCCGATTGACGCACCGTGGTTGCCCTCAACATCCTCTTCCGCACAAAGAATGAGCGGTACGGTCTGATTGATTACATCTTCGCCTAAAATTAAAACATCTTCGTTCTCGTCACCTTTTTGCACCCGATGAGCCGAGCGGGAAATCAATTGTACCACGGAATAATTTATGTGCTTTATCTCTCAAGACACCTCCGGCATTCATTGAGCTGACGGTCTTTTTGCCGATATGCTCGGCAACATAGTTCATATCAAGCAACTGCTCGTCCTTGCAATAGTAGCCGACATTGAGGTCAAGATTGCTCTGCCTGCCCAAAAAGCGTTGTCTTTGTGCCTGTATAGGTTTCATTTCCGCCGATGAAAAGCTGTAATATCTCTGCGGTTGCATTATCTTCACATTCTGCACCGACATCGTTTATAAAGCGGAAATTTTTCGAAAGGAGATTAAGCTGTACGAGTCTGATTTTTGCGTCTTTTTCAGCTTTAAATTTCGTTCTTACGGCACAAATACCGTTTGCGTTCCACGCTGACTGCATTGCCATAAACACGGTAAGTTCTGTGTTTTCGGGAGCGTAAAGTTCTACATCTGCAAAAGCGTTTTCACCGTTTTTGCAATTAAAAAACAGCTTTTCGCTTTTTGTTTTATCAGCCGATATTCTGATTTTTTCAGGCTGTGATATTTTTTGAGATTTCGTCAATCTCCTCGCCCATACCTGTCTGAATATTTGCAAATGAATTCCAAATTTCCGAATCGGAATTGTTTATATATTTCTCGATTATTTCTTTTTTGAACAGGAATACTGTTCCAACCGTCAACGGAATATTTCGGATTTTTGCCCGATTCACTCCCAATCGGTTCCAAGTGGGTGACGGAAGAAAGTTCACTGTTAAGTCTTTATTATCAACCATAATGTCCTCCTTATCCGATACTGCCCTTCATCTCAAGTTGAATGAGATTGTTCATTTCAACCGCATATTCAAGCGGAAGTTCCCTTTGACACATTGTCTGCAAATCCGCTGACTATCATCGCCCTTGCATCCTCTTCACTAAGACCTCTTGACATGAGGTAGAATACAGCCTCATCGCTGATTCTGCCTATTTTCGCCCTCATGACCGATATCTGCGTGCGGAGTTCTGATATCCATTACAGGAATAGTATCTGAGCGTGACTTTGAATCAAGCATAAGTGACTGACATGAAACGGCAGATTTTGCATTTTCGGCAGATTTGTTTACAACAACGGAGCTCCTGAATGTGCTGATACCGCCGTCTTTTTTGAAATTGACCTTGTGTTCATTAACGAAGATGTTTCTTTGCCGATATGAACAACTTTTGCGCCTGTATCAAGGTTCTGTCCCTTGCCTGCAAATGTAATGCCTGTAAATTCCATTCTTGAACGGTCGCCTTTTAAAATTGTCATCGGATAAAGATATGACACATGAGAACCGAATGAACCCGATACCCATTCCATAGTACCGCCATCTTCAACAAAAGTGCTCTTTTGGTGTTAAGGTTGTACATATTTTTTTGACCAGTTTTCAATTGTTGAATATCTGAGCCTTGCATTTTTCTTTACAAAAAGCTCAACGCATCCTGCGTGAAGATTTGCTATGTTATATTTCGGAGCAGAACAACCCTCTATAAAATGCAGGTCTGCACCCTCGTCAACGATAATGAGCGTGTGTTCAAACTGACCTGCACCTGGTGCATTAAGTCTGAAATATGACTGTAACGGAATTTCTACCGATACTCCCGGCGGAACATACACAAACGAACCTCCTGACCATACTGCACCGTGAAGTGCGGCAAATTTGTGGTCATTCGGACGGACAAGTTTCATAAAATATTTTTTTACCTATGTCGGCATATTCGCCCTTTAACGCACTCTCCATATCGGTATATACTACGCCCTGTGAGGCAACCTCTTCACGAACATTGTGGTACACAAGCTCGGAATCATACTGCGCTCCGACACCTGCAAGGGACTTTCTCTCTGCCTGAGGAATACCGAGCCTTTCAAATGTATTCTTGATATCTTCGGGGACTTCCGACCATTTTGCGGTCATTCTTGTGTTAGGACGGACATAGGTTGCAATATCGTCCATATTAAGTCCGTCAATGGGCGGTCCCCAGTTTGGAACTTTGAGTTCATTATAAATTTGAAGTGACTGCAAACGGAAATTCTGCATCCACACGGGATCGTTCTTTTCCTTTGAAATTTTTTCTACAATTGAGGCATCAAGACCTGATTTGATACGGTAGGCATCATTTTCTTCGTCTTTGATATCGTAGACACTTCTGTCAACATCATCGACATATGTTCTTTCTTTCATCTTACTACCTCCGTCAGAACTTTTCTGCATAAAGTTCAAGATACTTCTCAAAACCGTGTTCATTGATTTCATCAATCAACGATGCGTCGCCTGTTTTAACTATATGTCCGTTTACCATAATATGGGTATAATCAACTTTGAGAGATTCGAGAATACCTGTGCTGTGTGTGATGATGAGCAATGCACCGTCACGGTTTTTCTGATAGTGTTCAACGCCCTTTGAAACTGTGCGAACCGCATCAACATCAAGGCCCGAGTCTGTTTCGTCAAGAATTGCAAGCTTTGGATTGAGTAAAAGCATCTGCAAAATTTCTGCTTTTTTCTTTTCACCGCCCGAAAAACCTACATTTAGATCACGCTCGGAATATGACGGATCCATCTGCAAAAGCTCCATTGCCTCTCTGAGCTCTTTTTTAAAGTCCCAAAGGCGGATTCTTTTGCCACGGTTTTTTTCAAGAGCGTTACGAATAAATGATGAAAGTGAAAGCCCCGGAACTTCAAGAGGACTTTGGAATGAAAGAAAAATTCCGTCCTTTGACCTTTTTATCGGGTGTTTCATCGTTAATGTTTTTTCCGTTAAAAAGTATGTCGCCTGAATTAAGCGTATATTTAGGGCTACCCATAAGTGCAAATCAAGCGTTGACTTGCCTGCAACCGTTAGGTCCCATAAGCACATGCGTTTCACCTTTGTTTATACTAAGATTTATATTGTGCAGAATTTCCTTTTCCTCTACACTTACAGTCAAATCGTTTACATCAAGTAATTTGTCTGCCATTTCATAATCCCACCTTGTTATATTATCAACCCACCAAAGGAGTGGATAATTAAAATATAACCTTTTCAACCCATTTTGTCAATGGGTTGGTATTGCATTTTTATCATTTTTTGTATATAATCAAGGTATATAAGCAAAACAGGCTTACAAAATATGCAAGCCTTGCCAAAAGGGGATAATTTTATGCTGATTTCAAGTAAAGGTCGTTACACGCTGTATGTGCTTGTCGATCTGGCAAAAAACGGGCAGAATAGATATATTCCGCTCAAAGAAATTGCAGAAAGACAGAATATTTCCAAAAAATATATGGAAGGCATACTCAAAACCCTTGTTGACCGCAATCTGCTTGAGGGCGTAAAAGGAAAGGGCGGCGGCTGCGATAAGCTAACCAAAGAACCAAAAGATTATTCACTCGGTGAAATTCTCAGGCTTACGGAGGGCGACCTTGCGTCTGTCCCATGCACTTCAAAAAACTCACGAACATTGCAATCATATGGAATCGTGTCCCTCACATCCTATATGGCAACAGCTTGACAATTTAATCAATAATTACCTTGACAGTGTAACTCTTGCAAATTTACTTAATAATGAATAAAATAAATACGCACAACCTCTTTGCTTTTGTGAAGATAATGTGCTATAATAACAATAGACAGATATAATTTGAGTTATTTTTGCACAAATTAAGCTGTCACTACGAATCTATCAGCAAAAGCAGGTGATTTTATGGCTTTCGATACATTTGACGAGGGTATTAATCCCGGTGGAATGAGAAGCAAAAACGAAATTAAAACCTTGATATGTTATTTGTATAATTCTGTAAAAGAAAATATAGACAAAGGAATCGTCATACAGGCAATTCTAAAGCAGGGACTTTGCCAATTATTTTGAAACAAGTTCCGCCTTTGACGACCTTGTTACAAACGGTAACCTTGTGCCTGCCGATGATGAACACAAAACATATGCGCTCACGGAAAACGGTGTTGAAATTGCAAAACAGCTTGACAGCATTCTTGCGTACTCTATCAAAGAAAAGGCATACGCTTGTGCGGTTAAGCTCCTTGCCGTAAAGAAAAATGAGATTGAAAACAAGGTTGATATTGTAAAAAGTTCAAACGGATTTACTGTTAAATGTTCTGTGTCCGGCGGTGATATGGATTTGATGAAGCTTGATGTTTATGCTCCCGAAATGGAACAGGCTCTTATTCTCAAAAAAAAAAAAAATTTTCTTGACAACCCGAAAAAAAGCGTACAAAATTATGCTTGCACTCCTGACCAAAGACAAAGAAACCGTTGGTGAGGCTCTTGAGGAACTTTACGGCATTGTATAAAATTTCATACAAACAATTAAGGGGCTGTCGATGTGACCGCCCCTTCTGTGATTATTCAGAAAAAAAAAAAGATTAAGACCGAGCATAAGCGTTACTCCGGGTATTCCTCCTATTATTGATACCAAAAAGTGATAAAAGGCTTATGGGCAAAGTTACGCCCGTAAAAGCTCCCGTCAAATTGACCGCAAACAATGTTGCCGCTCCCAAAGTCATTGAAAGCAGAGAGCGTTTGAACGGATGCTTGTTTTTGCCGAGAAAGTGCAAGATTGCGAAAGTTATAAATGTTACAAAAATAATCAGACATATTCCCCACCAAGGCATTTTTTAACAACTCCATATAAAAAGTAAAACCGCCAGAGGATTGCCCTGACGGTTAATTTTATGCTGATTATTAAGTTAATATGCTTACAGTATACCGAACTTTGAAAGCACATTAAGTGCAATTACAAAAATTACGAATATTGCAGCAAAAACTTTTGTCCAGCGTGAGAGGAACGCATCAATCGAACGAGCCTTATTCTTTGAGAAATAAGAATCGGCAACACCTGTTTACAGCACCGATACCCTGCTGATTACCCTCCTGAAGGATAATTACAACGATTATGGCAACAGATACGATTGCGAGCAATACGCCTAAAACAATGCCCCAAATGCTCATTTTTATCTTCCTTTCATTTAATAAATACGAATAAAACAAATTCTGCTTTAATAACTGTTTTATAATACCACATAAACACAGCTTTTTCAAGAGATATTACAAGATTTTTATTAATTTTTTCAAAATCAAATCAGCGAAAGCTGTTCGTCTTTTGAATCATCGTTCACGGGCAACGCACCTCTTGCAGGAAGTGAACCTGTTCTGTAACGCTTTGGATTTGTAAAAGTACCGTCTTTATAGCGTTCTATGCTGAAAAGTCTGTGACCTTTTTTTGGCTTGAGAACGGCAACACCCTGTGTTGAACGGGTTGTTTTGAGAGCGAGTGCGCCCGTGTGAACAAGGAGCATATTTCCCGATGACGCCTTGAAGAGAACCTCTTCGTCCTCAGGCATGTATAGAGAAGTCCGACAAGCGGAGATTTGTCGGAATATGCGCCCGTGAGCTTTTTACGGTTAGTCTTTGTTGCGTAGGATTCAAGCGGAACTTTTGCGGCCTTGCCGTTTTCAAAAGCAAAGAGCAGCATACCCTTGTAATCCTTAGTAACAACCATTTTCACAGCATTTTTCGCCTTCATCAAAGCCAAGCTTTGCGGCAACATAGTCACCGAGTACGCTTGCCTTTGTCTGTGCAAAATCATCAGCCTTTGCCTTATACACCTGACACTTGTCTGTAAAGAACAACAGGTCGCAGTTGTTTGTGAACTCAAGCTCCTGAACAATTTCATCACCGTCTTTGAGCTTTTTGCTCACCGCTCATTCTGAGCGACTGCGGAGTAATCTTCTTGAAATATCCCTCTTTTGTAAAGAAAAGATTAACCGGATAATCGGGAATCTCAATTGCTTCTTCCTCGTACCTTGCAACATCATCATAGATTATGATACTCTTTCTCGGCTGACCGTATTTTTCGGCGATTGATTTGAGTTCTTTGACAATGATTGTCTTGATTCTTGCCTTACTCTTTAAGATTTCGTCAAGCTCGGCAATCTCTTTTTTCAAGGTCTTCAAGGTCTTTTGTACGCTTTAAAATGTATTCACGGTTGAGATGACGAAGTTTTATTTCGGCAACATATTCAGCCTGTATTTCGTCAATTCCGAATCCTATCATAAGGTTTGGCACAACCTCGGATTCTTCATCGGTTTCACGGACAATCTTTACTGCCTTGTCAATATCGAGAAGAATTTTTTCAAGACCTCTTAAAAGATGAAGCTTGTCAGCTTTTTTGTTGTTGCGGTCAAAATATGTTCTTCTTCTGACGCACTCAATTCTGAAAGCAATCCATTCTTCAAGCAATGCCTTTACACCGAGAACTCTCGGAACACCTGCGATAAGCACATTGAAGTTGCAGGCATAGGAATCTTCGAGTGTTGTAAAACGGTAAAGCTTTGTCATAAGCTTGTCGGCATCAATGCCGCGCTTGAGGTCAATTGTAATTTTAAGTCCGTCAATACCTGTTTCGTCACGAATATCGGAAATTTCCTTGACTTTACCCTGCTTTACAAGGTCGATTACCTTTTCAATGATAACCTCACAAGTTGTTGTGGCAGGAATTGAAAGAATATCTATGCAGTTTGCAGACTTGTCATAGACATACTTTGCACGGAGTTTGATACTTCCTCTGCCTGTTTCATAGACTTGATTAATGACATTTTCATCATAAATAATCTGACAACCGCCTGTAAAATCAGGGGCCGGCAGAGTTGACTTTATATCATGGTCGGGATCACGGATAAGAGCCGCTGTTGTTTCGCAGATTTCACGCAGATTGAATGAACAGATATTTGACGCCATACCAACGGCAATACCTGTGTTTGCGTTTACAAGTACAGACGGAAATGCAACCGGCAAAAGTGACGGTTCTTTCATTGTATTATCGTAGTTATCTACAAAATCTTACGGTATCTTTGTCTATATCACGAAACAGCTCGTTGCAGATTGCGTCAAGCTTTGCCTCTGTGTAACGGGATGCCGCCCATGCCATGTCACGGCTGTAGAATTTACCGAAGTTACCCTTTGAATCTACATACGGATGCAAAAGTGCCTCATAGCCCCTTGAAAGACGAACCATTGTGTCATAAATTGCAGAGTCGCCGTGAGGATTGAGCTTCATTGTTGCACCGACAATGTTTGCCGATTTTGTTCTTCCGCCGTTCAGAAGTCCCATTTTGTACATCATATACAGGAGCTTTCTGTGCGACGGCTTGAATCCGTCAATTTCGGGAATTGCACGGGAGAGAATTACGCTCATTGCATACGGCATATAGTTCTCTCTGATAGTGGAAACGATTGGCTGTTCCACTACTTCACCCGCACCGTTGATTACACCGTGAGTTTTTGACGGTGAAGTTCTGCGGGGAGTCTTTGAAGATTTTTTTCGCCATTTATTTCCACCTCCCAATCAGCTTACATCAAGCTGGTCAATATATTCGTTGCCGTGTTCTACTATATAATCTTTTCTTCCCTGAAGATTGTCACCGAGAAGAACATCAAAAATTTCCGCTGTCTGTTCTGCATCGGCAGGAAGAACCTTGATAAGTCTGCGTGACTCGGGGTTCATTGTGGTAAGGTTCATCATATCGGGTTCGTTCTCACCGAGACCTTTTGAACGCTGAATTGTGAATTTCTCCTTGCCGAGCTGTTCAATGAATTTATCCTTTTCAACTTCATCGTATGCAAAATATACATCGTTTTTGGATGTAATTTCATAAAGAGGCGATTCGGCAATAAACACCTTGCCTTCTTCAATGAGTGTAGGTGTAAGTCTGTAAAGAACATGGTAAGTAAAAGTGTTCTGATTTGGAAGCCGTCAACATCGGCATCGGTGCAGAGAATAATTTTGCTCCAGCGAAGTGCGTTCATATCAAAGCTTGAAAGATTCTTGTTTGCTTTTGACTTATAACCTCAACACCGCAACCGAGAACCTTGAGCAAATCGGTAATGATTTCGCTCTTAAAAATCTTATCGTAGTCGGCTTTCAGGCAGTTAAGTATTTTACCTCTGATTGGCATAATCGCCTGAAAATCGGGGTTCCTTGCCTGTTTACATGCACCGAGAGCAGAATCACCCTCTACTATGAACAGTTCACGCTGTTCCGTGTCTTTACTTCTGCAATCGACAAATTTTGCAACACGGTTTGTTATGTCGAGATTGCCCGAAAGCTTTTTCTTTATGTTAAGTCGTGTTTTCTCAGCATTTTCGCGGCTGCGCTTATTGATAAGCACCTGTTCGCAGATTTTTTCTGCCTCAAGCGGATTTTCAATAAAATAGACTTCAAGGCTCTGACGGAGAAATGCAGTCATAGCGTCCTGAATGCCCTTATTTGTAACCGCCTTTTTTTGTCTGGTTTTCATATGATGAAACACTTGAAAAAGACGAAATAACGCATACAAGGCTGGTTCCTCAACATCGTCATACTTGATTTTGCTTTCGGTTTTGTTATATTTATTATTCTGTTTTAAGTAGCTGTCAATCTGGTAAACAAAGGCATTCCGCACCGCCTTATCGGGAGCACCGCCGTGTTCAAGCCAGCTTGAGTTGTGGTAGTATTCGGTGAGATGCACTTTATTTGAAAATGCAACCGAGATATCCATTTTGCACTTATATTCGGGTTTATCGTCACGGTCACGGGTTTTAACCTCGGTTTCCCAATGCTGAATTGAGCTGAGTCCGTTTTCACCGACTACCTCGGCAACATGGTCAACAATACCGTTCACATAGTTATAGCTTGTCGTATCAAAGCTTTTGCCGTTCTGATTGCGGAAAACAAATTCAATTCCTGCGTTGACAATAGCCTGTCTTTTTCATTATGTCAAGAAAATATTCAGGCTGAATGTCGATATCCGTAAAGACTTCGAGGTCGGGTTTCCAATGAATTTTTGTACCTGTATCCTTTTTTTGCTGTACGGCTCTTTTTTGAGCTTGCCGACAATCTCGCCTTTTTCAAAACGGAGAGTGTATCGGTAGCCGTCACGGCGGATATCAACATCCATATACTCGGAGCTGTACTGGGTTGAACAAAGGCCGAGACCGTTCATACCAAGGGAAAATTCGTAGCTTTCACCCTCGTTGTTATTATACTTACCGCCGGCATAGAGTTCGCAGAAAACCAGTTCCCAGTTGTAGCGCTTTTCGTTTTCGTTGTAGTCAACGGAATTCCTCTGCCATGATCTTCAACCTCAATTGATCCGTCGGAATAGCGTGTAACTGTGATTTTTTTACCGTAACCCTCTCTCGCCTCATCTATTGAGTTTGAAAGAATCTCAAACACGGAGTGCTGACAGCCGTCAATACCGTCCGAACCGAAAATTACGGCAGGACGCTTGCGGACACGGTCGGCACCCTTTAGCGTTGTGATACTGGTATTATCATAATCGGTGGTTTTTTCTTTCTTGGCATTTTTACTCTTCCTTTATCATTTTTCACCACGCAGTTTTTTGATTTTATCACGCAGATATGCGGCGTGTTCAAATTCAAGCAACTTTGCGGCAGCTTTCATTTCCTTCGTCAGTTTTTCTATCAACTGTTGTTTTTGTGCCTTTGAAAGCTTTTTTTTTGTATTCTTAAATTCACTGTCATCGTGAGTAGAAATTTCAAGTATATCGCTGACCTTTTTGACAATGGTCTTCGGAACGATGCCGTGTTCAACATTATATTTATTCTGAATTTCACGGCGGCGCTGTGTTTCGGTTATTGCAACCTTCATTGACGGTGTTACGCTGTCGGCATACATAATAACCGTACCCTCGCTGTTTCGTGCGGCTCTGCCGGCAATCTGAATAAGCGAACGGGTTGAACGGAGAAATCCCTCTTTGTCGGCGTCAAGTACGGCAACAAGAGAAACCTCGGGAATATCAAGTCCTTCACGCAGAAGGTTGATTCCGACAAGAACATCAAATTCTCCGAGTCTTAAATCACGGACAATCTCCATTCTTTCAACGGTGTCAATGTCATGGTGCATATAACGAACCCTGATACCCAGCTTTTCAAGATATGCGGTAAGGTCTTCCGCCATTTTCTTGGTAAGGGTTGTGACAAGTGTTCTTTGATTTTTGGCTGTACGGATATTGATTTCGGACACAAGGTCGTCAAGCTGACCTTCGGTAGGTCTTACCGAAATTTCAGGATCAAGAAGTCCTGTAGGTCTGATAATCTGCTCTGCAACAACAGCCGATTTTTCAAGCTCAAAATCGCCCGGTGTTGCGCTTACATAAACAGCCTGATTTATTTTTGAATAGAATTCGTCAAAGTTGAGCGGACGGTTATCAAGTGCAGACGGAAGTCTGAAACCGTAGTCAATAAGGCTCTTTTTTTTTCTTGCATAGTCACCCGCAAACATTCCCCGTACCTGTGGAAGCGTTACATGGGACTCATCGACAAAAGAGCAGAAAATCATCGGGGAAATAGCTTAAAAGCGTATACGGCGATGAGCCTGGCGCTCTGCCCGACATTATTCTTGAATAGTTCTCGATACCAGTACAAAATCCGATTTCCTGCAACATTTCCATATCGTACCTTGTACGCTGTTCAAGTCGTTGTGCCTCAAGGAGCTTTCCGTTTTCACGAAAATATGCAAGCCTTTCCTCAAGCTCCCTGTCAATTTCCGCAAGAGCCTTTTTCATCTTATCTCCCGACACAATGTAGTGTGACGCAGGATAGATTGCGGCATGTTTCAGAACAGCTTTGAGTTCACCCGTAAGCGGATTGATTTCGGAAATTCTGTCAATTTCATCTCCGAAAAATTCGACACGGATTATAGAATCGTTTGATGCGGCAGGGAAAATTTCAACCACATCACCACGAACCCTGAATTTATTACGGGTAAAGCTTACATCATTGCGTTCATACTGCAGTTCAACAAGCTTTTTTACAAGCTCATCACGGGACTTTTTCATTCCCTCCGGACGAAGTGAGATTACCATATTACGGTAGTCAATAGGATCGCCCAGGCTGTATATGCAAGAAACCGAGGCAACAATAATTACATCTCGTCTTTCTGAAAGTGCAAGAGTTGCGCTGTGGCGGAGTTTATCAATCTCATCATTGATTGAACTGTCTTTTTTCAATATAAGTATCCGTCTGTGCAACATATGCCTCAGGCTGATAGTAATCGTAGTATGACACAAAATATTCAACCGCATTTTCCGGAAAGAACTCTTTGAACTCACTGCAAAGCTGAGCCGCAAGAGTTTTGTTGTGTGCAAGCACAAGTGTCGGTCTTTGAACCTTCTGAATAACATTTGCCATTGTAAAAGTTTTACCCGAACCCGTTACACCGAGAAGAGTCTGTTCACGGTTGCCTGCATTTATACTGTTTACAAGCTTTTCGATTGTCTGCGGCTGGTCGCCTGTCGGCTGATATTTTGAATGAAGTTTAAATTCCATAATACACATCACATTCCCAAATACGGATTTTTTTATTATGTTTCCTGTTACAAGGCTCTTTATTACAAAAGTCCTGTAACAGAAAACATATCCGAACAAAATTTCGATTTTAATTATAGAACAGATGTTTTAAATTGTCAAATGTTTCTTTTAAAGAACATTATTACTTTTCATAATAGAAGATGTTCCCCGCAAGCCTGCTTTCACGGAGAGAAACATAATCATCATCGGTTATTATGAAATGGTCGATAAGCTCAACTCCGACAGTTGCAAGCGTACTCTTCAAAACTATTGTTGTGTCAAGGTCGCTTCCCGAAGGCAGAGCCGTTCCGCTGGGATGATTATGTGCTATAAACGCAGTTTTGGCATTGTGACGAAGTGACAAATCGACAATTTTTTCTGACGGGCATATCGGATGAATTGAGCGAACCTTTTGAAATTATATCAAAATAAATCATCTTGCCCTTTGCATCACCGAGCATGAGAGCAACACATTCGTTTGTTCGACCGATAAATTTTTTGCTTTAAATATTTTACCGAGATTTTCATAGTCGATGATATTATCATGCGACATCTTTGATTCGGTATAAAGCCTTGCCATTTCGGGCAACATTTTGAGCAATGCGGCGGCATTTTCAGACAGACCGAATTCCTTCATAAGCTCGTCAATCGGAGCGTCACACACCCGCCGACAGTGATATAACGGTCAAGCAGACGATGTGCAAGAGGATTTGTGTCCTTTCTCGGAATAGCATAGTAAAGGAACATTTCAAGAGCCTCGTGCGTTTCAAACACATCAAAGCCGTTTTCTATGAACTTTTTACGCATTCTTTCACGATGACCGCTGTGTTCGTTATCGGTTGTCCGTGCCATATTATCCCCACCGCAAAATAAGTTTTTTTCAAACTTTGGGGGCGGATAAAACCGCCCCGACTGATTAATATTAATAATTAAAGGCTGTTATTCCTTTACGCCGTACTGCTCATAGTAAGCGTCAATAGCGGCTTTGAGCTTGTCGTCAATAATAACCTTGCCCTTGTATTCCTTGTTGTAAAGGTGTTCAACAAGCTCTGCCATTGTTACGATTGCAGTTGTTTTAAGGCCGTACTTTTCTTCAATCTCGGAAAGTGCGCTCTTTGTACCCTTGCCACGCTCCATACGGTCAACGGAAACAACAAGACCGATTGGGTTTACATCGCCCTGAGCCTTGATAATCGGGAGAGTTTCTTCAATTGAAGTGCCTGCTGTTGTAACATCTTCGATGATAACAACCCTGTCACCGTCATTGATAGGACTGCCAAGAAGAATACCCTTGTCGCCGTGATCCTTAACTTCTTTTCTGTTTGAGCAATAACGGATATCCTGACCGTATTTTTCACTGATTGCGATAGTTGCGGCAACAGAAAGCGGAATGCCCTTGTATGCAGGTCCGAAAAGAACATCAAAATCAAGACCGAACTTGTTGTTGACAGCCTCTGCATAATACTGACCGAGACGGCGGAGCTGAGCGCCTGTTCTGTAGAAACCTGTGTTTACGAAGAAAGGAGTTTTTCTTCCGCTCTTTGTAAGAAAATCGCCAAATTTGAGAACCTGACAATCAACCATAAATTCAATGAATTCCTTTTTTGTAAGCTTCCATCAATAAAACCTCCGATACAAAATAGCTTTCGGACAAACATCTGTAATATCCGACACTTTTACATAATTCAACATTGTAAATTCTACCACAATATCTCGTTTTTGTAAATGACAGTTACACAGCTGTAATCAATCGTAATGTTATGTTAAAACAGGAAAAAAAGACTTCGCAACAGAGTACGAAGTCTTTTTTTGATATAACTTTAATTACCACTGAGAACAAATCTCCCAGTTATCCAAAGATGTTGCAAAATCGCTTTCATTTTCAACGATTCCACCGGTATAGAAATATACATCTGTATAACCGACAATATATTTTTTGTATGGTAGTGCTCTCTTTGACAGTTATGGGAAAGGCATTCCAATTCACTCTTGCTCTCAACTTCTGTGCACAGTTAAAATCAACCTCACCTATTATATATTTTTGAACAAGCGTAGCATCTACTACACTAACAACTCCGTCACCGTTAACATCACCGAGAACAATATTCTGACAGGTCATTGTATTAAAAACTTCCAATAATTCATAGAAACATTCACTTATGTATTTCTGTTGTTTAATAGTATAATCTTTATCTAAAATTCCCTCGCCATACTCTTTAAGTTCAAAATTCGGATTGTTAACACTAAGGGCATTAAAAAGCTTTTCTCTTTTTTTCAACAAATGTATTCCAAATTTCGTCAGAGTACCAGTTATTATCGTTTTTCTCATTAACAGCATAATAGCAAGTATAGCCGGCACCACTTGGTCTTATCCACGGATTCTCATAAAAATCCTTTAATTCATCATATTTATTTTGTAATTCTATACTCTCCGTTTCTTCCGATAAAGATAAAATTTCTTCCGCCAACTTATAACTATGGTCATAATAGTAATATGCATACGGCTTTTTTTCACCGGTAGATGAAATATCCATCTTTACTTTTAACGCATAATTATAAATATACGAATAACTGCGTGACACCGCTGAAACAGAAAAAACGGCGGTGCTTGCAATTAATAATACAGCAAGTAATAAAGCACTTATTTTTTTAATACTCATAATAATCTCCTTTCAAAAAAGCAAAAAAGTAAACTCACGACCATACAATAAATTCGTTGTAAATTTATTGCATTATTTAAGCCAGCTATATCTTATTTGATTCTAATAATATCACTTTCAACAATATTTGTCAATAATCACAAGAATAAATTTTTGAACATTAAAAATTTTATTTAGTCAAACAAAATTATACACCGATTCTTTTGCCGCAAGCGACAAAATTACGCTTGACTTTATAGAACACTTGTTCTATAATTAAATAAAAACAAATGTTCGAGGTGATGCGTTGTGAATATTAATTGTGCCGTTGACAAAAGCAAATATAAAAAAGACAGGGTTATTCTTCACAGCGACTGCAACGGATTTTATGCGAGCGTTGAGTGTTTGCATCATCCCGAAATCAGGAATAAACCTGTTGCCGTGAGCGGTGATGCGGAAAATCGGCACGGAATTATTCTTGCTAAAAATGAGATTGCGAAGAAGTACAATATAAAAACAGGCGAGGCAATCTGGCAGGCAAAGCAGAAATGTCCCGACCTCATAACCGTTCCTCCCCACTTTGATTTGTACAAGCGATTTTCAAAAATGGCGAGGAGAATTTACAGTGAATACACCGACAAAATCGAGCCGTTCGGACTTGACGAGGCATGGCTTGATGTTACCGACAATAAGAATATGAACGGCAAAGAGATTGCACTCGAAATTAATCGCCGTATAAAGCAGGAACTCGGAATAACCGTAAGCATCGGAGTCAGCTTTAATAAAATTTTTTGCCAAATTCGGAAGTGACTATAAAAAGCCTGACGCTATAACGGAAATCACACGGGAAAATTACAGAGATATTGTGTGGAACTGTCCTGCAAAAGACCTTTTGTATGTTGGCAGAGCAACGGGCAGAAAGCTTGAATCTATCGGCATTTATAGGATTGGAGATATCGCAACTGCCGATGTTACACTGTTGCGGTCATATCTTGGAAAATGGGGCGACCTAATTTACGGCTTTGCAAACGGATACGACTCTTCCCCTGTTGCCCATATGAACGAAAACAGCGAGGTAAAGTCAATCGGTAACTCAACCACAACGCCGAAAGATATGGTAACCTTTAACGATGTAAAACAGGTTATATTCGTTTTGTGTGACAGCGTTTGAAGAAGAATGCGTGAACAGGGGTTTATGGCAAAAACGGTTTGCATTACGATTCGTGACAACGAGCTGATGTCATTCAACCGACAGCACACAACGGAAATCCACACAAATCTTACAAAGGATATAACAAATACGGCTATTGAGCTTTTCAAAAAAGCTATAAAATGGAAAAAGCCGCTGAGAAGTATCGGGGTAAGCGTTACGGATTTTATTCACGATGATCAGCCGCACCAGATGAGCCTTTTGCGTGATGAAAAGCGACTTATTCAGAACGAACAGCTTGACAAAACACTTGACAGATTAAAAAAGCGATTCGGAAATTATGCTGTTCGCCCTGCCGTTTTGCTTGATGATAAGGAGCTTTCGGATTTTAACCCAAAGGAGGATCATACAATTCATCCTGTCGGATATTTATGATAACGATGCATCTTAGGCAAAAAATTAAAGATGTTTCTCTGATTTTAATGGAGGTAACAAGCTATGAAAAAAAAGTATGTTAAAGTTACTGCCACATTTGATTGTGACGGAGATCTTATCCCCGAATATATTGTGTGGGATGACGGAAGAAGATACCGCATTGACAAAATTTCCGATGTGCGGTATGCGGCATCTCTCAAAGCAGGCGGTGCGGGAATACGCTACACCTGCCATATCCTCGGCAAAGAACGATATCTGTTTTTGGAGGAAAAACAGGTGGTTTGTCGATGCCAAACAATAAGCGGAGGATTATATGCATAAGGTCAAAGCAAAGGGAATTTTATCTGCCGCAAACGGCATGAACATTTACAGAGGATGCCAACACGGATGCATTTATTGTGACGCACGCAGTAAATGCTATCATATGAATCACCGATTTGAAGATATTGAGGTGAAAGAAAATGCACCGGAATTGCTTGAAAACGCTTTAAAAAAGAAAACGCAGAAAATGTATGATTGGTACGGGTGCGATGAGCGATCCGTACATTCCTCTTGAAAAAGAACTGAAACTGACACGAAGATGTCTTGAAATAATCAACCGCTACGGATTCGGTGTAACTGTACAGACAAAATCGGCATCTGTTATGAGAGATATTGACCTGTTTACGAAAATAAACGATAAAAGCAAGACTGTGTTACAGATGACGCTTACAACGGCAGACGAAAGCCTTTGCAGAATAATTGAACCGAGTGTTTCCGTTACTAAAGAAAGATTTGAAACGCTAAAGGCATTTCACGAAAACGGTATTCCGAGTGTTGTGTGGTTTTCTCCGTTTTTACCGTTTATAAATGATACGAAAGAAAATATTGACGGACTTTTAAAAGTATTGCATTGACGCAAAGGTTCGTGGAATAATATGCTTTGGCATAGGTCTTACTCTGCGTGACGGTGACAGAGAATATTTTTACAGCCGGCTTGACAAACACTTTCCTAATATGAAAGAACGATACATTTATACATACGGAAATTCATATCAGCTTACGAGCGGTAACAATAATGTTCTGATGAACAGGATTTCAGAAGTTTGCAGAAATCACGGAATTATGTTCGGAGTTGAAAATGTGTTTTCGTATTTGCATAAGTTTGAAAGCAAAACCGAACAGCTAAGTCTGTTTGACGGAATATAGAAAAATAAAAAAAGATATACGGCAGAAAATTTTACCGTATATCTTTTGTTTTTTAAGTATTCACTGTTTTACAAATGTGATTTCATAGTCGTTATATTTAAGCACAACAGCCGAAATTTTACCGTTCTTTTGTGTGAGTGCGGCGGAAGTATTTGTTCCGTCATCAAATGACAAATTGACTTTGTCCGAAGCTGACACGGTATATTTTCCGCTGTGAGTTCCGTCATCCGGACTTCCCGGCGAAAGCCATAAAGTAAAAGTGCCGTCATCGGAAAATGACACAGAACCCTGATAAGCGCTGTAATTTGTGTTGTAAACCTCACTCATTTCAACCTCATCACCGCTCGCATTCTTAGCACCTTCGGGAACCCATGCAGATGAGGTAAGCTCGGCGTTTAATGACGGTGAAAGCACATTAACGGCAACGATTGCCGCAATAATAAATATGCAGGCGGCAATAACCGATGAAACAATTGCTGTTGTTTTCTTTTTTTATTCTTCTTTTTTTTACAGCCCTGTTAGCCTCAAATTTTGCATAGTCAGGCTTTTTAACAGATTTTTACTCATTTAATCACCGATATTTTTTACTTAAAGGATACAATAATTCCGCCGTAGTTTACGGTAATTTCAGCAGGAACATCACCGTTCCATTTGGTTACGGCAGCAATAACATTTTTATCGTTGGAATATGTTATTACAACGGAGTCGCCCTCAACAATGTACGCACCCGAATTTGCCGAGGCACTTGTGATTCCGTCAATAAATGTTCCGTCTTCATTAAAAGTAAATCCGCCGCCTGAATAAGCAGAGCCGAAAAGATCTCTCAAAGAATATTCTTCAGAAGAATTTTCGTCTTTTGCATAGTACGGAATAAGAGTTGCACTGAATTTTGGCTTTTGCTTCTCTCCACTGATTGTCGGAACAACAATTTCACTGTCATTTGAAGATGTTTCGGCTGTGTATCCCTGTTCTGTCGGCTCTTGTGAAGCTTCACCCGATTTGGTTGCAGGCTGTGTGGTTTCGGATACAGAGTCGGAAACATTCTGTGTTGAGTTTGTATTACCGATGGTTGTTGAAGCAGCCCACAGTCGGTACTGTTGTTGCCGAATTATTATTTTTACCCGAAAGATTCATAAACAGGATAACCGCACCTGCAATTACTGCAACAAGTACAACAACACAAATAATTATTATCAATGATTTTTTTGAACTTTTAACTGCGTGTTTACCGCTCATTTTGCGTTCTTCCTTTCTTCAGCCTCCAGCTTTTTTTTTAGCTTTAAAAGATAACTTCTTTTCATCATTTTTCCGTTATAGAAAATAAATTCATCACCGTCAGCCAATTCATCAATTTCAAGATCCGAATAATCTTCTGCAACAGGCTCTTCATCATCACGGAACTGACCTTTGCGTCTGTTCTCCATTTTTTTCTTATCAATTGTCTTGCTCTTTGAATCCCTGTCAACAATCATTGAATACATATTCTTATAAACTGCAGAATTGATTATAAAAAGATAAAATTGACGGAACAATGAACAATGCAAGAACAATTGTGAAAATGATGAGCAGTACCGGAGTAAAACTGCACATAAAGCACCGTTGCGCAAACAAGGAATAAAATAAAAATTCCGAAAACTGCAAACAGATTGTGTTTAAGCTCACCGATTGTCATAAGTGCGCTGTTTTTGTAAATATCCTTCATCTTGATATCAAAAGTAACCGTCATAGGCGGAACATAGAAGAACATAAACAGAAAGAAAATTGCAATTAAAATACAAATAACAAGCGGAACATAAAACATTCCGTTCTTTGAACCGAGTCCGAGATAAAGCACAATTGAGTAGTAGCTGATAAAAACAGCGGCATACATCACAACGCCGTGTATAAGGAATCTGAGCAGATTTTCCTTTATTCCGCCGATGAAATTTGAGAAAACATCAACATTTTCTTCTCCCCTTACCATATGGGAAGTAACCTGAGTTACGCCGGCATAAAACGGAAAAAGCGGAATTATCGTAAGAAAATATATAAACATTGAATTAAGACCCGTAAGGGTATTAATCAAAAAAGAAAATTCCGAATATTACGGCAAACGGCAATGCAAAAAGCACATTCGTTAGCAAAAGTCGTGGTAAATTGTGAAACAATGACGAGAAAAAAATCCTGTCAATGCTACAGCGTTCTTTTCCGATGCCATAGCGCCCTCCAAAATTAAAAATTGAACGCTCCCGAAAACAAGCACCACAAAGCCGTGTCCAGCAAGGTTGAACAAAAAGGTCATTATGAGTGCCGAAACAGATCGGGAACAAAAAATCAATCACCTCATTTTTCAAAGAATTTGTTTGATGAGAATGACCGATTAAGCTGAAAAACATCTGTTTTGAAATTTCAAAAGCATATGCCGACAGCTTTACAAGTGCCAGACAGAACAAAAAATGTTCCCGGCAACACAACAAGCAGATAAAAACCCGCTCCTTTAAGTGAATATGTAATAATAAGATATGCCGCAGTAAGTCCTGTTCCAAAGCCTTTAAATGCTGAAACAAACGGCAAAAACGGTATTCCCCACGGTGCAAGTCCCAAGAGGAATACAACCGTGAGAAATATAAAATCAGATGCAAAGCAGGCACAAAATGTGCTGACGGCATTCTGACCGAGCCTTGCATCAAGATTTGTAGTAAACAGAAAATCAAGGGAATCAAGCATTTGCTTATCGGCTTTTGATGCATAAATTGAACCGAAAACAAGTCCGGTAAGAAAAGCCGAAACAAAGATAAGCACCACGGAATATCGCCTTATAAAAAATCTGACATCAGACGGTGAAATTCCCTTTGATCTGCGAAAAAAGATAACGCTTTTTAAAAAGAAAATACAATGCTTTTTCATAAAATACATTCCTCTCATTGGTTGTCCGTTAAAATATATGAGGAATGTCTTCATTTTATGTTAAGGCAAAATTATTTGCCAAGCTCCTCTGCCCTCTTTGTACAAGCGTCCATGCCGTCAAGAACAGCCTCATAGAAGCCGTGTTCTTTAAGCTTATCCATAGCGGCAATTGTTGTGCCTCCCTTTGAGCAAACCCTGTCTATGAGTGTTTCAACAGGCTCACCGCTGTCACGGAGCATTGCTGCCGAACCCTCAAGAGTTGCACAGACAAGGTTCATGGCCTTGTCATAGTCGATTCCGCAATTCTTTGCGTAATCAGCCATAGCCTTTGCAAAAAGATAAATATAAGCAGGGCTGCTGCCGTTTACCGCAATTATTTCATTCATATGGCTTTCGTCAATATATTCGCAAACACCGCTGCCTGCAAACATATTGTAAACGATTGTTTTGTCATCATCGCTGATATTCTCAGACGGACAAAGGGCTGTTGCACCCTTTTTTGAGCAAGAGAGGCGTATTAGGCATAACCCTTACAACAGGGCAGTCACATTCAAGACCTTTTCTTACATATGCAATAGCTATGCCTGCGGCAATTGATACTACGGTTTTGGCTGTTGTAATGCTGTTTTTGAGGGACTCAAGAACTTCGGGATAATTCTGCGGCTTGACTGCAAGAACAACAATTGAGCTGTTCTTTTTGCAAATTTCATCGGCAGATGTCATTACATTTGCGCCCATATTTTTCATAGCGGCACACTTTTCTTCGCTTACATCAAAAACATTGATAAAATCAGCCTTGCCGTCGTTTTGTGCCATAAGACCTTTTATAATGGCTGTTGCCATATTGCCTGCGCCTATGAAACCTATTTTTTTTTTCATTTTAAGACCTTCTTTGCAAAAATTAATATCAGATACCGAAACTCGGGTTTGAGTAACATGAGAAATGGAAGTTGTGATAATTGTGCTGACCGTCACGGTCATAATCGCCGTAGAGGAAGGTTTCCGCCTCGTCAACTCTTCTGTACAAAAGTCCCCAATAGCAAGAACCTGCCGCATGGTGGTACTGCAAAAGTGCATCAATGAGGTTCTGCTTATTGACATTATTCAAATCTCTTGAACCGCCCGAAGCAGAAACATAATCCTTGTGGATATATCCTGTTGTGCCGTTTGAAAGCTTAACTTTATACCAGTTTGTGTTATAACGCTTGCCGTCAACAAATTTAAGTTTTGTTCCGTAGTTCATACGGGTAACAACGGAGTAGTTAGTTCCTGCACCTCTTCTGAGGTTTACATCTGAACCTGTAACCGTACCCGAAGCGCCTGCTTTGATAGTACCGCTTGAACCTGTGTTCAAGAGAACAGACTGGAGTTCGGAGTCATTGTAGAACACACCGCTGCCTACATTGTATGCAAAGCACACAAGTGCGTCAAACTGTTGCTGATTGAACTTTATGCCGTTGTTTACAAGGTAGGAATTTGTTGTGGTGGTATATCCGCCCTTGTTCACGGTCTGGCAAAGATAAGCATATGCCTGATTTGAAGTTATTGTTGTTGAACTAGAACTGTTCGCCTGAAATTACAACCTTACCGTAACCGAGTGTAGGATCGGTTGTAATGCTGTCTGCTGTGACTTTTGAGAGAAAATCCCTCATAGTTTGCAATAAGCTTGATTACCTCATCACTCGCTCTGCGCTCGGCACAGGCTGTGTGGTGGTTTTATTGGTTGTTGAGGTTACAAACACCTCGCCCTCACCGCCGCCTGCCGTGGTGTAATACTTTGATTCGGTTTTAAATTTAGAATATGCTTTTACAGACCATTTGCCTGATTTTGAAAGCTTTTTGTGTACCTGTCCAGATATAGGAGTTACCGTCTTTAACCTTATTTTTTTGCAGTGACCTTATAAGAGGTTGAGCCGTTTGTAACTACAAAATACACGCCTACCCTGCCTGTGTCGGTAATAGCCTTAAAGCTTACATTTGAATTAAGCGGAGCGGAGTTTGGTGACGCATAGCAGAAACGCACACTTTCCCTCGGCATAACATGGATAAGACAGGTTGCCGCACCGTATGATGTTGAGGCTGTGATTGTTACATAGCCCTTGCCTACCGTGTCAACTACACCGTTCTTAACTGTTGCGATTTTCGTATTTGAACTTGACCATGTGACGCCTCTTGTGCTTGATTTCAAAAGCATTGACTTCTGCCACGGAAGATTTACATTGCTGTTGGATATATTTACCGATGAGCCGGATTTTACGGTAATTTTGCAGGTTGCAGAACGCGAACCGTTTTTTTCGCAGTAATTGTTGCAGAGCCTGCTTTCTTGGCTGTTACAATACCACGAGAGTCAACGGTTGCAACTCCTGTATTTGAGCTTGACCATGAAACACTTCCGGACGCTGTTGCAGTAATTGCAAATCTGTTGCCTGTGAAAATTGATTTGCTTGATACGGAAAAAGCTTAACAGATGAACCTGTTGACGGTTTTTGCGGTTGTAGGCTGAGTCGTTGTAGGCTGTGTCTGACCGTTCATCTTAACATAGTCTTTCTTTACATAGCCTGTTTTTGAATTTGATGTAAGCTTAATATTATACCAATCATTGTTATAAAGCTTTGTGCTGACAAAAGTAACCTTTGTATTCAATCGCATACACTCAACAACCGAATAGCTTGTACCGGCACCGCTTCTGAGATTTACATAATCGTCTGTTATATAACCGCTTACAGTTGACGCTGACGCAGTCGGCTGAGTTACAGGTTTGGTTGCCTTTGTTGTAGGTTGTGTTGCCTTCGTTGCAGGTTGGGTTGAACTGTTCATTTTACATAGTCTTTTTTTTATGTAACCTGTTTTAGCAGTTGAAGTAACCTTAACCTTATACCAGGCGGAGTTGTAGAGTGAAGTGCTTACAAAAAAAGTAAGCTTAGTGTTCTTTCTAAGGCAACCAACAACAGAATAATTTGTGCCTGCTCCGCTTCTGAGATTTACATAATCGTCAGAAACATAACCTGTTACGCTTGATACCGTTGCCGAAGAACTTACGGCAACATATTCCTTTGTAACATAGCCTGTCTTTGAATTTGATTTAAGCTTGATTTTGTACCACTTTGAGTTATAGAGCTTTCCGTTAACAAAAAGTAAATTTTGTGTTCTTTGCCATACAGGTTATAACCGAATAATTCGTGCCTGCACCGCTTCTCAGATTTACATATACGACGCATTTATATAGCCTGATGCGCCTGCTGATACGCTTGCGGAAACCTCCTCGGTTGATTGAGCCGCATTAGCCGAAAATGCAGTTATTGCAACAGCACCTACCTACCGATACTGCCATAAGAACCACAAGGACTATGCAGACTATACGGACAAACAATTTTTGCTTTTTCATTTAGGTCCACCTTCTCAAAACTTCTTTGAATTATAATTACTTGTGAAAATTACCGAATATTTTCCCTCTTAATCTGCGAACATACTGCATAACAAATACGGTAATTGCATAATCATAGAGCAAAAAGAAAAATATTTCCGGCAATCAAAAATGCCCACGGAACATAAAAACCGAAAACGGTAAATTCATCTGTCGGAATTGACAACAGCCATGTTGCGACAAAGAACGAACCGATGGCGGCAACATTAAATACCGCAAACTTGAGTATGTATTGAACTGCCCTGTTTTTGATTTTAAATTCAAAAGCGCCCTTTAAAATGGGATAATAGCCGAAAAGTGCGATGAAATATATAACAGCCTCTTTATCGCCGGCAAGGAGCGTTGAAAGCACGGCAGTTACACAAAACACACCGATTGCCCATCCATAACCGTATTCAACAACTATGCAGGAAATGAGAATTCCTGCAAGACAGGGCAAAAAGCGTATGTTCCGATTGGAACGAGAGATGTCATCATCATAAAAACGAGTGAGAGCGCCGCAATAATTCCGCAAACCGCAATACGCATTGTCCCCTTTTTGATACCGTTTTTCTTCATATTAACATCCCATTCTGCAACAATCACACAAGCAGTTTGCACACATCATTCCTGCACAAACATCGCAGAAGGATGAGCCTGTTGCGTTAGGATTTGTTTGAGTATAACCACCGTAGTTGTATGCTCTCTGGCTCTGCATATTGTTAAGAGCGGCTCGGTATTCCGTGTTGTTGGGGTCCATATTGCACGCAGTTGTGAAATATGAAAAAGCCTGTTCAGACCAACCCTCTGCGGTATGCAATCATGCCCTTGAGATAATGCCATTCGGCGGTTCTCATTGACTGTGCTGTGTTTTCAAGAATCTGATCGGCCTGATCAAGAAGTCCTCTCTGAATGTAAATTCTTACATTGTAGAACTGTGAGCTTGAAGAATTTGCGTTATATGACGAACTGCCTGTTGAGCCTGTACCCTTACCCTTCTGACGCATCTGATTAATCATATCGTATGCCTCATTAATTTCCTTCATTTTCTGCTCCGCAACATCCGCAAGAGGGCTGTCGGTGTAGTTATCGGGATGATATTTTTTTTAGCAAGGTTTCTGTACGCTGCTTTTACTTCTTCATCGGTAGCTGTTTCAGACACACCGAGAACCTCATAAGGATTATTCATTATTGACCTCCGTATCAAGTTTGCTTGTTACTCTGTTTTGTGATGCAGGAAATCCCAAAAAGCATCATATTATCTAAAATTCCCTTAAAATCGGTAAAGTTCAAAAGATTGTAGGCATCATATGCCCTTGCAAGCGATTGATTAAGCACCGCTTTTATAAAATCCGATGATTTTACCTCACCTGTTTTTGTTTACAAACGGATTAAATCCGTTTGATTTGATATCTTTTTCTATATCATCTGCGGCATCGACAAGATAAATCCACCTGCCGATATGATAGCCGAATTCATAGAGAACTCTTTTTTTTTGAATTTCATCATGAGCCTCAGACGACAATACAGCAGCGAGCATTAATGCCGTTGGATGAGCCGACATATCTACAGACGGCTTTTCCGAATGTTCAGCATCATACTGCATCTTCATCATATCAGAAACCGCTTTGTCCATAACGGGATACTTATCTGCCGCCTTTTTCCTCTGATGAGAAAAAGAAAGGCTTTATGATTCTGCACAACAGCTTTTTAAAAAATCCGCTGTCCTGAATATCATCAATGATTTTATAATAAACCGATATCATTGAAAATGCGGCAGCCTTTCTGTATGCGTCACCGGAATCTGTTGCAAACTTGCATTTTTTAAGAGGATTACAGGTGCATCTGCCGTCTTTAAAGCCTTTGCATGAACGGTTAAGCGACATTAAAAGCATTGCATAAAATGTGCAGTCATAGCTTAGCGTAAATCTTGTAAACACGGGTAATCCTTACCCATTTGCCTGCAAAGACCGCAATACACAGCCTTATAAGCTTCGGATTCACGAACAAGCAGTTCGCTCTTTTGAATCTGCAAATAACCAAACACGGATTTTCTCCTTTATACAATAATACATGGTATATTGTACAACAAAACAGAGTTAAAAAGCAACAGAATAACGGTATATTCTTTGGATAATCAGCCAAAATGAGCTTATTAACGGGAAATGTTGCAAAAATTTTCTTCTCATATTATAATCATAGTGCAGATGTTCTCTTCTGTTAAGAATTGAATGTCAAAAAATTTATTTGCAAAACTAAAAAGGAATTTGCATATTATGAATGTTTACGATTTTGACAAAAAACGATTTACTACGGGGACTCAACAGCCGACTTCTATTTATTCTGCCTTAAAAGGCATAAAAAAATACTCACTCTTGCCCCATCGCTTTTGGGAGCATTTTTAAAATTCTATGTATTCAAAAAAGGTACAAAAACTGATTTTAAAGAAAAAATGTACAGATTTCTTACCTATTGCGATACTGAAAAGGATGTAAATGATTTCTGGAAGGAATACATAGGAAATATAAAACCGTTTTACCTTGAACAAAAAGAAAGATGATGATGTAATTATTTCGGCGTCACCCGAATTTTTGCTGAAACCCGTTTGCAAAAGGCTCAAAATAAAAAACCTTATGGCGTCAAAGGTAGATATGCACAGCGGAAAATATTCGGGTGTAAACTGTCACGGCAAGGAAAAGGTAAAACGATTTTATGAGGCTTTTCCTGACGGAAAAATTGACAATTTTTATTCGGACAGTTACAGTGATTCGCCGCTTGCGGAGATTGCAGAAAAAGCTTTTTATGGTTGACGGCGACAAGGTTGAAGGTTGGATATTCTTTAAATAATTTTTACGGAGCAGAAATCTGTTCCGTATTTTTATTTTTCGGGTTGCCAAAACATTGAGCCGTGTTTGTTTGTGTCCGACAAGCGTTTCAACGGTTTTACCCGTTCAAACAGAAAAATTGCTATATGTCAAACTTCCGTCCTCGCCAATACGGCTTGTTCATCGTCATACTTTCATCAACGCTCTCCCTAAAAACAGTTGTTTTCTTCTATCCACTTTTATTTTTTACGGTTACTCTCTCCCCGTCATATTCACTAATACAAATTGATATAACGGTAACTTGCGAGTGACGGTGATTGCTATATGTCAAACTTCCGTCCTCGCCAATGCGGCTTGTTCATCGTCATACTTTCATCAACGCTCTCCCTAAAAACAGTTGTTTTCTTCTATCTACTTTTATTTTTACGGTCACTCTCTCCCCGTCATATTCACTAATACAAATTGATATAACGGTAACTTGCGAGTGACGGTGATTGCTATATGTCAAACTTCCGTCCTCGCCAATGCGGCTTGTTCATCGTCATACTTTCATCAACGCTCTCCCTAAAAACAGTCCACGGGGTATTAGAGATAAAGAAGGTCTTATGTAAAACAGTCGGAATGATTGATTTTGTAGGATATAATCAAGATTAACGGAGGTTTTACAAAATGAAAAACATTATTTCAGAATTGTTCTATGGGAATATTGATCCACAAACTCGCAGTTACCAAAAAAGGCAGTTATATTCAAAAAATATATGACTATTCTTGCTAACGCAGAGGAAGTCTTAACGAAAAGCCTGTCAGGAGATGATAAGAAAACTTTTTTGTCATATGCAAATGCTTCAAATATCGTTTTAGGGGAATCGGAATTAGATAGTTTTATTGTTGGCTTTCGTTTGGGTGCTCAGTTTACTTACGATACCTTTGTTAGCAACACAGCTTCCTTTACTGATTTCTTGAAGGAGGAAGCAGAATGAATACAAAGTATCACGTCTATCTAAATTATGAAGAAAGGCGATTAGTGATTAAAAGCCTAAATGATTTGAGGAATAGACTAATATCCGAAGGTAAATACACCGACCTCATTGATGAAGTTTTGGTTAAGGTGGCTAACGCTAAAATCGAGAAAATGAAGGTTGTCAGCAAAAAAGCCCGTAAACGGTATATTTGCGGATTTTGAGGTTGGTAATGATGATACCTTAACCCATTAAGTTCAACACTCTAAGAATCGCATAAATACTGGCAATTTACATCGAACTTTGTACACACTTTTTCGACCACTATGGAGGAATTAATTATGACAAATAAGATTACATATACACAGCAAGGTGATTACCTTTTACCCGACCTGAAATTGCCCGAACAGCCAAAGGTTAAAATTGGCATTTGGGGCAAGCGGCATTTGAAATATATCAAACATCATCGTCCCATCTTATATACAAACCTGCTGACGAGTTGCAAGCTCACAGCCCTACCTCGCCGATATTGACGAACAGGCAGAGGATATGTTCTTTCGGTTAGTAAAGCAGCTTGCCGAAAAGGAAGGTATAACCGACCAACTCAAAGCAGATAATCAAATGCTGTGGGTAAAGAGAATGAATAATATACGCAACCGTGCAGAAGAAATTGTCAATAATGAATTGATACTTGTTTAATCAACGGGAGAAGATGATTAATTTCATCTTCTCCCGTTCCAGTTTGTTTGCTAGAATTCGCAAAAAAATGGATTCCTTTTTGTTTTAGTTTGTTATACATATTCAAGTTTTGGTGAATTGTAAGTTTTTCTTTGAATTCATCTTCGGTTATTATGTTTTCAGAAAACAATTCATAATTCAATATCCAAGAAGTCGAGGATGATTTCATTGTTTGCTTTAAATCCTGAGATATGAATCCTTTTCTTAATAGCATTACTTGAGCTAATTCATTTTTGCTTGAACATATCCGAATTATTATATCATCATCTCTTTCGATTTCCCTCAATTTCAATTAATAGGTACAATAACCAAATTACTTCTAAATCATTTATTTGCTGCAAACTGCGTAGAAGTATTTTTTTTAATTAACGTAATATCTTTATCATTAATACAAAAGTTTTCGGATTTCTTCTCAATTAAAAATCTGACAAGCTTTAATTAAAGAGCGTTTATTGTTCTGTAATATAGTTAACAGATATGCCTTGTATAATTCTGAATTTGATATATCAATGGGATTTTTTTTAAAGATTTTAACAAAAATCTTATTGCTCCCTTTGTTCCCTTGTTTTCTAATGTAAAAAGCTGTTAAACATATCCATTAGATGTTCATTATCAAATTCATCAATGTGTAGATCAGTAAATAGTTTATTAAGATTCTTATTAATATAATATGGGAATTTTTCTTCTCTTGTTTTCTCGTTATTAATAGTTAGGTTATATTTTCTAAGAATCAAATCAATTTTGCTTTTTGTCGTTTCAGTATTATCATCAAAAACAAGAAGATTTCATAATCATCAACATATCTGACAAACCGGATGTTTTCAGATTTTATTTCTTTATCTATTCTTGTAAGCAGCGCTTCTGATATCAATCGAGAAACAAAAGGACCTGCTAATAATCCATTTGTTTGATTTAAATTCATTCTACGAACTAATTTATCAAGTTTGGAGTATTTTTCATATGTTGGACTTAAATTTTCGCCTTTTTTGGCTTTGACGATATTCTGATTCAGCTGATTCATATCCCATAATTATAGTAGGAATTAAATGTGTATAAATGGCACCATAAAAATTTGATATATCTAATTTTAGAATCAGTTTTGCTCCAGTTGCCTTTATTATTTTTTTTTTTTGATATGTTTTCTATGTAGTCAGAACATATTTCAAAAGATTCCTCTAATACTTCCTCTGTTTGTCCATATGATTGTTCAAATCTATAAATTTGACCTTGTTGATTAATAACTGGAGAAAAAGAATAATCCTCACTTTTTTGTAAAAATCTATCAATTCTTTCAGCAAATTATTATTCCACATATATTCGTGTAATACAAGATATGATCCTAATTCAGGAATATAAATATTTCTTCTGGAATCAGCCTGATCATATTTGCTCATTGTAAAACAATATGGTTGTATTATATCACAGTTTTCGGGTGGAACATAATTTAAAACCTTTTTATCCAAGAAAAAACATGGCGGAAGATATTCAGAAAAAAAAGCCCTGCGTTGCTATCTGTTTATAACTTTCTCTATTGAATGGCATATTTTTTACCTTTCTAAATCATCAGCTTATCCAACTGTTCCCGAATCTCATCAAACCCGCAATTCAAATCCAGCGTTTTCACGCTGATTTGGTTGCCGCTCATTTGATAGGTGTTGTCGGGGACAATTTGTTCGTCTGTTTTGGCGTAAAGCAACATTCCCGAAACTGTAACTTGCCTGTCTTTCAGCTCTTCCTGCTTGTTTTTAACATAGGTAAAAATCTGATACAGGTTTGCCGAATGTACTGTCGCCTTATTAAACCGCTGTTGTGTGGTATGGGCGTAGTATTTTGCGTCGATGATCAGAATAGTATCGTCTTTTTCAAGCACGATATCCGACTTCATAACCGGCAGCATATCGCTGAAATCATCGTCGAGCTGCCACGGGATTTGCGGTGCGCCGACGGTCAGTTCCGGATGTTCCTTGCGGAAATATTCCAGAATAAACTTCTCATACAAGCGGTGCATACGCTGTTCATCGAGGAAATCCATCAGCTTGGTTGTGCCGTCCGACTGTGTTTGCAGCAAGCCCTTCAAAACCAAATAGCAAACCGAAACCAGCATACGGTACGTCTGATTATTGCGGTCATAGCGCAGATTCCAGTTGATACTGTAAATCGGCAGCGGCTCAACATTGCCCAAGAACACCAACAGCTTTTTTCATTTCCTTTTTGCGGCTCTTGTCAACGTCCGCCACCATCAGGCGCAGAATTGTCGTCTTGATGATACGATTCATATAGGCGTTTTCGGAAAACTCGTCGTAGGAGCACACAACCTGCCGCTTGATAATGGAATTTGTTTTCAGCGTTTCCGAAATTTCCATTTTACCACGCAGCGCCGTCAGCGGTTCACGCTTCGGGATATAATCCTTCATCAGACCACGCTTGAGCTGCTTTTGACAAGCCTTTAATCAGTATTGCGGCGCATAAATCCGCCACATTCTCAAAATGCTCTGTCGCCACACTTTTATATCCTTGCTCGTTCAGCACTTGAAATGCGTAGGAGAGCATATAGTAGATATTTTGAATCGGAATCACTTGACAGCACTCCTCAAACGGTCAGTCCATTCTTTTACTTTTGAAGGCTCGTCAAACCAATACTCTTTGAGCAAGGGGGATAATTTCAAACTCCACAATATCGGTCAGCGTGTTCTCCTTAATCTCCTCAATATCGCAGAAATAGCTGTGACCGATACAGAAGCCCTCACCGAGAGATTCGTCGTCGGCAATCTTCTGATTCAGGCTGATAACGCAGTCAATTAGTTTGTTGAATTTATCATTTTCTAATCCGTACTGATATTCTCTAAAGCCCTCGGATTCAAACGCAGGCTTCATTTCATAGAACGCAAAACGCCTGCGGAGCGCATAGTCAATCATCGCCAAGCTTCTGTCAGCTGTGTTCATCATACCGATAATGTAGACGTTTTTCGGAACGGAAAACTTGTCCGAAGAGTAGAGCAACTGAATATCATTACCTCGCTTATCGGCTTCAATCAGCATAAACAGCTCGCCGAAAATCTTACTGAGATTGCCACGATTGATTTCATCAATGATAAAGAAATACTCGTTTTCTTTATCATCGGACGCTTTCTTGCAGAAGTTGTAAAATGCGCCCTTCTTAATTTCAAAATTCATTCTTGTGCTTGACGGACGGAAGCCCTCGACAAAATCCTCATAGGAATAACTTTGATGGAATTGAACAAGCTGCACACGTTCGGGATCCTTAACGCGCGCCATCATTGAATAGGCAAGACGCTTTGCGGCGTAGGTTTTACCGACACCCGGAGCACCCTGCAAAATGACGTTCAATTTCTTACGGAGCAGTCCTTCTAACGTGTCATATTGTTTTTCACTGATATATACGTCTGCAAGAAAGTTCTCTTTGGTATAGGTGTTCAGCGGTTCTTCCTCGACGTCAATATCATCGTCATCATCTTCTGTATCAAACATTGCATTGAGCTTTTCAACGTATTCTGTATATTGGGTAATATCGGTCAGCGTTTTCATAACTGCCTTACCGGGATGTTCCCATTCACCGATGTCTGTCCACTTTACTTTACGGGTGTTATTATACTCATCTTTGCTACTGTCATCATATATATAACCGGACTCAACAACGCCACGACCGATTATTTTATACATACCTTGCTTAGCAAAAACAATATCGCCCGAGTTTCATCTCATTGGCAAACTGCCAAGTAGCAAGAGTTGCATTGCGATAAGTCTTATTGTCGCCGTAGGTGTCCTGCATAGCAGCCTTCATTTCTGATTTTGAAGCGAAGCGTGTCAAATCACCGATTTCACCCCAACCGATGAGCATAATTCCTTTCTCAGTACATTCACTCCACTTTGAAGCATTATTGCCGGGCGAGTAAATCCAATAGCGCTTTGTGTTTACATCTTCGTCAGCAAGAGCTGAGCCTTTATCTTCTTTATCTTGCTGGTTTTCTTTAACAATCGTCTTGAAAATCTCTGACGCTAATTCGTCTGTCATATCAACAGTCCAGCCATTTTCGGTGAGTTTCCAAACACCACGAGTGCTGTTGTCCAAATAACCGCCTCTGACAAGGTACTGCCTTGCCCAAGCAACGTCATTGTTGAATTCAGGCGTTTGCGTCTTACCGACAACTGCGCTTGTTTCTTCCTCGGTCAGCTTTTCGTTTTCTATAATTTTATTTCGTGCTTCTTTCGGAGTAGCCGAACCGCCTAAATCTTTGAGCGCCTGCAAAAGAAGGCTTGAACCAACGCAGGAACTTTGCGCCGGAATTAGCATCGCTTTTCTCGGAAAGTTTCTCATATTCATCATCTTGCTTAGATACACTCCACGCACTGCAAGAAAAATCTGCCAATGATTTATAGGAACATTTGTCAGATTGAATATAAGCAATGCAATCATCACAAAGTTTTAAGTATATCTCTGCTTTCGGTGTATCACGCAGATTTTTTACTGTGGCTGTAATTGACTCAGGTAAGCTGTCATTGTTCTTTATAAACCACCTATTGCGTGAATCTAAATTTATAAATCTGTTGGGACGAATCCAGTATAAGCCCATTGACAAATTCCATTTTACGCCTTTTTTTGTTTCCTAACTGTATTAAAAGCAGAAATAAACTCTTGTCTGTTTTCTTCTGTATCGTTTTTTGACAGAGTAAGCGCTAATTCAAAAATTGACCAGAGGTTTTGTATATCTGATTCTCCTCTGTTATCTACAAAATAGAAAAAAAGTAGATTTTTTAGTGGACTTAACACAGGAATTCCGTCAAAAGACATAGGAACATCAGCTTTTATGTCAAACAATTCCTTGAATTCAGTAATAAGTTTTATTCTGTTCTTTTCAGTTAGTTGTTTATTAAATAATCCAAAAACTGTAAAAGGATCAATATCAACAAGGATATTATTTCCGCCTTTATCTCTATCAATAGTCGGCAGTTTTATCCCTGTAACCTCATAAACCTGCTTTTATTTTTTCAATCAGCTCCTGCCGATTGTCCTTATATGCAAGTAGCTTATCTGCAAACTCCTCATAAAATGATATCCAATCAAATTGATTCTTAGCGCTCATACTATCGCCCCTTGATGATTGATAATTTTATCATATCATATAATAAAACAAATTAACAGACATAAAAACGAAAAAGATAATTTTTTATAGGTCTTATGTGTCCCTAACAAACGTGTTTTTCTCGGTAGGGAGTAAAAACGCACTGTTTGTTTAGACGTGACATCTTAAATACACTAACATTTGTCGAACGAATTTTCTAAATTTGCTTGACAACCAAACGAATGTTCGTTATAATAATTACTGTACACAAAACTGTTCGCAGATTGTGTGCGACAACTGAATAGTGATGAACTTATGAGTGTAAAGAGCTGGCGAGCGCAGGAGCATCACCTGCGGGCAGCGCAAAGCCAAAGATGCGCTATAGGGTACCGGTACGCTGACAGAAGTGCCGGCTCCGTTCTGTTTTTTAGTCATTTGAGTTTAGCTTATTTTAGTGAACGGCAGTACAAATAAGCGCTTTAATTTTTCAAAAGTTTAATCAAAAAATTTAAAGTCAAGTTACATGAGGCTTCTCAACCAAGGGGGTAGTTTACCCTTTTTTGAAGTTGAGAGAAGTGCCTTGCGTGACTTGGCTTTTTGTCGTGTCAAAATACAACTGAATGACCGTCCGAATGGAATATGATATTGCGATGACCGTAAGCGAGCGATACGACGCTCCGGTGAAAATCCGGCGCAGGAACGACATTCGGGTAAAGCGGCAAACTTACAACAAAACAGTCACTTTTTACAGTGACAGAAAGGAGAAACAATGACTAAAGGTGAACAAATTGTTGCGCTGGCAATGGAGAAAGTCAGTCGTGAAGGCTATCCGAAGCTGACCGAAGATCATCCTTTTTTCGGAAGGTTAAGAGCGTTTATGGTTGACAAGCATTACTGGATGGGCACAGCTACAGATTTACTTACCGAAATGAACGACACCGTTACGCCGACTAATACGGTAACAAAACTGCTCAACAAATATTGGTATCGGTTGAGAAAACGTGACGGTATCGGCATCAATTTTCGGCGTACTAACCGAAGAAGAATCATCGAAATCTATAATCACAGACAACCATAGTGACAGTTTAGGGTGACAGATATGTTGACAGTTTTTCAGAACACTGCATAACAATGTTGAATCTAAGCAAGCATACTGTTTGTAACCACAAACAGTGCTTGCTGAAACTACCGTGTATTATCTCAGCAAGCAGACCGTTCGTATCCACAAACGGTTGTTGCTGAGAAATCGCCTCGGAATTTCAGCACTTGTTAGGGACACCCTAAGACCTGTTTTCGAAAATCTTAACTACGAAAGGAAGGTGACAGATTATGTACTATGTTGATGACAAAGGCAAAGTCCTTGATATTCAAACGCCGCTTACCGAAGCACTCAACGCAGTCATTGAGGATTACTTCGATATGCTCAGTAAGATGACAGCGGAGCAACGGCTAAACTATTTTAAGTATGAACAGTTCGTTGAACCGTTACGATACACACAGGACATTGACAACACAACCTATGTTGTGCGAACGCACTTCAATCAGAACGCTGACAAAACAATCTTGAAGAAGATTGAAAAGATAGTAGAGAAAGATTCAATTTAGTGCTTTAAAGTATTGAATTTAGCAGCCGGATATGTTATAATAAAACTATACTACAAATACATATCCGACTGTGGAAAGGGGAGCAAAATGAGTAAACAGTCAGATAAAGACAAAATCACAGCTCTGTACTGCCGACTATCCCGTGATGACGAGAACGAAGGCGTATCGGGCTCAATCAAAAATCAAGCAGAAATTTTACGACAATACGCTGCCGAAAACAGTTTCAAAAAATACTCGCCTTTTCATAGACGACGGTTTCTCCGGTACAACCTTTGCTGAGGTTAGATAGCGATACTTTTTTTACATCTACCATGTTGCGGCGGTCATGGTTGACAACTTGCGTCGGCTCCTGCTCGGTATCAACCTGTCCGACAAAGCTATAATGGATTTCGATTTTCCGGGTGTTGGTTTCCCGGTCTAATTCATGTATCAAAATACGGTCGATAAACTCATGGACGTTTTCATAGGTCAATTCCTGTATGTCGCTGTATTTCCCGACAATCTGAATAAACCTTGATATATCCCTTTTTCGCTCGGTAACGGTTGCGATCTGCTGTTGTAACTCGTCTATCCTTGCGGCAAGGGATTTCTTTTCGTCCTCATAGCCGGAAGTTAGAAACACAAACCGTTCATCTGTCAGTCTGCCTAATGCGTTGTCCTCATACAGCTTGCGGAAAAGCGTGTCAAGTTCGGTCATACGCGCCTGTGCTTTGAAAAGTTCCTTTTGCTGCTGCGCTAATGCCTTTCTCGCTTCCATGTCGCCGTACTCGGTAGCTTTACAGATAAAGTCCTGTTCGTGTTCCTTAACATACCGCAAAACCCGCCGCATATCTTCCAGCACTAAATCAAGAAGTACGTTTTTGCGGATATAATGAGAGGTACACTCGCTGCCTGTCCTTGCCCTGTTGCGCCATGCGCCGCAAGAATAGGAAAACTTGCGCGGCTCGATATTTACGCCCTGTTGGTAATACATCTTATGTCTGCAACCAGCGCAAAACAGCAAGCCGGAAAAAATATCAATCTCCGCTGCTTTTGTCGGGCGGTGGCGGGTAGCAATCCGCTTTTGCGCAAGTTCAAAGGTTTCCTCGTCAACAAGCGGCTCATGGGTGTTTGGGAAGAAATAGCGTTGTTCTTCTTCGTTCTTCCGGGTCTTTTTTCGACTTGTAGGATACCTTGTGAGTTTTCGCGGTTATGGTATGCCCTAAATATTCCTGCCTTGCTAATATGTCATAGAGCGTTTTGTCCGGCCAAGTATAGGGGGGCGATCATTGCCCGCTGATACCGCGCCTGTCCTGTGCGCTGATAGCGCAACGCTCCAATCGTCAAGACTTTGTTTTCCGCAAGCCATTTTTGGATTTCGCACATACGCACGCCGCTAACAAACATAGCGAAAACCTGTTTGACAATCGGCGCGGTTTCCGGGTCGGGTATAAGGTGGTGGCGGTTGTTCGGGTCTGGGATATAGCCGTATGGATATTCCCCGTTGACGCGCTCGCCCTTTTTGCGCCTGTGCCTGTTTAACTGCGCGGATTTTCTTTGCTTGTGTCGCGGGCGTAAAACTCGTTAAACCAGTTCCCGCAAGGGGGTAAACTCGTTATCCTCCCGCGCTGTGTCAACTCCGTCGTTGATCGCGATATAGCGTACTCCGTTTTCGGGAAATACAATCTCTATGAGTTCGCCCGTTTTCAGATAGTTTCTGCCAAGACGGGAAAGGTCTTTGGTAATGACCGTCGCCACTCGTCCGGCTTCCACTTCCTGCAACATCGCTTGCAGCCCCTCGCGCTCAAAACTCACGCCGGAAAATCCGTCGTCCACAAAAAACTTTGTGTTCAAAAAATGGTGTTCGTCCGCATAGCGTTGAAGTATCATTTTTGGTGCTGTATGCTTCCGCTTTCTCCGGCTTGCATATCCTCTTGACTTAAACGGCAGTAAAGGGCGGTGATTTTATTCGACTGTAACATTAGTCCTCCTTTCCGACAGCCGAATAAACAGGTATAATGTGTTGCTATCATTATACCATATCCCGCCGCCTAATGCACTACTCGGACGCTAAAAATCCCGGATTTCCGGGCTTTTTTTCTGCAAATCCTTTACAATGAGTTTTTCAATCTTTTTTATGGATTGTATCGGTTGCCTTTTCACTCGGCAACGCTTGAACAAGATAGGTGATTTTCCCTATTTTGCGTTCGGTTGTAATTGTCTGTTTTTTATCCATTAGAAAAACCTCCTTTTCCTGTATGGATAAACTATATTCGTCAAAAGGCAAAAAACGGGCGGTTGTTAGCTGCAACCTCACGGGAGTTTCACCCCGGCCCATGCTTATGGGTGCGCCGCGCAATACTTTGAGGGTGTTCAACGCGGGAGTATCATTGTGCCGCCTTGTATGTCGTCGCCCACAAGCTGCTAAACTTGTTTTACGGCGCGGTAGTTCTCGCTCGACTTTTCCCCGACGGGGAAAAGCTGTCATGGCGTACCCGCCGACTGGCTCGGTACAGACGGAATGTACCCGTTGCCTGTTATGCTGCGCACCAAAGGCCGCTTTCTTTGTCAAAGAACAATAGGCTTTGTCGGCCTGCAAAAGCACATCAACAGCGGATATGCTTTTGCGGAACGACAAATAGCCCATAACGGGAAGCGTGGAAAGGGGACACGCTCCCCGCATGGGCTTAAAGAGTTAGCCTACATGAAACGCAAGAGTGCGGGTAATAAGGCGCACTTGCAGCCTGTTACGCATTTCTTCGTCCACATAGGAGTAAGTATTGCCCGCGTCGTCTTTCAGCGTTCGGGTACAAAGTTTCGCTATGTAACCCTCGTAATGCTTCAAGATCGCGCACATGGCGTTTGTGTCGCCGTTTGCCGCTGCGGAAATGACAGGGAACGGCAACAGATTTTCAGATTTCCTAACGGTGTTCATCATCTGCTTTTCCCTCCAAATACTGTTTGATCTTCGCAAGTGCGGATTTCCTATGCCGGAAAACCGTCGTGCGTACAACATTCAGCAGTTCGCCAATTTCCGCGTCGCTCATATCCAAGAAGTAGGACAAGAGAACAATATCGCGTTTCCTTTCGGGCAAAGCGTTAAGGGCTTCGGCAAGCAGTTCATTTTTGACGAGTACATCAAAGCCGGACACTTGAAAACGGAAATAATCGCTTTCGTATTCGTCCGTTGTGAAAAGCTGCGCGAGTTCGCTTTCGCTCAAATCCGAAAAGTTACTTCGCGGGCTGCGCGTTTCGCAAGGGTGCGGCGGTAGCTTTTTGCTTCGCCTACCAACGTTTTCTTTGCTAATGCGTCATACTGATGTTGTATTCTTTCTTGTCGGAAGAAGATAGCTCCATAGAGTTCACCTCCTTCCCGCGTGGAGTAGAGGACGGGAGTTAAAGGCTTGTCCTCTCTGCCCCTTTCGCTCTGTACCCGTTCGGGAGATGGCTCTTGAGTTGCTCCTCAAAAATATATTGAAATAAGCAAAATGCGCCCGCCCGCAAGACGCGGACGAGCGCAAAGGAATTGTGAGCAATATTTAGATGTACTGACAGTTCGTATTCATAGCCGGAATATCCCGCTGGCGGGTAATGGCTTTTTTTGACCGCAAAGCATTAGGCGGGTTACAGTAAATAAAAATAGACACGACGATACCTCCCAGATACCGCCGTATCCTTAAAAAAGGGCGACTTTAATACACTACCCGCAATCCATTCTATAATAGGGAACAGCGGCTTTTGCTCAATATTAAATAAAAAAGCCGATAACACATAGGTTTTTTGACCTAATGCGTTATCGGCTCTGCGTCTATGCGTCTGGCACTTTTAATCATTTTTTTTTGAATTTATTATATGTGTTAGCTAACTGTCCACAAGCCGCGTTAATCTCTCTGCCATGAGAAACTCTCATAGTAACTTCAAGTCCTGCTTGCTCTAATTGATGTTTGAATGCAACTATTTCCCGTTTCTGTGGTGCTTTAATTCTTGAATTGCTTGTTGGGTTGTATTGTAACACGTTAATCATAACTTTTTTGCCCCGAAACCATTTTGCAAGTTGTCTTACATCTGAGGGCCGGTCATTTATACCCGGTAAAAGCAAATACGCAAAGACAATTTTGCGATTATGCCTTTCAGAATAGGATAAGGCTTGCTTAACAACATCTTCAATAGCATATATGCGCATGTGAGGAATAATACGATTTCTTGCAGATTGTGTTGCTGCGTGTAACGATATTGTCAACTGAATTTTAAGATGTTCCTCGCGCAATTTTTTTTGATCGACCGGACCAACTGTTGATATGGTAATGCCGTCGGTTGGAAAGTTGAGCCCATATCTATCTCGGAGAATATGGATTGCTTTTATCAAGTTGTCATAATTGAATAAAGGCTCTCCCATACCCATAAAAACGATACGGTTTACTTTTCGACGCAACAATATAATCTGTTGTACGATTTCTGACGATGTTAGATTACGAACAAAGCCATTTCGCCCGGACTCACAAAAAATACAACCAACAGGACAACCGACTTGTGTGCTCACGCAAACAGTTCCACCATCTCGCCGCTTGATAAAAACCGTTTCAATGTATTTGTTGTCTTTCAGTTCGTAAACATACTTTTCAGTATCACTGCTTTTGTAAATATTTTTTTACCAACATTGATAGATTTTTTTTTGCGTGGTAATTGCTTATATAATTCTTCATATAAGGCTTTTGCTTCATTCTCGCCAATAACTTCCGACATTTCTTTGTAAAAGTAAATCCGTATGGATCATTCCGTACTTCCGCAGGCGTATATTTAGGTAAACGTTTCATTTTTATATCCTTTCTTCTAAATAATAAAAGTTTGTTTTTCTGTATTTTTTGATTACAATCTCTAATTTTTCTACATCAATGATATGCGTCAATTTGCATTTAGGGCAGAAAAGAGGAAAATCTTTTAATACAGTATTATGAAATACTTGAACTCTCGTCTTTCCGTTACAAATCGGACATTTTATCCAATATTTTTTAAGCATTATATTTCACTCGTCCTTTTTTACACAAAAAAATGCAGGTCAATCCTCAACATGAGCATTGACCTGCATTTATAATGCACAGAGCAGTACAACAAAACTAAGGCATAGCTTGCACTATGTCTATACTATATCTATACGTCGTTAGTTTTTTTTTTTGTATAGCATCCGCAAAATAAGCATGACAAAAAGCCCATGTTGAAAATGGGAAAATCCTTTTTTCAATGCTTATCTAATACGCATGCTATGCAACATAAACGCCGCCTCCTTTTACATAAATTTTATTTTATCAGAAAATCAGTCTACTGTCAATACACAACAGGAAGTATTTAACCTAATGATATGAATTGTGTGGACATATCCAAAAAGAAAAGGTGAACTGTAAAATGTAATAGGGTGAATGAAAATGGCAAAAAGACCCGTACCATTGTACGACTTTAAGGCTTTCGGGGCAGCTATAAAAGCCGCGAGAAATGAATACGGCGAGAGCCGCAAAAAGGTAAGCGACGAGTTATATATTTCCCCGCGCTACCTTGCGAATATCGAGAACAAGGGACAACAGCCGAGTTTACAGGTATTCTATGACCTTGTAACCCGGTATCATATTTCGGTAGATCAATTTTTCTTCCCGAACAGCAATGCGGAGAAATCCACCGGGCGGCGGCAGCTTGACGCGCTGCTGGACGGTATGAGCGATAAAGGCATACGGATTGTAACCGCAACGGCAAGGGAGATAACGGAAGTCGAACAAGCAGAGGACTAACCTCACAATATGGGAAACAGGAGATTGCAGCGCATGGCGGCTGCAATCTTTTTTTGCGTCCAAAATCAAAGAAACGCGCAACAAATACCGCCTTTCCGTGGGGGTATGGAGTAGATAGCAAGCACAGCAAACGAGTACCCGTTTGCGGAAAATGCTTGTTGGGATAATCCCAAACCCTTATACCGAAAGGCGGTGCGGAACTGGAAAACCGAAAGAGAAATATACAGATGAAGTGTTACGTTACGGAAGAAGAAAAGCGGCTGATCGACGAGAAGATGAAGCAGCTTCCCATAAAGCAGTATGGGGCATACTTCCGTAAAATGGCGATAGACGGGTATATTCTTGTCGTTGACCGAAGCGACACAAAAGCATATATCCGGGAACTGCAAGCGGTGAGCCGGAACATCAACCAAATTGCAAAACGCGCCAATGCGACGGGGACGGTTTACAGGCAGGATATAGAGGACATTAAAAAGGCGGTGGACGAGATATGGCGGTTACAAAGACGCACCCTATTAAATCAACCTTAAAGGCTGCGATAGACTATATCTTAAATCCCGAAAAGACAGACGGGAAGCTGCTTGCGTCCTCTTTCGGCTGCGGGCTGGAAACCGCCGATATTGAGTTTGCATGGACGCGGGAAGCTGCCGGAGATCGCGGCACACATTTAGGGCGGCACTTGATACAATCCTTTGCGGTGGGAGAAACCACACCGGAAGAAGCGCACAAAATCGGCATGGAACTTGCCGGGGCGGTATTAGGCGGCAAGTATGAGTTTGTTTTGACAACTCACGTCGATAAAGACCATCTGCATAATCACTTGATTTTCAACGCGGTTAGCTTTGTTGACTACAAAAAGTATCATTCCAACAAACAAAGCTATCACTTTATCCGGCGCACAAGCGACGCTATATGCAAGGAGCATGGGCTATCCGTAATCGAGCCGGGACAGGACAAGGGAAAAAAAGCTATGCAGAATACACCGCCGAAAAGCAAGGGACAAGCTACAAAGCAAAGCTGAAAACGGCGATAGATACTCTCATTCCCCAAGTGAAAGATTTTGACGAACTGCTGCGCCGCTTGCAGGAAATGGGGTATGAAATCAAACAGGGCAAATACATTTCCTTTCGCGCTGCCGGACAGGAACGGTTTACCCGCACAAAGACGCTCGGCGCGGCCTATACGGAAGAAGCGATAAAGGAGCGTATCAAGGGCGTGTATGTTGCCAAAACAAAAACGCTGCGGGAAGATAAGAAAATCCGGCTTGTCGTCGATCTTGAAAACAGTATCAAAGCCCAACAATCGGCGGGCTATGAACGGTGGGCGAAAATCCATAATCTGAAACAGGCTGCGAAAAGCATGAACTTCTTGACCGAAAACAAGATTGAATATTATAGCGACCTTGAAAGCAAAATTGCGGATATTATGACCGCCCATGACGCGGCGGCAAAGGCGGTTAAGGAAGTGGAACAGCGTATGTCTGATTTGTCGCTGCTTATCAAGCACACCACCACATACCGACAGTTAAAACCGATTTACGATGAATACCGAAAATCGCCGGACAAGGAAAAGTATCTGCGGGGGCATGAAAGCGAAATTATCCTGTTTGAAGCTGCGGCAAGGGCATTAAAGGAAATGCAGATAAAGAAGCTGCCCGATCTCGCCGCGCTGCGCAAGGAGTATAGCAGCTTAAACGACAGGAAAACCAAATTGTATGAGGATTACCGCCAAGCGAAAAAGAAGCAAATGCAAGAGTACGGCATTGTCAAAAAAGAACGTCGATAGTATTCTTCTTACCCGTCCCAAAGCAGGGCGCGGGAGCAGGAGCGATAAGGCGCAAAACATGGGGTGGCAAGTGGAATGTTAAGGGCTGAAAACGCCTGTGTTTCTGCGGCTTCCAGCGCATGAAAACGACATAGACGATAAAGTATATTCAAACCCGCAAAAACGGCTTTCTAATTGTCCACGCAAGGACAAAAAAAAGAACAGGGGCGCGGTGCCGGAAATCGGCAACCGCGCCCCTGTTCTCTATGGCTATTCCTCGTCGGTCAAGATAAACTCCCTTTCGGAAAACTCGCTGTCCGTCATGGCTTGCAGCTTGTTCACCGCTGCGGCGGCAAGCTGGCGCATATCCTCGTCCATGTAGGGCATGGCGGCAAGGATATTTTCAAGCGTTGTTTCCCGGCTGTCCTCGGCGTAGATCGCAACAATGTTTTCTTCCTCAATGGTAAAGCGGGTATTCATGCTATCAAACCTCCAAATCCTTTTTATGCTCTTTCTGTTTATCTTTCGGCTGCTGCGCCGCCTGTTTCTTGTATTCGTCCAGCTTCTTCAAAATGGACGGTTTTTTTTCTGCGGCTGCTCCCGTTTCTCGGCTTTTACCGCTTTCGCAAGGTCGGTAACGGAAATCGCTTCCCCCGCCTTTGCCCGCTGCTCAAAATCTGCAACGGTGGGCGTTTGCGGCGTATTGTTGATAAGCCCGTCAAAATTGTTGTCGTTCTGCTCTATGGTGTCCTCGACGTGCTTTAAGGGATTATCCCACTGCGGCTGCTCGGCGGCTATGGCGTAAGCCTGTGTGCCGTTCCCCATAATGAGATACTTCCCGTCCTCCGACGCATGGTGAAAACCAAAGCCCGACGCTTCGATCTGTTCCCGGCTCATATCGGTAATATGAAAATTGCCCCTCGGCGTTCTAACGGTTTCACCCGTCAAAAGGCTGTCGGGGGTCGCTTCCGGCTGCTGCTTTTCAAGCTGCCCGTCCTTGTAGGAATATCCTTGCGCCGCGATTGCTTCAAGGGTCTTGCCCGTAACGTCGCCATAAATCCGCTTGTCTGCGTCAACCAGCATTTGCAAAGTGTCTTGTACGGTGTCGGACAAGGCTTGCTGCTGTTCGGGCGGCAGCTTGTCAAATACGGGGGTCTGCTGCTCCTGCAAAAACTCCGGCACTTGCTGAAAACCGATACTGTCTACATAGTGGGCGGTGTCCTCGTCGTTCTGATGAAGCACAACAATGTCGGAAACGGAAAGGCTATGCCCCTTAAAGTCGGCGGGGTGGTCGATATTAAACCTTTCCCAAATGTCGCCCAGCGTCATATCCTTTGTAAGCGGTGCAGTATAGACGAGTTCATAATTTACCCGGTCAATGGTAAGTCCAGCCGCTTGCAGACGGTCATAAGGCTCAAAGCGCAAGTCCCTTGTTTCGTCCCCGCGCTTTAACTGATAAATGGAAAAGGTATCGCCCTGCTCCTGCTCGGCTTGCCGCTGCTGCTGCAACTCGGTAAAATGCCCCTCAATCTCGGTAATGAGTTCCTTTGCGGTGGTCTGTATTGTTTCAAGGGACGCTTTTAACTCGGTCATTTCCTTGCCGCTGCTCCAACCAGCCACATAGCCGAAAGAGTAATCGGAAGTATCAAGGCCGAAATGCTGGCAAACCGTATAAGCGACGCTTTCCGCTTCTACCTCGCAGGTATGGCGGTCAACGCGGTTTTGCTGCTCCGGCGGGGCGTTTAAGTCTACGTCGTGCAGCTTCGCATGGGCGATTTCGTGAATGGCGGTCTTTACCGCCTGTAATTCACTCACGTCCTCTTTGATAGCAATTCGCTTATCGGTCAAACTGAAATACCCATTTGCGCCGTTTGTGATCTGCTCAAATGCAATCGGGACGGGGACGCTTTTTCAAGGGCGGCGAAAAAATCCTCGTACTGCTCCACATCGGCAAGCAGCGGTTTAACGGAAAGGTCGGGAAACTCCTTGCCCTCGGTCTGCGAAATATCAAAGACGGTTATAACCTTAAAGGCGGGGACGGTGATTTCCTTTTCTTCCTTTACCACTTTTCCCTCGCGGTCAAGCATGGGCTTTCTCGTTTCGGGGTCGATTTTATCAACCAGCTTTTTCACCTTGTAGGGCGCGGGGGCAAAGATTTTAATGCCTTTCTCGCCTTTCTTTACATGGCGGTCAAACTCCTTTTCCCATTGACGGAAGCCCATTACCAAATTGCCGCCCTGCATAGCAATTAGGATAGTGTTATTCAAACTATAATCATGGAACTTTGACATAGCGGTTAGAACCTCTTTGTAGCGGTCGCTGTCAAAAAATCGCCTGTACGCCCTGTTCCAAACGCGCGGTGATCTCCTTTACCTTTTCGGCGGGCTTTTCGGAAGTAAGGATAATGGGGACGACGGGGCGGGGCTGCTGCGGCTCTGCGGCCTGTGCGTCTGCTTGCTGCGTTTCGGCTGCGTCCATATAGGCTTTGTCCTGTTCGCCGCGCTCCGGCTGCGGGTAACTCATAATGCGGTATTCTTCCGGCACTTCGCGCCCCTCAAACTGACGCTCCCACTCGTCGCCGCTTTCCACGATATAGCCGTACTCGGTAAACGCGCCTTTTTCCTGCGCGGCAGCGTTCCTGCCAAAAGTAGAAAGGTCAATGCCGCCTTTCCATTCTTCGGGCATTTGTACCATGCCGGATTGATTTAAGTAATAGTCGCCCAAATCGTGGTAGTTATGTACTTCGGGGATATGGACGTAAAAATCCACGTTGTAGGTGAAGTCAATTACCTGTCCAATATTTGCAAGCCCGTTTTTCTGCTGCAAAGCTGCGTTCAGCTTGCCAACCTCGGCGGGGTCAAGCTGCTCGAGCCGCGCCGCAAGAAAATTGAGTTCGTCCACGTCGGCGGCGCATACCATTTCATAAGGCAAGGCAATATGTTTCTCCGGGTCGTCGGAAAAGCCGCGAATGGAAAAATCCTGCGGGTTATCGGCGGTAATGCCGACGCTCTGCATGGCTTCGTGAAGCTGCTCCTTTGTGGCGGGCATATCCAGCCAATAACCGTCGGGGTCGCCCGCTTCAAAACGGCTGCGGTTGCCAATCATAATAGAAAACTGTTCGCTCATGTGTTCACGCTCCTTTTGCTGCCCGGTAGTTTCGGGGATAGCTGCCGTCTGTGGCTGCTGCTGCGGGGGTTCTTCGCCCTCAATGGTATAGCCCGGTAAAAGCATACCGTTTACTTTGAAATGCTCGGCGTACTCCTGCGGGATAGGCGGGGAGATTTCCGTAAACAGACGGTCGTATGCTTTGATACGTCCATTCAGATACTTTTCCATAGCCGCCTTGTCGGTGAAAACCTTTCTATCTTGTCCGGCAATCTTCGCTTGGGTTCTGCTTGGGCTGTTGGTGCGCACGCTCCATGTAAGCGTCCATGAATACGGGATAGATTTCTGCGCTTCTTTGTCGTAGCGGGTATTCTCGTAAATGTAGTAATTCATCTGATATACCCGGTTGCTGCGAATATGGCGGTTATGCTCGGTGGTCTGCCACTCGTTAGCGGTGTGCTGCACAACGGTTGTCCTTGTGTATTCAATCGCTTTGTCAAGCAAAAGCGTTTTGCCCGCCTGTTCCTCCCATGCGGCGGCGCGGCTTGAGAGATCGTTAAAAATCGCCTGTTCCGCTGCCGCGCTTTCCTCGCGCATGGCGTGTAGCTGCTCCGGCGGCAAGGAAACATAGGGGGCAATATCCCCGTCCTTTGCTTCAAAATATATCCGGCGTTCTATCCGCATGGTTTCGGCGGTTTCCAATTTGTCATGGTCGTATGAAGAATACGGCATATTGTTTCATCACGTCCTTTCTCGATTTTTAAGGGTTTGGGACTATCCCAACAAGCAAAATGCCCGCGCTCTCTATGGGAAGCGCGGGCATTTCTCGCAAACGGGTACTCGTTTGCTGTGCTTGCTATGTAGTTGTTTTTATCCGTAAACGCCTGTTTCTCTCGCTTTGGGCTTTCTGTCTGCGGCGTATCTTTGCCGCACAATCGGGACAGTATTTCGCCCGATTGCTGCCCGCCGCAAACGTGCTGCCGCATACCGCGCAACGCTTCAAATCGGTTTCCCCGCTGCGGGTGATCTGTTCGCAAAGCTGCCTGTCGGCGGGTAATACCGCTTCGCGGAAATAGCGGCATAACAGCGAATAGCTGATACTCTGCACACACACGCAAGTTTCCCCGTCGTCCAGCAGCAGACAATTCCCGCAATCGTTGTTTGCACAAGCGGCGCGGGTCATTTTCTTTACGGCGCGGTATTGCTTTTCATCAAGCCTTATCATTTTCGGTTCTGCTCGACGCGGAAGTTTACATACTTGCCGCCTGTGTCGGCAAGCAGCACAACTCCGTCAAAGGTCTTTCCCGTCTTGGTCGAGTACATACCTTTGATTTTTACCTTTCCGTCTTTCAAAAGGGCGGCGGCAATCGCCTTTGTGAAAGCCTTTTTGCGCTGCTCAAAAAAGCGGTCATTCTTCCACATCACAAAGCTGCAAGCCCTGTCGGAGCAGTAAAAGTTTTTCTTGCCCTCGTAAACCGCCGCGCCGCAACGGGGGCAAGTGCCGATTGCTTCCCGCTGCGGGGTAAACAGCTTCGCTTTATCCTCGGAAATCGCGGAATAGGTCTTGACAAGCCCCGCTGTCATTTCCTCAATCCCGCGCATGAAGTCGGCGGGGCTGTCGCTGCCCTTTGCAATCCCGGTAAGGCGCGTTTCCCATTCTGCCGTAAGCTGCGGGGACGTAAGGCTGTCGGGCAGGATAGCGGCAAGGTTATACCCGTCCTTTGTGGGGATTAGCTTTTTGCCCTTGCGCTCGGCAAAGCCCGCACTAATGAGTTTTTCAATGATACCCGCCCGCGTTGCGGTAGTGCCTAACCCTTTGCGCTCTGCGTCCTCCGGCGTTTCTTCCTTGCCCGCGTTCTCCATAGCGGACAGAAGCGTATCTTCGGTATATGCTTTCGGGGGCTGCGTGTAACACTCGGAGATCTCCGCTGCCGGATTGTCAAAGGTCTGCCCCTCGGCAAGCGGCGGCAAAACGGTTTCCGGCTCTGCGTCCTCGTCCTGTTCCTCGGACGCGGCGCGGGACAGCTTTTCAATCTCACGCCACCCCTCGCAAAGCGTCGTCTTTCCCTTTGCGGTAAAGGTATAACCGCCGCAAGAGATAACCGCCGTAACCGCTTCATATTCATAGGGCGCGGCTGCGGCGCAAAGCAGCTTCGCGCATACAAGGGTCATAAGTTTTGTTTCGCTGTCGGTAAGGGAAGAAAAGCCCGTTTTCAAAAACTCGGCTGTCGGCAAAATAGCGTGGTGGTCGGTTACTTTGCTGTTGTCGCAAACCCTTGTAAGGTCTGCTTGCAGCTTCACGTCCCGCATAAAGGGAAGCAGCGAACAAAGCCCGGTAATGAGTTCCTTTGTGCTGCGCTGCATATCGGAAGTGATATATTTGCTGTCGGTGCGGGGATAGGTCAAAAGCCGCTTTTCATAGAGGGCTTGCGCATAATCAAGGGTCTGTTTCGCCGTAAACCCGTACAGGCGGTTGGCTTCGCGCTGCAACGCGGTAAGGTCAAACAGCTTCGGCGGTGCAACGGTCTTTTTCTCTTTTTTGAGGGAAGTACAAACGGCTTGCGATTTCTCGCAAGCCGCTTTCATCTGCTGCGCTGCCGCTTCGTCGTTCAACCTTTCGGACAAAGCCGAAACACCGCCCGCGTCCAGACGGACAACATGATATTTTTCTTTCTTAAAGCTGCTGATCGCATAGTCGCGGTTTACCAGCATGGTAAGGGTGGGCGTCTGCACTCTGCCGACATTCAGCGTTTTGTGATAGAGGATAGAGAAAAGGCGGGTCGCGTTAATCCCGACAAGCCAATCTGCCTTTGCTCTGCAAAGCGCGGATTGATAGAGGTTGTCATAGCTGCGCCCGTCTTTGAGGTTTGAAAAGCCCTCGCGGATTGCGCTTTCTTCCATACTGCTAATCCAAAGGCGGGAAAAGGGCTTTTTGCAATTTGCCTGTTCATAGACAAAGCGAAAAATGAGTTCTCCCTCGCGCCCGCTGTCGCACGCATTGACAATCTCGGAAACGTCGCTGCGGTGCATAAGGTCTTTGAGTACGGAAAACTGCTGCTCCTTGCCGTTGGCAACGGTAAACTGCCAATCCTGCGGGACAATGGGGAGATCGTCATACTTCCATTTTCGGTACTGCTCATTGTAGGTCGCCGCGTCCGCAAGGCTAATCAAATGCCCGATACACCAGGGCACAAGGTAGCCGCTGCCCTCAAAATATCCGCTGCGCTTTTCATTCGCGCCAAGTACGGCGGCAATCGCCGCCCCGACGCTCGGTTTCTCTGCAATTACAAGTTTCATACTTTCTCGTCCTCCTGCTCGGTTTCTAATTCTTCCTCGTCCTCGTCGTCCTCGTCAAAATCGAGATCGTCAAGGTTGCTGCTGCCTTTTGCCGCGTCCTTTTTGGGCTTCATAATCTTAAAGTAATAGAACGCGCCGCCGCCCACTGCGGCAAGAAGCAGCACGACAAGCAGAATAGCACCGCCCATGCCGCCGCCTTTATCTTCCTCCGGCTCCGGCTGCTCGGTTTCTTCCGGCTCCGGCTCGGCTTCCTTGCCCGCGCACTCGCTCATATTGACGCTGCAAACGGGGCAATCGGTGTTGACGCTTCCGGCAACGCATTTTTCAGTACAGCTACAAGCGGGGGCTTCGGTCTGTTCGTCCTCCATAAGCTGCAAAAGGTCTTTTTCATCAACTTGATTGAGGAAATGGACGGTGTTTTCTCCGTCCTCGGCGCGGTCAATGATGATGTAAAAATAGTTTCCGTTTTTCGTAACGACGGTAATAAACTGCTTATCGCCGGACGCTTCGCCCGTTATGTCGTCCACAAGGCTCATGTTGCCCTCCGGCGTTAAGGGCTGCGGCTCATAGCCGCCCGTCGTTTCTTCCGGCTCGGTTTCGGTTACGGGGGTAGGCGGCTCGTCGCTCACATCACCGCCGCCCGCAAAAGCGGTAACAGAAAAGCCGCCCATGAGTACAAGGGCGGCAAGCAAAGCGGTAACGCTGCGGAACAGTTTTTTATGCTTCATCTTCGGTTTCCTCCTGTTCGTCGGTATAGTCTGTGTCCGGCTGCGGCAAAATGATTTCGCCGTTGGCATAGGCGGAGAGGAACGCGGCAAGCTGCGCCCCGTCAAGGTGTACCGCTTTCACCATTTGAACGATCTGCGCGTTTTCTTCCTCGATTTTCTGCGCTTCAAGGTCTTTCAGCCTTTTTTGGTATTCAAGGACTTTCGCCCTCGTTTTCTCAATATCCCTTTCGATACGGTCAAGTTTCGTGTTTGCCATAGAAATAAACTCCTTTCAAAGTCAGTTGTAATGTAGCCGCCCATAGGCGTAAAAATGGGATTGCCAATAGCTTGTATCAAGTTTTGCGTATTGTATCGGGTCGCCACAATGCAGCATGACGGGGCTTCCGTCCCCGTCCTCGCCAACGTAGATACCCACATGAGATACCCCCGGTGTGTCATATGTACCCGTAAAGAAAACCAAATCCCCCGGCTGCGGGTTGGAAACGCGGGTTGAAATGTTGTAAAGCCCCTGCGCCCCAAGTCTGCCCGTATTGTATAAGCCGCTGTTCGTCAGCACATAGCTAACAAAACCGCTGCAATCAAAAGAGGTTTCCGGGCTGCTGCCGCCCCACACATAAGGAAAACCGACATACTTTTCCGCTTCCTCAATGAGCCGCGCAAACTGTTCATCTTCCAGATAGGCGGGCGGGATTTCATAATCCGCTGGCGGGTTTTCATAGTATTTTGAAATATAGCCGGATTGCGGGAAAAGATCGGGTCTGTTTCCCAGCGACGACATATACATAGCGTACATGGATAGCTGTTCCTCGCCCATAATGTAAACGGGAACATGGGAGAGGTTGAAGTTTTCCAAATCCACATTGAGAATGTAATAGTTATAGGGTACTTCAACGTCGTATTCGTTGCCTTCGCTGTCCGTCCGCGTTTCGGTGCGGTAGCGTACCTCGACTTCCTCCGTAACCGTCAAGATATACTGTTTATCAAAGAGCATTTCAAGGGTGCTTTGCGCTTCATCGAGAGTAAACACGCCCTCATGCCAAGCGGAGAGGATAGAGATTAGCACATACGGGTCATGCTCGATCTCGTCAGCCGTTACCCGGTATTCGTCATAGCCGGGGTATTCGCTTTCGATGTTATCCAGCATATCCTGTAACTCGGCTTCCATAGCGACATACGCGCTTTCTGCGCCTGTAATATCCGCGTCCTCGGAGAGATAGGACGACGCAATCAAGCCGCTGCCGCTGTTGCCGCCGAACAGGGAACAAGAGGACAAGCCGCCGAAAAACAGAAGCACGATAAAGGCAATCCCGCCCACAATCAAACAGCCTTTCCAATGCCGGACGACAAAGAACGTCGCCCGTTTGGTTTCCTGCGCCGTTTTCTTCGCCGCCTTTGCGGTGGCTTCGGCGGTCTTTTTCACCTTGCCGCCCGTTTTCAACGCCTTTGCATACTGCTTTTTAATGCGCTGCTTTTGCCAAAAACGGGAAATCGGGTTAGAGTGCGCAAGGGCGGGGTTATCATGCAGCGCCTTTTGATAGAGAAAATCGGCGTTTGCCTTTGCTGCCTTTTTCTCGGCTGCTGCCGCCGCCCGGTAAGGTTTCAGCTTATGGCTGCGTATGCCGCGTTTTACTGCCCGCGTCGTCATGCCGCCCGCTTTCTCGCCCACAAGTTCTATCCTGTGTCCGCTTTCCACACCGACGTTTTCTTTCTCCACCTCATAGATTTTTCCATGTACGGCGGCGTCCAATTCCTGCGCCGGACGGGATAACGGGTTATGACGCAACTTGCCGTTTGGGGGCTTATCCGTTTTTTCAAAAGCAAGGCGCGTCTTTGCTTTGCCTTTGGCTTCGTCAAAAACGCGCTCTTTTGTGATTTTGGTCTGTTTGGGGATAGCTGCCCGCGCTTTGTCTAAACGGTCAGCCGCCGTATCGGATTTTTTGATTGCCTTTTGCAGGTCCGGCGTTGCCCGTTCCGCTTCGGAAAACTGCAAGCGGGACGTATGGGTTTTAAGCTGTGCTGCGTCAAGGGTCTTTTTCTCCGCGCCCTTTTCAAAGTGGCGGCTAACCTCTGTGCTGATACGTTGGGTTGTCTTTTCTGCTGCTCCCGCTACGGGGCTGAATAGTTTTCCTCCTGCGGCCTTTCGCTGATACTCGTTGTTTCGCCCGTCGTGAGGTTTTCCGCAACCGCCCCGTCGCGGGTCATTTTCTGCGTTACCTTGTCGGGGGCTTTTAATTCCTTGCTCAATGTTCATCACCTCCAATACGCTGTTTTGCAAGGGTGCAGTATTCGGGGTTGATCTCAATACCAATATAGCGGCGGGAAAGGCTTTTTGCCGCCGCTGCGGTCGTGCCGCTGCCTAAAAACGGGTCAAGCACAATCCCGCCGACAGGACAGCCCGACAAAATGCACGTTTCCGCAAGTTTGGGCGGGAACGCTGCAAAATGCCCGCCGCGATAGGAAGCTGTGTTGATCTGCCAAACGTTGCGGCGGCTGCGGACGGGGGAAATCATTTCGTCGGTGTATGCGCCTTTCCTGCGGGGACGGTTGATTTTCTGCGGCTGGTTTTGCCCCGGAACGGTAGCGGCATATTTGTTGCCTTTCCCAACTCCGCTTTTCAGCCGTACCGCCGTTGCGGGGGCTATCGGCTCGGCTACTGCTTGCCAATCATAGTAATATTTCTTTGACTTGGTAAGCAGAAACACATATTCATAGCAGCGCGTCGGTCTGTCCCGCGTGCTTTCCGGCATGGCGTTTCCCTTGTGCCAAATGATAGAACTGCGCAAATACCAACCGTCGCCCCGCAAGGCAAGGGCTACAAGCCACGGAATACCGATTAGGTCTTTCGGCTTGCAGCCGGGGGCGCGGTGGTTTACCGCCACTTGCTGCCCGTTCCTGCCTTTGGGATATTTCGGGTCTTGGTGGTCGGCTTTGCTGCCTGTGCCGCAATAAGTGTCCGCGATATTCAGCCAACAAGTACCCTCCGGCGTAAGCACCCGCTTTACCTCATGGAAAACCGCCGTAATGCGGGAAACATATTCCTCCGGCGTTGCTTCCCGCCCGATCTGCCCGTCTGTGCCGTAATCGCGCAAAGCATAGTAGGGCGGGGACGTTACGCAACAATCAAAACAGTTATCTGGCAAGGTTTGAAGCACCTGCAAGCTGTCGCCGCAATAGATTTTATCCGTTTCTATCCTCATGCCGACACCTCGCCGGGCTTGGTCGTCATTACGCGGTAGAGTTCCGTATCTTTCGGGAAACGGTCAATAAAGGGCAAAATCACGTTGCCATAGAAGATAAGTCCCTCGCCCGCTTCGGAATGGGTTACATAGGTCATTTGCTGCTGCGAAATGTTAAGCTGCTTTGCAAGGATTTCCCGGTCGCCCTGCGCTTGGTTGAGCATATAGACAAAATCGCTGTTTTCAAAAACGTTTGAAACTTCTCTGCTCGTCAAAAGGTCTTTGACGTTCTGCGTGATACCTGTCGGAATACCGCCCCATTTTCTAAAACGCTTCCATATCTCAACGGAATAGGCGGCGGTCTGTTCCTCTTTCAAGAGCAAATGAAACTCGTCGATGTAATACCGCGTCGCCTTGCCCTCGCTGCGGTTTACCGTTACTCTGTTCCATACTTGGTCTTGGACGATAAGCATACCGACTTTTTTAAGCTGCGTACCGAGTTCCTTAATATCAAAGCAGACAAGGCGATTATGAATGTCAACGTTTGTCCTGTGGTTAAAAATGTTCAAGCTGCCGTTTACATAGAGTTCCAATGCCGCCGCGATACGCTGCGCTTCCTTTTCCGGCTGCTTCTTGATTTCGTCGTAGAGGTCGCCCAAAATCGGCATATTTTCAGGCTTCGGGTCGGCAAGGTAGTTGCGGTACACGCTGATAACAGCGCGGTCAATCAAGGTCTTTTCAACAGCTTCCAGCCCGTTTTTACCGCCCATAATCAACTCACAAAAGGAAAGGATAAAATCGCTCTTTAAGGCTATGGGCGTGTCGCCCTCGCTGTAATTGAGGTTAATATCCATAGGGTTAATGTACTGCGTGCTGTTCTGCGAAACCTTGATAACCTGTCCTTTCAAACGTCCGACAAGGGGGTAATATTCGGCTTCGGGGTCGCAAATGATAATATCATCTGCCGTAATAAGAAAAGCGTTTGTGATTTCGCGTTTTGCAGAAAAACTTTTGCCGCTGCCCGGTGTGCCGAGTATCAAGCCGTTGGGATTTTTCAGCTTCTTTCGGTCGCACAAAATCATGTTGTTGGAAAGGGCGTTTAAGCCGTAATACAATGCTTCGCCGCTTTGGAACAGCTCTTGCACCGTAAAGGGAACGAAAACGGCGGTGCTGCTGGTCGTCAAGCCGCGCTGGATATGGATAAGGTTTTCCCCCAACGGGATAGAGGACATAAGCCCCTGTTCCTGCCGGTAGTCAAGGCGGGTCAAAATGCAGTTGTATTTCTGTGCGATTGCCGCCGCCCCAAATACTTCGTTATCCAATTTCTGCTTGGTATCTGCAAGGTTTAAGACAAGCAGCGTGAGCAGAAACATTCTTTCGTTGCGGCTCTGCAAATCGCGGAGTAGGTTTTTTGCTTCCCCGCCGTAGGTGGCAAGATCGGACGGGATTATATCCATGTCGTAACCGCTGCGGATTGCTTTCTTTTGTTCTTCAATCTTCATGCGGTCAAGGTCGGTGATCTTGCGCTTAATCGTCTTGATTGCTTCGTTGTGGTCGATACTCTGAATGTGCAGATTGACGATAATCCCGTTTTCCGCGTCCATGAAGTCGGCAAGCATACGGTCGGAGAGTTCCGGCGCGACGATCTGCAAAAAGGAAACCGCACCAAACTTGCCGCCCATTTGAAACATTCGCCCGTCGCCAAATCGGAAAGAGGACGGGGCGATAAAGTCCTTGACGGAAAGCCCGCTTGCGGGTAGCCATTCCCACGCAAAGTTAAAGCGTTCCCCGTCCGGGTGGAAAATCCCATGCAGCACTTCAAGACGCTGTTTCCCGTCCAATACCCGCGCCGCCGCGCCGATCACCTTAAAATGGTTGAGGGTGTCCGTTTCAATGCGGGCAAGACGCGCCCGCGCCGATCTAATGTCCTTTGCTTCAACGGTAAAGGTGAGAAACTTGGTTTTGATAAGCCCGTTGTTTCCGCGTTCAAGCTGCGTCCTAAGCATTTCGGTGTATTCTGCTCTGATACTGTCGAAGTCGTCATTCTGCGGTGCAATCGTGATACTGTTCTTAAAATCGTCCTTGTTCGCATGGCGGCTGATTAGGGAAAGCTGCACGCTGATAGAAGCGTCGAACGAGTTATACATATCACAAAGGGCTTCAAAAAAATGGCGGTTTTGTCGTCCGGCTGCGCAAGCTGATAGTTGATGTCCTCAAACTCAATGCACTTGGAATACCGCCCGTTTGCAAGGCGGCAAATCCCGTCCTTATACATTCGCTCAAACGGTATGCTGTCCTGCGCCGTATGGGGCTTCCCGTCGCCCTTTGCCTGTCGGATAAGGGTATCTATCTGTTTTCTTTCCTGTCGGGAAAGTTTACGCTTTTCGTTTTGGGTGTTTTTCTTTTCCTTTGACAATCGCCCGTACCTCCTTATCTAATTGCTCTTGCCGCGCAAGGGCGGCATAAAAATTGTTGGTCTGATAAGGTCGCTCTTTGGGGCGAAGAAACTTCACTTCCACAAATTGCCGAATAATCACTTCCAGCGGTTGCCCGTTTTTCTCGTACATGGCAAGCAAAAAACATAGGCAGCATGGCAAGCACCATGCACAATGCCGCTGCGCTCGTTCCAACGCTGCCTTTTTACCAAAAAAAGAACAGCGGCAGTTCCGATTGCCACCGCCGCGCTGAAACAAATTAGCTGTCGTTTGGTAAGGTTGAACATTACCTTGCTTTTGATTTTTGTTAAGTCCTTTGGGACGGTTACATACGCCATTTCAAACCTCCTTTCTGCCCGGAATGTAATCTTCAAAGCGGGGAACAGCATAGAAAAGCCGCTTGTTGTTTACCCATCGTTGCAAATGGCGGGTAACAGGCGGGGCGGTTGGACGCTCGTAAATCATCACATACGGGTCAAAGCCCATAGCCCGCAAGGTGTTCACGCGGTATAAATCCTGTTCGTGAGTGCTGCCGTAGTTGGTAAGCACATACACGCGCCGCTGGCGGCTGCTCTTAATGGCGGTCAAGTCCAAAAACCTCTGAAAATACCCGGTCAAGTCCTCGTTGGGGTTGTCCCATGCAAAATGTACCGCTTTTATCCGTACCCGATTTAACAGGCTGACATTATCCCTGTTCACAAGTCGAATATCCAGCCCTTGCGAAAAATCCACCCATGCGCGGCTCTGTATAAGCTGCTCAATGAGTTTTTCATGGTCGGGACAGGCAAGCAGATTAGCGTCCATTAGCTTGATTTCCGGCTGCCATTTCCAAAACTCGGATAAATCCGCAACCTTGACGCTTTTGCGTCCCTCCTTGCCGCTGACAATGCAAAAACCGCAATTCCTCGACAACCCCGGCTCAAAAAGCCGTAGGCAATCCCGAAAAACTGCGGGTAGATAGAATAATCCGGGTAACTGTGTTCCACTTCCGGCGGCAAGCGGTTTTTCGTGTCGTAGCCCGTACCGCCGAAAATAACCTGTTCCGCGTTGGTAACGGTTATCGTGTCTTTGGAGTAGGTGTCTGTAAAGACGCGGCTTTTATACACAAGGTCGTACCGCCCCTTTGCGTTCCACCATTCCACCGTATGCCCCTTTGCTTTATGATACGCGGACAGCTTCATCAAGCAGAGGTTGGGGAAATTATGGCTGTCAACGTCGATTAAGCCGATTTTCAAATCATAACTCACCCCCTTAATGTGCCGAAAAGACGCTCTTTGCAAGGCTCCCCGTTTTGAAAAGGGTAAAGCACAAGAGGACGGTATAGCCCATGAAAGCCCAGATCGCGCCGGAAATGTCGTCGGTTGCTGCGATTGTCTGTATCAAGACCGCATAAATGCCCACGCACACCAAAATCAAAAACGCCTGAAAACCAAGCGCAAGCAAAGATTTTAAGTAATTCTGTCCCATGCTGCCCCATTCGTGATTTACCATTGTTGCCATAGGGATAGGGGCAACGCTCGTTACAAGATATATTTCAATCATGCGCCCATACACCACAAGCATAATGCAGATAGAGAGGGCTTTCATGGTAAGCCCTACAAAAAGGGATTGAAACCATAGCCCCAAAAGCCCGCCGACGCTCATAGCGTCCAGCTTTGTTTCTATGTCGGTAATGACGGTGGTAACGTCTATGCTTGTATCGGATATGATAACCCCCGCGCTCTGATTGACGACGCTCTGCGTAACGTCGAAAACTCCCATGACGATGTTCCAAGTGTTTGTTACCAGCAGCACCGCAACAAAGGTCTTAAAAATCCATTTGAAGAAAATCCAAGTGTCGAGATCGTGCAGATTGTTTTTTTCAATTACAATCTGGATTAGTTCGTAGCACATGACAAAGGTAATGATAACGCCCGCAATCGGTACAATGACATTTTCCGAAAGGCTGCGTATCATGTTGAATATGCCCGCGTTCCACCCGGCGGGGGTCGTGCCGACTTGCGTTGCGATTTCTCCAACCTCTGTATTTACGCTGTCAAACAAGCCGGAGAGGTTCGATAAAATCCCGTCTGTCAAAATGCCACGAAACCAATCTTCAATCATCTGCCATATCAAAAGCTAATCCCTCCTTTCCCGCGCCCTCCCGTTTCCGAGAGGGCGCGGCGGGTGGTATTTGTTTTAGGCATTATCCAAAAAGTTTGGAAAGAAGCGGAACAAGGGTGCCGCCGATCAACGCGACGCCGCCGCCCGCCATGAGCTGCTTCATGCCCTGGCTTTTGGCTCCGGGATTGTCGTTGCCGTAACCCTCCATTAAGTTAATGGCACCCCAAATGCCAAGTCCTGCGCCAAGCGCGATTACCAAAGTCTGCAATACGTCAACTGCGCTGTTGAAAAAATCCATATAAACCTCGCTTTCTGCCGCTTAACGGCTCAAAAAATGTTGTTGGAAATAAAAATGCCGCCGTTTTTATTCGGCGGCTGCGTCCTCGTCGGACAAATCTATTTCGTATATGTCAAAGGGTTCGTCGGGCTTTACGATTGCCGGACGGGTGGACATATACCGTTCAACGTCAAAAGCGTTTCTCTTGTCGAAGTCGGAAAGGTATTTGTAGTTCGGGTGCTGCGTGATATCGTACTTATCGCTGAAAAAGGGGCGCACGCCGCGCAACTGCAAAATACATTTCCCACCGTCCATAACTGCGATTTCGTCCTGTGTCATCAGCTCCTTTCCTAATTTTTGATAATTGAGGCCATGAGAAACCTGCGTGCCGCGATTTTCGGAAGTGTTGAAACTGTCGATTGTTTCACGTCCCAAGTTCTCCGAAATCTCCTTTGCATTTTTCCCGCGCCCTCCCAAAAACAAGGTGCTGTCGGCATTGTCAAGTATGATTTCTGCCGCGTCCCTGTAAATGGCTTTTAGCTGGCTCTGCGATTGCAGAATGATAGAAGCGGACATTTCCCGGCTGCGGATTGTGGCAATCAATTTATCGAAGCGGGGTATCTGTCCGATGTTCGCAAACTCGTCAAGCAAAAAGCGGACGTGAACAGGCAATTTGCCGTTGTATTCGTCGTCTGCTTTATCACAAAGCAAGTTGAAAAGCTGTGATTGCAAAATAGCGATAACAAAATTAAAAGTGTCGTCGGTATCGCTCATTATGAGGAAAAGCGCGGTTTTCCTGTCGCCCAACGTGTCAAGTTCCAATTCGTCATAGGACATGAGATCGCGGAGTTCCTTTATATCAAAGGGGGCAAGCCGCGCACCGCATGAAATGAGGATTGATTGCGGTCTTGCCCGCCGCCAATTTGTATTTTCGGTACTGCTTCACCGCGAAATGGTCGGGGTCGCGTTCTTCCAAGTCGGCAAACAGCAAATCGACGGGGCTTTGATATTCCTCGTCGTCCTCGCGGGCTTCGCTGGCGTTGATAAGTTCCAACAGGGTAATAAAGTTCATTTCCTCGGCGGGGGCTTCGTACCAGATGTAGCCCACCAACGCGCAATACAGTAACCTCTCGGCTTTTACCCAAAAATCTTCCGCGCTCTTTTTCTCCCTCGCCTTTGGTATTGACGATAAGGGTATTGACAACCTTTAACACGTCCTTTTCGCTGCGGATATACACAAAGGGGTTGTAGTGCATAGATTTTTTGAAGTTAATCGTATTCAGTACCTTAATGCGGTAGCCCGCCCGTTGCAGCAGCTTCCCGCACTCGATTAGGACGGTACCTTTCGGGTCTGTTAAGACGTAAGAGGAATGAAGCTGCATTAGATTAGGTTTGACAAAAAATCTTGTCTTTCCGCTGCCGCTGCCGCCGATCACGACGACGTTCTTATTTCTTGCGTACTTTGGCTGCTTCGGGCGGCTGTTCATGGTAAGCCGTTCCGTCTGCGTCAAAATGATGTTGTTTTGGAACTCCGGGTCTATGTAGGGCTTTATATCTTCGGCGTTTCCCCATCGGGCAGAGCCGTACTCCGCGCCCTTGCGGTATTTGCTTCGCGTTTTTCCCTTTGACATAGACTATCAAGCGGATAATCACCGCACCGACAATGCCGACAAGCAAATCCAACGGGTAAACGCTCGGCAAGGCGTTTTCAAAGGCTGCGGAAAATCCTTGTGTGATATTCAGTATCTTTGCAGAAATATCCGCGCCGGGGGCAAGCCGCACCGCCTGTCCGACTTTATCAAAGAGATAGACAAAGAACACATAGGGATATTCGGAAGTATCAGCTTTTTGTAGTTGATCTGCTTCATATCTCGCGCCCCCTGTCTATTTTCTTTACCTTGTCGCGGGCGGCGTTAAGCTGCTTCGCCTTGTCCTTTGCAGCGGCAAGGGCTTTGCGGATAGAGGGCTTTTTATCCCGGTTCAGCTTCTTTGCGGAAAACTCTTGAAACGCTGCGGTCATAACGTCCGCGTCCCTGCCTTTGAAAAACACAAGGTAACGGGTCTGCTCGCCCTTAACCTTTTTTAGCGAAAAATCTATGTTGTATTTCTTCGCGGTACTCTCAAAGGCTTTGATATTGCTGTCGGTGATCTCGATGTTGGAAACACCCGCATTCTGCTTCATAAGCTGCCGCATGGTCTGTTTCCCATGCGGTGCTTTGCTTTTCTGCTCCAAAAACTTTTGGATTGCTTTCTGTAACGCCTGTTCGGTAAGCCTTGCCGCGCCTTTTCCCACGTTGACGTATAGGGCAATCGTTTTTTGGGTTACTTCCTCCTGCAAGGTATCAACTCCTTTCCCGGTAAAGTGCGGCTATGCTCATTCGCCGCCGTATAAGTCGTGATTGACAAGGGCGGTATAGTAGCTGTCAATGGTACTCGGCGCGTTGAACAGCACCGCTTTTAGATACTGCTTGATGTTGCGCACTTTGGTTGTGTTCTCCCTCATGCAGTCCAAAACAAACTCAATATGGCTGCTGTTCAGCTTCAAAAACTTGGATTTCACAAATTCGGCGGGGTAGTCGTCCCCGGCAATACGGATTGTCTTTCGGGCTGTGCAGACGGTTTCCAGCATAAGGTCAACAATCTCGTCCAAACGGTCTTTGTCAATTTTGCAGTTTTGAATGAGATGGTCGTATTCGATATTGTCCTTGATAATCTCCCTGTAAATCTCTACTGCGCTATTGCTTTTCGCTTCCGTTCTTTTCCTTTCCGGCGGCGTAGCCGCTTCGCCCTGCTCAAAGGGCAAGGGATTTAGGGAATGGAAAGGAATGGAATGGGTACTTGATAGATCAGTAATTGATTGTTCTTTACTTAATATATCTTTATTTAATTGCGTTGGATTTTCCAACGTAGGTTTTTCCTGCGTAGGTTTTTCCAACGTTGGATTATCCAATGTTGGATTTTCCAATGTAGGTAAATCCAATATAGGCGGCTGTCCGCCGCTGGTAGCTGCTTCCGGCTCTCGCGGCTGCGGCTGCTCGTATATGACGTAATCTGCGCCCCGCAAGCGTCCCTTTTCGTCGCGCTCCCGGCTGCGCACGATATATCCGGCTTTTTCGAGTTCCTTTACCGCTTCGCGGATTGCGTCGATCTTCTCCCGGTTGATATGGGATAAGCCCGCAAGGGTATAATCCCAATCTTCGGGCAGCGAAAGCATTTGCGACAACAAGCCCTTTGCCTTTAAGGACAATTCCTTGTTTCGCAAGTGGTGGTTGCTCATAACGGTATATCCCGTATTTCGCTCCACTCTGAAAACTGCCATATTTCCTCACTTCCTCTCTTGGTATGCGTGGACAATTAGAAAGCCGTTTTCGGCTGTTTTGGTATTGCAATATGCCCTTTGCCGTTTTCGCGTCTGCAAAGCCGCATGGCACAAGGGCTTTTGCCCGTCTATTTGTCCATGCTGGCGTGCGTTTTCCGCGTCCTTTTGCCGGGGCAATAGGGACACTCTTTGAAAACGCAAAACTCATATTTCCACCCGTGGGCGGTAGAAACGGCAAGTGCCGCAATCTTCATCATCTCCGGCACAACCGGATTGATAGCGGTCAAATCCCGGCTTCTGCTGCATGAGCAGTTCAAACGCCCGCTGCTTGCCCTTTGTGAAATACATTCCGGCTGCACCTCCTTTCCTGCGGGCATAAAAAAACGGCGTTACTTTCTCCCCAAAAGGGGTTAAGGTAACGCCGCTTGTGTGCGTATTCAGTTTTTAACACATTCCCTGTCTATCCGCTGTCCGCAAAACCATTGATTTTATTAGCTTTTTGCCGCTATCGCTATCACACCTCATTATTTAACCGTCCTGCCTTCAACGAAATTATGAAGCTCGGCGAGGAAGGAAAAATCGCAACACTGATTGTCAAAGACCATTCCGTCTCGGACGTAACCGATTGGTAGTCGGTTCCTTGTTGGAAGAAGAATTTGACCGTATGGGCATTCGCTATATTGCCATTATGGACAATATCGACACCAAAAACGGAATCAGCGATCTTGTACCTATGCAGGACTGGTTTAACGAGTGGCACGCAAAGAATACCAGTGACAAGGTGCGCAAGGTATTCAAGAGCAAAGGCGAATCGGGCAAGCCATTGACAAGCAATCCGCCTTTTGGATATATGAAAAGTCCTGATGACAAGTATCAATGGATAATCGACGAGCCTGCGGCTGAAATCGTCAAGCGTATATTTAAGATGTGCGTATCCGGAATGGGACCGTCACAAATTGCCAACAAGCTAAGCGCAGAGAAAGTTCCAACACCAACGGAATACTGGATTAGCGTAGGCAGAAAGTGCGGTAAGCCGCCGTCCGTTCCGTTTCACTGGTGTCCAGCTATGATAGCGAACATCTTGAAGCGACAAGAGTATTGCGGTGATACTGTCAACTTTCGCAGCACAACCAAATCCTTTAAGAACAAGAAGCGTGTTGACCGTCCTGAAAGCGAATGGATAATCTTCGAGAACACCCATCCCGCCATTGTTGACCGTGACACATTCAAACTTGTTCAGAAAATCCGAGAAGGCAGGCACCGTCAAACACGGACGGGCAAAGTCAGTATCTTTTCGGGATTGGTGTTCTGTGAGGATTGCGGACAGAAGATGTACTACCAATCAGGCAAGAAGGACCGGCGAGATCCACCGCACTTTATGTGTTCAAGCTATTCCAAGAATCCCGACACCTGTACCTCACACTATATCGGCGAGAGAACGCTGACAAACCTTGTTCTTGAAAGTATGCGGCGAGTGTTTCTGAACATTCAGGCTTTTGAAAAAAGGAATTTGTCCGCAAACAGGTTGAGAGCTACGGCTCTGACAAAAGAAAGAGCTGACAGCAAAACGCCGAGAGTTTGAAAAGGCAAAAGAAACGTATCGCTGAAATTGATAAGCTGATACAGCGAATCTATGAGGACAACGTTATCGGTAAACTGAGCGACGAGCGATTCGCAACCTTGAGCAACACATACGAAACCGAGCAGAAGGAATTAAAAGAAAAGCTCCCCGAAATGGAGAGCTATCTTGAAGCCGAAACAGATAAGACGGTTAATCTGCAAAAAATTTGTTCAAAAAGTAAAGGCAATCACCGAGCCAACCGAGTTGACAGGTGAGCTTGTTCACGAATTCATCGACAAGATTGTTGTATCAGCCGCCCGCTATCTTGACGGCAAGCGGTATCAGATTATCGACATTTATTACAACGGTGTTGGTATCATCAAACCGCTTAACCCCGAAGATATGGAAGCAGGCTTCCAACGCCATATGGCAGAAATGCAACAGAAACAGAAGAAAACAGCATAAAACCTGAAATATCAAAGTCCGGTAGGATACCTTCTTTATGTAGTGTGTCCCACCGGACTGTTTTCTTTAACGGTCGCCTTCAAGTCCCGTCACAGCGCTTGACGGTAAAATAAAAAGCAGTCAACACAAATGTGTCAACTGCTTTTTATGGTGCGAGTGACGGGACTTGAACCCGTACGTCGTGAAACACACGCCCCTCAAACGTGCCTGTCTGCCTATTCCAGCACACTCGCATTTATTAGATTTTTGTCGGTTTCTCAACTCAACAATCAAGATTATATCATAAGGTATTCAACTTGTCAATACATATTTGAAAGTTTTTTCAATTTTCTTACATAATTTTTTTCTCTATCTGCAAAAAACGCATAAAAACTGAAACTTTATGCTTTTTACAAGAATGACATCGGGATAGGCTGTATCCCGACATCATCCTATTGTTTGGCAATCAGCCGAGAATTTTATCTGCAACTTTTGGCAATTCATCGAACGAACTGATTGTATATTCGGGATTTTCCGTTGTGCCGAATCCGTATGATGCAAACACGAACGGTATTTCTGCATCTTTGGCGGCAAGCTGATCGCCGATTGTATCGCCGAGATACACAGCCTTATCAATGCCGTTACGCTCCATAACAAGCTTTATATTCTCTCCCTTTGTCAGATTTGTTCTGCCTGACATTTCAAAATCGGAGAAATATTTTTTCAAGCTTATGAGCAAACAAAAATGCCTCTATATATCCGCATTGACAATTGCTGATTATGCCGAGAAAATAATTCTTTGAAAGAATTTCAAGTGTACTTTCAAGATTATCATACAAATGACCGCCCGTTTTGCGAAGTGACGGAATCTGTTCCGCACAACACTCCTTTACAATTGCGACCGAATTTTCAAGCGGAAGCTCAGGCAACATTATTGACGCAATCTGTTCAACCGTTTTTCCCATATAGCTGTTCATTTCTTCAAGTGTGATTTGCTTTGTTGTTTCTTTATGTTTTTTTTTGAGTATATCGTTCCACACAGGCAAAATCACATCACAAGTGTGCCACAATGTGCCGTCAAGGTCAAATAAAACTGCTTTTTTCATAAATTCATATCTCCAAATTAAATATGTTTAATAGACTCCCGTTGCCAAAACGATATTATCACAACGGATTTTGGTTGTCAAGGTATGGTGCTGTAGATATGTTGCTTTTTACTTGTGGGCGTTCGATAAATGCCCTACTGACTACAAAAAAAATTATGTGGTAAAAAACAAGTCCCGTCATTATTCACTAATACAAATTGATATAACGGTAACTTGCGAGTGACGGTGATTGCTATATGTCAAACTTACAACCTCGCCAATGTGGCTTGTTCATCGTCATACTTTCATCAACGCTCTCCCTAAAAACAGTTGTTTTCTTCTATCCACTTTTGTTTTTACGGTTACTCTCTCCCCGTCTGAAATATAGTCGCATTGCGTTGTGCATGGACGCACTTCCTTATGCTCCTTATTTTCAGACAGCGCTTTTGCTCCCTTTTTTCCGCCACAGGCGGCGGTTGCAAAGCTACCGTCATCGCTTGCTTGCATAAAATAGAAAAGACTTGATACGCATGGTATCAAGTCTTTTCTATGGTGCGAGTGACGGGACTTGAACCCGTACGTCGTGAAACACACGCCCCTCAAACGTGCCTGTCTGCCTATTCCAGCACACTCGCATTTATCTCTCACTTTTTCGTGAGCAGTATTGATTATACGGTAAAACTGAATTTTTGTCAATACTTTTTTTAAAAAGTTTTTTAATATTTCTTTCCTTTCCCCTGCATCGGATTGCAACACAGGGGAAAGATTTTAGATTCTAAATAAATCAGTTTTCCGAACTTGTACCCTTTTTGACCTGCTTTTCAAACTTATCAAGACAGGTATTCCAGTTATCGTATGACGGATCGTTACGCTTATCTTTGAAGAGCTTTGTATCGTCAAGATACTTTCCGATATAATTTGTCAGCTTCACAGCACCTTTGTAGTTAAGGTGATCGCCTTTATCCTTTGAATCCTTTTTCCAATCAATCGGGATATCATCACGGAGCAAATTGGTGTCGATATAATCAACACCGAGATCCTTTGAAACCGCTTCCATAGCATTATGTCGCTGATAGTTCCAGTTCTTTGTGCTTGGGGGTACTTATCAGCACAAGTTTTGTACCGTGCTTTTTACAGAATTTCGCAATTTCTTTGAGATACTTTTTGTTGGTAGAAAGTATCGGTGCAGAAACATCGGAATACTTCATATATTTCTTGATAGCCTTATCTGTCGCAGGCTTAGACTTTTTAGTAAAGTAATAACCTTTGTTATTCTCGTTCGCAGTATATTCAACTGTAGCCGAAAAATCCTTGAGCTGAAGATTCTTCCAACGGTCATGATATCTGAACACAGGGAAAATCTGCTCTGCCTTATATGTGATTTCATCCTCAAAATAAGATTTTCTGAAAATCGCATTGGTTTCAAGGAACACAATCTTCGGACTTTGTTTTTCAAAAGTTTTTTTCAAAAATTCCATTGAGTACACAAGCTTTTGAGCAGGAGAAGAAACATCATACGAGGTAATTCCGTAATCCCTCCAGATATAGAGCGGAATGAACGAATGATACACCTCACTGTCACCGATAAATACAGTGTCAATACTGTCTTTAGGTTCACTGAAAATACCGTTTGCTCTCGGATAATGAATGCCCGATGCCTTGTCATTTGACTTTGGCTGAAATATGAGTGAGGACACCTGAAGTAATCCGAGAAGTATTGCAACAAACAGGACACAGCTGACAATTCTCTTAATTATTTTCTTCATAATCAGACCTCCTTAGAAGTTCGCATAAATCGGATCAACAGGAACATAGCCCTTGCCGTAAGCACCGAAGATTATGATGAACATAATAAGAGCGTAAACAGCCGCCCATCTTATAACAACATTTCTCTTTGCAATTGCACCACGCACACATATTCCTTTTTTTCATTGAGAACGCTGATTACAAAAATAAATGCAAGCGCAATAAGCACGATCATAACATCATGCATATCAATTTTAAGCTTTTTCATAAGCTCATAGTTAAGGCTTGAAAAGCTGAAATCGGTCACCATTTTCCCGAACATTGAAAGACCTGTTGTAAGTCTTTCTGCTCTGAAAAACATTTCGCCGATAACAACAAGTATGCATGTACGAACTATCTGAAACACTTTGTACGCAAAGCATTCGGAATTGATGTGAAGCTTTTTATTGAATGCGGTAACCGCAGGGGCAATGATGTTGCCCGACAGAATAAGCACAAAGTGGTACATACCGAAGAATATGTAACCCCACGCAGAACCGTGCCACAGTCCGTTGCAGAACCATACACAGAACAACGCTATGCTTCCCGCAAGCAACGGACCAAAGTGGTTGCCGAGCTTTTTGCGTGCGGAAGATGTAAGATTTTTCATCGGCTTTGGACATGGTGACGGGATAGAAGATATAATCCTTGAACCATGTAGCCGAGTGTAATATGCCACCTTTTCCAAAATTCTGAAATTGATTTTGAAAAAGAAAGGTCTTTCAAAGTTTTCGGGCATTGTAACGCCGAAAATCTGAGCAACACCCATTACGGCATCCATTGTGCCGGAGAAATCGCAATAGAGCTGAATTGTATAGGCAATTGCTCCGAGAGCGATTATTCCGCCCTGATAGTCGTCGTAATGGCTGAAAATCTGCTTAATCATAGGATTAAGTCTGTCAGCGATTACGAGTTTTTTTCATAAGACCGAAAAGAATACGGACTGCACCGAGTTTTAAGTTTTCAAACTCAATTTGCTTTACATTCCACAGCTGATTGGCTGTCTGACCGTAACGGCAGATAGGACCTTCTACAATCTGCGGAAAGAAAGACATAAACAACGCAAGTCTTAATATGTTATCATCTGCTTTAATAAGTCCTCTGTAAACATCAAAGAGGTACGATACAGCCTGCAAAGTAAAGAATGAAATACCAATCGGCATTATATAACTCGGAATATCAAACTGAATCGGAATATTCAAAAGCAATAACAGCGAATTTACATTTGTTGTAAAAAACGGTGAGTATTTGATTACAAGCAAACCGCCTATCATAAGTACGGCGGCAAACAACAGAACTCTGCGACTGCGGTGGAGATATACCTTTTTTTAAGAGCCTTTTTCTCCTCCTTAGGCACGGCCTTTAGTGCCGCACTTTTTTGCGTTTGAATTCTGTCAAGCCACAAGCCGAAATAATGGACGCCCATTATTATCAGGCATAAATAGGCAATCAGCTGACCGCTTATCAGCCAAAAGAAAGCAAAGCTTGCAATAAGCAAAAAAATACTTTCTTGCTTTTTGCGGAATGACGGCATACACAACAACTGAAACAGGCAGAAAAATGGCAAGAAACGCTGCCGAAAAATATGAGGTCAGCGTGTCAAGACTGCCCGCCATCAGTAATGATGGAAGATCCATCTTATTCCTCCTCTTGGAGTCTTTCAATCATACTCCACATTGCCTTTACTGAATTAAAGTTTGCAGGAACAACTTCCACTGCAGGAACTGTCACATCAAAAGCGTCCTCAATCTCAGCAATAAGAGAAATGATTGAAAGAGAGTCAAGATAGTGACCGTCAATAAGGTCTTCGCAGCCTTCGTAATCTACATCCGGTTTAATGTCCTCTAAAATCTCAATAAGTTCATCCATTTTAATTCGTTTCCTTTCTGTAATTGGGTTTGTTTAAATTAAATGTTTCAAAGGAATCACGGACGCAAAGATATGTTCCGTCCTCCTTTTTTTATATAAACCGAAGGAATGTCACGACTTAAAAACAAAAAAGAAATTCCCTCTGTCATACAATAAGCGCCTGTGTTTTCAAAACAAATTATATCACCGATTTCAATATCAGGCAAAAGAAATCTGTTTTGCGATTATATCATTCATTGAACAAAGCGAACCGCAGATATTCCATGATTCGGTACACGGCTCGGTTTCTTTTCCGCAAACCGAAAGGTACGGCTGTTTCATTGCCATATGCTGACCGTAGTACACAATATGGTTCATTCCGCCGTCAACAAGAAGGTAGTTCTCCCCTTTGTTGCGCTTTTTATCAACGATATGCGTGTAGTATTTACCGCAGATTGCGGCAATGCTTCGTCCGAGCTCAAGCGTGATTTTCGGCTTTGAAGTCATCTCATTCAAAAGCTGTGCAAATCCGCCGATAAGCTCGTCCTCATTTATGGTATCTTCCTTGAAATAGGCTGCAGGGAATCCTGTGCCGTATTCAAGCTCTTCTGCGGTATAATCATATTTCTCTTTGAGAAGAATAAGAAGATTGTCAAGTTTGTCAATTTCTCTCTTGAGTTTTTTAAGAGAGGTTTTCTGTGTTCCTGAAAAGAACTGAATACCGAGTATGTCGAGATATTCAAATTCGTTTCTTTTTTTGAAATAATTTCTTTCGATTTCATCGGAATTAATTCCGAACTGACTTCCGTTTGTAAGTCTTAAAAGCAAAGAAATTTTCTTTTTTATATTTTTCAGATAATTCTCTGAAAAGATTAAACTGTGTAAGTGACTCTACGGTGAATATTCTGTCGCATTTTCCGTTTGCAACCATATTTTCCATAACTTCGGGAGTTTTGTACACACCCGAAATCACCATCATTTTATCGGGAATATCAAGTAAATCGCAGATTTCAGCCTCACCCGGTGAGCAGATTTCAAAGCGGTCAACATCATTTTCAAGTTCTGCCGTAATAAATGTGTTCGCCTTGATTGCATAGCAGATTGCAACATCTTCGGGAAGCATTTTTTCTGAGATATGCTACTCTGTCTTTGAGAGTTTTTACATCAAAAACATAGAATGCAGTTTTGTTCTGCTTTAAAATTTCGTTCATTTTCTTCTGCCCCCTGCAATTTCAGCAAGCTTTTTACGGTCAATTTTGCCGTTCTTTGTTAGCGGCATTTCATCAACCCTGCGGATAACGCCCGGAACCATAAACGCAGGCAAATCTCTTGACATTGATGCGGCAAGCTCGTCCTTTTCAATTGAGCCTACGAAAAAGCCCTTGAGCCTTGATTTTTTCTCATCAAAAATACAACAGCATTGCTCAACACCGTCAACGGCTGACATCTCACGCTCGATTTCCTCAAGCTCTATGCGATGTCCCATATATTTAATCTGAAAATCCTTTCTTCCGCTGAAAACAAGTTCACCGTTTTCGTTGTATCTTGCAAGGTCGCCTGTTCTGTAAATTAATTCGGGATAGTACGGATTAAGCGGATTCTGAACAAAAGCCTTTGCATTCTGTTCGGGATTTGAGTAGTAACCGAGTGCAAGAGCAGTACCTCTCACGCAGATTTCACCGACTTTGCCAACTTCTGAAATTCTGTTATTATTCTCATCAAGAAGAATAACATCTTCATTGGGGAACGGTTTGCCTATCGGAATACCGTCTGCATAGTCGCAATCGTTGTCGAGAATATGGTATGTGCAGTTACAGGTGATTTCAGTCGGTCCGTAAAGGTTGACATACTTCGCATTTGGAAGATGTGAACGGAAATTTTTAAGCGCCTTGAGCGGCATAACCTCACCGCTGAAAAGAATCTTATTAACGGTTTCGGGAGTTCTGTAGTCAAGCGCATGGAATGTGCTGATAAGACAGAGAGCCGAAACAGCCCATATCATAACAGTAATCCTGCGGTCACATATGAAATCAATAAGTTCGGCAGGAGCGGAGAACATTCTCCTCGGCACAACAACAAGAGTTGCACCTGTTTTAACAGCCGAATAGATATCCTTAACGGACACATCAAAATCAAACGGTGCTTGATTTGCTATTACATCGTTATTATCAATGCCGAATATTTCGGTAAAATGGTCAATAAAGTCAATTACACTTCTGTGACACACAACAATTCCCTTTGGAGTGCCTGTTGAACCGGAAGTGAAGTTGATTTGGTAGAGCGGATCTGTGTCAATTTTATGGCTGCGGATTTCGCCAAGCTTTGCATAATCAGGCTCCGATTTTGCCAAATCTTCAAAGGTCACAATTTTTCTTTCAGAGAAATATTCTTTCGCTGTTTCAAGCAAGCTTTCAGAAGTTACAATCACCTTTGGATTGAGTACGGAAACTGTGGTCTGAAGTCTGTTCTGCGGAAGCTCCGTGTTGAGAACAGAATAAAATCCGCCTGCGTACACGGCTGCAAAAAATGCCGCTACCGCATCGGCACATTTTTTTCCATATATATGCCTACTGCATCTCCCGATGCGATAAGTTCAGAAAGGGCGGTTCCGACAGATGAGCTGAGTTTTACAAGCTCGGAATATGAATAGGAAACCTTTTCGTCAGTTACCGCACATTTTTCGGGAAAGTATTCGGCTGAGTTTTCAAGATAAGCCAGCACACTGCTGTTCATAGCTGCACCTCATTATATATCTGTATATTAATTATCCAATTTATAAATTCGTTAACCAAATATTATATATTGCAAACGCATTACCATAATACCACAAAATTCGTCAAAAAGCATCACAAAAATGTCACAAGTAAGCGATTATTTGTATTTTCAGCAATTTGCACAAATAATCAGTCAATAATCGGCAGTTTCACTTCAAATACGGCACCGTCAAGGTAGTTATACGCTGTTACGCTGCCCTTGTGAAGATGTATAATCTCATTTGCAAGCGACAAACCGATGCCAGTTCCGCCGTCACTGCCTTTGTAGAATCTGTCGAAGATATGTTCAATATCATCACGGTTTATACCGTTACCGTCATCCTTGAATCGGATATAAACATATTTCTGATTGGTTTCGCAGGCAACAGTAATTTTCTTTTTTTGAATATTTCAGACCGTTTATTATGATATTTCGGAATGCCCTTGCCATTTGATCTTCATCACATTTTACATAGATTTCTTCATCGGGAAATTCAGGCACAATGCTTATGCCGTTCATCTGCTGAACAGCATCAAGTGACCGAAAACAATCGTAAAGAACCTCTTTTATGTCAAGCTTTACAAGGTCAAGCTTAAAATGTCGTGAATCGATTTTTGAAATTGAAAGAATTTCCTCAACAAGACTTGTCATTCTCTCGGTTTCCTGCATAATTATGCCTGCGGCATTTTGCGGATCTACAACATCCATTTCAATGCCCTCGGCATAGCCTTGAATTGCCATAAGAGGGGTTTTGAGTTCGTGAGAAGAATTCTGAAAGAATCTGCGCTGAGTTTTCTGTGACTCCTCGATTTTAACGCCGAGTCTGTAACCGATTATGCTCATCACAACAATTGCGCAAAGAAAAATTGCTGAAATAAGCCAGTTAAGCGAACGGGTATATTTTTACGATATGGTCGATATTTATGTACATTAAATACACAGGCGAATCGTTTGCATCGGATTCTGCATCGTCCCAATAATCATAATTCTGCGGTTCTTCATAAACGGTAAATACATAATAATAGCCGTTATCTGTTTGAAGTGTATATATTTGTTCTTCGGATATATTGTGATTCTTAACCCATTCGGTGAGTTCGTATGTACTTTTTAATGAAGTTGAATTTGAGCCGACAAGGCTGTTGCCCTCGGAGGTATTTTTATCATTAAGGGCGTCTGTTACATCAATATAGTAAATATCCGAGGTGAAATACGAATCCTGATAACCGCTTTCAAACTTTTTTTGAAGAGTTGATTCTTCAGTTGATTCTTCATTGGAATCTTCTTCATAATAATCCGAAGAATCATCTTCGCTCTCGCCGTTGCTGTTAGAAATATAATTCTGATAATCAATTTCGTATTCAAGAGCGTCTTCTGCCTCACTTACGAAGTGGGACGGCAAAACTATATTTAAAATTCCTGCAAATGCGAAAAAAAGTAAAATCATTGATGACCATACAATAATCAAAATACGGAATTTTATGTGTTTCACTTTTTATCCTCCGCAATGCTTATTCTGTAGCCAAAAGCCCCATATCGTGCCTATGCTGACATTACTGCCTGCAAGGCTTAACTTTCTGCGTATTCTTCGCAAGGTTTCATCTGTTACACGGGTTTCAACTTCGGTATCGAATCCCCACACACCTTCAAGAATTTCTTCTCTTGAAAATGCCTTTTTCGGTTCTTTTAACATATATGTAAGCATTTTAAGTTCTGTTTTGCTCAAAGAAACAGGCTTGCCTTTGCAATAAAGGCAGTTTTCCTGCGCCGAAAATCTAAGATTTCCGATTTTAATATCCGAAAGCTCCTGACCTGTCACCTTTTTTGGTGTTCATATCCATTCTTCTTAAAAGGGATTTTACTCTCATTAAAAGGGTTGTAAGTCTGAACGGCTTTGTCAGGTAATCATCGCCCCCGAGGGTTATTCCCCTTACATAGTCATATTCGGAATCTTTTGCGGTCAGCATAATTATAGGAACATCCGTTATCGTTCTGAGCTGACGGCATATTGTCAAGCCGTCTGTTCCCGGGCATCATTATATCAAGAATTACAAGTTCACACGGTTTTTTAAGGAATTCCTCCATAAGCTCGTCACCGGTTTCAAATGCGGTAACGCTGTAACCGTCACTCTCAAGAAACTTTGTAATAAGGTCACGAATGTTCTTTTCATCATCCGCAATATAAATTGATGCACCCATAGTAAAAATGCCCTTTCTGAACAGAACCGCAAGTTTTAAGTATAATTTTCATCACAATCATATGTATTATACCAAATTTCAAAGTAAAAATCCACCGAGAAATGAATCTGAATTGTAATAAAAAGTGTCACAAAAAATATTAAACAGAGTAATTGCAATGAAAATTTTTTTTTTTTTTGAAGTTGACAAAATAAAAAAAATTATAGTATAATTTCCGAAATATATAATGGTTTAATTGGAAACGCACATTTCTCCTTAAGGAAATGATAACGAACAACACTTATATGTTTACTAAGTTATCATTTTTATAAAGGAGATTTTTTATGCCAAAAACTAAATTTCAGGAAGTTATTTTTACGATTATCATGGTGTTCTTTATGGTTTATGCCATGATTTGCTACAACACAGCTCTTAATATCGGCGAAATGAAAAACGAAATTTTTCTTTCCGCCTTCAAAGAACTTTCTTTTATGGGGCCGATTGCATTTATTCTTGACTTTTTCATTATCGGTCACATTGCCAAAAAAGCTTGCTTTTAAGATTGTAAACCCTGCAAAGGATAATCCTTTCTTCCTTGTACTCGCAATTTCTGCAATTTCGGTTATCTTTATGTGTCCTCTTATGAGCCTTGCTGCCACTCTTATTTTCAAGAATGCGGGTGTTGAGGTTATTTCGGTATGGCTTGAAACTACCGCACTCAACTTCCCTATGGCACTTTGCTGGCAGTTGTTTTTTTTGCAGCCCAATTGTCAGATTCATTTTCAGACATATTTTCAGAAGGTCACTTACAGCAGACAACACACATTGATTACACAATTGCAAACAAAAAATGCTCTGTACCGTTTGATTTGGTACAGAGCATTTTTGTTTTTGCATGATTTTTAATCTTCAAAAAGCGAATTCATCAGATTTTTAATTTTTTCTTTTCTGGCTTTTTGTTTCATCGCTGTTCAGAAAATAGCTGTTTTCCTGAAAGTTGATTACATCGCCTTCTTTGATATTTTTTGGCAGGGCTTTAAGTTCAAGATTCACCATATCGCCGTTTTCACACTCAAGAACAGCCTTGTCGCCTTCTATTCTGTCAACAATAAATTTTTTCAAGCTTATTCATCTCTTTTCATTGAAGTTTGTCCCGTTTTGATTGTCACACCTGAACCCTCGGTTGAAATGACAACTGTTCCGTTTTCATCGGTTCTGTATGTTTCAACTCCGAATTCATCAAGCAACTTTAATGTGCTTTTTGTGCGGATGTCCGTAGCTGTTATCCTTGCCAAGTGAAATAACCGCATATTTTGGATTTACCTTTTCAAGCAACGCTTTTGTTTGTTGAAGTTCTGCTTCCGTGATGACCTACTTTAAGAACTTCTGCACTCATATCTGCCGTAACGGTTTCAAGCTCTTTCTTTTCGGCATCTCCGAGGAACAGAAAGCTATCGTTTTTGTAAGTTATTTTTAGAATTACAGAGCAATTGTTCAGATTATCCTCGTCAATTGTTACTGGAGCAAGAATATTTATGCTGAAATCGTTGTCATCAATAATATTCATACCCGCTTTGGCTGACTTGACTTTAAGTCCCTTGTCTGCAATTGCCGTGAGCAGATTCTCATAGGTCTTGGTTGTGGTTGTAACCTTAGGCATATAGATTTCGCCGACATTATTATGCTTTACAACATAAGCCATTGAACCGATATGGTCGGCATGAGGGTGAGTTGCAACGAGATAATCAATATTTGTGTATCCGAGATTATTGATATATTCGGTAATACTTTTTGCCGTACATATTTTCGCCTGCATCAATCAGCATACACTTTTGATTCGGCAGTTTCAATAAATATGCTGTCACCCTGTCCGACATCAAGGTAATGAACCGATAATGTTCCGATTTCTGAAACAGTTGTTTTGCTTTCCGAATCGGAACCGTTCACATTGATATTGATTGAACACGAACAAAGTGCAAGACAGATTACCGCAAACAATGCAGTAAGCTTTAATATTAATTTTGAATTAATTTTAATTTTTGACACCTCACAATTCTGAATCTTATTGTACAATAAACAAGTCAATATTTCAAGAACAGAAAAAGGAGAGCCTTTGCGACTCTCCCATTTCGATTATCATTATGCGGTTTTGCCTGTATAAAGCTGATAGTATCTGCCCTTTTGTTCAAGAAGCCGTTCGTGTGAACCACGCTCGATGATTCTGCCCTTTTCAAGAACCATAATACAGTCTGAATTCTTGATTGTTGAAAGTCTGTGGGCAATAACAAAGGTTGTTCTGCCGTGCATAAGCTTATCCATGCTGTCCTGAACCATCTTTTCGGTACGGGTATCAATTGAACTTGTAGCCTCATCAAGGATAAGTGCGGGCGGATCTGCAACAGCAGCTCTTGCAATCGCAAGCATCTGGCGCTGTCCCTGACTGAGATTGCCACCGTCACCTTTGAGCAGGGTGTTGTAGCCGTCAGGAAGTTTTCTGATAAAGCTGTCTGCATTAGCAAGCTTTGCCGCTGCGATAACCTCTTCGTCTGTTGCGTCAAGTCTGCCGTAACGGATATTTTCCATTACGGTATCCGTGAACAGGTGTGTATCCTGTAAAACTATACCGAGTGAACGGCGAAGGTCGCCATTTTTTGATTTTGTTGATATTGATTCCGTCATAACGGATTTTACCGTCCTGAATATCATAGAATCGGTTAATAAGGTTTGTGATTGTTGTTTTGCCTGCACCTGTTGAACCGACAAACGCAATCTTCTGACCGGGTTCTGCGTACAAATCAATATTGTGAAGAACGATTTTATTATCTGTATAACCGAAGAAGTCAACATCGTCCATAACAAGCGCACCCTTGAGTTCACGATACTCTGTTTTGCCTGTTGTGCTGTGAGTATGCTTCCAAGCCCACATACCTGTTTTTTCCTCAGTTTCAACAAGCCTGTCGCCCTCTTTGCGTACATTAACAAGTGTTACATATCCGTCATCAACCTCAGGCTCTTCGTCAAGAAGTTTAAAGATACGGTCTGCACCTGCAAGCGCCATAACAATTGAGTTAAACTGCTGGCTGACCTGATTGATAGGCTGGGTAAAGCTCTTGTTGAATGTGAGGAAGCTTACGAGTTTACCGATTGTAAATCCGAGGAAGTTGTTGAGAGCAAAGATACAACCTATGATTGCACAAAGTACATAGCTGATGTTACCGATTTGTGCGTTAATCGGCATAAGGATATTTGCAAACTTGTTTGCGTTGTATGAACTGTTGAAAAGCCTGTCATTAAGCTCATTGAATTCTTCAATGCTCTTTTTCTCATGGTTAAATACTTTTACAACCCTTCTGACCGTTCATCATTTCCTCAATGTAACCGTTAGTTGCACCGAGGTCTGCCTGCTGTTTTGCAAAAAACCTTCCGCTTCGTGACGCAAGCTGTTTTGTTACAAAAAGCATTACACCAACCATTACAAGTGTAAGAATTGTAAGAGGAATACTGAGTGTAAACATACTGACAAGAACGGCTATGATTGTAATTCCGCTGTTGAAAAGCTGAGGAATACTCTGGCTGATCATCTGACGGAGGGTGTCAATATCGTTTGTGTAAACACTCATGATATCGCCGTGAGGGTGTGTGTCAAAGTATTTTATCGGAAGGCTTTCCATATGTTCAAATATCTGACAACGCAAATCACGCATTGTACCCTGTGTTACATAAACCATAATTTTGGCGTAGATAAACGCCGACGCTGCACCGATTGCATAGAAAATTGCAACTCTTAAAATTGCTCCGAGCATCGGTCCGAAGTCACGGCTGCCGCTCTGAATCATCGGAGTGATGTATAATCGTCAATAAGATTCTGAATAAACAATGAACCCTGAACATTTGCAAGTACGCTGATGAGGATGCAGACGAAAACAATAATCATCTGAAATTTATATTTTTTGAAGATAATACCGAATAGTCTTTTAAGAACCTGACCTGAATTTTCAACCTTTTGTGCAGGTCCTCGGTTTCTTCTTCCCATTGGTCCCGGCATAATTACAGCTCTCCTTTCGCATCAAAATCACCGTTGCCGCTTGTCTGGGCAACATAAATTTCATTGTAAATCGGACTGTTTTTGATAAGTTCTTCGTGAGTACCCACTGCACTTATCTCACCGTCATCCATTACAATAATCTTGTCTGCGTGTGAAACGCTTGATACACGCTGTGAAATAATCAGCTTTGTAGTATCGGGGATATTCTCGCTGAATGCCTTGCGGATACTTGCGTCTGTTGCGGTATCAACTGCACTTGTCGAATCATCAAGAATAAGAATTTTCGGATTTTTCAGCAAAGCTCTTTGCAATGCAAAGACGCTGTTTCTGACCGCCCGAAACATTAGTACCGCCCTGTTCGATTTTTGTGTTGTACTTATCGGGGAAGCTTTCGATAAACGCATCTGCACACGCCAGCTTGCAGGCATTGACGCATTCTTCCTCTGTAGCATTTTCGTTGCCCCATCTGAGGTTGTCAAGGATTGTACCGCTGAAAAGAACATTCGACTGGAGCACAACCGAAACCTTGTCACGCAGAGTTTCGATATCATAGTCACGAACATCTTTTCCACCGACCTTAACAGAACCTTCGGTTACATCATAAAGTCTTGCAATAAGGTTTACAAGGCTTGTTTTTGAAGAACCCGTACCGCCGATAATACCGATTGTTTCGCCTGATTTGATTTTTTAGGTTGATATCGTTGAGAATCGGTTTTTCGGCTTTTGTGTTGTATGAGAATGAAACATTGTCAAACTCAATGCTTCCGTCCTTAACCTCGTAAACAGGGTTTTCGGGATTTGCAAGCACGTTGATTTTTCATTAAGCACACCTGCAACACGCTTGCCGCTTGCAAGGCTCATTGTGAGCATTACAAACACCATTGCCACCATAAGAAGATTCATAAGAATGTTCATACAATATGTGAGCATACTTGTAAGTTCACCTGTTGTAAGCTCACTGCTTACGATCATATTTGCGCCAAACCAGCTTACAAGGATGATTGATGCGTATGAAGTAACCATCATAATCGGTGATACTGTTACCATGGCATTTTCAGCCTTAACAAAGAGTCTGTAAACATTGTCGGCTGCCTTGCGGAACTTGCCAACTTCGTGTTTTTCACGAACGAAAGCCTTTACAACTCTGATTGAAGTTACATTTTCCTGAACGCTTGCGTTGAGTTCATCGTACTTTTCAAAAACCTGACTGAAATACTTGTATGTTGCCTTCATAATAAAGGCAAGAACAACAGAAAGTAAAATTGTTGCAATGAGATAAATACAGGCAAGCCTTGCATTGATGATGAAATGTCATTGCCATTGCACAGATGAGCGATACAGGCGCTCTGAAACACATTCTTAAAAGCATCTGATATGCATTTTGAAGATTTGTTACATCCGTTGTCATACGGGTAACAAGTCCTGCGGTTGAGTAACGGTCAATGTTGGCAAACGAGAATGACTGGATATTTGCAAACATTGAGCGTCTGAGGTTTCTTGCAAAGCCTGCCGAAGCTTTTGCACCGTAGATACCGCCCATCATACCTGCAAACAAGCCCGTGAGTGCAAGTGCGCCCATATAACCGCCCGTTATGAGTATGTGCTGCATATCGCCCTTGTTGATACCGTCGTCAATCATTGATGACATAAGAAACGGAATAATTGTTTCAACAATTACTTCGAGTATCATAAAGAACGGTGTAAGAACAGACTCTTTGACGAAACCTTTGATATTTTTTGCCAAAGTTTTTTTATCATACTTATCTCCTTCCGTTTTAATTTGCATTTTCAAGTCCGCTGAGAATTTTATTTATAAGAAAAAGAAATTGTTTCTTTTCTTTCTTTTGTCAGCAGACTGTCAAGCAAAGTTTCGTTTTTGGTTATCATATTTTCGATTTTGTAATGAAGTTCAATACCTGTTTCGGTCAAGACAAGTTTTTGAGCCTTGCGTCACTTTCAACGCTCTCCCTCGTTATGTAATTTTTCTTTTCCATAAGTTTAAGAATACTTGTAACGGTTGAACGGGCAATTGAAAATGCGTTTTCAATATCTTTTTTGGTAAACATCTTCATCACAATGATCATAAAGATATGCAATAATCCAGCCGTGCATAAGAGTCAGCTTATCCACTCCCTTATCCTTGGCGGAATAGATTAACTTTCTCTGCAAAACCTGATTAAGCACCTTGATTTCGTGACCGATTGAATCATTAAAGCGTTTGTTGCACTTACAGCTTTTTACGCTTTTGTCATCACACATTATTTCACCTCCGAAATCACACTTATGAGATATTGTTCTATATAGAATAAGTTCGATACAAAACAATTTGTATCAGTAATTATAGCACCTTCATTTTGAATGTCAAGAGAAATTACAAATAATTATTCAAAGTTTCACATTGCTGTCACAAATCAAAAGCGACAGCTAAAATTGCAGCTGTCGCAGTTAAAATCATATTCACTTTGCACAAATTATGACAATTGTCACTTTTTTAGGATTTCTGTCGCATCACGGATATCGGGGGTTTTGTCACCGTTGATATCGCAAACAAAAAAGAGCATACTGATTTTCGTCATAATCGTCAAAGGTCAGGTCTTTGATAAGATACTTCTGAATAAGCTCAGCATCCTTTTCATCTGTTTTTCCGTCAATGTTGAGGTCTTTCATATTTTTGGGAACGCAACCGCCGTCAAGCACAAAATCAATACCGCTGTCGTTCATAAGTTCATCGGCTCTGTTTTTTTGTCAACATCAACAATGTAAAGTCCCAATGTGTCAAAGCATTGATAAACATACTTTGCATCCTTTTTAAAATCTCGGCTTTCTTTTCTTTTGCCCTGTCATTTGTTATGCCTGCACCTTGAAGATGTGAATCAAGCTTTGCAATCATCTCCATTGCGTAATCGTTATCCGTCATTGCACGGTCGAGATCAACACCGTTTGTCATATAGAACCAACCGAGCGAACCCATAACATATAGATTATTCACATCAAGTCCGCAGTAAACGGCAATTTTCCCGTCCTTGTACTGACCTTTTTTCATCGACATTTTGGAATAGCCCTTGATTATACTGTAACCGAGCTTCATTCCGTCCTCGCTGATATAGCCAAGATCAAATGCCGCTGCACTTGTGCATGAAAAGCACGCTCCGCCGATGAGCATTGCAAATACGAGCAATATTGAAATCACCTTTTTAGAAAATTTTTTTTTCACAAAAAACACCTCCATTGGTAGTATCACCGAACGGAAGTGTTTTATTTTGATTTATTTACTTTTATTTGACTTATTATTTTTTCTTTTTCTTTTCTTATTTGATTAAGCTCTGAACCTTTGGTTTTTACCTTTCTTTTAAATTTTGCAACGGTAAACGCTTTTATCCTGTCATGATAGACATAATTAATTTCCGCACAAACCATAAGACAAACCATAAGAAAGTAAAACCAAATCATAATAACGGCAATTCGTGTAAGACCTCCGTACACGGAAAATCCGTTGAAATCCGACACATAAACCGAAATACCGAACGAAAGCACATACCACGAAACCGTGCAGAGAAACGCACCGGGCAACTGTGACTTAAAGCCGTATTCCTTATGCTCACTGCGTGAGATGTTCGGAAAGTTCCTGTAAATCAGCGCAAACAATACCGTCAGAAACAAAAAAGATAAGTATATATCTGAGATGATAGATTATTCCGATTATGTCCGGCAACGATTTTAGATGCGGTGAAAGAAAATCGTTAATTGTTGAACCGAGGACAATAAGTACAAGTGACGCAAGCAAAATTACAAACAATGCAATTGTGTAGAACATTGCTCTTATTCTTAAAAAGAACCAGTTTCTGTTTTCGTAAGCGTCATAAATTCTGTTGAGTCCGTTTGTGATTGCGTGGATTCCCTGTGCCGCCGACCACAGAGTGACTACAAGCGTTACAAGAGAAATTCCCACAGCACTTTCATAGGCAGAGGTCAGAAAGTATGTTAAGTCATCGGCAATTTTTGACGAAAACACACTACTGAGTCCGTGATAAACAAAATCAATCGGAATGTGCAGGTTTTGCAAAAGTGACACAAAAAGAACATTGAGAGTGGCACAGCCGATAATATAATAAAGAATGCCGACTGTCCGGCAATTGCAAAAATATTATCGTGAACGCATTTACTTGTTATCGGTTCAAATCTGCCTGTTATTCTTTTGTAAAGTTTTATCGCCTTGTCAACGAATTTTATCCTCAATGTGTCACCTCCCCTATTTCTATATGATAATTATTTTATACCGTTTTTCTTCATCTGCACATTATAAGAAATTCTTGTGAGAAGTTTTTCGGGTGCAAAATGTCTGAAAAAACGACACCGCTTTCATTTCAAAGCCGGGTGTGATAATCATTTTGCCCTTCATGGTCATGTCAACGGCATACCTTGCAACAAACTTCGGATCAAGTCCTCTTATGCAGAATTTTACATCCGCAACATTATTGAAGTTGGTTTTTACGGGACCCGGGCAAAGTACGGAAACCTTGACATTTTTATTATCCCTACGCATTTCTTCATGAATCGCCTGAGTAAGACGGACAACATAATTCTTTGACGCATAGTAGCTTGCAAATGTCGGTCCTGCAAGAAATCCTGCGGCTGAACCTACATTGAGAATATATCCGCTGTTTCTCTCCGCCATATCTTTAAGAAAAAGCTTTGTGAGAATGTGAACCGTTGAAACATTTGTGTGAATGAGTTCGAGCTCTCTTTCAAGCGGAACATCCAAAAATTTTCCGTATGCACCGAATCCGGCGTTGTTGACAAGAAAAGTCAATCTGTTCATTTTCATTCTTAATATGCTCATACAAATCCAGGCTGTCACTTTCTCGTGAAAAATCAAGCGTAATTACCCTGACATTCACATTTGAAAGTTCCTCTTTCAGCTTGTTAAGCTTATCTGTTGAGCGTGATACAAGAATAAGGTCATAACCGAGTTCTGCAAGATATCGGGCGATTTCTTTTCCTATGCCCGAACTTGCGCCTGTAATCAAAGCCTTCATTAGTTTTCATCATCCTTCGGTTTTTGTGCTGTAGCACAAAGCCATGTTGTACCTTCCTTAGTGTATGTGTTTATGTTTTCAAAGCCTGCCGATTCAAGTACGGCTCTGATTTCCTGCGGAGTTACCGACTTGATATTCAGCATATTTTCAACCTTTTCCCCACTTGAACGGATCATCGTCTGTTCTGAGCATTTCAAAAAGCAGCATAACCGTTCCGCCCTGTTTGAGAACACGGAAAACTTCTTTTACATCATTTTCCTTATCAGGCCAGAAGTAGTAGGTTTCAACTGCCGTGATATTATCGAATGTATTGTCATCAAAAGGCATATCGGATACGGATGCCTGAAAGAATTTTCGCTTTGTTGCAGAGTATATTTTTTTGAATTGAGTTTTTCGGAGGATTTTACCGAGAGTTCGGAATAGTCGATTCCGTAAACCTTGCCGTTGGCAACAATTGAGCAAAGTCGGTCAACGGTTTTTCCGCCGCCGCAACCTATGTCAAGTACAGTTGCGGTGCGTTCGATATTCATATGTTCAAGTCCCCATGAGGTAAGGCTTGAATGTCCTTTATTCATAGCCTTAATCATCATTTTGCCCCAAAAAGCCGTTTGGCTTTTTAGCATTCTCCACCAACTTGCGGTATTTCATAAAAATCACTCCAATCTGAAATTTTCATCTGTTTACTGTCTTATTATCTATTATTTTCTTTTTTCTTCCTGTTGAATTAAGTTTTTGAAGCAGAAGTGCAAGGAAAAAATGCACCGCCTACTATAACGATGAACCAAACAAATGACATATACAACGGTTGATTCATCACACGCAAAAACGGATATGGACCGTCAACTACACCGACTATATTAAGTATAATAAGCAGAATCGCATATATTAATGTAGGGATTGTAGCCGTGAAAGCTGATTTTGTGTTAAGGTGAGGTTCTTTTTCAAAAAGCACAAACGATAAAATTGTAAGAATCGGACACAAAGTATGTAAAAAGGTGAAGTCTTTGTTAAAAAAGCATATAGAGCCAACCGTTTATGCCCTCTCCACGCAGCGGGGAAAGTACAGCAAGAACTACGATAAATGTTACCGAAAGCACAGCCGCCGCCATATATTTGAACATTTGAACCGAGTGCGGAATTTCTTTTTCCGCTTTTGAGATATCGCACCTGAAAGCCTGCCATAACCGTACAGGCAACAAGTGCAAACAGGTTGCTGTCCTCAGTGTAATATACAAGCGGATAGCAGCCTAATTTGAAAAACACGATAATTATTATTGCAGCAATCTCACAAGCGATAATCGCAAGATTAAATGCCAAAGCTGTTTTTGTTCGTTTTATTTTAAGTGTATTTTGCATTTTTAATTCCTTTTCTATATTATTTTGTTAATTTCTTTCAATCAATGCCACGCTCTCCACATGGGAGGTTCCGGAGAACATATCGCAGGGGGTGATTTCTTTGGGGGGTGTAGCCGTTTTCTGTGAAGAATTTTAAATCTCTTTGCGAGGGTTGCGGGGTCACAGGATACATAGACTACACGGCTCGGCGACATTCTTGAAATTGTCTTTACAAGCTCTTCGCCGCAACCTTTTCTCGGTGGGTCAAGAATTACGCAGTCGGGTTTTAAGCCCTCTTTTTCAAGCTGAAATGCGGCAGCGGAGGCATCTCCGCAGATGAATCGTGTATTTTCAATGCCGTTTGCTTTTGCATTTTCATTTGCATCTTTCACGGCATCTTCAACAATCTCCGCACCGATAAGCTGTTTACAGGAATCCAGCCATTGTAAGACCTATTGTACCCGTTCCGCAGTATAAATCAAGCAGAATTTCGTCAGATTTAAGATTTGCATATTCTTTGGCTTTGCCGTAAAAGCTTTTCAGCCTGTTTTCTGTTGATCTGCCAGAACGAAAACGGTGAAATTTTAAACTGCAATCCGCAAAGTGTGTCGGTAATATGGTCACTTCCGTAGATTGTTCTGTTTTTTCTGCCGAGAACAACATTGGTTTTTTTCTCTGTTAGAATTAATAATCACACTTTTTAACTGCGGAAGTTCGGATTTGAGCATTTTCACAAGTAAATCTTCCTGTTTAAGACCGTTTGCGTTGACAACATAGCACACCATAAGCTCGCCCGAAACCTCGCCGATTCTGATATAAATGTGGCGAAGTCTGCCCTTGCCCGTTGTTTCATCATAAATTTCCGTGTTAGTTTTTGCGATAAAATCTTTTGTGATTTCAATTACCCTTGCAAAAATTTCGGGCTGTAAAATACAGTCGGTACAATTGATTATGCGGTGGCTGTGGAATGAATAAAAGCCCGTCACAACATTTCCGTCACGGTCAAGACCGACAGGATACTGCGCCTTGTTGCGGTATCTTGTGATATTATCCGACGAAATTATCGGCTTGAAAACAACATTATCAAGACCGCCGATGCGTGTTACGGCATCCTCAACTCTTTGCTGTTTTATTTTGCATTCTTCTTCATAAGAAATATGTCGCCATGTGCAACCGCCGCACTTCATAAAGTTTTCGCAGTCGGGAGTAATTCTCGCCTTGGACGGAACGAGAATTTCTTCGATTTTGCCGAAAGCGTAGGTTTTCTTAACCTTTAATATACGCACATTGAGTTCGTCACCGATTGCAGAACCCTGTACAAAAAAACGGCAATGCCGTCATCTGTTCTTCCGACTCCGCTGCCCTCGGCAGTTGCCGAAGTTATTGTAAGGTTTACAATATCGTTCTTTTTAAAGTCATTTTATCACTCTGCCATTTTATGTGTATTTTTAGTTATAATCCTATTCCCTTTTATTTTAGCATTTACTCTACAATTTGGCAACAATTAAAACACAGTATACGTACAATACACAAAAATTGCACAAATATCAAATTAGGTATTTATTTTTTTATCCATTCGTCTTATAATATGAGTATTGCAGTTCTGTCACGGCATTGCTCTTTGAATGCAAATCAACCTGTGTTCCAACTTAAATACAGGCAAAGCGGAATGATTTTTCTGACAGACAAATATACTTATCAGGAATGGAGTGGACTATTGTGAATTACGACAGTCTTATGGATAACATAAAAAAGAATACATTTTATCGGTATAGGCGGCAGCGGAATGTGTCCGCTGGCTGAGATTCTTCACCACGAGGGCTATGAGCTTTCGGGTTCGGATATGAACGAGGGTGAAACTCTTGACAGAATTAAGGGTTACGGAATTCCCGTATTTATGGGACACGCCGCAGAAAATATTAAGGGTGCAGAGCTTGTTGTTTACTCAGCGGCTGTTAAGGAAACTAACCCCGAAAGACAGGCGGCAAAGGAACTCGGTATTCCGTGCATTGAAAGAAGCGTAATGCTCGGTATTGTTACAAGAAGATACAGAAGAAGTATTGCGGTTTCGGGTACACACGGCAAAACAACTACAACCGCTATGCTTTCACAGGTGCTTATCGGCAGCGGTTTTGATCCGTCAGCTATTATCGGAGGAAAACTTCCGTTCATCGGCGGTAACAGCTATGTCGGTCACAGCGATATAATCGTTTGTGAGGCTTGTGAGTATGTTGACACATTCTTACAGCTCAATCCGTTTATTTCGATTATTCTTAATATTGACGCAGATCATCTTGACTACTTCAAGAATCTTGACAACATTAAGAAGTCATTCAACAAATTTGCTCATCAGACAACAGGCTTGCTTGTTATCAACGGTGACGACGAAAACACTCTTGATGCCGTAAAGGATGTTGAGATTGAGAAAATCACCCTACGGTTTTGGCGAGAACTGCGATTACAGAGCTGAAAACATCAGCGCAGACAAGGGTGTTCACGAGCAGTTTGACCTCTACTATAAGGGTGAGAAGCTCACACAGATTAAGCTTATCGTTCCCGGAAAGCACAACATTTATAATGCACTTGCCGCTGCGGCTACTGCACATTATCTTGGCGCTACTCCGAAGGAAATTTCCGCGAATCTTCACAAGTTCGGCGGTGTTCACAGAAGATTTGAAATTCTCGGCACACCTGACGGAATTACTGTTGCCGATGACTTTGCTCATCATCCCACAGAACTTACCGCAACACTCAATGCCGCAATGAAAATGGGCTTTAACAAGGTTTGGGCAATATTCCAGCCGCATACATTTTCAAGAACAGCCATGCTCCTTGACGATTTTGCGGAGGCTCTTAAAATTCCGGATCAGGCAATTATTTCGGCTATTCTCCCTGTTCGTGAAACAAACACATATAACATCTATTCTACTGACCCTCTCGGTGCAAAAGTTCCGGGTTCTGTATGTCTTGACACATTTGAAGAAATTACCGACTATGTTTGCAAGAATGCAAAAGAGGGCGACCTCATTCTCACAATGGGCGGCGGTAATGTGTATATGTGTGCCAATATGATTTACAAACAGCTTAAATATATGGAAGAAAATAAATAAGATTTTTAAACAAACAGAAGAACCGTGCTATAAAAAAGCACGGTTCTTTTTTCTATTTATTATATTATTTTAAAAAAAAGGAGTCACGGAATATCTCGGCTCCTTAATTGATATGACTAATTTTAATTAGAAGTCAAACCTTCTCTTTGCAAAGAACATTCCTGCAACTGCAAGTGTAAGAGCTGAAAGAAGAGCAATTGAAACTACAGGCGAGTCACCTGTTTTAACAACTCCGTTATCATTGTTATTGTTTGTGCTGTCCTTTAACACAACATCAGATGTTGAAGATGATACATCAGTTGAAGTTGTCGGATTTGTGTTATCATTACTTTTTCCGGTGTAATTGTGCCAAGTTCGACAAATGTAAATTCATCACTGTCCTGAACATAAGTTAAAAGGACATCACTTTTAATTGTTGTAGTGAAACTTTTTTCAATTACAGTACCTTTACCTGTTGAAATAACGGCAGTATAAGTACCGACAGGGAGATTTTCGGAAGTATGCGTATATACACCGTCGTGAGATGAAGGCTGGAAATAGAACATATCTACAATGGTGTCATCTTTCATAAGATAACCCGAGGGTACTTCATAAGGAGCTTTTTCGGACTCATACACAATAACATCCACTTCATTTGTTACAGTATAGTAGTTGATTCTGACTGAACCGTCTTTAGAAAGGGTGAAATCTTTATCAACTAAAAAATCATTGCCGTTACGAACATTAACATTATAAGTACCTGCTTTAAGGTTATCAGCAACACCTGTTATGCAATCATAATGTTCTGATGATGTTGAAAGAAGAATACCTTGAACAAAATCTCCGCCATCGGTTTGTGATTAAAGCCTCATATTTTTCATCGGGGGTAAGCGGTTCATCATAAACTACTGCTTCAATATCATTCGTCACATAATGGTAGTAAATTCTAACAGAGCCGTCCTTTGTAAGTTTAACTTCCGTTGTTGCAGGCTCGTTAAAATAGGGACTGCCTGTTGCTCCGAATTCATAAGTTCCTGCAGTAAGGTTGTTATAAACTGCGGTTACAGTATCATAATGCTCATTTGAATATACCATTTCGGTATTCTTCAAGTCACCTGTTGTTTTGTTAATGCAATAGCTTTTGAAAGGGTTTTCTTGATCGTCAACAACAGTATCAGGAGTTGAAACTGCACCTACGACTGTTACTGTTGCCACCAAAAGCATAGTTGCCACAGTAAGCAGACAAACGATTTTCTTTGTAATTCTTTTCATAATTATTCCTCCGTAATTTTTATTATTGCACATTTTGCAATTCAATGTGATTATAATAGCAAAATTTCACAATTACAAGCTATTTTTCACGAACGGGAACTATTGCGACACGAACAGAAATAAAATGACACAATACGGCTTGCATTTTGCTGTTAAAACACTTAATATATGTATATACAGCAATAAAATTATGATTTACGGAGAAAAGCATATGAAAACAAAAAAATTAAAGTATCTTCCTGCCATTGCGGCATTAGCAATCACTCTGGCAATAATCGGATTTGTTGTCACGGCACTCCTTTTTTTCACCCAACAAGCCAGACACTCTTGCCGACACACCAACAGAAAATATATGGAGTTACGAAATTCTAAAGGACGGAAAAAGTAAGCTCCGTTTATCCTGTATTCGAAGATAAATTAACTGCAACCGTAAACGATACTGATTTTTTCGGCTTTGTGTATGAAAATAACCCTCCCCGAAATAACCGATGACAAATTTTTGAATTTTTCTCCATCCGGAGTAGCAACCGAGGTGTTCATAGAAAACTATCTTGCCTATTCAAATATTGATTTGACCGGTGATGACATAAAAAGAAATAAAGACGGATTTCTTGAAATTCCCGATAATTATCTGTTCACGGGACCGTCATATTATACCACCGCAAGTATTCCAATATCGCCTGATTTTTCGGGGAATGAAATGAGAATATACACATATTACACGGACGAAAATCCTTATTATTTTACTAAATATCCGTCGCTTGCAGATATGTTTCAAAAATCCACAGATGCTGTTGTGGGATCTGTCGGTGCCGTTATTTTATCAACTCTAAGTTTTATTGCGGCAATTGCATTATGTCTAATCTTCTTTGTAAGAACAAAAAACGGACATAAAAATTACAAAATCCTACTCATGATATTGTTTTTAATACTGTTTGCTTTAAGATGTGTGTGTTACTCATCTTCACAGTTACAAATGAGTTCAAAGGTTCTTTCATCATTCGACTTTTCGATACTATCACGAATATATGTTATACCGATTGTATTCTTCGTAGCGTTTATGTTCACTAACTGGAGAAAATTCGCATTCTTCTTGTATCATCTTTTATCCTGCTCGGGACATACTGCATCTGCTACGGATTTTTCAGTGAATCCATTGAGTTTATCAATTTTACTGAAGTTTCACTCTCGCTGTACTTTTTGATAACCGTTATAATGCTTGTTTTAGATTTTATTTTTGATGGGCAGAAGTATAAAAAAATACAAAAGTTCAAAATATATTCTGCTGTTTATAATCTGCATTTTTGCGGTTACACTTTGGCGGCATGTACAAGCGACTCTGACTTTCTAAGTTACGGAAATAATATTTTGGGCAGCATTTTTTGAATTTGGCGAATTCGCACCCCTCAATACTATGTTCTGCACAGTTACGGCAATTATTTCTGTATTGATAATTATCAAAGAATTTATTGACGATTATACGGAGTATAAGAAAAAGAATTTATATAGTAAATGAGCGTGCAAGATATGCTTTGCAGAGCTATCAGATGTTAAAAACCGGCGAAAAAGAAACCAAAGCCGCGCTCGCCACGAAATGAATCATCATATGGTTGCAATTTCGGCTATGCTTGATAATAATGACACTCAGAGAGCCAAAGAGTACATAGAAAAAGTCACTGACAAGCTTAGCAAACTTCCGAAAATTAAATACTGCGACAATATTCTGATAAACTCAATTACAGGTATATATGCAGAAATAGCTAACGATAACTGCATTAAATTTGAATGTAGTGCAAATGTTCCGGAACAAATCAGCATTGCCGATGAAGATTTGTGTGTGTTTCTTGAAAACATGTTTGACAATGCAATTGAGGCTTGTTTAAAAACCGATACAGAACACAGATTTATAAAAACAGATATTAAAGCAAATAAAAATTTTCTGTTTATCTCCTGTTCAAACTGCTGTTTTGAAAATCTTGTATTTGACAAAAACCATTTTCCCATTTCAGGCAAAAGCGACAAAAACAATCACGGGTACGGAATTATTGCGATGAATTCAATTTCAGAAAAATATAACAGCATTTTTTGATAATTGATTGTACTGATAATGTCTTTACGGTAAAAACAAATATGAGCATAATAAGCTCGGAGGGTGAGTAAATGTACAGAATTGCAATTTGCGATGATGAAAAAATTTTTAACGAATCAGCTCAAGTCTTGCTTGAAAACATTGCACTGAAAAACGGAATTGATATTTCAGTTGAATCGTATTTGAATGCCGACATATTATTAAACGACCTTGAAAAACGGAAATAAATATTTTGACCTTGTTTTGTTTGATATAATCATCGGAAACAAAAACGGAATTAACATTGCATGCAAAAATCAAGCAGAATTTCACGGACATTAAATTTATATTTATGACCTCATATTCCGAATATGCAATTGACGGTTATGAAGCGGAACCCTCGGGATTCCTTATTAAGCCTCTGAATGAAGCCAAGTTGAAAAGAGCTTTTTGAGGGCATTTCAAAATTACAAATCGCAAAGCCTTATAATTAAGGAAAACGGAAAAAAGCCATTCTATCAATTTAAAAAGTATTTTGTATGTTGAAATTTACGGTAAAACTCTCACCTTCCATTTGAAAGATAACAAAATTTTAGAGCTTACAAAAAACGCTTTCAGAGATTATAAAGCTCCTGCCAAAGGATGATTTTATTCAATGTCACAGAAGCTTTTTGGTTGCACTTAATGAAATTGAATCAATCACAAGATATCAAATTCTTTTTAAGCGGAGGAATGAAAATTCCTGTAAGCAAATTAAGATATACTGATGTGCAAAAAGCTTTAATTGAAAGCGCTGCGGAAAAAAAATATATAAAAATGAACAAAGCTCCGTGCGGTTACGGAGCTTTGTTCGTTAAGAGAGAGTTTTTGTCTACAGCTTTGGCTGTATGAATATTTATATAAAAAGCTAAAAAAGCTTGTTGGCTGTTATTGACCGAACATATAGTTCCAGATTGAGTCGCTGTCACTATTATCGGAACTTTTGCCCTGTGATTGTGACGACTTATTCTGTGTGTTTGAATTGCCTGTTGAAGAACTGCCGCTCGGTGAATATTCTGCAAGAGTGAGCTTGAGATTTGCAGTCTTACCGCTTCTTGTAACGGTAAAAGTTACTGTATCTCCCACCTTTGAATCCTTGAGGGCTGTTTCAATGTCTGATTTTGAAGAAACACTTGTACCGTTTACTGCGGTAATCATATCGCCTCTCATAAATCCTGCTTTTTCTGCATTAGAACCGCTTGTTACCGAAAGAACATAACAACCTGTGTTGCTGAGTCCGTAGTAGAATGCAGAATCGTCGGATGTGATATCTGTAAGCTCCATACCGAGGTCAACCTTGCCCTTTACATAACCGTATGTTTTGAGATCGTCAATTATATCAAGAACATTGTTAATCGGAATAGCAAATGCAATACCTTCAACCTCTGTTGCACTGTCCTTTGCGTTTACAATACCAATAAGCTCACCATTTGAGTTAAAGAGTCCGCCGCCTGAGTTACCGGGGCTGATCTGAGCGTTGTGCTGGAGGAGCGTCATACTCGTACCCTCAACCGTTACCTGACGGGCAAGTGCGCTGATAATACCGTCTGTTACTGTACCGCCGAGCTGTCCGAGCGGATTACCGATTGCAACAACATAATCGCCTACTGCAAGATCTGAGCTGTTGCCCATTGTTGCAGCTGAAAGACCTGTTGCATCTACTTTAAGAAGTGCGATATCGTTGTCCTCATCACTGCCGATTATCTTAGCCTTGTATGAAGTTGCACCGTCACGGAGTGTTACCGTGATATTCTCCGCACCTTCGATTACATGGTAGTTTGAGATGATGTAACCGTCCTCGGAAATGATAACACCTGAACCTGCACCCTGCTGAACATACTGCTGAGCAAATCCGCCTGTTACAACGCTTTCGGTAGCAATTTCAACTACGCTGTCGGCTGTTTTCTTAACAATTTCGGAAGTTGTTCCGCTGAGAGCGGCATTGCTTGTGGTTGATGTGCTGTTTGCGGGATGCCTGTTTGATGTTTACACTTGAAGATGAGTTGTTGTTAAGTGATGATGCAAGCATACTGCCGCCGAATCCTGCACCGCCGCCGAGAATGATTGCAGCTACAAGCATTGCGGCTACAAAACCCTTTGATGCTGGTTTCTTCGGCTTTTTAGGCTTTTTAACTTTTACTTTCTTAGCCTTTGGTGCGGAATACTGTTGATTTGCATACGGTGAACCCGACTGTGAGCCGTATGGATTCTGTGACGGATTGCCGTATGAATAGTTGTTAGTCTGCTGTGAAAAATATGGGTTTGAAGAATACTGTGAACCGTATGAATCCGATGAGTAGTTCTGTGAAGATGTACCCGATGCTGCGTTTGAAGAATAAGCACTTTCATAACGGTTAGGGTTGTGTGACGCATTCTCGTTGTTACCGTTTATATACGAATGGCGGTACTCACCCGAATTTGCACTTGATGTTGAATTTGTGTTCCATTCATAAGAGCTTTCTGTGTTTTCTGCAGTTGATGCAGACTGTGAATCTGATGATGAATGAATATCCTGATAGTTGTTGTCAGCAGTATTATTATCTGACGAATAACCGTCATAACCGTTTTTATTGTTTTCAAAGTTATCGTTCATAACTGTACCTCCGATTAAAAGTTATATTTTCAAAAGACTTCATCGAATGTCGGTGTTGTTTTTTGATGTTGTAGATATAATAAAGCCCCAAAGTGAAAAGTATATGAAATACGGCTGAATTACTGTTGAAAGCAAGAAAATAGTATGTGAAAATTCGGTGTGCGTTGTGAGGAGTACGACACAATCATCTGTATTCATGAAAAAAAGGGCAGAACAAAACGCTCTGCCCTATATAATGTTTAAGATAATAACAATTTTAAATATCAGTTATCCTAAATTTGATAATAACGAAATAATTCATCAAGAATACTTTTCATATTTTTAAATTGAGTATTTGTGATTTTTATGATTACGCAAAGGAATAAAGTCAGAGTATAGCTACAATTATAGTTGGAAATCCCAAAATTCCTGCAACCGAAATAAAATGAATACCGATCAAGAAGAAATACAAAAAAGATTGCTAAACCAACAGCCATTATTGGATTTGGAAACATTCTGATTGTTAAATCAGAATACCCACAATCTTCCTCTATCTTACCTGAAAAAAATCGGACTCAAGCTATAAATTCCACCAAAATTTACAGACTGTACAAACTTCATTTTAAAGCCCTTATCAGTAAAGTTTACATCATAGGAAAATTCATTTCCTTTGATACTAGGACCACACTTAGAACGACTTCTGATTATATCATTTATCTGTGATTCTGATAAAGAAAGTTTATAATGAAGTTTATCAAAAAACTTAATAATCATAAAAATAACTCCATATGAAAATGTACTCAGTTTGCCGAAACGGTGTTGACCTGTTCTTTTGTTTCGGGCTTCTTTTCAACCTTTTCGTTAAGCTTTTTCTTTACCGAAACTTCGTAAACTTCTTTTTGAAGGATACTCTGCCGTTGAACTTCTTTCTGCAATATTTGCATGAAAATTCGGCGGTAAAGCTTTTGTTGTGAAGTCGCCACTTTGAAAGCTGAACAAGCGGTTTTCCGCAATCTTCACAATCGAAAAACATAACGCTTTTGTCAACATCGGGACTGTTGATATCTGTAACAAAATGATTTTTGAACAGCAGTCTGTCATAGAATTCGTCACAAACTGCATCCTTAATGTACGGCTTTAACGGATACTTACCGTAAAAAGCCTTCATACATTCCAATGTTAGGTACACATCGGCAAGCGCCCTGTGCTGATCATCTTCCGAAAAATCAACACCTGCCATTTCGGCACAGGCACCGAGTCCCAGCTGACAGGATGAATCATGCAAATCAAGACAATCTTCACAATAGCTTTGCAGATTGCAATAGCGTGAGAGAAACGGAAGTCTGGTTCTGCCCGTGTAGTAGCTGTAGTTTTCGATAAGAGCATGAAGGTTGTCGGAGTCGCTCCATGTCATAAGCACACCGTCACCCAGAAAATCCGAGAGAACAGGCTGATTGCTTTGATAAAGCTGACGCCATCGTCCTTCAACTCTTCATTTGTTATTTTAGTAAGCTGTTTTACCTTACTGCATAGCTTTTTGCCGATTTTCGGAGCAACAAGCATTGTAAAGGTGTCGCATACATTCAGTTCATCATCAAGCTTAACCGCACCGATTTCAATTATTTCATTGACAAATTTGTGCAGAACCTTACTGTATGAACCGTTCCATTCAAGGTCAAGAATTACATAACTCATTATTTTAATTATTTCTTACGGAATGCCTGTTTCATACGCTGTTCTTTTGAAAGAATACGCTTACGCATACGGATATTTTTTCGGGAGTAACCTCAACAAGCTCATCATCAGCGATGAATTCAAGGCACTGTTCAAGCGACATAATTGTCGGAGGTGTAAGCTTGAGGGCATCATCAGAACCCGATGCACGGGTGTTTGGTGATGTGCTTTTTCTTGCAGACATTAACTGTGATATCCTCAGACTTAGGACTTGCGCCTACAATCATACCCTCGTAAACAGGAACACCGGGTCCGATAAAGAGTCTGCCTCTTTCCTGAGCGGCATAAAGACCGTAGGTTACAGTTTCGCCTGTTTCAAAGGCGATGAGTGAACCCTGATGGCGGGTTACGATTTCACCCTTGTATGGCTCATAACCGTCAAATACATGGTTCATAATACCGTTACCGTTTGTATCTGTAAGGAATTCGGGGCGATAACCCATAAGACCTCTTGACGGGATTCTGAATTCGATGTGAGTAACACCGCCTTCACGAGTACCCATATTGATAAGCTCACCTTTTCTTGAACCGAGCTTTTCCATTACAGGACCAACATCTGTGTCGGGAACTTCAATGATAAGAAACTCCATAGGCTCATGAAGCTTGCCGTCAATCATCTTTGTAATAACCTGCGGACGGGAAACCTGAAATTCATAAATTCTGACGGCGCATTGTTTCGATAAGGATTGAAAGGTGGAGCTCACCTCTGCCCGATACCTTGAATGTATCGGCGCTGTCTGTTTCTTCAACACGAAGTGCAACATTTGTTTCAATTTCCTTGAAAAGTCTGTCACGGAGGTTACGGGAGGTTACATACTTACCCTCTCTGCCTGCAAACGGTGAGTTGTTTACGATAAAGTTCATTGAAACCGTAGGCTCGTCAATCTTTACGAACGGAAGCGGCTCAACGCAATCGTTTGAACAGATTGTTTCACCTATGTTGATATCCTGAACACCGCTTACGCAAACGATGTCACCAAGTGTTGCAGTGTCACATTCAACTCTTTTAAGTCCTTCAAACTGATAGAGCTTTGCAATTCTTACATTCTGAGTTGTACCGTCTGTGTGACAGAGAACGGCAGCCTCTCCGTTCTTTGCAGTACCTCTTTCAACACGGCCTACACCGATTCTGCCGACAAACTTATCGGAGTCAATGTTTTGAAATAAGGAGCTGGAGTCCTCCGTTCATATCACCCCCTGAGGAGCAGGGATTTCTTTTACGATTGCGTCAAAGAGAGGTTTCATATCCGTACCGGGTTCATGATAATCCTCTGATGCATAGCCGTCACGGGCAGACGCATAAATTACAGGGAATTCAAGCTGATCTTCGTCGGCACCGAGTTCGATAAAGAGGTCGAGAACCTCGTCAACAACCTCCTCGGGTCTTGCACCGGGACGGTCGATTTTGTTAAGAACAACAAGCGGCTTTTTGCCGAGACCGAGTGCCTTTTTAAGAACAAATCTTGTCTGCGGCATACAACCCTCAAATGCGTCAACAAGCAATACAACACCGTCAACCATCTGGAGAATACGCTCAACCTCACCGCCGAAATCGGCATGACCGGGGGTGTCAACAATGTTAATTTTGATGCCATTGTACATTACAGCTGTCGGCTTTGAAAGGATTGTGATACCTCTTTCACGCTCAAGGTCATTAGAGTCCATTACTCTTTCTTCTACATTTTCATTTGCTCTGAAAACACCGCTCTGCTTCAAAAGCTGGTCAACCAGAGTAGTTTTGCCGTGGTCAACATGGGCGATAATTGCAATATTTCTTAAATTCTCTCTTACATCCATAAAAATACCTCGTTTTGCTAAAATCACTTAAATCTTATTGCATACATCAAGCATTATAACACTATAAAAGCTAAAATTCAATTTATATTTTTCATCACCTTTTATGCTAATATCCGACACTTTTTGAACATTTTTCCGATAGAAAACCGCAAAAAATATTTTTAGTGAAAAAATAACGATTTTTGCTCATTTCGTGTGATTTTTTCTTTTTACAATATCTCAAGATTGTTATATAATTAACATAGTGTTTTGCATTTTTTTTGCAGGACTGAATTATGATAGGCATTAATTTTTAGGAGGTAATATTATGGGCTACACGATTGCGCAGAAAATCATCAAGAATCATCTTGTCTGCGGAGAAATGACCGTTGGCAGTGATATCGGTCTTAAAATCGACCAGACTCTTACTCAGGATGCAACAGGCACTATGGCTTATATCGAATATGAGGCTATGGGCATTCCGAGAGTAAAAACAGAAAAAAGCGTTGCTTACATTGACCACAACACACTTCAGACAGGTTTTGAAAACGCCGATGACCACAGATTCATTCAGTCTGTTTGTAAAAAACACGGTATCTATTTTTCAAGACCCGGCAACGGCATTTGTCACCAGGTTCACCTTGAAAGATTCGGTAAACCGGGAAAGACTTTAATCGGCTCTGACAGCCATACCCCCACAGGCGGCGGTATCGGTATGCTCGCCATCGGCGCAGGCGGCCTTGATGTGGCGGTTGCCATGGGCGGCGGCACCTACTATATTACTATGCCGAAAATGGTAAGAGTTAATCTTACGGGCAAACTCAGTCCGTGGGTTTCTGCAAAAGATATTATTCTCGCAGTTCTTCGTGTTATGAGCGTTAAGGGCGGCGTCGGCAAGATTGTTGAGTACGGTGGAGAAGGTGTTGCCACACTTACGGTTCCCGAAAGAGCAACAATCACAAATATGGGTGCAGAGCTTGGTGCTACAACTTCTGTATTCCCGTCTGATGAAACAACAAGAAAGTTCCTCAAGGCTCAGGGCCGTGAGGAAGACTATACAGAGCTTAAGGCTGATGATGACGCTGTTTATGATGAGGTTATCGAAATCAACCTTTCAGAGCTTGAACCGCTTGCAGCCTGTCCGCATTCACCTGACAATGTTAAGCCAATCAAGGAACTTGAGGGCAAGAAGATTGATCAGGTTTGTATCGGTTCATGTACAAACTCAAGCTACCTTGACCTTATGAGAGTTGCTCACATTCTCAAGGGCAAAAAGGTTGCAGACAATGTATCGCTTGCAATTGCTCCGGGTTCAAAGCAGGTATTTAATATGCTCGCTCTCAACGGCGCACTCGGCGACATGATTGCGGCAGGTGCAAGAATCCTTGAAAGTGCCTGCGGCCCTTGTATCGGTATGGGTCAGTCACCTAACAGCGGCGGTATCTCACTCAGAACATTCAACCGTAACTTTGAAGGCAGAAGCGGAACAGCAGACGGTCAGATTTATCTTGTATCTCCGGAAACTGCGGCTGTTTCTGCAATCAACGGCGTATTTACAGACCCGAGATGTCTTGGTGCGGCTGCTGAGATTGAAATGCCCGAAAAATTCCTCATCAATGACAATATGGTTATTGATCCCGCTCCTGTTGAAGAAATGGACAGCGTAGAAATTCTCCGTGGTCCTAACATCAAGAGCTATCCCGAAACTCATCCGCTCACAGATTCTATCGAGGCGTCATGTTCACTCAAGGTCGGCGACAACATTACAACCGACCATATTATGCCTGCAGGCGCAAAGATTCTTCCGCTCCGTTCAAATATTCCGAAAATTTCAGAGCATTGCTTTACAGTATGCGACAAGGAATTCCCAACCCGCGCAAAGACACTCGGCAAGAGCATTATTGTCGGCGGTGAAAACTACGGTCAGGGTTCATCCCGTGAGCATGCAGCTCTCGCTCCCCTTTTCCTCGGTGTTAAGGCTGTACTCGTAAAGAGCTTTGCAAGAATTCACAAGAGCAACCTTATCAATGCAGGTATTCTTCCGCTTACATTTGTAAACGCAGAAGATTATGATAAAATCAAGCTTGGCGATATGCTTGAACTCCCGAATGTTAAGGACGAAATTGCAAACGGCAAGCAGGTTACTGTTGTAAACAAGACAACAGGCGACACAATCGTTGCTGACTGTGAGCTTTCAGACAGAACAAGAAACATTATCATTGCAGGCGGTCTGCTTGACTACACAAAGGAGAACAGCTGATATGGAAAAAATTAAAATGGTCACTCCTCTCGTAGAGATGGACGGCGACGAGATGACAAGAGTCATCTGGAAACAGATTAAAAACATTCTCATCACACCTTATGTTGACCTTCAAAACAGAATATTATGACCTCGGTCTTGAGCACAGAAACGAAACAGACGATCAGGTTACAGTTGACAGCGCCAACGCAACAAAGAAATACGGTGTTGCCGTTAAGTGTGCCACAATCACACCTAATGCCGCAAGAATGACAGAGTACAACCTCAAGAGTATGTGGAAATCACCTAACGGTACGATTCGTGCTATCCTTGACGGTACAGTATTCAGAAGCCCGATTCTTGTTAAGGGCATTGTCCCATACATTCCTACATGGAAAAAGCCAATCTGCATTGCCCGTCACGCATACGGTGATGTTTATAAGAACACAGAGATGAAGGTTGAGGCAGGAAGCAAGGCAGAGCTTTGCGTTACAAAGCCTGACGGTACCGAGGAAAGAAGCACAATCTTTGACTTCAAGACTGACGGTATTATTCAGGGTATGCACAACATTGACAAGAGTATCTCATCATTTGCCCGTTCATGCTTTAACTATGCACTTGATCAGAAGCTTGATGTTTGGTTTGCTACAAAGGATACAATCAGCAAGATTTATGACCACAGATTCAAGGACATCTTCAGTGAAATCTTTGAGAATGAGTACAAAGAGAAGTTTGAGAACGCAGGTATTACATATTTCTACACACTTATTGATGACGCTGTTGCAAGAGTTATCAGAAGTGAAGGCGGTTATATGTGGGCTTGTAAGAACTATGACGGTGATGTTATGAGTGATATGATTGCAACTGCATTCGGTTCGCTCGCAATGATGACAAGCGTGCTTGTTTCTCCCGACGGCATCTATGAATACGAGGCTGCTCACGGCACAGTTCAGCGCCACTACTACAAGTATCTCAAGGGCGAAGAAACTTCCACAAACTCTGTTGCAACATTGTTTGCATGGACAGGCGCTCTCCGCAAAAGAGGCGAGCTTGACGGTCTTGACGATCTTATAAAGTTTGCAGACAAGCTTGAGGCAGCAACAATCAAGACAATTGAGGACGGCGTTATGAGACAGGCGATCTCTACGCTATCTCGACACTTGAGAACAAAAAAGAAAGTAAACACAGAAGAATTTCTCAAGGCTATTGACGAGCGCCTTGCAGCATCTCTCTGATTTTAAAGTTAAAGGAGCATAGTGAGTAATGTCTAAGAATGACAGTATTTCAATGTCGGTTATCAGGCGTTTGCCAAGATATTACCGCTTTTTATCAGAACTGAATGACCAGAACATTGACAAAATTTCTTCAACTAAGCTTGCACAAATTATGAATGTGACCGCCTCACAGGTAAGACAGGATCTTAACTGCTTCGGCGGATTCGGTCAGCAGGGTTACGGTTACAGCGTAAGTCAGCTGAAAGAGGAAATCAAGAACATTCTGGGACTTAACAACGATTACAAGGCCATTCTTATCGGTGCGGGTAATCTTGGTAGGGCCGTTGCAATGCATATGAATTTTGAAAAACTCGGTTTTGAGCTTATCGCTTGTTTTGACAGCAACGAACAAAAAGTCGGTTCAAAGCTCAACGGAATTACAGTTAAAAACGAAAGTGAACTCGACGATTTTTGTAATAAAAATCATATTGACACAGCGTTTTTTGTGCATTCCCCGTGTTTGTGTTGAAAATGTTCTTGATAAGCTTTATTCACACGGAATCAAGAATTACTGGAATTTCAGCCACTATGATATAAATGCTCGTTATAATGATACTATGGTAGAGAATGTTCATCTCAGCGACAGCCTTATGACTCTCTGCTACAGAATGAACAACAACTGATAAACCAATGACTCCCCGACAGTTTTATAAACTGTCGGGGAGTTTTCCGTTACAGAGCAATAATAACCTTTTTTAGCGATTAAAAGGGCTGACCGTTTAAGGTCAGCCCTCTTTTGCAATTTGTGTTTGTGATTTAAGATTAACCGAGTGTAACCTGCTCAGCGATTGGAGCGTTGGGGTTAGTATCAGGGTTATCTGTGTAGAATGTAAGGTATGTACTGCCCATAACAGCAGAGTCATCAATTACAATCCACTTTTCGTTATCTACAAAGCCCTTGTAGTCAATTGTTTGGTTAGTAGCGTTATCGGATACAATTACATTGTATGTACCTGCTCCCTTATATGTGAAGCCGTAATCAAACCAACCGTTTTCACCTTTAGTCATAGGATCACCCGGCCACTCTGACATAAAGTTGCCTGAGTCTGCGCCCTTAAGGTCTGAACCCCATATCCAGAGGTATGGCGTCCATGTAAGTGAACCGTTGTGCTTTACATGAAGTTTGATGTCAAGGCTTGAAGCGATGTAGTAGTAGTTTACCTCAGCCTCACCGTAAGGAATTAAGCCAGACTGATTTTCCGGCATTCTGTCCGGATCAACAGCGTAGCCAACAACCTTGAATGCAGTTGACTTATATGTGCTGCCTGCTCTGCCTGCGAATACGATTGAATCAGTGAGCTTCTGCTGTTTTCCGTCAGCGTCTGTGTAGTAGTAGTTTACTGTTACTTTACCGGGAAGATACAGGAATTCTGGCAACATACTTCATTATCATTGTTGAATCTTCAATGTTGAAAGTACCGTCATAGTTTAGGTCAAGAACTGATTCATCAACTGTAGGAGTTTCAAGCTTTGCAATATACTTCTGAAGAAGTGTAGCGTCAATTACATTAATTTCACCGTCACCATTGAAGTCAGCGTTCTTGAGTGATTCAGGAATGTAGTCTGTGTAGTAGTATGTAACCTCCTGCATATCGGAAGTATATTTGCCTTCTGCATTTCCGCCAATACGACTTACGATGTATGTATCGGGAATAACTGCACTCGGAACTGTTACATAACCTGAGCCTACAGAACCCTGAAGGATTACAGAATCTTCAAGCTTTTCGCCTGTTGCTTCGTAAACATAGTTTACTTTTACCTTACCTTTTGAAGAATGGATGCCTGCTGACTCATAGCCTGCCTTGTCAACAGCTACGATAGCCGAACGAGCAGGAACTGTGAATGTTGAGCCTGGTCACCTCGCCGAGTGAGTCAAGACCTGCTGTTTCACCGTTAGCGATAACAACCCAATCTGTTACGGATGTATCCGAAAGGGTTACATCTGCAGCTGTGGTTGCATTGTTATAAATAACAGCCATCTTGTTCCATTCACCCTCAACATCGTTCTGAATTGTGAATGAAATCTGATTTGTTGAAGCAGAAACCTTTTTTGTGAATGTGTATTTGTCAGCATATGAATTATCCATAGCTGTGAGAGGCGAGAATGCTGACTTAATCTGCATCATACCCTTGTAGTAAGAAACTACATCGGCATAGTCAACAACATTCTGCCATTTAATCATATTAAGGTCGGCTGCCGACTTGTAGCTGTTTGTGTCACCGTCTTTTGAACGAGCCATTTCTTCACCGGCAAGTGTGAATGAAATACCCTGTGATGTGTAGATAATTGCACTTGCAAGCCTGTTCATCTTAACAGCCTCGGAATTTCTCTCTCCGTAGTCTGCCAGACCTGTTGACGCAATAATCTGATCGTAAAGTGTTGCGTTATCGTGACACGCATCATAGGTTACGCACTGTGAAGGAGCCTGAGCCTTCCACTTGTATGTACCTGAGCTGTTGGCACGAACACCGTAGCTTACACCCTTTGCGGATGACTTTGAGCCCTGTATAAAACCAACATCGTTGATTTCCATTGCACTTCCCTTTATACCGTCACGAATGCCGTCATTGAAAATAGCGATTCTGTCGCTGAGTCTTGACGCATTAGCCTGTGTTGCAGGATAGAATTTTGTGCCTGAGCAAGTGTTAGTCGGGTGGTAGGAGTCACCGCCGGCCCAGCCTTCACCCCACATTGTGATTCGTGGGTCAATTTGGTCAAGCGCTTCTCATGCCATATTCATTGTTTCAACATCCATAAGACCCATAAGGTCAAAACGGAAGCCGTCAACATGATATTCGTTTACCCAATACTTGAGTGAATCAATAACATACTGTCTGTACATTGCACGCTCTGTTGCACCTTCGTTGCCGCAACCCGAACCGTCTGAGAATGCGCCTGTTGTTTTCATTCTGTAGTAGTAGTTAGGAACTGTGTACTGGAAGCATGAATCAGTTGAATAAGTATGGTTGTAAACAACATCCATTACAACAGAAATGCCGGCGTCATGGAGAGCCTTGATCATTTCCTTGCACTCTTTGATTCTTACTTTACCGTCATACGGATTTGAAGAATACGAGCCCTCCGGAACATTGTAGTTTACCGGATCATAACCCCAGTTAAACTGAGAATCATCGCCTGCCTCATTTACTGACTGGAAGTCATAGAACGGGTTAAGCTGTACTGTTGTTATACCGAGTTCCTTGAGGTAATCAATACAGGTTGAAACCTTGCCCTCGCTGTTAAGAGTTGTACCTGATTCTGTGAAAGCAAGGTACTTACCTCTGTTAGCGTCGCTTACGCCCGAAGCCTTGTCATAAGAAAAGTCCTTGATATGGAGTTCCCATACTGATGACTTTGTTGATTTGTCAAGAAGAACATGGCTGTCGTTTGACCAGCCCTCAGGATCTGTCTCGTCAAGATCAACAATCATTGAGCGCTTGCCGTTTACGCCTGTTGCCGTTGAGTATACATCCTGTGTTTCATAAGTCTTTGTTGCATCTGAACCGATGTGTGTTGTGTCTGTTGTTGTGACTGAGTATGTGTAATAATAATCCTTCCATTCGCCGACGAGTGTAATCGTCCAAACACCGTTCCACTCACCGTCAACGAGCATTTTTTTTTCAAGTGTGTAGCTAGCAACTTTAGATGCACCCTGCTCGTCATCCGAACCTTTTGTAAAGATATTGAGCTTAACACCGGTTGCTGTCGGTGACCAAACCTTGAATGTTGTAGCATCTTTTTGTGTAAGTAACACCAAGATCATTGCCGGAGTAAGCATACTGAGCGTCAATATCTTCAGCAGCCTTTGTGTAAGAATTGTCTCTTGCGTAGTCGCTTGAAACTGCCGAACTGTCTGTCATCGGCTGTTGCGGCAAAGCTTGATACAACCGCTGTTGAGGCAAGCATGCACGCTGCAAGAACTGCAGAAACAATTTTCTTCGTAGTTCTCATAGATAATATTCCTCCTTATTAATTCTTATAATCTATTCCGTTAGCATACGGAAATAACTACCTTTAATTAATCTTCTTCTATGTCAAGCTCTGTCATAATGCGTTTTTTACGCTTGTTTGAAGAATAAATAACCGACGCCGCACATAGAGCAATTATAAGACCGGTGCCGACATACACAAACGGAGGCATCTGCTTGAGCGGATCGGGATTTGACGAGTAACTGAACACTACATTGATTTCGCCCGATTTAAATGTTCCGTTTGCCTTTTCGGGAACGCTCACAAGATCTTTTTCCTCATATGTATTTTGAGAGAGTGAATAAGCCTGTCCTTCAACACCTGTGATTGTCTTTGTATCGAGAATTTTACCCGAATCGTCCATATAAATGGCATTGACTCTGCAAACAGTCTTATCCTCATCATCAGTTACACGGGTATATTTGTATGTAACGGTCTTGCTTGCGGAATCAAGCTTGCCTGCACCGTTTGTCGGGAGGTCGTCAAGAACAAGCTTGTAATTTTTAATTGACGGAAGGTCGGGAGTATAATACTGCTCGCCCTTTCTGTTTTTTACAAGAAAAGAATCTTCAATTTCCGTATTATTTGTTTCGTCAACAAACTTTACGGTAACTGTTGATATCTCACCGTCATATTCTTCAACATAAACCTTTGCATGACCTACCTGATCCGTGAACACACCTTTGATTTCACCGTCGGTTTTCTTAACATCATAATTAAGAGTTGACGCAAGATTTGTCAAATCATAGCTTGTGCCGAGTTCGCCTGTGAGCGTCTGTGACTTGATGAGTTTTTCGGTTTTGTTGTCATAATAATCAATGACAACAGCGCCCTCATCATCCATAATTCCCGCAGAATCATAGCTCTTTGTGTCAACCATAATAACGGCTGAATGCGCCTCAACCTTTACGCTGTTTGTAACATTCTTTATGTTGCGAAGTCCGGCTGTCTTGTTATCTGCAAGAACAACCCAGTCGCCTTTTGCGGTAACATTTTGTGCAGAATCGGAGCCGTTGAAGATTACGCACATCTGACTCCATTTTCCGCTCTCGGTGTTATTTATTGTGTAGCCCATAACACCCTTTGGAACATCGGAAAGATATGTAAGGCTGTTGGCCGTTGCAGCAGTAGAATCCGAGAATGCCGCAAAAGCGTCACGGATTTTATAAAGACCTCTGTAATATTCAATTACATCTGAATAGAGATCGACATTTTCCCAGTCAAGCATATTTTCTTTTTTCTGCTTGACGCATAACTGTTTTCATCACCGTCTTTACTGCGACAAAACTCCTCACCGCCGAGTGAGAACGGAATACCCTGTGAAGTAATAACAATTGCCGCAGAAAGCTTGTTCATTGCAACAAGATCTTCATATCTTTTTTTGCGATATTTACCGTCGGCACCGTAAACCGAGCCTACAAGCTTATCGTAAAGACAAAGGTTATCGTGACATGACGCATATGTTACACATTGTGACGGAACATTTGCCCAGCCTGTTGTTGTGTCACTCTGACCTGCTATGCCTGTTTTCAGGTTGGCTCTGCGTGAACCTTCCTGAACAAAAGCACCGTCCGTACCACCTGTACTGCCCTTTGATTGCATCACGGATTGTATCATCAAACGCACCGATGCGGTCGCTCAACTGCTTGAGATTTTTCTGACTTGCCAATACTGTGCCTTCGTCACAATTGGTTGCCATATCCCACGCCTCACCGTACATAAGAATCTGACTGCCGCTGCCGTCTGCATAAAGATTGTCAAGTGCGGTACGAATTGAATTCATAGTTGTTACATCATGAAGTCCCATAAGGTCAAAGCGGAAACCGTCAATGTGATATTCGCTTGCCCAATATGTAACGGAATCAATCATATACTTTCTGAAACATAAGATGTTCGCTTGCTGTATCGTTTGAACAGCCCGAACCGTTTGAGAAAGTTCCGTCATTGTTCATTCTGTAGTAATAATTCGGAACTGTTCTCTGAAGCCAAGAATCAGAGGTGTAGGTGTGGTTATAGACAACATCCATAATTACACCGATTCCGGCATTATGAAGTGCCTGAATCATCTGCTTACATTCCTTGATTCTCACTTCACCCTTTTTAGGATTTGTTGAATAAGAACCCTCGGGGCAGTTGTAGTTGACGGGATCGTAGCCCCAGTTGTACTGGTCCATAATGTTCTTGCTCTCGTCAACAGAACCGAAATCATAGAACGGCATAATCTGCACATACTTAACGCCGAGCTTTTTCAGATAGTCAACGCAGGTTGATGACGCACCCTGAACACCGTTGACTGTTGTACCTTCTTCGGTAAAAGCAAGGTACTTGCCACGGTTAGCCTCACTCACGCCGCTTGATTCGGATGATGAAAAGTCTGCTACAGAGATTTCCCAGACCGACGCATCAGTCTGATTCTGTACAAGCACTATGCTTATCATTTTCCCAACCATCGGGATTGGTTGTGCTTAAATCGACAACCATTGAGCGTTGACCGTTCACACCGCACGCCTTTGCATAGACATCGGCTGTTTCCTTGGTAGTTTTTCCGTGTGTTACCGAGTAGGTATAATATTTGTTAAGCAGGTCACCGTTAATTGTAACGGACCACACGCCCGTTGTTTTGTCAAGCGACATGGCTCTTGACATTATAGAACCTGCATCTCCCTCATTATCACTGCCGTGTTCAAAAAATATTCACACGAACAGACGCCGCATTAGGCGACCATACCTTGAAGGTAGTTGCCTTTTTTGAGTAAGAAGCTCCCAAATCATTACCTGAATATGCCGACTTATCCAGATTTGCAGCATATGCCTGATAATCTGTTACAGTTTTCTTTTCCGCTGCCGAAACATCAGCCGCACACATTCCTGTAATCATCATAGCTGTCATTACTCCTGCCAATAATCTTTTTAGAAACAATCAAAAATGCCTCCTGACTTATTCGGATATGAGCAAAACAAAGGTTACAATCAGCACTGTTTTACAATAGTCCATACGAATTCCAATGTTAGCATTTCATTAGTTAATTTTATCATATAAGGCAATATATTTTAATTCCGATTAAGAATATAGCAATTGATAAAGGCTTTATTGTTGTAGAATTTTCTTTGACAAATATGTGTAATATGCTGAATTTCTAAAAGTTTATTTTTAAATTTATATTAAGCAAAGAAAAAAAATCTGTCAAAAAAATACAATTTTGCAATTAAATTTACATAATAATAAAATTTTGTTCTTAAAGACAAACACCCCAACCTTGGTCGGGGTGAAATCTGTTATATTCCGTAGGTTGAAGTGTTGACAATTGCGCTCTCAATCCGAAGAAGTCTGTTATATTTTGCAACTCTGTCGGTTCTGCACGGAGCACCTGTTTTGTTATCTGTGTCCCGAATTAACCGCAACGGCAATATCCGCAATGGTGGTGTCCTCCGTTTCGCCGCTTCTGTGTGAAATAATCGTGCGATAACCTGCCTTGTGAGCCGTGTCAATTGCATCAAGCGTTTCCGTCAGCGTTCCTATCTGATTAATTTTAATCAAAATTGCATTGCCGGCTCCGAGCTCTATGCCTTTTTAAGTCTTTTTTGTGTTTGTAACAAACAAATCATCGCCGACAAGCTGAACTTTGTTGCCGATTTTTGAAGTAATATTCTGCCAACCATCCCAGTCGTGTTCGGAAAGCGGATCTTCAAGCGAGATAATCGGATAATCAGAACAGAGCTTGTCAAAATAATTAATAAGTTCGTCACTTGAAAGTGAATCGCCTCTCTTTGGAAGAATATATTTTCTGTCGGAATACCATTCGGAAGATGCGGCATCGAGCGCAATTTTAATTTCATTGGTAGTATAACCTGTTTTTTCAATCGCTTTAATTATATACTCAATTGCATCCTCATCACTTTTCAGGCTCGGTGCATAACCGCCCTCATCACCTACACCTGTTGACATATTATTCTCTTTTAGAATTTTGCCGAGTGTATGGTAGATTTCACAGCACTGCATCATTCCCTCGGAAAAACACCTTGCACCGACAGGCATAATCATAAATTCCTGAATGTCGATATTGTTTGACGATGAGCGCCGCCGTTGAGAATATTCATCATTGGAACAGGCATTCTGACCGCATATGTTCCGCCGATATAACGGAATAACGGCAGTCTGAGATTCTTTGCCGCCGCCTTTGCACAGGCAAGCGATACGGCAAGAATAGCATTTGCACCGAGCAATTCCTTATTTTCCGTGCCGTCAAGTTCAATCATTTTGCTGTCGATTGCACACTGGTCAAAAGGTGAGTCGCAACAAAGATTAGGTGAAATTATGCTGTTGATATTTTCAACGGCTCTCTGCACACCTTTGCCGAGATAGCGTTTTTCACCGTCACGAAGTTCAACCGCCTCAAATTCTCCCGTTGACGCACCCGAAGGGACAGACGCTTTTGCAAAGGTTCCGTCGGAAAGTCCGACCTCCGCCTCAACCGTAGGATTTCCTCTTGAATCAATTATTTCTCTGCCGATTATCGTATCTATTTTTATTTCCATTTATATGCCCTCTCGTATTGAAATTTTAAAACATAAACCGTTTTCAGATATTTTTAATCTGAGCAACGCTGTGTTTTGTCTGCATTGTTATTTTCCCGTGCATGGTTTATTTTATGCAGGAGTAACGCATTTTTGTCACAGGCATATATTGTTACTATGAAAAGCAAGGAGGACAGATATGGAAATGGTTCAGTACACCGTTCGTCCCGGCAATACGCTTTTTGGCATTGCGCAGTTCTTTCAGACAACGGTTAATGACATATTAAAATACAACAACATTCAAACTCCTGACGCTATTTTTTGTAGGTCAGGTTCTTACGGTTCCCGCCGGTAGTGCGGAAACGCAAGTATCATGTTGCCCGTCCGGGCGATTCGCTGTGGATAATTGCACAAATGCACGGAACAACCGTTGACAATCTTTCACGGCTTAACGGACTTTCGAATCCGAATGTAATTTATCCGGGGCAGATTATAAAGGTAAGATAACAAAAAGGAGGACAGCTTTCTGTTTAGGAAAGCTGTCCTCTTAAAATTTCATTTGATTATTTCCTGTGTTTTCTAAGATAATCGTCAATCTGATTTCTGTCAAAAATTCCGAGGTCATCGCAACCTGCAAGATACTCGTTATGATGGCGAACCTCGTGATGAAGTATTTCAACGAGCTTTTTTCGGTATTCCTCATTATCAAGTGAGCCGTAAACCCTGTTGATTGAACCGTAGTAAAACACAATTGCATTGCCGAGAGAATTGCGTATGTACTCACCCAAAATGAACAAATCATTGTTAAGTGCTTTTGGATGAACCTTTAACTGCGGAAGAAGTGAAATCCCTCCGTTTAAATCTCTGTTATAATTCATAAGGCATGGAATCTGCAATTTCGTCAAGCATTACGCCGCATTCATCAAAAGTAATCATAAAGTCTGATTAATAGTCAAGATAGTCCTTGAGCTTTCTGCTTCTTGAGGGATGACGGAGCTTGCGGAGAGCCTTTGCCTCAATCTGACGGATACGCTCACGGGTTACATTAAACTCCTTGCCGACTTCCTCAAGGGTTCTGCTTCTGCCGTCCTCAAGACCGAAACGGAGTTTGAGAACCTTGGCTTCACGGGGAGTGAGGGTTGAAAGAACATCCGAAAGCTGTTCACGGAGCATTGTGTGTGATGCGGCATCGGCAGGTGCGGGAGCATCGTTATCGGGGATAAAGTCACCGAGATGGCTGTCTTCCTCCTCGCCTATAGGAGTTTCAAGTGAAACAGGCTCCTGAGCAACACGCATAATTTCACGAACCTTATCAACAGGCATATCAATTTCTGCGGCAATTTCATCGGCAGACGGCTCATGACCGTTCCTGGTGAAGGAGCTGGCTCTGAACCTTTTTACCTTGTTGATAGTTTCAACCATATGAACAGGGATACGGATTGTACGAGCCTGATCGGCAATTGCACGGGTAATGGCCTGTCTGATCCACCATGTTGCATATGTTGAAAATTTAAAGCCTTTTTGTATAGTCAAACTTTTCTACAGCCTTGATAAGGCCGAGATTGCCTTCCTGAATAAGGTCAAGAAACTGCATACCTCTGCCGAGATAACGCTTTGCAATTGAAACAACAAGACGAAGGTTTGCCTCGGAAAGACGCTGTTTTGCGGCAACATCACCGTCAGCAATTCTGATTGCGAGGTTGATTTCTTCTTCGGAAGAAAGTAGCGGAACCCGTCCGATTTCTTTAAGATATACCTTTACGGGATCGTCAACCGAAACGCTGCCTGTTTCTGCAATCTGAGCGTGTGAGTCACCGTCTTTGCCTTCATCAAAGCCAAGGTCGATATCGTCAATTTTAATATCGCCCGAAATCCTCTACGATTTCAATGCCAAGCTGTGCAAGCAAGTGAATCATAAAGCTTTTCAAGCTGTTCGGGGTCAAAGTCAATTTCACCGATTGCATCAAGAATGTCCTGGTTTGTAAGCTGACCTTTCTGCTTACCGAGTTCCATAAGTTCTCTTACGACTGTTTTCTTATCGGGTGTAGCTGCCATACTCATTTTCCTTTCCTGCGTTTACTGTTTCTTTTTCCTTATTTTATCAAGATATGCCATAAGCTCCTCATTTGAAACATCGGCTAAATCGCCGGAATTGAGCTTTGAGCTTTCCTCGTTGATAACATTTATGTATTCATTCATCGCCTCAGCGGTTGACGCCCCCGGGATTGCCTGTGACATCAGCTGATAAAGCTTTGAATTTTCATCCTGTGTAAAATCTGCCGCCGTATTCGTAAGAGGATCTTCTCCCCTCTCAATGCGAGCGCTGAAATATTCAAAAAAATCTCCGCATCAGAGTATTCTGAAATTGTTCCGGGCTTTACCCTTGCAGAAATCTCCTCATATGCATCGGGATTGTTTAAAAGATAAACCAAAAGAGCTTCTTCGGCACTTGAACTGCGTGGCTTTTGGAAATGTTCGGGATTGATTTTGTCATTTCTTCGGCTGAGTTCAAGCTGAATTTGACGAGCCTGTTTCTTTTCTTCAGCCCTTTCACCTCTGCGTGATACCCTTGACACCTGCTGTTTGAATGCATTTTTGTCAACTCCGAGTTCGGATGCAACCTTTGAAGAATAGACATCCCGTTCAATCGGACTGCTGATTGTTGCAATCAGCTTTGCCGCCTCCTCAAGAAAAAGCAACCTTGCCCTCCGTCAGCTGAATATTGTGTGCATTCTTTAGCTTTTGCAGTCGGTATTCAACATCGTTTCCGCATTTGTCAAGCAACGCTTTGAATGCGGCAGGACCGTCATTACCCTTTGATTTGATAAATTCATCGGGATCCTTACCGCTTGGAATTGTAAGGACCTTAACATTAAGTCCCGAATTTCTGAGTATAGGAATTGCCCTTGCGGTAGCCTTTTTGACCTGCCTCATCGGCATCGTAACAGATAATCACCTCATCGGCATACCGTTTCATCAAAACAGCCTGTTCACCTGTAAGAGCCGTTCCCAGGGTTGCAACGGCATTTGTAAAACCTGCCTGATTCACAGCGATGACATCCATATAGCCCTCGCAAAGAATCAGAGTTCTCTTGCCAGAATTTTTTGCGTTGTTGAGTGAAAACAGGTTTGCACTCTTTTTTAAATACGGGGGGGTATCGGAGGTGTTGAGATATTTAGGCTTTGCATCGGACATAATTCTTCCGCCGAATGCAATAACATTTCCTCTCAGGTCAATAATCGGAAACATAACACGGTCTGTGAATCTGTCATAGATTCCGTTGCCGTTTCTGTGCCGAACCGCAAGATTTGCGGCAACAAGTTCGCTGTCATTAAAGCCTTTTGATTTGAGATGATTGCATAGTGACGACCAGTTATCATCGGCATAACCGAGTCCGAAATGACGGATTGTTCTGTCGGATAAGGCTCTTGAATGAAAATAATCAAGACCTTTTCTGCCTTGCGGAGAACACAAAGCGGCATAATAAAACCTTGCCGCCTCACGGTTAGCTTCAAACACTCTGTTTCTAAGACGGCTCATGCTGTCATCATAGCTGTTTTCGGGCATTTCAAGTCCTGCCCGCTGTGCAAGATACTTCACGGCATCGACATAGTCAAGATTTTCAATTTTCATAATAAAAGAGATGACATCTCCGCCTACTCCGCAGCCAAAACAATAGAACGAACCGTTTTCGGTATATACATTAAAAGAGGGAGTTTTTTCGCCGTGGAACGGACAAAGACCGACCATATTTCTTCCCCGTCTTTTGAGATTGACATAACCCGAAACAACATCCGTGATATCGTTTCGCATTTTTAAATCCTGCAAGAAACTTTCAGGGAAAGCCATAAAACTCCTCCTCTCGCTTACCCTATTAGCTTTTTACGAAATTTTTTTTTGATATTCCTTTAAATATTTGAAATTATTTTGAAAAGTATTTCATTTTTTAGCTTTTGAGGTCGAAAGCATAAAAAGTTTTGTCATAAAGAAAACTTTATAACTCAACGGCATAATATTTTTCCTCATCAAAAACCGCCTGAACCTCACCCGCAGTTGCATCTGCAAGCTTTTTGTTAAGCTGTGGCAGTAAATCGGGTTTAATATGAAATTTAATCAGCACATCGCCTTCATAAACAGTATCGTCAAGAGCACCGCCGTTATCAGCTACAAGTGCTGAAACCTTGCCGTACCGGTTGTATGTACAACGAGCAGAACAGACAAGACAGTTCTGCATCATAACGATTTTTGCAGCATCAAGGGCAATTTTTGCACCGTGAGAATATGCTCTCACAAGTCCGCCAGTGCCAAGCAAAACACCGCCGAAGTAGCGGGGAACAACAACACACACATCATAAATTTCATTTTTTACAAATTACATCAAGGCAAGGCATACCGGCTGTACCCGAGGGTTCACCGTCATCGCTGTAACGCTTTATGTTGCCCTCACGCAGAGAATAGGCATAGACATTGTGAGTTGCGTTCCAATGTTCACTGCGTTTTTCGTTGATAAAATCAACAGCCTCCTGCTCACAGGTTACAGGCTTGCAATAGCCGATAAAGCGTGAACGCTTTTCAACAAATTCGTCTTTTGCGTTACTTAAAACGGTTTTGTAATCCTTTGCCATAATAATACCTCAATTATACAGACACTCTGCACACGATTATGCAAAGTTTCCGTAAAGTAAACAAGGCGGCACAATGTGCCGCCTAAACAATTACATAATAAATTATTTATCCATACCGAAACGCTTCTTGAATCTGTCAACGCGTCCGCCGGTATCAACTAATTTCTGCTTTCCTGTAAAGAATGGGTGGCATTTTGAACAAATTTCAACACGGATGTCCTTCTTTGTTGAACCTGTTTCAATAAACATTACCGCAAGCACAAGTAATTGTTGTTTTCTCATACTTAGGATGGATATTCTCTTTCATTGTTTTCACCTACCTGACATTACACAATTAACGGATTAATTATACAACATAATATTGCAAAATGCAAGCGTTTTTAAAAAATTTTATTTTATTTTGGGATTGCCTGTTTTTTTGAAGGTAGCTTTTGTACTCTTCAAGGCACATTCCGTAGGAACGCATACGCTTTGCGTTTTCAATCCCCACATATCTGTACAGCGAGTCCGACGGATTCATTCGTGTTACTGAGGTTTTGCTTTCGGTATATCTCTGAACAAATCCGTATTCAACGCAGTTTCGCTCAAGAAATGCCTTTGAACCCGAATTTGAAAAATCAAATTCAACAAGCAATCCCGTCTGTGCCTCCGACTGTCCGCCGTGAGGCGTGGTTTTTAAGACCTCCGCCTCTGCTCTGACAGTTGTATATTTTGGTGATTGCAACATCTTTTTTGAAGTTCGGACTGAAACCTTTCTTCCTGTTCATCATAACTCACATATGCAGTTTTGATTTTAAGCTCGGTGCCGTTTTCTTTTGACGCTTTCAAAAGATTCTCAAGCGGTTTCAGTGCGTCCCTGTTCACTTTGAATCCGTTCACGGTTTCAAGATCGGGCACATAATCCTTATCAAGCGGATTTGCGCTGTCAACAACCGTCAGCAACATTTCACTTTCTGCCTGAATCTGTTCGGGAGTTTCGGGATTACTTTTCTGATTACTTTTAAGTATTGAAAAAATTCCGAACGCAATAGCTACGACAAGAATCACACCGATACAAGCTAACGCAATGTACCTTCGCCGAGGATTTGATACGGGAAGAATTCTTCCCGTTCTCTCCTCAATAAGCGCCTGTTTTCGTCTGCGTTTTGATTCTCTGTAGCTGTTTTTATCAAACGGAGTGAATCCTCCGGACATCAGCATCCCTCCGAAAAAATTTCAGAATTATTTTTTTTTGTATCTACTTCGTTCTTAACAAGAGCAACAAATTCGTCAACAGGCATATTCGGGATTTCTCCTCTTTTTCTTGAACGAACCGTAACTGTTGATGAATTCATCTCGTTGTCGCCGATTACAAGAATATACGGAATTCTTTCAAGTCTTGCAGCCTTAATCTTTGGACCGATGTTTTCATCTCTGCTGTCAACAGTAACTCTCATGCCGAGTGAAGTAAGTCTGTCTGCAATACCCTGTGCATACTCAACATTACCCTCTTTTATCGGAAGAAGTCTGATCTGCTCGGGGAGCAAGCCAAAGCGGCATTACACCGGCAAATCTCTCAATCATATATGCAAGAGTTCTTTCAAAGCAACCGAGTGAAGTTCTGTGAATAATATACGGAAGCTTCTTCTGACCGTCCTTGTCGATGTAGTACATACCGAATCTTTCGGCAAGGAGCATATCAATCTGGATTGTAACAATTGTGTCTTCCTTACCGAATACATTCTTGTACTGAATATCAAGCTTCGGACCGTAGAATGCGGCCTCGTCAATACCAATCTCATAGTCAACATCAAGGTCATCGAGAATAGTTTTCATAACAGCCTGTGACTCTTCCCCCACTGTTCCTTTGTACCCTCATACTTATTATTCTTGTTTTCGGGATCCCACTGTGAGAATCTGAAAGTACAGTTTTCAAGAAGTCCTACCGTGTCAAGGAAATATTTAGCAAGCTCAAGACAACCCTTGAATTCCTGTTCAAGCTGATCGGGACGGAGAATGTAGTGTCCTTCTGAAATTGTGAACTGACGAACACGGATAAGACCGTGCATCTCACCGCTTGCCTCGTTACGGAAAAGTGTTGATGTTTCCGTAAGACGCATCGGAAGGTCACGATATGAACGCTGTTTGTTAAGATAGACCTGATACTGGAACGGGCAGGTCATCGGACGCAGGGCGAAGCACTCCTTCGTCTCATCCTGCGGGTCGCCGAGGACAAACATACCGTCGAGATAGTGATCCCAGTGGCCGGAAATCTTATAAAGATCTCTCTTTGCAAGAAGAGGAGTTTTTGTAAGAAGACAGCCCTTTGACTGCTCAACATCTTCAACCCATCTCTGTAAAAGCTGAACAACTCTTGCACCCTTTGGAAGAAGAATAGGAAGTCCCTGACCGACATAGTCAACAGTTGTAAAGTATTCAAGTTCACGACCGAGCTTGTTGTGGTCACGAAGCTTTGCTTCTTCAAGCTTTTTGAGGTGTTCTTCAAGCATTGACGCCTTAGGGAACGCTACACCGTAAACACGGCAAAGCTGTGCGTTGTTTGCGTCGCCTCTCCAGTAAGCGCCTGTGCAGGCAGTGAGTTCAATAGCCTTGATCGGTGCAACACTCATGAGGTGAGGACCTGCGCAGAGGTCGATAAACTCACCCTGTTTGTAGAATGTGATATGCTCGCCCTTGTCGGAATGTTCCTTAACAAGTTCAACCTTGTAAGGCTCGTTCATCTCTTCAAGTTTCTTTTCAGCCGCCCTCCTCCGGAGAAAGCTCAACTCTTTCAAGCTCAAGACCTGATTTTACGATTTTCTTCATCTCAGCCTTGATTTTTTCAAGGTCTTCGGGTGAGAAAGGCTTTTCAACATCAAAATCATAGTAAAAACCGTTGTCAACGGCAGGACCGATTGCACACTTTGCATTCGGATAAAGTCTTTTTACTGCCTGAGCAAGAACATGAGGAGGCTGTGTGCCAAAAAGTTTTCTGACCGTCAACATTATCAAATGTGAGAAGTTCAACCTTACAATCTTTTCCAAGCGGTGTTCTGAGGTCACAAAGGTCGCCGTCAACCTTTGCACAGCAAACAGACTTGTACAAGCCTGCACCGATTGATTTTGCAATTTCGGCAGGAGTTGTACCGTTTTCAAATTCCTTGACTGCTCCGCCTTTTAATTCAACATTAATCATAACCATTCTCCTTTTTAATATGTGATGAAAACAAAAAAGCCCAATATTCCAAAAACGGAATATTGGGACGTGAATAAATCGTGGTTCCACCCAAGTTCGGCTTAAAGCCCTCTTGACGGTTTTAACGCAACCAAACGCCGTGCCATTTCCTGCACAGTCTTAAAGGTGGTAACTTGCAATGCTTTTTGCGAAATATCACAGCAAATAATTTCGCTCTCTGGAAAAAGCAGGACTGCAAATCGTGTCCTCATCAAAAATCAATTTTCTTTTCATTTGTATAGTACCACTCTAAAACCTGAATGTCAACACCTAATTCGATGTTCTTAATTATTTTTTATCTTCAAGTTCCTTGAGAAGTCTGTCGATTTCGCTCATTCTGTCGTCTGAAACCTCTGTGTCTTCAACAGGGGCTTTAACAGGAGCTTCTGCCTTTACAGGCTCGGTTTTTTCCTCTGAAACATCAAGACGCTTTGCGTACACGGGTTCTTCGGGAATTTCAGGCTCTGCAGGAGCTTCTGCAACAGGCTTTGCAGTTTCCTCTTTTAAAGGCTCGGTGGCAATTTTTTTTTCTGCAGGCTGAGTCTGATTTTCATTGTCGTAGCCGAGAACAAGACCGTCATTTATATTTTCGTTTTTTGATTGTTGCATCGTCATATTTTTTCCTCATCGTAGCCCATTACAAAATCGGAAAGTCCCTGTGCAACTGCCTCGTAGCTGTCATCGCTTGCAGGAACATCATCTTCTTTTCTATCGGAAGCAACAAGCTCATCGTAACCGCCTGAGCTGATATAGCTGTTTTCGTATGTATCATCATCTTCGGGAAGGCTTTCGATAATCTCAACCTCCGCCTTTGTAAGGCAGCCTGCGAACATTTCAACAGAAAACGAAACAATATAAATGCCGAGAACAATAAACATAACTCCGTTCACAAGAGCACTGATGCCTGTGTTTTCAACGGATGATGTCAAAACAGCACCGACACCGTATGAAAGTGATACAGCGGCAGCGGGCATACCGTAAATAAAGCAGGCCTTAACAGGGTTTCTGCCCTTTACCCTTGAAACAACCATTGAACTTGAGAAAAGGTAAAGTGTGATGAAAATGTAGCAGAAGAGCGGTGTCATATCGCTTGCTGAGATTGAAACCTTTGTTGCGGCGAGAAATTCCGAAACGAGTTCACTGCATCCCCAAAGTGCCGGGAAAACAAAGAACATCGACACATTTGATACGATTGATTTGCCTGAAAAATGCACCTTGCCGATCATAATCATAGCAATAGCCGCAGGAATCGAGAACAGAGCCGCAATAATGCTCAAAAGATAATTATCCGTGTTATCCGGAGTTGCGTTAATCAAAGCCAAAAATGACGAACCGACAATCGCAATACACGAAATTACTGCAAACACACCCGAAACAAAATTCTTTTTTAACGGGATATACGGGAGCCGTCTTTCTGTCAAAAAGGTTAATTAATACACAAACCGCAAAAAGCCCGAGTATGATTTCAATTATGAAATAGTTAATGCCCGACTTGTTCATGCCGAACAACAATCCGTTGCCGTCAACTTTGCGAACATACTCATAATTTTAAGACCTATAGCAGCTATTACAGCCGGAATAAATGGTATAACTGAATATTTTGTTTTCATATAATTCTCCGTTTCTGTACCGTAACACGCCGATTTTCAAAAGCAACAGTGTTACACGATTATTGATATGCCGCTGAAAAATCAAACAGCAAAAACAAATACAAAATGAATTGTAAGTAATTATTATTTCGAATCAATCATATATTATTTTAAGCCAACATAACCGTTATGTCAAGAAAAAATAAGTCACAAAATAGATTAGTATTATTTATTTTTTTGCGAAAATAAAGGAGCATGGTAATGAAGGAAAAAATTAATTGCAGTTGTCCTTCTGTTGATTCTCACGGCAATCCTCCCCATTGCAGTTTCAAAATGTTCTGAACGGTCTTTTGCAAAACCGACAGTTTCAACATCCGACACCCCCCCGAAAAGCCAAAAGATTCAGGTGAAATTCTCTGTGCGTTGACGGCAGGATTGTTATAAGGACAGCTACTCTGCCGAAACACTAAAGGCGATTGCAATTCTTATGAACACAAATTACAAAGCCAATCCCGATTCTTTCAAGGCAAACGATTTTCTGTATGAAGAAAAAACGCATCGGGAAGTATAAAGGATGTTTACGGTGAAATAAAAAAAGCCGCTGAGAGTGCAAAAAACAAAACGCTCCGCAAAAACAGCGAAGCGTTGTTTGTTCCCTATTCCGAAACTTCAAACGGTACTACATACAAAAACGAAAACTACAGGTATATTCACAGCGTTGCATCTCCTTGGGATTGTTACCAAACCGATTTTGACGCAAATGCCGAATGTGTCGGAGTGAGTCTTTCGGGAATTGATTACCTTTGCAAAAACGGCTGCAGTGCCGAAGAAGCATTGCTGTGGTATCTTCCCGATTTTGAAATTGCTGACGATTAATTTACATAATAAGACGCAATATGTCTGAGTTTATCCCTTGCCTTCATAATGTGACGGGAAACCGTTGACGAGTTGACTCCCAGCTCTTTTGCAATCTCCTTTTCCTTTTTGCCGTTGAGATAGTAATCTACAATACAGATTCTCTGTCTTTCGGTAAGCTCATTCAGAACAGCCATTGAAAGAATTTTCTTCATCTTATCACGGGAATTTTCATTTGTACTGCCGTGCCAAAATCCCGAATCCGACATTAATCTGTGTTTGTTGTTATCTGTAATATGTATAAATTCTCTTTTCATTTTATCATGCTCCGTAATATCTATCCATAAGATGATTTGAAATGTGAATGCATTCATTATAATAAATCTTGTATTTTGCAATTTTCAAATCAAGTTCTTTTTTGTTGATTTCCGATTTGCCTCTTTTTTTCTGCTTTGAGTCTGTCGATAACATCCTGAATGCTGTCGGCAGTATTTTTTATATTCCATTGACCATTCAAAATAATTAACCATACCGATATCCTTTCCTTGATTTTATTCATTTAGAAGGTCGGCGGGGCTTTCAACCCTTCTAATTCCATTATACAGAACATATCGAACAAATTCAAGAACATTTGTTCGATATTATAAGAATGACATACATTCACTTTCCCTTTGTACGGACTATGCTCTGTTTTTTCAAAATTTCTTTGTTTATGACATATAATTCGGATAATCAACAAAAAAGATTTTGCGTTTTTTACCAAAATTTTGGTATGTAAATCAATTACAAAAAGCATAATAAAAGTGTATAATAAAGAGTAATCGTGCAGCATTGAATGGCATAAGTCCGGATTTTCAATGCTGCACATTTTTTGTGTCAAAAACATCGGAGGTTATATAATGGGAAAAACGCAAAAAATGAATAAAATGGGAACTGAAAAAATAAGCAGGCTTTTTGCTTACTATGGGTGTTCCGATGATAATTTCAATGGTTGTACAGGCTGTGTACAATATCGTTGACAGCTACTTTGTAAGCTGTATAAAAGATCCAAATATACCCGCACTCGGTGATTATGCGGTAAATGCACTCACGCTGGCATTTCCTGTTCAGATGCTTATGGTTGCGGTCGGAGTCGGTACGGGAGTCGGCATCAACTCGATTTTGTCAAGAAGTCTTGGTGAGGGCAATAAAGAAAAGTGCAGTAAAATTTCGGGCAACTCAATTTTTCTTGCACTTTGCACCTGTGTTGTATTTGTGCTTTTCGGAATTTTCGGAGTTGACGCATACATAGCCTCACAAACAAGCGATCCGATTATCACATCAATGGCTGTTTCGTATCTTAAAATCTGCACCTACAGTTCACTGGGCGTTAGTATGTACATGATTTTTGAAAAGCTGTTACAGGCAACGGGATATACAATGCAGACAACAGTTGCGCAGATTGTCGGTGCGGTTGTGAACATGATACTTGATCCGATTATGATTTTCGGTTGGTGCGGTTGCCCGAAGCTCGGTATTGACGGTGCTGCTATTGCAACGGTTATAGGTCAGTTCATTTCATTCTTTATTGACGCATATTTCTATTTCAGATGCAATTCAAAAGCATTTCAACACATCATTAAAGTATATGAAACCCGAAGGCAGGATTATCAGGCAGATTTATCAGGTTGGTATCCCCGCTATTATTATGCAGGCGCTTATGTCGATTTTGACATACAGCATTAATGTTATTTTTGTAAGAGTTTCAACGGATGCGGTTACGGCTTACGGTATCTACTACAAAATTCAGCAGTTTGTATTTTTTTGCCGCATTCGGCATGAACAATGCGATGATTCCGATTATAGCGTTCAACTACGGCAAACAGGATAAAAAGCGAGTAAACGACAGCATTAAATACGGACTTATTTACACGGTAACAATTCTTTGTGCAGGAATTATAATTCTTCAAATTTTTTGCAAAACAGATACTCGGAATATTCTCGCTTACAGAATCGACAACCGAACTTGCAATGCTTGCCATTAGAATCATCACACCCGGATTTATATTTGTCGGTGCTAACATTGCGTATCAGGGAATTTTTCAGGCACTCGGCAACGGTGTGCATTCGCTGATACTTTCGCTTGTACGACTTATTGTTGTTCCTCTACCCCTTGCATACATCTTTTCATGCTTTGATTTTGCATCTTCAATAATCTGGATTGCATTCCCGATCGGCGAAGCTGTAGCCTTTATCGTTGCACTTATTTTTATGGCAAATATCCGCAGGAAAAAGATTAATCCAATTAAAAATGGTGTTTAACAGTAAAAACAATATTTCTTATTGATTTACTTTTTGTTTATTTTGTATAGAGCCAATTATTAAAATCATCGTATTTGTCGGGTAATTTAAGATTCTAAAAAAATACTGCACAAACATCTTCTTGATTTTTTGTACAGTTTGTCTTTTTTCGACTGTATGAATATTAGAATTGCACCCTCTCACCTTGAATTTACCCCTAAAAATCGGTATAATATAAGACAATGAACAAAGATAAAGTTCAAAACTTTAATCTTACCTGTTCATTAAATATTCGGCAAAAAAATGTTTGCTTCTTTATTGAAACATTCATTTTCATAAAACACACAATCGCGAAAAGGATCGTCATTTGACGGTCTTTTTTGCGTTTGGAAAAAAAATTCATAATTACATAATTTCTGCATAAAAATCGGAGCCGTGAAAAATCACGACTCCTTTTTTGCTTTATCTTATTTTTTCAGTATAATCAAGTGCTATCCATCCGGCACCGCTTTTGAGTTTGCCCCACTTGGCTGCACCTGCACCCGACTTTTCTTCGACTATCGTGTACGCTCCGCCCTTTGGAACAGCACCGTTCACATCGTAATTTGTACCCGGACCTTTACGGATATTCACGCCGTTTGACGAGGTTATTCTCACGATATAACGCCTGAAAGCTTTATCCGAACCCGCTTTTGAACTGTCTGAGCCTGCAGAGTCAGTTTTGTATTTTACATCAAAATAATTGCACATACCCTTGCAGATTGCCTCTCCGATTGCAACTGTATTCTTGCGTATCCAATCCGAGCCTGTCACGGTGTCGTGAAACTCACACTCAACATACACGGTTAATGCCTTCGGCACATTGATTTCGTAGAGATCGGTTTTGTAGCTGACTGAATCGTCCTTGCCGGGCGAGATTGCTCCGAGGGCAGACTTTACCGCCTCGGCAGCCTTTCTGCCGTTTGAGTTCAGACAAAACACCCTTGTACCGCCCGTATATTTGCCGTTAAACGCATTAGTGTGGATCGGCATATGAATGTCTGCTCCAAACTTATCCGATTCGGGGCAGCGTGTCTGCATAAGCGTTCCCGACTTTGCAACCATAACATCGAATCCGCAACGCCTGAGTGCTTTGGCTGCTGCGGCGGCAATTTTGTCGCACTGAGCCATTTCATTCGTACCGCCCGTTGCATAGGTGTTGCCGTTTTGATTTGACGGACTGAGATATATTTTTTTACTCATTGTCTTTATCTTCTCCCTCTTTTTAAATTCATTACTGCCGATGCACCTGCCGCAACAGCCGCCGCAACAGCAAGACCGATGAGAGCGTTCTTTACAACATCACCGTCGTTAAAATCAAGACCGCCCAAAGCGAGCGTTACATTGGTGATAACATAACCGAGAGCAGTCTGAATAAATGTTCTGAACGCTCTTTTTTTAAACACGGCTTTTTAAGCATATTTTTATTTTACTCATTATATTATATTTTCCTTTCCTTGTTTTGTTCGTTTTCCAAATCCGCTATTCTGTGTTCCGCTGTTTTGATTTTGTTGTCATTAACTGCCTCGTGCTGCTCAATAAGATATACACGCTCAACAAGATTATTATGCTTGTCAACCTTTTTTTCGAGCTGTTCAATGCGATAATTTGATAATCTTGACGCTGTAAAAATGCCTGCAAGTGAGCCGGCAAGAGTTCCTGCAAAATGAAATCAACGCTATAAGAATTTGGTCTGTCAAAAAAAATCACCTCCCACTTACAGGCTCAAAAAAAAGGAGAAATTGCACTAAACAATGCAATTTCTCCGAAATTTCTTTATATTTATTTTTTATTATTACTTTACAAAAAGCAATACAAACAGTACAATAGATATCACAATTTAGTAATATTAAATGAATAAAATCAAAAATCTCAAGTGATTTTAAATTGAAATATATAATAGGAGCATACAAATGAAATACAAAATCTTATCAGCAATAATATCCATCGTACTTATGATTTCGCTTGTAGGCTGTCAGCAGAACAATACAATTATTAAGCCTGATATAGAAACAAAAAATGTGACGGAAAACAGCGAAGGTGATTATATAACTTTTTCACTTGATATTCCTTTAAACTGGAAATTATACGCTCAGAATTATACATCTATTGCTTGTTTTAGTCCTGATGCAAACGAAACAAATGCCGGCGAAAAAAAATTTCTCCCTACAAGTTAAGCATAGATAACTATATCATTCCATCACTAATGCCAATAGATGACAAATATAAACAAGCTTATAAAGATTTATTTAATGGCAAATATGATGGTGTTAAAGAATTAATTTGCGATAACATTGAATATATAAATATAGGTAAGATAATGGACAGTTTCCCGGATGTTAATTTTGAAACTCCTGAAAGCATTATGGATTACTTTAATATACTTGTTGACGGTACAAGTACACCGGATGTTACAATGCCGGAGTCATGGAATGACAGAAAATGGGCAACTGATTTTACTTTCAGTGAATATAACGGTAAGAACGGAAAGATTATTGCGGTAGAATATTCCTATGTAATTATAGATAAAACCTACAAAGCTATTAATTGCTACCGTGATGACGACTTTTCCGTATGCGGAGCTTTTGACGATGATACAGATCTTTCTTCGGGCGATTTAGCACTGTGGGTTGCTGATAATATGGAAATTACCAAACACTATAAAATTGAAGATAATATGATAAAGCAAGAGGGAGTAGATTATTAAATTTTATGTTTTTAAAATCTATATATTATAATTACAGCCGAAGTATTTTTTTTTCTACTTCGGCTCCAGTATTTTATTGGGTGCCATTTTACAAGCTCTCGCTAAATTCAAAATAGATATTCGCCCCTATAAACTGAGATTTTTATTGGTACGGTTTGCAGTTCAAAAAAGAAAAACAGCTCCCCGGCTTAACTGCCCATGCCATCCACCCAATCAGCACCGGCAAGCTCGAAGGCTTCAACAACAAGATAAAGGTCGCTAAACGAATCGGCTACTGTTACCGTGACGACGACTTCTTCTTTACCTTGATTCGCTATCTTTCTATTCCGTCTGTCCGTTCTCCATCCCACAAAAAATCGTGATGAACCATTTTTTTAAACAATTGTTTTTCTCTATAAGAATTATAGCAACGGTTTAAGATACTGTCCCGTAAATGATTTTTCAACCTTTGCAACCTGTTCGGGAGTGCCTTTGGCAACGATTGTACCGCCGCCGTCACCGCCCTCGGGACCGAGGTCGATAAGATAATCGGCTGTCTTGATAAGGTCAAGGTTGTGTTCAATTACAACAACCGTGTTTCCGCCGTCAACAAGAAGCTGAAGGACATCAACAAGTCTGTGTACATCAGCAATGTGCAAGCCCGTTGTCGGCTCGTCAAGAATATAAATTGTCTTACCCGTACTGCGTTTTGAAAGCTCTGTTGCAAGCTTTACACGCTGAGCCTCACCGCCCGAAAGCGTTGTTGCAGGCTGACCGAGCTTTATATAACCAAGACCCACTTCATACAGGGTTTTCAGCTTTCTGTAAATCTTCGGGATATTTGAGAAGAACTCCATTCCCTCCTCAACGGACATTTCAAGAACATCATTGATTGACTTCCCCTTGTACTTTACTTCGAGGGTTTCACGGTTATATCTCTTGCCCTCGCAGACCTCACACGGAACATAAACATCTGACAAAAAGTGCATTTCAATCTTGATAATACCGTCACCCTGACAAGCCTCACATCTGCCGCCCTTTACATTGAATGAAAATCTGCTTGGTGTAAAACCAACGCATTTTCGCATCTGTTGTAGCGGCATAAAGCATTCTGATATCCGTAAACACACCTGTGTATGTTGCAGGATTTGAACGGGGAGTTCTGCCGATAGGACTTTGGTCAATGGCAATTACCTTGTCAAGATTTTCCATACCCTTGATTTCCTTGTGCTTACCGGGAATCGTCTTTGCTCGATTAAGGTCACGGGCAAGGGCTTTGTAGAGAATTGCGTTTACAAGTGAGCTTTTGCCCGAACCCGAAACACCTGTTACGCAGACAAATTCACCGAGCGGAATTTTAACATTGATATTTTTAAGGTTATTTTCCGACGCTCCTCTGACTTCAAGGAAAAGTCCGTTGCCTTTTCTGCGCTTTTCGGGAACGGGAACTTTGCGTTCGCCCGAAAGATACTTGCCTGTGATTGAATTCGGACATTGCTTAATCTTTTCAACATCACCGACACAGACAATTTCACCGCCGTGAATACCTGCCCCGGGGCCTACATCCACAATGCAATCTGCGGCATACATAGTGTCCTCATCGTGTTCAACAACGATAACAGTATTTCCGAGGTCACGAAGTCGCTTTAAGGTTGCAAGAAGTTTTTCATTGTCACGCTGATGAAGTCCGATACTCGGCTCGTCAAGAATATACAGCACACCCATAAGCGAACTGCCGATTTGCGTTGCAAGGCGGATTCGCTGGCTTTCACCGCCGCTGAGTGTTCCCGAGCTTCTTGAAAGAGTAAGGTAACCAAGTCCTACGCTCTTGAGGAAGTTAAGTCTTTCGTTAATTTCTTTTATAATTTCAGCACCGATAATCTGCTCTTTTTCTGTAAGCTTGAGCTGCCCTACAAAGTCGAGTGCGTCAATAACCGACATTTTGCAGAAATCGGCAATGTTAAGTCCGCCGACTGTTACTGCAAGGCTTTCGGCTGAAAGTCTGTCACCGTGACAAAGATCGCACGGAATTTCTGCCATATACGAACGGATTTCATCCTTAATCCAGTTACTGCTTGTGTCATGATAACGGCGTTCAAGGTTGTTGATTATACCCTCAAATTTATGCTGATAAGTACCTCCGCCGTAAACCGATTTTTTATTGATTGTCAGCTCATCATCACCTGTGCCGTAGAGGATTTTGTCGATAGTTTCCTTCGGGAGATTTTCAAGCGGTTCATCAAGCGAAAAATTGTACTTTTTCGCTAAAGCCTCCATATACATTGCGGCAATTGTACTGCCTTCCATTGCCCATCCGCTGCCCTTGATACCGCCGTCACGGATACTCTTCGACATATCGGGAATAATTTTGTTCTCATCAATTTTTAGGAATACGCCGAGTCCCGTACACTTTGGGCACGCACCGAACGGATTGTTGAATGAAAACATTCTCGGTGAAAGCTCGTCAATGCTCACACCGTGTTCGGGGCAGGCATATTTTTGTGAAAAAGTCACATCCTCATCACCGTTGAAGTTCACCGTAACAAGACCGCCGCCAAGCTTTGATGCTGTTTCGATGCTGTCTGAAAGCCTTGATGCTATTTTTCAGGCTTGATTACAAGACTGTCAACAATGATTTCTATATTATGCTTTTTATTTTTCTCAATCGGAATATTTTCCGACAAATCATAGATGATCCCGTCAACTCTTGCACGGACATAGCCCGATTTTCCGGCACTGTCAAGAACCTTTGCGTGTTCGCCCTTTCTGCCCCCTACAACTGGAGCCATAACCTGAATTTTCGTACCCGTTTCATAGGTCATAATCTTGTCGACAATCTGGTCAACTGTCTGCTGACGGATTTCCCTTCCGCAAACCGTACAATGCGGAACACCTATTCTTGCGTACAAAAGGCGGAGATAATCGTAAATTTCCGTAACCGTACCGACCGTTGAACGGGGATTCTTTGAAGTAGTTTTCTGATCGATTGATATTGCAGGCGAAAGTCCCTCTATGCTTTCAACATTAGGCTTGTCCATCTGACCGAGAAACATTCTTGCATAGGAAGAAAGGCTTTTCAACATATCTTCTCTGTCCCTCGGCATAGATTGTGTCAAATGCAAGCGAGCTTTTGCCCGAACCCGAAAGTCCTGTAATTACAACAAGTTTGTTACGGGGAATTTCAACATTTACATTTTTGAGGTTATGCTCTTTTGCACCTCTCACAATAATTTTATCCTGTGCCATTTCATCTACCCTTTACTGTGTCAAACACCTGACACAACTTCATACATTCGTTTAAATTTTGATTCATATACACGCATAGCCTCTCATTGCGAGAGGCTATGTTTATTTGATATTAACCTTCTGTGGACTCGTCAACCTTTGTTTCGGCTGAGGGTTCTTTGTCGGCAGTTTCCTGCTCAACTTCTTCGGGTTCTTTATATGTGCCGTTCATTACGGCAGTAAAGTCCTCGCTGCCCATCTTCTCATGCTTGATAAGATATTTTGCAATGTCGTGGAGTTTATCCATATTATCGCTGAGAATCTTAGTAGCGTCGCCATATGCCTTGTTGACCATATCAAGAACAAGCTGATCGATTTTAGCAGCGGTAGCCTCGGAATAATCCTGAGTTCTGCTGCCCATATCTCTACCGAGGAATACGGAATTGTTGTCTGTGCCGTAGCATACACAACCGAGTTCCTTAGTCATACCGTACTTTGTAACCATTGCACGGGCTGTTTTTGTAGCCTTTTTCAATATCGTTTGACGCACCTGTTGAGATGTCATCCATAATAAGTTCTTCGGCAACTCGACCGCCAAGACTTACAACGATATCCTCATACATACCTCTGCGTGAGTTATATGACTTGTCCTCACTCGGGAGCGGCATTGTGTAACCGCCTGCCATACCTGTCGGGATAATTGAAATCTCGTGAACAGGATCCTGAGTTTCGAGCTTATCAAAGAGAATTGCGTGACCTGCCTCATGATAGGGCTGTGAGCTTTTTCTCTTTCTCACTCATTACTTTGCTCTTTTTCTCTGCACCGACAACAACCTTGACTGTTGCCTCCTTGATTTCGTCCATGGTAATGGCTTTTTTATCTTTTCTTGCGGCAAGAAGTGCGGCCTCATTAAGAAGATTTTCAAGGTCTGCACCTGTAAATCCGGCTGTTGTTTTAGCAATAGTCTTGAGATTTACATCGGGTGCAAGAGGTTTCTTTCTTGCATGAACCCTGAGGATAGCCTCACGGCCGTTTACATCGGGATAGCTTACAACAACCTGACGGTCAAATCTGCCCGGACGCATAAGAGCCGGATCGAGAACATCGGGTCTGTTGGTTGCGGCAATAAGGATTACACCTTCATTTGCACCGAAACCGTCCATTTCAACAAGCAACTGGTTAAGAGTCTGCTCACGCTCATCGTTGCCGCCGCCAAGACCTGCGCCTCTCTGGCGACCTACGGCGTCAATCTCATCAATAAAGATGATACAAGGCGAGTTTTTCTTTGCCTGATCAAAGAGGTCACGAACACGGGACGCACCGACACCGACAAACATCTCAACAAAGTCTCGAACCTGAAATTGAGAAGAACGGCACACCTGCCTCACCTGCAACAGCTCTTGCAAGCAATGTTTTACCTGTACCGGGAGGGCCTACAAGGAGAACGCCCTTTGGTATTCTTGCACCGAGTTTGTTATACTTTTCGGGAGCCTTGAGGAACTCAACAACCTCTGCAAGCTCTTCCCTTTTTTCTTCATCGGCACCTGCAACATCATCAAATGTTGTCTTGCGCTTTTCATCGTTTGTATTCTTAATCTTGGCTTTACCAAAGCTCATTTCCTTGCCGCCAAGACCTCCGCCGCCCATTTTCTTCATAATGAGCACCCAGGCAACGATGAGAATAATCATAATGATTAGTGTCGGAATCATTTCCATAAGTATGGAATTATCCGTTGCACGGGTAAGGTTATGTGGAATTTCATCAGTTGACGCCGGATTGTAGTACGGCTTGATGTCATCAAGGAAACGCTGAATGTCGGCAAGCTGTCCTTTTACAACAATCTTTGATTTTTTTTTTGCTGTTTGACTGGGTTTTCTGCTGTTCGGTTGCGGGCTGAGTAGCAGTTGTTGCAGATTGAGAGTCGGAATCGGTTGATTTGATGGGACTCATACCCTCTTTAAGGGGTAATTTCAATCTGACCTGAACCGTAGTCAATGTTAAAACTGTCAACCATATCCTGAACAAAATACTGCTCAAGCTCCGAGGTTTTCGGTGAAGTTGACTTATTTGTGCTCAGCACAGCCGCTGTTATAATGATTATCAGAATGGGAATTCCGAGATAAAGCAGCAGATTGCGCACTTTCTTTTTATTGTCCAATGCTGTCACTCCTCTGTATAGTATTATTTTTCCGAGGTGGAAATATGTAATGCCACGAAAATTTGCGGCTTATTTTCGCATTAAAATCACGAATAAACTGACGGCTTTAATACGCCTACATAAGGAAGATTTCTGTACTTTTCGTCATAGTCAAGACCGTAGCCGACGATAAATTCATCCGGAATTACCGCACCTGGGCGTAGTCAATATGGATATCGGCAACCCGTCTGTCCGGCTTGTTGAAAAGTGTACAGAGCTTTACTGATTTTGCCTTCTTGGCTTTGAGATATTTTGTGATAAAGTCAAGAGTATTGCCTGAGTCGATAATATCCTCAACAATGAGAATATCCTTGCCCTCAACAGACTGGGAAATATCCTTCTGAATATTAACTCTGCCAGAGCTTACAGTACCGCTGCCGTAGCTTGAAGCAACGATAAAGTCGATTGAAAAATCAAGATTAACCTTTCTCATAAGGTCAACCATAAAGGCAACGCTGCCCTTGAGCAGACCGACCATTATAAAATCCTTGTCATTATAATCTTTTTTCAATCTGTTTTGCAATAGTGTTCACAATATTTTCAATATCTTTTTCCGAATACAGAATTTTTTCAATATCCTTATGCATAATTAACCCTCTTTGTCTATATTTATGAGTAATTTTTTCGGTTTTTTCGGTGTCATCTGCCTTTCCCTGCAATGAAACACCAAGCTTTTCACACCACAAAACGGTGTTGGATACCGCAAGCAGTAACAGCCCGTCCCTCATTTCGGACGGGATTTTCTGTTCGTTAAAAACCTTGCGGAGCGGTTTTGTGACCATGCGGTCCGGATATGTAAACCTGTCGCCTGCTCTGCGTGTGCGAAAAACAGGATTTTCGCCAAGCCGCTTTTTGGAAACGAGGTTATTTTGATTTGTTACTTTTTCGGTAATTTCATTTACCGTGTATATTTTTCCGTCATAAGAAAAGGTCATATTATTCTTTAACGGAATTTCATTAAAATCAGGGGAGTTTTTAGGACATACAAAGCGGAGTATTCCCTGTTTTGAAACGGCTGTGCGTTGTTTTGACAGTTCAACGCTTCCTCCGTTTCTGATTATTTCACACAATAGTAAAATTGTTTTTTTTTCGGGAGAAATGTTGCAATTATTCTTTAACAGAATAAACAACATTTCCTTCAGAACGGCAGAATCAAGGCTCAACAGCTTTTTGCAGTCGTAGCCAAAATTACTTTTTGCAGTCATGCAACGGCTTTTTCGGCACATTTCTTAATGAAAGCAGCCGACTCTCCTGCATTTTCACTCAAGCCTAAAGCCGTCCGTTCAAAAGAAGGATTCAGCTTTTTAAGACACGGAATAATGTTATGTCTAATGTAATTTCGTGTGTAATCATCGGCAAGATTCGTACTGTCGGTAACATATTCAAGGTTGTTTTCCTCGCAATAGCTTTCAATGTCACCTCTCGAAAGTTCAATCAGCGGTCTGATTATGTTCCCCCGTTTTGGAGGAATTGCCGACAAGCCTGCCAAAGATGCCCCCCTTGCAATATTGAATATCAGCGTTTCGGCATTGTCGGATGCCGTGTGAGCGGTTGCAATCTTTGCACAAAGTTTTTGTGAAAGCTCTTCAAAGAAAGCGTAGCGGACATTTCTTCCGCAAAGCTCTTCGCTGATTTTCTGCTGTTTGGCAAGTGTGGGGAACATCAACTCTTTTTATGAAAAGCTCCGTGTTAAATTTCTTACAAAGAATTTTGCAGAAATTTTCATCACGCTTTGCCTCATCACCACGGATATTGTGGTTGATATGAGCGGCATAAATCGAAAGATTGTATTTTTCTTTCAGAGAAACAAAAACGCTTAACAAAGCCGTGGAATCAGCTCCGCCCGAAAGTGCAACGATTACGCTGTCGCCTTTTTCAAGCAAGCCATATTTTTTTCAACGGTTGCTATAACACGGTTAAGCATCTCGGCTGTCCGTTCCCGTAAAGCGCATAAACTCGCCCTGCCAATGCAGTTTTACAATATTAGTTTCACCGTGACGGTTCTTTGCTACGATACACTCACCCGAATTCATATCGGCTGTCGGTGCGGCAGAATCCTCTCCGCCCTCTTTGTCATAGTAGCCCTCACGATAAAGGAACAGTACGATATCGGCATCCTGCTCGATAGAACCCGAATCTCTCAGGTCAGCAATCTGCGGTCTGTGGTCATCACGCTTTTCTGCAGCACGGGAAAGCTGTGACAGAGTGATTACGGGAACATTCATTTCCTTTGCAAGAATTTTCAGATTTCGTGTAATTTCCGAAATTTCATTTACACGGTTGTCAATCTTTCTGCCGCTCGACATAAGCTGAAGATAGTCGATTACAACGAGGTCAAGGTTGTGAAGTCGGCGAAGTCTTGACTTCATCTCAGGAATTGTAATACCCGGAGTATCGTCAAGATAGAGGTCGGTTTTGCTGAGAATATCGCTTGCGGGGATAAGTCGTGACCACTCCTCCTCGGTAAGCTGACCTGTTCTCAGTTTTGTACCGCCTATAAGCGCCTCACTTGAAAGCAGACGGCTTGCAAGCTGTTCCTTTGACATTTCAAGCGAGAAAAACGCAACAGTCTTTTTAGACTTACACGCAACATTTCGTGCAATATTGAGTGCGAAACTCGTTTTACCCATACCCGGTCGGGCGGCAAGAATGATAAGGTCGGAACGGTTAAGTCCCGTAATCATTCGGTCAAGGGCGCCTATGCCCGTTGGGATAGGTTTCATACTGTTGTCGGTTTCGCTGTTGAGTGCGTCAAGTCGGTCGAAAGTCTGTAAAATTACCGAGTTGATACGCTCAAGGCCGTGCTTTTCATTGCCCTGTCTGATGTCAAAAATCTTCTGTTCTGCCGAAGCAATCAGAACCGAAGGATCCTCGTTGCCTGCAGTTGCGTCATCAATAATTTCTCGGGACGCCGTAATAAGTCTGCGAACATTGTACTTTTCTGCAATAATCTTCGCATATTCTTCGGCATTAGAAATTGAAGGGCAATTGTTGACAAGATCCATCAGATAGGTTTTTCCTGTTGACTCGTCAAAAGCTTTATTCTGTTTTAATCTTTCAAGCAGAGTGACAAAGTCGATGTTAAGACCGAGTCCGATCATCTCCTGCATCTGTGCAAAAAATCAGCTTATGCAGAGAAACATAGAAATAATCCGGGGCTTTTCAGGGTATCAACAACCTTGTCAAAGGTGTCGCTTTCAAGAATGATTGCACCTAAAACCGCTTGTTCCGCTTCGGGGCTGTACGGCAGATGAAGTCCGTCATAACTGCCCGCAAAATTTAAATCAGCCATTTTTACTCCTGTTTATTATGCCTCGGATACCTGAACATCAATCTTTGCAGAAACGCCTGTAAAGAGCTTTACCTCTGCGTGATATGTACCGAATTCCTTAATGTCGCAGTCAAGAACAACCTTGCGCTTGTCAACATCAATGTTGTACTGCTTTTTTTGATTTCTTCGGCAACCTGCTTTGAAGTTACGCTGCCGAAAAGTCTGCCGCCCTGTCCTGCTTTTGCAGTCATCTTAAAGGTTTTGCCCTCAAGAGTCTTTTTGTCATGTTCTGCCTGAGCCTTTTGGGTTGCAATTTTATAATTTTTGGAATTCTCGGCATTCTTATATTCATTCATAGCCTGAGCGTTTGCCTCTTTTTTGCAAGCTTTCTCGGAAGGAGAAAGTTTCTTGCATAGCCGTCAGACGCTTCAACAAGCTCGCCTTTTTTGCCGAGTGATTTTACATCCTGCATTAAAATTACTTTCATAACCAATCAACCTTTCTTACGAGTTTTCCTCATCATCAAGTGTGTTGTCAATTTCAGACAGCAACTGTTGATAAGCAAGCTCTTTTGTAGTGTTTTTTAAGCTGTGTCGCCGCCATGGTCTGATGACCGCCGCCGCCAAGCTTTTCCATTATAATCTGAACATTAACATTACCGTAGCTTCTTGCTGAAATGTTAATTTGACTGTTGTCTTCAAAAAGAACGAAGGATGCGTCAACGCCTTTGAGATTGAGCATTTCATCAGCCGCCTGAGCCGACGCAAGCCTTATATCGCCGTCACCGCTCGGCGCAATCGAAATTGCACAGCCACGGTAAACATGAGCCTTGCACACAATGTCAACCTTTTCACGGTAGGTTTCGATATTATCGGAAAACATACCCTTTACGGTGAGTGTGTTTGCGCCCCTTTTTCTCAGATAAGCCGCCGCCTCAAATGTGCGCACGCCTGTTTTAACGGCAAAATTCTTTGTGTCAAGTGTAATGCCTGCAAGCATTGCGTCTGCCTGAACATATGTGAGCGGAGAATCATCAAGGCAGCTGATTATTTCACTGCACATTTCACAGGTTGAAGACGCCGAGGGTTCGTGACAGAACACAAGAGCGTTGTTTATGTAATCAACCGCCTTTCTGTGGTGGTCGATAATGATAACCTTTTTACATTTTTCGTAGAGCTCCGTACTTTCAAGAGAACGCTTCAGGTGCGTATCAACTATAATGAGAAGCGACTTCTGGGTAAGTCCCGAAAGAGCGGCTTCCGGAGAAATGAATATATCGGTGTCGAGTTTTTCATCAGTATATTCAATGAGCTGTTTTGCCATTGAGGTTTCTCGGTTAATGACAACCTTTGAATAACGCTTGAAAGTTTTCTCCATTATGCATTGAAGTCCGATTGCCGCACCTACACAGTCAAGGTCGGAAAACTTGTGTCCCATAATAAAGATCTTGTCGCAGTCGGCAACAACACGGCTGATTGCGTTTGCAATAACTCTCATACGCACCTTGCTTGCCTTTTCCGCTGCGGCAACCTTTCCACCGAAAAAACTCGTATGTATTGTCTTTTTTAATGACAGCAACCTGATCGCCGCCTCTGCCCAGTGCCATTTCAAGGGCTTTCCTTGCGTTGAGCTCGCTCTCTTTGATGTTATTATAACCTCGGCAAAGACCTACGGAGATTGACGCACTGTGGTTGTTTATCGTGATTCCTCGGATAGTTTTAAGAATCGGAAACTTATCGGCTGCCATTTTTTCAACATCGGCATCTCTGAAAATTATCATATAACGGTTGTTGCCGATTTTTTTTTTGTAAAGAGCCGAATACTGCTCAGCCCACTTTTGCAGGCAAACTTCAATATCGAGCATTGCCTCGGAAAAACGACTCGTCCGAGTTATCGGAAAAGTCCTCTGCATTGTCAAAAACGGCAATCGCAACGCACGGCTTGGAAGCAAGATATTCCCTTGTAATCTGCTTGTAATAGGTGTTTTCGATAAATTCACAGACAGCGCCCTCGCCTGTAGAACGGCAATAAACCGTGTATTCTCTGCCGTCAATGGCAACATCACAGCCCTCACCCTTTTTCAGACAGTCAATTTCTTTTCCCGAAAGGTAGGCTTTTATATTATCGCCCTCTGCGCCCTTTCCGCCGCACATAGCCTTGCGGAATCGTGAATTGCACCATACAATGTCACCCTGTCTGCCTATAACGGCAACAGGGCAACTGAATTTTTCAAGGTACTCTTCGTTAATACCCTTTATACTTCCGACTATATTTTTTACCGTACTTTTTACATAGCTTGTAAATCGCAATGAAGTTATAAGCACAACGGCTAAGGAAAGAACAGACACACCGAGTTCGATATAGAACACAACAGGCGAATAGTCATAGCTGACAACAGCCATGGCAAACATTATCACCGAAAAATTATGAACCACGGTGTAAGCGTCCAATTTCTTTTTCTCATGTCAAACCTCTGTTAATAACAAAATAGCAAAAAATAAATCAGCGAATAAAACTTAAACCTCCTGAAGAATAGGAAGAATCATCGGAGCTCTCCTTGTACGCTGACCGATAAGTTTTGAAACATCATCCTTGATTCTGTTCTTAATAATGCCCCATTCGTGAACATTATTCTCTGCACAATCCTCAAGAATTGCAAGAGCGGTCTGCTTGACCTCTTCAAGAAGTCTTTCGCTCTCACGAACATATACAAATCCTCTTGAAACAATATCGGGACCGCTGATAACATGACCGTCATAAACATCAAGAGAAGCAACAATAATGATAAGTCCGTCCTGTCCGAGGTGCTTTCTGTCACGAAGAACGATACTTCCGACATCACCAACGCCAAGACCGTCAACGAACACCTTGCCTGCCTGAACAGGCGGGAGCTCTTTCATATAATCCTCGTTGATTTCAAGAACACTTCCGACATCACCGATATAAATGTTCTTGCGTTCCATACCGAGAAACATTGCAAGGTCGGCATGTTTTCTGAGGTGTTTCTGTTCGCCGTGAACAGGGATAAAATACTTTGGCTTTACAAGCTTCTGCATGATTTTGAGTTCCTCCTGACAGGCATGACCTGAAACATGAACTTCATACATTGACTCATAAATTACCTTACAACCCTTTTTAAGAAGTTCGTCAACAACATTGCCGACTGTTTTCTCATTACCGGGAATCGGATTGGCTGAAATTATGATGAAATCACCCTCACCGACCATTACCTTGCGGTGGTCTGAATATGCCATTCTTGAAAGTGCGCTCATTGGCTCGCCCTGACTGCCTGTTGTAACAAGAACAACCTGCTGCGGCATATACTTGTCAAGCATATCAATATCAATAAGAATATTTTCGGGAAGATGAAGATATCCGAGCTTTTGTGCAACATCCATATAGTTGACCATACTTCTGCCCGAAAAAGCAACCTTTCTTCCGTACTTTTCTGCACAGTCAATAATCTGCTGAACACGGTTTACATTTGACGCAAAAGTTGCAATTATAATTCTGTAATTTTCCGCACTCTTGAAAAGATTGTCAAGGCTGTCGGATACAGTTCTTTCCGTAGGGGTGTATCCGGGTCTTTCGGCATTTGTACTCTCCGAAAGAAGTGCAAGAACACCTTCGTCGCCCACTCTTGCAAAGCTTGAAAGGTCAATCATATCACCCGTGATAGGTGTGCAGTCAATCTTGAAGTCGCCCGTGTGAACAATAGTACCGCCCGGAGTGTGAATTGCAAAAGCAACAGCATCGGGAATCGAATGGTTTACATGAATGAAGTCAATCTTCATACAACCGAGCTTTATTGACTGACCTGCATTTATTACATTAAGCTGAGATTGATTGTAAAGACTATGCTCCTTGAAGCTTGTTGCCTACAAGACCGAGCGTAAGCGGTGTACCGTAAATCGGAACATTCACCTTTGAAAGAAGAAAAGGCAAACCGCCGATATGGTCCTCATGTCCGTGTGTAAGGATAATACCCTTAACTCTGTCGGCATTCTGTTCAATATATGTGAAATCCGGAATTACAAGGTCAACGCCGAGCATATCCCCGTCAGGAAATGCCATACCGCAGTCGATGATGATTATATCGTTTTCACATTCAACAAGGGTGATGTTCTTGCCTATTTCGTTAAGACCGCCGAGAAATGCAATCTTAATTGACGGCTTCTGAGCATTCTTTTTTGGATAACCCTTTGACTTTGACGAATATTTCTTTTTGCCGTAATTTGACTTTCCGTTCGATTTCGGCTGAAATCCGTCATCATTTTTCTTATAGTAAGCGTTGTAGGAATTTTTACCCGAACCGCTCTTTTTTTGAAGCATTATTTTTAGAGTATTGCTTCACATTCTTTTTGGCCCTTTTGAGTACCTTGACTGTTTAAGCATAAAGTTTTCGTTCCTCTTTTCTGTACTCACAAATCTACCTCCGTTTTCTGAAATATGTACTGAATAAAAGAAAAATAAAATATATCAAAGACCTCTGAGCGCCCGTGAGGTCTTAATTTATTTATAAAATAAATTCTCCGTTCTGGTAACGGTGAACATCTGTATTTATAATAATATCCGCAAAATATACGAATTTTATTCCCGTAATTATGGCAACACATAGCTACCCTATCATAGTTTTTCATTTTATTTTACCGCATATCCTACTGCAATGTCAAGAAATTTTCATAACAAACACAAAAAATCCAAGGCTTGCAATCCGCATAACAAAGGCAATTTTATGCATAAAAATTTGAAATTTCCGTAAAATAAAACCCGTAAGCGATTTTTTAATTGCAATATTATGTATAAATTTCAAAATTTGTTCAAACACCTACCAAAGTTATCAGAATTATATCAAATAATGGGTTGCAATTGTCGTTTCAGCGTATTATAATCTATAGTGCGGATTTTAATATTTTGAATAATTAGTACACTCTGAATTAAAGGAGAATTATTTTTTTTGAAACAAGTTGAAATTTTTACAGACGGTGCTTGCAGCGGAAATCCCGGTCCCGGCGGTTGGGGTGCTGTTTTTAAGATATAACGGTCACGAAAAGGAAATTTCAGGCGGTGAGGCAAACACAACCAACAACCGTATGGAGCTTTCGGCTGTTATCAATGCACTTGCTCTGCTCAAAGAACCGTGCAAGGTAACGCTTTACAGCGACTCGCAGTATGTTTGCAACGCACTAAAGCTTGGTTGGGCTAAAAAGTGGAAAGCAAACAACTGGATGCGTAATAAAAAAGAAAAGGCTTTGAACCCCGAACTTTGGGACAGGCTTCTTACCCTGTATGATACTCACGAGGTTGAAATTGTGTGGGTAAAAGGACACGCAGGTCATCCCGAAAACGAGCGTTGCGACCGACTTGCCGTTGCAGCCGCAAAACAATTTGCATAACAATAAACTTATATAAAGGTGGATATAAAATGAGATATGTTTATGCCGACAACTCGGCTACTACAGCACTTTCACCGAAGGTGCTTGAAAAAATGATGCCATACCTCACCGAGGTTTACGGAAACCCGTCAAGCATTTATACAATCGGTGCAAAGGCAAGGGCTGCCGTAGAAACTGCAAGAGAAAACATTGCAAAGAATCTCGGTGCGGCTAACCCGAATGAAATTTACTTTACCTCAGGCGGAAGTGAATCCGACAACTGGGCGCTCAAAGGTGTTTGTCACGCTCTAAAGGCAAAGGGCAAAAAAGCACATCATTACTTCAAAGTTTGAACATCACGCTATTCTTCACACATGTGAGGCTCTTGAAAAGGAAGGCTTTGAGGTTACTTATCTTGATGTTTACGAAAACGGTATTGTTCATCCCGAGGATGTTGAAAATGCAATTCGTGAGGATACGGCTATAGTTTCGATTATGTATGCAAACAACGAAATCGGTACAATTCAGCCGATTTCCGAAATCGGTGCAATTTGCAGAAAGCACGGTGTTCTTTTCCATACAGATGCAGTTCAGGCGGCAGGTTATGTGAAGATTGATGTTCAGAAAGAAAACATTGACCTTCTTTCAATGACAGCACACAAGCTCCACGGACCGAAGGGCTGCGGTCTTCTCTACATCAGAAAAGGCGTAAGAATTGAAAACCTCATCTGCGGCGGTGCTCAGGAGAGGAACAAGCGTGCAGGTACCGAAAATGTTGCAGGTATTGTCGGTCTTGATGCCGCACTTCAGCTTGCAGTTGACGGTATGGACGAAAGAAAATGCAAAGCTTGAAAAGATGCGTGACAGACTTATTGACGGTCTTTTAAAGATTGAGCGTTCAAGAATCAACGGTGACAGAGTTCACAGACTCCCCGGCAATGTCAATATGTGCTTTGAGGGCATTGAGGGTGAAAGCCTTCTTTTAAGACTTGACCTCAAGGGTGTTTCGGCATCATCGGGTTCTGCTTGTACATCGGGCAGACTTGATCCGAGTCATGTACTTCTTGCAATCGGTCTTCCCCACGAAATTGCTCACGGCAGTATGCGTCTTTCATTCTCTGACGACAATACAGAGGAAGATATTGATTATATTCTTGAAATCGTTCCCGAAATTGTTTCGTACCTCAGAAGTATGTCACCTCTTTGGGAAAAGATTAAAAAAAGCAGGAAGCTCAGGGTTGATTGACAACCCGTTAAAATTCGTATAGAATTGAATAGATATTCGGCAACAATATATTCAGGAGGATTAAAATGGCTTATTCGGAAAAAGTAATGGATCATTTCGCTAATCCGAGAAATGTAGGCGAAATTGAAAACGCAGACGGCATCGGCGAGGTCGGTAACTCAAAATGCGGCGATATTATGAAAATGTACATTAAGGTTGATAACGATATCATCACTGATGTAAAATTTAAAACATTCGGTTGCGGTGCGGCTATTGCAACAAGCAGTATGGCAACAGAGCTTATCAAGGGCAAGTCAATCAATGACGCTCTCAAGCTCACAAACAAGGCGGTTATGGAGGCTCTTGACGGACTTCCGCCTGTCAAGGTTCACTGCTCTGTTCTTGCAGAACAGGCAATCAAGGCAGCCGTTTCGGACTACTACAAAAGAAGAGGCGTTGATCCCGAGCCAATCGTGGGCAATGTTCCCGAATGTGACAGCTGTGGCTGTGAAGGCTGATTAACTTAAAATCATACATCTGCCCGACTGCGTAAAAGTCGGGCATTTTTGTGCCGCTCCCGATTATACCGTGGGATTAGTTGAACAAAAAAAAACGATTGAAATCCGAAAGGAAATCAATCGTTTTTTATTTGTGTGATTATTATTTTTGCAATATATCAGCCGATTGCGGCATTGAAAATTTTTTCGCTGTTTTTCATCAACCTGTCAACCGCCTGCCGACCGCATTTTTTGGCAATACATTCGATTGCATCGGAATAAAGCTCAGGTGTATTATGAGTGAGTGAATGTGCGTCCGTACCGATAATGTCGATAAGTCCTGCACCTACAAGCTTTAACATTCTGCGGCGTTTCATCATCGGAGCTTTCTTTGTGTAATTTGAAATATTTGTTTGAATAACAACACCGAGCCGTTTTAAATCTTCAATCACATCAGGATTGTCAACAAGAAAGCTGTAACGCTCAACATGAGGAATTACGGGAATAAGTCCCTGTTCGCTCATAAGCCTGTCGAGCATTTCATACGAATTGTCCGAAAATGTTGCATTATACGGAAACTCAGTGAGAATATAGTTTGAATTTCCGTAGTTTATACCTTTGATATTTTCATTGTTGAAAAGATACTTTGTAACATAAACCTCTGTTCCGAGAACGATATTCATACCGTTCGGAATGTGCGGTTTGAATTTTTCAAACTTTTCCGCCCTCTCGGCAATAAAATCTTCAAGGCTGATTTCATTTGTATAAAAATGTGAGGTGTAAGACAAACATTCGTTACTCCCTGATTTTTAAGACAGGAGAGCAACTCCAGACTGTCCTCAACCGTTTTTGCACCGTCATCTATACCCGGAAGAATATGAGAGTGCATATCGAAAAGCTGCATACCGTTCACCAATTAAAGTGCCTCACAAACACGGTCGCCCATTTCATCACAGCCAACCTTTGTGAAACCATCTTCATAGATATCGGGCGTACGGTAGGTTTCAAGAACCTTTGCAACAGCTGCCTCAATTGCGTCTGCCGCCTCGCTCTGATCAAGTGAATAACGAAGCATCATTGCAACAGAAAGGATTGTAGCAAGCGGATTTGCGATATTCTGACCCGCAATGTCAGGAGCAGAACCGTGGATAGGCTCATAAAGACCGAGCTTGCTGCCCGAAAGGCTTGCAGATGCGAGCATACCGATTGAGCCGGCAATCATTGATGCCTCGTCAGAAAGAATATCACCGAAGATATTTGATGTGAGAATAACATCAAACTGACGGGGATTTCTTACAAGCTGCATAGCGCAGTTGTCAACATACATATGGTTAAGCTCAACCTCGGGATAATCCTCGGCAACTCTCTTAACTGTTTCTCTCCAAAGTCTTGAAGACTCAAGAACATTTGCCTTATCAACGCTTGTGAGCTTTTTATTTCTCTTCATAGCAAGGTCAAAAGCAACTCTTGCAATTCTCTCAACCTCACCGATTGTGTACATTTCCGTATCCCAAGCCGCAGGCTGACCGTTAACTTCTTTTCTGCCTCTTTCGCCAAAGTAGATACCGCCTGTAAGCTCACGAACAATCATAACATCGAGGTTGCCACCGATGATTTCATCCTTGATAGGTGATGCACTCTTGAGCGGTCCGAAAATAACCGACGGACGAAGATTTGCGAAAAGTCCGAGTGCGCCTCTGATACCGAGAAGTCCTGCCTCTGGACGGTTGTTACCCGGCTGTGAATCCCACTTAGGACCGCCTACCGCACCGAGAAGCACGCTGTCCGACGCCTTACACTTTGCAACTGTTTCATCGGGGAGCGGAACGCCTGTTGCGTCAATAGCACAACCGCCGAGAAGTGCCTCGTCATATGTAACACCAAAACCAAATTTTTCAGCGGCACAATCAAGAACCTTTACAGCCTGATTTACGATTTCAGGACCGATACCGTCGCCCTTTAAAAAGAGTAATTTTATAATCTGCCATTTTTATATCTCCTTAATCAATTGTTTATCAATGGATATTATCCCACAATATACGGCAAAAGATTGTAAACTGTGCTACAATTCTGCCAAAGTTTCAAAAAATCAGTCATTCTCCGACGGAAGCGGAATCGTCTGAAAAACTTCGCAGACTTTATCCCTCTGCCAAAGTACGGGAGTAACTCTGAGTGAATAGCCGAAACCGTTGTCCATTGTCCATTCAAACGGTTTTGCCTGCGGAAGTCCGTAGACTGCAAGCAAGGTCATAATAACACCGCCGTGAGTGACAAATTACACTTTCGGTTGTGCCTGTTTTCATAAGTCCCTCAACAATGCTTTCAAACATTTTGCATACTCTGCGTGTAAAATCGGCATTGCTCTCCCCCCTCGGAGGTTTTACGGAAGAATCGCCTGCAAGCCACTTTTTAAAAAATCGGGATCGTTTTTCAGCTCATCGGCAGTTTTGCCCTCCCATTCACCGAAATTACATTCGGAAAGGTTGTCGATAACAAGCGGCTTTTGTTCGGGATAAAGAATTTTTGCGGTTTCGGTACAACGCTTTAACGGACTTGTGAACACAACCTGCGTACCCGGATATTTGTACTCATAATCGAGTTTTCTCAAATCCATTCTGCCCCTGTCGGAAAGCGGAGCGTCTGTTGTTCCGATATATTTCCCCGCAAGTGTATCATCAATCGAACCGTGTCTTATAAAATGAATTATGTATGATTTCATAACTTCTCCCATAAACCGACTTTCAGCAAATCGGCACTTAATTATTTACAAAAAGTAAATTTTGTATTATACTGTCTGTATAGAAAGTATATTGCTGTAAATGCTTTCAATGCACTATATACTATATATTATCAGAGCAAATTCTGCTTTGCTTTTTTCTGAAAATCAAGTTAATTATACTATCTTTAAAAATGAGGTGTCAAGTCTTGAACAAAGATTTTCCGAGAATTATAACATTTCTTCGTAAAGAAAGAGGTTTGAGTCAAAAACAGGTTGCAGGCGATATGGGAATTTCGCAGGCACTTTTGTCACATTATGAAAAGGGAATCCGGGAATGCGGTCTTGATTTTCTCGTAAAAACAGCCGAATACTACGGTGTTTCAACCGATTATCTTCTCGGCAGAACCGTACAGAGAAATTTCACAGCCGATCCTTTTGAGGCTGCCGAAAAAGAGGTTGTCATCAATACCGAAAAAGGCAGTATGATCAACAAAATAAACCGCAGTCTTTTGATGAACACCACCTCGGTAATCTACGATTTGCTTGCAAAAATCGGCAACAACAAGCACCTTACAAACGCAGTCAGCAACTACCTTATGAGCGCCGAATATGTAATTTTCCGCACGATTTATAATTCCGAAAAAAAATAACTCGCAAACTATGTTTTCGCTTGATAAGAACCGCTACAGAAATCTCACGGACGCATCAATGATTATTGACCTTGAAATCATCAACGAACTTATTGAAAATGATAAGCTTACCCTCACCCTCTCTCCCGATGTCATTTCGGTATGTTTTGAAAAAAGATGCCCCGTCACTATTCAACCTAATTCAATATTCCGAAAGAAACATAAAAAATGTCTATGCAGGAAAAAGGTGATTTTTAACTCCTTTTCAGAATAATAAGTTTACTTTCGTGTTACATATATGCTTATAATGTAGCATAGAAGTAAAGTAACACAACAAACAACGGTCGGTGGCTTGGAGTTTTTCTCAAGCTGAACCGACCGTTTTGTTGTCTGTTTATTTTCTTATATAGCATTATCCGTATGTAATGCGGCGAATTATGCGTTAAGACCGAACGAGATTGATATTGCGTTGTTTATTTCGTTCATAGAATTTTCATCAACAGTACCCATTTTTTCTTTGAGCCGTTTTTTGTCGATTGTTCGTACCTGTTCAAGCAAAACAACGCTGTCTTTGGCGAGTCCTGAGCTGTCAGCGTGCAACGGAATGTGCGTAGGCAAATTCGCCTTTGACTGCTGACTTGTAATTGCGGCGGCGATTACAGTCGGACTGAATCGGTTGCCGACATTATTCTGAACAATAAGCACAGGTCTGATTCCGCCCTGCTCAGAGCCTACAACGGGACTCAGGTCGGCATAATAGATATCTCCTCTTCGTATATTCAAGGCTTTCACGCTCCAAATAATTGTTTACTTGTATTTTTGCCTTTCCAAAAGCTTTTATACAGCTATTACATAATATTTTTGAGCGTAAAATTTGTGAATCGGTTCAGCCGTTTGCATCTTTCACATTGGAAAGCACCATTTCGTAATCTTCGCCGTCAACGCTGATTTTGCTTATACAGCCCTTTGAATTTGTGCTGACAACGGCTTTGCCGAACGCTGAATCAAGTCTGTATGTACACACATCTTCGCACTTCCCTCAAAAACCGCCCTTCCGTCTGCAATTCCGTATAAAATTTCTTTTTTGTAATATTCGGAAAACTGCTTTCGGGAATGTACGCTTCATCGGCGGAGCAAATCATATTCTCCCTTGAAATTTCAAGATCAGAACCCTTATATGTAACCGACAAACCGCTGACCGTGTTTGGAGAATCAAGCGAAATATTGATGAGCTTTTTTCCGCTTGCCGACAGCTTTCCCGTGATGTTCATTTTTCTGTATTCACAGCTGAAATCGGCAATAAACGAGGATTTCGGAGAAAGATTTTCCTGCACTTCATCACACCCCGTAATGACAAAAACAGGCATAACAAAAAGGACACATAATGTAATCAAGATTTTCCGTGCCATAAGACACCTCCCGATACATTTATATGTCCTGTGAATTTTTTAATACATTGTACAAATAAGTGATTAATGCATTTTATCTTAATATCCGTGGTCAATATGCTGCCATTTTCCGCCTTTTGTTCTGACTAAAATCCAGTTCCAGTTATTATATGTGGAATTCGGATTTAATGATCCGTCGCCGCCTGATGAATCAACATCAAATGAAGATAACAGCACAATAACTTCATCTGCATTATTCCTGTCGGCAAATTCCTGAAAATCGGTGCAGTAATCATCTCCTGCATAATAAATTTCCGTGAGGGTACAGCCGTTCCAATTGGTGTCGAACTCTTTTTCAATAGTATCAACAGCAGAGTTAATATCATCTGCGGAATAGGTTTTAGAATCCACATCGTGAGTCTTTACTTTGCTTATATCTCCTCCGCAGGCACTCAAACCGATAACAAGAAATACACACATAACTAAACATAAAATTTTCTTCATCATTACTCCTTTCAAAATCGTCATCATTTTGACAACTTTTTTCGCAAAAAGATTCCCGTTTCTTACTTGTATTTTAAATCAAAATCCGCAACGCTTTTTATTCTTATAAAGAACAATTCAACTTATGATTGATTAACTGTTTTGTATATATTATTTCCTGTTTTTTTCTCAAAATAATTTTTTAATCTTATGTTTGAATTCCATTTTTCTTGTGGGTAATAACCATATCTTTGTTTTACATCTCTCATACGATCTTCAATATTCAACACACCGCCACTGCCTGCCAATGCATCGCATAACTGAATTAGTTTGTCATAATCATCCATATTCACTTTAGCAAGAGCAGTTTCTATCAATTCAAGTTCTTCATCAGAAACATCGAATTTACCAATGTATTCCTTTACGGTTGAATTATTAAACGAATGTGTCAGGCAAATTTTTTGCGACCTCATCATATCCCAATGACATCATATATGTATATCCGTCATAAACATGACCTAAATGCCTAACACCAAACTTTCTGCCAATATCATGGAGTAACCCTAATATGTATGCCTTTTTCCGAATCCAAATTTTCACATAATTCCGCAATCTTTTCAGCACATTTTGCTGTAATGCGACTGTGATTTACCCAAGGACCCGAATTACATTGTTCAGCTTCTTCTAATATTTTTTCAGCTTCCGCTCTTGTTGGCATCATTTTTTATTCGCCTCCATAAACAGAGTTATATGCAAAACATTACCTGACACTACTGCATAAAAGTAATTTTGTGACATTTATATAATCTGACTTAATATAAATTATATGCTGTTACTTGCGGGCGGATAATATGTGCAGTGTAGTAACATAGTATACAACAGTGCAAAGACATAGTATACAGTTTTATGATAAAATAAATGGCAAGAAAATAGCAAATGAAGGAGCTGTTTTTATGCCGTGGGAGTGTAAAACTGTGGAAAAACAAAGATTAGAATTTGTTACAAAAGCATTAGAAACAAATAATTTTAGTGCTCTATGTCGGGAATATGAAATCACACGCAAAACCGGTCGCAAGTGGGTTGATAGATTTAAACAGGGACTGCCCTTAACTGATATGTCACGCAGACCATTATGTTCTCCTAACAAAACGCCTGACGACATTGAAGAATTAATAGTTTCTGTTCGTTTCGATAACCCGGGTTGGGGTGATGATAAAATTAAAATTTTTCTTGAAAATCAAGGGTATAAAAACATTCCTTGTCCAAGAACCATTACTAACATTCTTCATAAACACCAACTCATATCTGAAGAGGAATCGCTCAAAAGAAAGCCTTTTAAACGCTTTCAGAAAGAACATTGCAATGATATGTGGCAAACTGATTTCAAGGGAGAGTTTTTAACTGCCGATAATCGTTATTGCTATCCATTGACTATTCTCGATGACAGCTCACGATACTCAATCAAAATAGCATGCTTTCCTAACACTAAAAATGTTGTTATTAACGCTTTTAAGCAAGCTTTTTATGAGTTTGGTATGCCATCAAGCGTAATTTACTTTCTGACAATGGTTCTCAGTTTGCAGGTTTTAAACATGGATTTACTATGTTTGAAAAATTCCTTATGAACAATGACATTCTTCCCATACATTGCAGAATTAAACATCCGCAAACACAAGGAAAAATTGAACGGTTTCATGGCAGTATGAAAAGAGAACTTTTAAATCATAATCTATTCAAGAACTTGGATTACGCTGACAAGGCTCTGCAAGAGTGGCGAACTAAGTATAATTGCCTGCGACCTCATGAAGCACTTGGAAACAAATGTCCTGCCGATGTCTATACTCACAGCGAAAGGATTTTTTTGCTGACAAGGTGGAGCCGTTTGAATATGAACCCGGCTTTAAAGTCATAAAAAGTAAATTCGTGGGGATATGTCCGTTTTCAGAATTTTCAATTATATCTTAGTGAAACTTTCATCAATGATTATGTTCAATTCAGACCTAATCCAAACAATGATTCATTTCTTGTTTGCTATCGCAATTTTGTTATTGCTTTGAGTATGACCCGTCATCCGGCAAGCGTATTCACCGCAAGATTTCAAGATTGTGAATTTGTATACCATGTCCTTGCACAGGTGGTTACCATGTTGCACTTGACATAATATCCGCCCCTACAAAATCGTCATCATTTTGACAACTTTTTATCGCAAAAAGATTCCTGTTTCTTACTTGTATTTTAAATCAAAATCCGCAACGCTTATAGGCAAGTGGGATGCAATTTATCAGGTCTGTGGGGAGCATTGAGATTTTGCCGTATTTTTCGGCGGCAATGTCGCCTGCAAGACCGTGGAGATATACTGCCGCTGCGGCTGATGAAAACGCACTTGCGCCCTGTGCAAGGATTGATGCGGTCATTCCCGCAAGCACATCACCGCTGCCGCCTGTTGCCATTCCCGAATTGCCTGTCGGGTTCACAAGCACCTTGCCGTTTGGAGAGGCAATTACCGTTCCCGCTCCTTTGAGAACGGTTACAACACCGTACTTTTGTGTAAAATCGAGGGCAACTCTCTCCCTTTCCGCATTTACAAGCGGAGTTGCAAGACCTGTAAGTCTTGACATTTCGCCCGGGTGAGGAGTAATTATAATCGGTGCTTTTTTCTCTTAAAAGAATTTCAGGCTGTTTTGCAACACAATTGAGTGCGTCTGCGTCAAGCACAAGCGGTGTTGTGGAATTTTCTATTAAAGAAAATACAATTTTTAACGTATCGTCGCACACCCGAGTCCGCAACCGACAAGAGTTGCAGAGGATTTGCTCGATTCGCTGACTAAAAACGGAACATTTACCTTTGAGATTCTGCTGTCTGCATTTTCGCTGAGAGGATAGTAAACGCTCTCAAGAATCGTTTGGGCAACAATCGGGTAAATACTTCTCGGCAAGGCACATTTTGCAAGACCTATGCCCGTTCTTAACGCACCCTTTGCCGACATAACCGCCGCACCTGCCATTCCGTAGCTTCCGCAAACGCAGAGCAATGAACCCAGAGTTCCCTTTATTTGCATCATCGGGGCGTTCAAAAATTGCACTTTTTACAACATTTACATCTGTTACTGTCATACAATCAACTCATTTTTCTTTTTATAGAATAACTGAACCACAATATTCTTGTTGAGGTGCGGTTTCATACCGTTGAGAATATCCTCGTTCGGAGTAAAAACGAGAAGGCATCTGCCGTATGCAGGACTGTTGAAAACGGCAAAATAGTTTTCGTCCTTGAGTCAATATCTCTTGCGGCGATGAAAGTTTTGAGAAATCTCATCTTCTTGATTTCTGTATCGTCTTTTTTCAAGTCTTTCAATCTCGTTAATCTGAACCTTGCACATGGTTTTTCTTTTGCGCAATGCAACAACCTTTGCAATTTCAAGCTCATTGCCCGAAACCGAATATTCAAAATCGACCTTCTGAATACTGAACACATACCAAACAACATAAATTCCGCCTACAAACACGAAAAAAGCCACATAGATAAGATATGCAATTGTTGCAAAAGCAAGATAAAAACAATGTTGTCGGCACTAAAATAAGCAAAAAGCACCGAAACAATTTTTATAATCAGATTTTTTTAGGTTTGTTAACCCGTCTTACAACCTGTTCGTTAAAATTATTCAATGTATTTTCTCCTTTATGATTGATATTTCATATGATATCACAGGCTGTTGTTTTTTTCAACAAAAGATACAAAAACTATTGCAAAAAAAATGTTTTGGTGTTATCATAGAAAAAAAAGATAACATGACGACGAAGAAAGTAGCGTTTGCGTGATACCGTCAAAGAGAATGTGTGCCGAGGCTGAAAGCATACAACGGTGTTGCAGGTGTGAAGTTCCCTTCCGAGTGGTGAGGTTGAAGTTTTCAGTAGATCTCAACGGCTGACTCCGTTACAGGTTGTGAAAGTGTCTGCTTTCGGGAGTGTTTGCTTTGATGCAAAAAATCAGGGTGGTACCACGGATTATTTCGTCCCTGCGTAATTGATTTTACGCAGGGCTTTATTATTTTTTTTTACGGAGGTAATTTATGAACGAGAAATTATTAAGTTTAAAAGACGAAATCAAGTCAAGACTCGGCGAAACACAAGATTTGACCGACCTTGATAAAATCAGAGTTTCTTATCTTGGCAAAAAGGGCAGCATCACGGCTCTTTTAAAGGGTATGAAAGACCTTCCCAACGAGGAAAGAAAAAACTTTCGGTGCTGAGGTAAACAAGCTCAAGGCACAGGCCGCACAGCTTATTGAAGAAAGACTTGCGGAACTTAAAGAAAAGGAAATTCAGCGTGAAATCGCCTTGATGCCGCAGTTTGACATTACATCGCCTGTTGCGCTTGCAAGGGGTTCTTATCACCCAATCACCCTTGTTCAGAGAGAATGCGAAAAAGATTTTCTCATCAATGGGATTTAACATTGAGGACTACTCCGAAATCGTAACCGACTACGAATGCTTTGAGGCTCTTAACATTCCAAAGCACCACCCCGCAAGAGATATGCAGGACACTTACTACCTTAATAACAACGGTCAGCTTTTAAAGTCACACACATCAGCCGCACAGAACGCAATTCTTAAAAAATACTGCAAGGGACTTATCGAAAACGGCACACCTATAAAAGCCATCTTCCCAGGCAGATGCTTCAGAAACGAGGCAACGGACGCTTGTCACGAAAACACATTTTTCCAGATGGAAGGCGTTATGGTTGACAAGGACATTTCAATTTCAAACCTTATCTACTTTATGAAAACAATGCTTTCCGAGGTATTCAAAAAAGGATATCAAGGTTAGACTTCGCCCCGGCTTTTTCCCATTCGTTGAACCGGGTTTTGAGCTCGACATCAGCTGTCTTATCTGCGGCGGCGAGGGTTGTCCGTCATGTAAGCACAGCGGTTGGCTTGAACTATGCCCCTGCGGTATGATTCATCCCAATGTTCTGCGTGAGGGCGGAATTGATCCCGAAAAATACACAGGCTTTGCGTTTGGTCTCGGTCTTACAAGACTTGCAATGATGAAGTACGGAATCAAGGATATCCGTGACCTTAACAGCGGCAGTCTTAAAGCACTTTCACAGTTTACTGATGACGAATAAGAGAGGAGATACAAAATGTTTTTATCTATGAACTGGATTCAGGACTTTGTTGATTTGAGCGGTCTTGATAAAATTGAACTTATCCGCAAATTTTCTCTTTCCACAGCCGAGGTTGAAAACGATATTCTCCGCAAGGGCAGTGAAATCAGCGGTATTGTTGTAGGTGAAATTAAGTCGGTTGAAAATCATCCCGATTCAAAGAAACTTCATCTCCTCAAAATTGATGCAGGCGAAGATGAACTTATTGATGTTGTCTGCGGTGCTCCGAATGTAAGAGTCGGTCTTAAAACCGCTTTTGAAAAGGTTGGCGCTAAAATCGGCGAAATCACGATTACACCAAGACCTCTTGCCGGCTTTACATCAAACGGTATGTGCTGCAGTGAGGCTGAAATCGGTATCAGCGATGACAACTCCGGCATCATGGAAAAATTACAGATGATGTTAAAAACGGCACAGACCTTAAGGATATTTATGAAATTGACGATATCGTTTTTGAGGTTGATAACAAGTCGCTTACAAACCGTCCCGACCTTTGGGGACACTACGGAATCGCAAGAGAATTTGCCGCACTTGCAGGCAGAGAGCTTAAACCTCTTGACCTTGACGATTTAAAGGCATATGACGGTCTTAAAAAGATTGATATGAAGATTGAGGACACTCTCTGTCAGAGATACAGCTGCTTACAGATTGAGAATATCAACCGCAACGTAAGCCCCGTAAATATGAGAATCCGTCTTTTCTACTGCGGTATGAGAGCAATAAACTATCTCGCCGACCTTACAAACTACCTTATGCTTGAAATGGGACAGCCAATGCACGCTTTCGATTCAAGAAAGGTTGAAAAAAATCAGAATCAAGCGTTTTGACAAGCCCTTCACTTTCAAAACACTTGACGGTGTTGAAAGAAACATTGACGAAAACACACTTATGATTTGCAACGGCAACACTCCTGTAGCAATTGCCGGCATCATGGGCGGTCTTGATTCGGAAATTGTTGACGATACAACTACTCTCACACTTGAATCTGCAACATTCAACGCAGTTTCCGTAAGAAAGTCAACAGTAAGACTTGCTCACAGAACAGACGCATCAATGAGATATGAAAAAAATGTCTTGATCCTGAAATGACTGTTACTGCAATTGCAAGATTTGTATATCTTCTCAAAAAGTATGACAGCGACATCAAGGTTGTTTCTTCGCTCACAGACGAGTACGCATTCAGGTATGACACAGTTGTTCTTGACTTTGACAAAAACTTTGTTGACCGCTACACAGGCATTGAAATCAGCAACGACAGAATTGTTGCAACACTCGAAAGCCTCGGCTTTAAGGTTGAGCTCAACAACGATAACTTCAGCGTAACGGTTCCAAGCTGGAGAGCAACAAAGGATGTTACAATCAAGGCTGACATCATTGAAGAAATCACCCCGTATTTACGGCTATGACAACTTTGAAATTCACACAACACGCTCTCCCCTCTACCCCGTAAGAGCAAGCGTTGTTAAAACTACGGAAAACAAAATCAAGGATATGCTTGTTAAGAGATACAATCTCCACGAGCTTCACTCATATGTATGGGCATACAACGATGAACTCAAGGCAATTGACATTCCTGTTGAGGATAATGTTAAGCTTGCAAACGCAACTAACCCGAATATTGAAACATTAAGAAACTCAATTGTTCCCACACAGCTTTGTCAGATTAAATCAAACCTTTCATTCTCAAACGATTTCGGTATTTTTGAAATCGGTAGAGTTGTAAACGGTCTTGATGAAAACGGTCTTTGCATTGAGAACAAAAAGCTTGCAATCACACTTTACAGCAAGGCAAGAAATGTTAAGGACATCTATTTTGAACTCCGTGACATTCTCGCAGTTGTAACAGATGAAATCAAGCACAAGGCTCTCACATTTGAAAAGGCTGAACTCCCCGACTCACAGCTACGAACACCCCGTAAACCTCTATTCGGTATGCCTTGACGGCAGAAATATCGGTACAATCGGCATAGTTCACCCGACAGTAAGCAAGAAGATTGACAAAAAGCCGCAATCGTATTTGCAGAAATTGATGTGAACGCTTATGCAAACACAGAGGCCGCTCCGATTGTTTATGACGAACCGTCAAAGTTCCCGCCGATGGACTACGATATCAGCGTTGAAGTTCCTCAGGGAATGTTCTTCTCACACCTTGCAGAGTGTTGGAAAAACGAAGGCGGAAAGATTCTCAAAAGCACAAAGATTGTTGACACATATGACACAGATACAGTTCACAGCGTAACAATCCGCTTTGAGTTCTCATCAAATGAAAGAACACTTTCATCAGCCGAGGTTCAGAAGATTATGGACAAGATAATTTCAAATCTTTCTGAAAACGGAGTAAAGCTCAGAGGCTAAAAATTATGGGGGCGGTTTTTCCGTCCCCTTTTTGTGACATAATCTGACAAGCATAAGATAAAATAAAAAAATATTACTGCTGTTTTATCACACAAAGCAATGTTTTTGACATTGAAATAACATAAATTAGGCATATTTATTAAAAAGTGCTTGAAATTTACTTTGAAATATGGTATAGTAGCAGAATAGGAGGTGTTTCAGTATGTTGGATAAAACAATGATTTTTTTTCTCTTGGTGAGGAAAAAGATGACCAGATAAAAGCAGGGCTTACAATCGTTTATGATGCCCTCCGCCAAAAAGGATATAACCCTATTAATCAGATTGTGGGATATATTTTAAGCGAGGATCCGACCTATATTACAACATATAATAACGCTCGCAACATCATCAGCAAGATCGACCGTGACGACCTACTTGAAGCACTGGTAAAATCGTATCTTAATGTTTAAGAAAGGATGATGCCTTGTGGCAGATACCAAAAAAAAGACCGAAAAGAAATTTTCGACTTACAAGGGCAGACCGCTCGTTCGTTTGCAATGACGAGATTTACTACGGCAGTATGGAAGAACCGTATGTTATAAGAATGCAAATCAAAAGCAAAAAGGATGTCAACGGAACTGAGATTGCCGATAAGGTAACAGTTCAGCTAATGGCTACAGACCCCTATCTTTCACCGAGAAAACAGCTTATTAAGTCAAGCGAGAAAAAGGGATTGTTCCTTGCTATGGATATTGCAGACATCTGGCTTGAAAGAGCCCTTGCAAACAAAATGTAATTTAACATTGAATTTACGGAGTAATCGGTTTTGGTTACTCCGTTTTTTCTTATGTAGAACAACATATTTGTTGCATTTATAAAACCAGTCTTATCACAAACTTTTTACCGTTACATGAAAAGTGTATAGTGGGTGTTCCCATACAAATGATTACAAAACTTTGAAATTTTATTATACAGAAAAAGCACTCTGCATTTCTGCAAAGTGCCTTAATTTAAAATATTAAGTTCAGAATAAATCGCTGTGTGAACCTGTTCTTGACAAAACAAGAACGAGTTCGTTGTTGTTGACTTGATAAATGAGCAACCAATCGGGTGCAATGTGACATTCTCGAAAGCCGTTATAATTACCCGAAAGATTGTGATCTTTGAATTGCTCGGGCAACGGTACTTCATTCGCAAGCAATTCAACTATCTTTTCAAGCCTTGAAATATCGTAACCACGCTTTTTTTATCCTTTTAAAATCCTTTTTAAACATGGTATGATACTTAATCGTCAGCATTCAAGTCCTCCATAAGCTCGCTTAAAGAATTAAAAGGACCGTGAAGATTTTTGCCCTCTCTGACATCCTGCATAGCCTGCAAGGTTTCTGCATTTGGCTTATCAAGTTTGATTTCAAACGGTATGCCGTTCTCCCTGACAATTTGTTTGAGATAGATATTGATTGCTGTTGACATATTCAAACCGAGTTCGTTAAGCAATGTGTCAGCTGTTTTTTTAAGATTTTCATCAACTCTGACATTCAGATTTGTTGTTGCCCATAAAATCAACTCCTTTATATCTGTATATGTATAATATCACATACAAATCACAAAGTCAAGCAATTATAATTACGCTGTCATTATTTTGCACAATTTTACATACAATAAAACAAAGGTCGGGAAACAGAGCATTTCATTTTACACACTCTTCCCGACCTTAATTTTCAATTTTACATTTTAAATTTTCAATTTACTTTGTATCCTGCGTCCTCTACTGCTCTTTTTAAGAACGGAATCTTCAACATTTTTTGACATTGTAAGAACGGCTGAGCCTTTTTCGTGGCTTACTTCTGCCGATTCAACACCGTCAATTGCCTCAAGAGTTTTCTTTACTGTTGCCTCGCAATGTGGACACATCATACCTTCGATTTTCATTGTTTTTTCCATGGTTTTATTCTCCTTTTTTTTTTATGTTTATTTTTTATTTTTCTGTCATGATCTTTGAGCTGTGAACCTTAACAAAATTAAGTATTAATGCATTTGTTACAACACACACAAACCTTCAAAGGCTCATTGCCGCCGCACCGAACATTGGATTTAACTGCCAGCCGAAAAGATTGATAAATGCACCCATGGCTAGCGGAATACCGATTACATTGTAAATAAATGCCCAGAAAAGATTTTCGTGAATGTTACGGAGTGTTGCTCTGCCAAGTCTGATTGTTGCAGGAACATCTGCAAGGCGGCTCTTAACAAGCACAACATCTGCCGCATCAATTGCAACATCCGTTCCCGCTCCGATTGCAATACCCAAGTCTGCGCTTGTGAGGGCAGGCGCATCGTTAATGCCGTCACCGATCATGGCAACCTTGCCGTATTTTTTTTAGCTCTTTTACATTCTTTTTCCTTACCGTCAGGAAGAACTCCTGCAACAACTTCATCAATGTCTGCGTTTTTTGCAACGGCTTTTGCGGTTTTTTTTCGTTATCGCCCGTAAGCATTACAACACGCACACCCATATTTTTGAGTTCATTAACAGCTTGTTTGCCGTCCTCTTTTTATTATGTCTGCAACAGCAATAATACCGAGAAATTTATTTCCTTTACTGAAATACAGCGGAGTTTTGCCCTCTTCCGCAAGCTGTTCAGCCTTTGCTTTTTCGTCTGATGAAATTTCAGCAAACTGTGAAATATATCTGTAATTGCCGCCGTAAACGCTTTCTGAACCGATTTTTGCGGTAAGTCCGTTACCCGTTACGGCATTGAACTCAGTCACTGCATCGCCGATAATATGCCTGTCATTTGCATAAACTACAATTGCCTTTGCAAGCGGATGTTCGCTTGATTTTTCAAGAGCAACGGCTGTTTTCAAAAGCTCGGTTTCCGAGATATTTTCGACTGTAACGATATCGGTCACAGCAGGTTCACCCTTAGTAACCGTGCCTGTTTTGTCAAGAACAACCGTGTCAATTCTGCCTGCCGTTTCAAGTGAAACTGCGGTTTTAAAGAGGATTCCGTTCTTTGCACCGACACCGTTGCCGACCATAATCGCAACAGGGGTTGCAAGTCCCAACGCACACGGACAACTGATTACAAGAACGGAAATGGCTCTTGCAAGCGAAAATCCTACACTTTGACCGAGCAACAGCCACACGATTGCAGTAATCACGGCAATTGTGATAACTGCAGGAACAAACACACCCGATACCCTGTCGGCAATTTTTGCGATCGGCGCTTTGGTGGCAGACGCATCACTGACCATTTTAATAATCTGCGACAGAGTTGTGTCCTCACCGATTCTCGTAGCCTCACAGCGGATATATCCCGACTGATTGATTGTTGCGGCTGAAACCGTATCGCCGACAAGCTTGTCAACAGGAACGCTTTCACCCGTCAGAGCGGATTCATTGACGGCACTTTCACCGTCAATAACAACTCCGTCAACAGGAATACTCTCACCCGGACGAACTGCGAATATATCGCCTTTTTTTTTCACCTGCTCTATCGGAACAGTTTTTTCGGTATCGTCAACTACAATCGTAGCAGTCTTTGGTGCAAGTTTCATCAAACCTTTGAGAGCGTCGGTAGTTTTGCCCTTTGAGTGAGCCTCAAGCATTTTACCGACTGTGATGAGTGCCAAAATCATTGCGGCTGATTCAAAATAGAACTCGTGCATATACGACATAACCGCCGCCGAGTCACCTCTCAACTGTGCATCAGTCATCATAAACAACGCAATTGTGCTGTAAACAAAGGCTGTGCCCGAACCAAGTGCAACAAGCGTGTCCATATTGGGAGCAAGGCGGATAATCCCCTTGAATCCGCTGACAAAAAATTTCTGATTAATCACCATCACTATGCCTGACAAAATCAGCTGAACAAGTCCCATTGCAATATGGTTGTTGTCAAAAAATGACGGCAACGGCCATCCCCACATCATATGTCCCATTGAAAAATACATCAACACTGCAAGGACAATGAGCGATGCGATAAGTCTTTTTCTGATTTTGGGTGTTTCGGTATCTTTGAGAGAATCCTCTGCATCGGGCGATTTTTTTCTCTTTGCCTTTCAAAGACGCACCATAGCCGGCATTCTGCACGGCTTTTATAATTGCAGACGAATCAGCTGAACCGTCAACATTCATTGAATTTGTAAGCAGACTGACGGAACAGGAATTTACTCCATCAATCTTTGATACCGCCTTTTCAACACGGGCAACACAGGCGGCACAGCTCATACCCGTTACATTGTATTGAGTCATAGTTTCTCCTACTTCATAAGCTTTTGCAAAACACCGACAAGCTCGTCAATTGTTTCATCGTTACCTGCCCTTATGTCATCTGCAACGCAGGTGCGGATATGATTAGCAAGCAACTCTTTGTTAAAAGCGTTGAGTGCCGCATTGGCGGCGGCAACCTGTACCAGAATATCGGGACAGTAGGCGTCTTTTTCAAGCATACCCTTTATCCCCCGTATCTGACCTTCAATACGATTAAGTCGGTTTACAAGCGACTTGTATTCTTTTTTCGGTACGGTGCTTGTGTTTTGGCACAATGTTCACACTTATTATTCTCCATAATATCAACCTCATAATTTCAAAATAGGATATATTATTCAAAGCCCTTTTAGGATACCCCCTGTAGGTATCTTACAGTTATGATTGTATACCCCATTGGGGTATTTGTCAATAGGTAAATTACAGAAAAAACTAACAAAAAAATATGCACAAGATAATGTTGACAATGTTATTACATTGTGATAACATAATAACAAGGAGATGATTTTATGGCTATGACAAATATAAACATCAGAATTGATGCTGATAAAAAATTGAAAGCACAGGAACTGTTTTCATCTTTAGGACTTGATATGACTACCGCCATCAATCTTTTTTATTCAGCAATCACTTGAATTTAACGGTATTCCGTTTACTGTTCGCAAATATAATGCAGAAACCGAAGCCGCTTTTGCCGAAGTTGAAGAGATGAAAAAACATCCCGAACTTTATAAGAGCTATAGCAGTGCCGATGAATTATTTGAGGATTTGGATAAATGAAATATATAATCAAACCCACAAATCAATTCAAAAAAAAAGATTTCAAAAAAATTAAAAAGCAAAACAAAGATTTGAACATTCTGAAGAAAGTAATTGATATGCTCGCAAATGACGAAATTCTTCCGGACAAATATCGTGACCATTTGCTGATAGGAAACTACAAAGGCAAACATGAATGTCACTTAGAGCCTGACTGGCTGTTAATTTATGAGTATTTAGAAGATGAACTGATATTATTTCTTACAAGAACAGGTTCACACAGCGATTTATTTTAACAAAAAAAGCAGGGTACTAAAAATGCCCTGCTTTTATTGCATAAAAAAAACACCGCACAAAATGTACGGTGTTAAAAGCTGTTATTAAATTAGTCAGCTGTGTAAGGAAGCAAAGCAAGGTGACGAGCGCGCTTGATAGCAACTGTAAGCTCACGCTGATGTCTTGCGCAAGTACCTGTTACACGGCGAGGAAGAATCTTTCCTCTTTCTGACATATAACGACGAAGACGAGCAATATCCTTGTAATCGATATTCTCAACCTTGTCAACACAGAAGCCGCAAACCTTCTTGCGAGCTTTTTCTGCCACGGTTCATTGGTCTGTCTGCCATGATGAAGTTCTCCTTTCAATGAGAATTATTTAAATTAAGTTGAAGTTAAAATGGTAAATCATCGTCCAACGGCATATCCTGAAAATCAGAGTTTGAACCGCTCTGATAAGATGCAGGTGCCTGCTGAGCAGGTTCCTGATGATAAGCCTGGTTTCCGCCGTAGGACGGAGCACCGTATGACTGATTGCCGCCATAGGACTGATTGTAGCCGCCTGCATTGTTGTCACGGCGTTCGCCTGTGAACGAAACATTGTCTGCTACAACCTCAACAACGTAACGGTTTGAACCGTCCTTAGCCTGGAACTGACGGCTCTGAAGCTGTCCTTCAACAGCAATGAGAGAACCCTTCCCAAAGTAACGGCATACAAATTCCGCTGTGCTTCTCCAAACATACAATGTTAAAGAAGTCGGCTTTACGCTCCTCGCCCTGCTTTACATAGTTGCGATCAACTGCAATGCTGAAGCTTGTAACGCTTACGCCTGTGTTTGTTGTTTTTAATTCAGGGTCAGCTGTAATTCTGCCCATTAAGATTACTCTGTTTAACATACTTTTCCTTTCGTGTTCGGGTTAAAACCCTACAAATTGATTATTCGACTTCCTTCTTGATTATCATTGAACGCATTACGCCTTCTGTGATCTTGTAGATACGGTCGAGCTCTGCAGGGAACTCAGCTTCACTTTCAAAATCGAAAAGAACATAATAGCCTTCGCTCTCTTTGTTGATAAGGTAAGCAAGCTTTCTCTTGCCCCATTCGTCAACATTCTTCAAAGTGGCATGCTTCTCAATGAGAGCCTTGAACTTTTCAACGATAGCCTGGATACCTTCTTCGCCCTTCTTCATTGAAATGATCATTACTGTTTCGTAATTAGCTGTTACTGCCATTAAATATTGCACCTCCTTCTGGACATTATGGCGGTTTTCACCGCAAGGATTGTTATGTACACAACATAACAGATTCATTATAACATAAAATCACGGTTTGTCAACATTTTTTTTTTTACTGTTTTATTAATTTTCACTTCGAGCCGATGCAATAAATTTCTTCACTTTTTTCAAAATCTTTACCGTTGCCGTTTGAATTTTCAACACCCGAACTTACATCAACTCCGTCAGGCTTAACGGCTTTTACGGCTTTTTTTGCCACGGTTTCGGGATTCAGACCTCCTGCAAGCATAAACAATTTATCATCACGAGGCAGATTTTCAAGCATTGTCCAGTCAAAGGTTTTTCCACTGCCGGGTTCGTGTGCGTCAAAAAAACATAGCCTACAATGTGCTGATTCATTCTGTATTCGTCAAACTTTTCAAGGTCGCTCACATTAAAGGCACGAATTACCTTGAGATATGGATTTGAAAGCACATCTTCTCCAACCTCACCGTGAATTTGAATGTAATCAAAACCGCAGTCATATGCAGTTTTCACCTGTTCAAGAGTCGGAGAAACAGTTACCGCAACCGACAAAACATTTTTATCAAGCGTTTCAATCAGGCTCTTGGCGGTTTCGGGAGAAATATTCCGCTTACTCTTTGGAAAGAACATTACAAAGCCCGCAAAATCGGGTTTGCAGGCATTTACTATCTTAATGTCTTCGGCGGATGTAATTCCGCAAATTTTAACTTTCATAAACTCACCTACAAAACAATTGTACCATATCGAATTAACGGTTGCAATAAAAAAAGACAAAGGACAGTCTGCGTGGCTGTCCTTTGTCAATATCGGGAAGTAATCCAATTACTTATTAGCTGTTAAATACGCCTGTTGAGAGGTAACGCTCACCTGTGTCGGGGAACAATGCAACGATTGTCTTACCTGCATTTTCTTCACGCTTGGCAAGCTCAATTGCGGCTGCAAGAGCGGCGCCTGATGAGATACCTACGAGGATACCTTCTGTCTTTGCAATATCATTTGCATTTGAGAAAGCGGCTTCGTTAGCAATCGGAAGAATTTCGTCATATACCTTTGTATCGAGAGTATCAGGAACAAAGCCAGCACCGATACCCTGAATCTTATGAGGACCGCCGTGGCCCTCCGAAAGTACGGGGGAAGTCTGCGGCTCAACTGCAACAACCTTTACATCAGCCTTCTTTGACTTGAGGAAATTACCCACGCCGCTGAGTGTACCGCCTGTGCCGACACCTGCAACGAAGAAATCAACATTGCCGTCAGTATCCTCCCAGATTTCCGGACCCGTTGTATCAAAATGAGCCTTAGGGTTAGCAGGATTCTCAAACTGACCGAGGATAATGCCGCCGTCAATTTCCTTTTCAAGCTCTTTAGCCTTTGCAATTGCACCGCTCATACCCTTTGTACCGTCTGTAAGAACGATTTCAGCACCATATGACTTGATGATGTTTCTTCTCTCAACGCTCATCGTTTCAGGCATTGTGAGGGATTGTCTTGTAGCCCTTTGCAGTAGCTACAGATGCAAGACCGATGCCTGTGTTACCTGATGTCGGTTCAATGATTGTTGAACCCTTTTTGAGTTTACCGCTCTTTTCAGCGTCCTCAACCATAGCTTTTGCCACTCTGTCCTTAACACTGCCGGCAGGGTTAAAGAGTTCAAGCTTTGCAACAACCTTTGCCTTGAGGTCATATTTCTTTTTCTATATTAACGAGTTCGATAAGAGGTGTTCTGCCGATAAGTTCTGTTACACTTGTATATACTTTGCTCACAAAAATCAAGTCCTTTCAAAATTCAACAAATTAAAATCAGTCATCAAGTGAATCAAATGCTTCCTGAAGGTCATAGATAATATCGTCGATATTCTCTGTGCCGATTGAAAGTCTGATAGTGTTTGGCTTTATTCCCTGTTCTGCAAGCTCTGCCTCGCTGAGCTGTGAATGAGTTGTTGATGCAGGGTGAATTGCAAGAGATTTAACATCTGCAAAACATTTGCAAGAAGTGAGAATACTTCGAGGTGGTCGATGAATTTCTTTGCAGTTTCAGCGTCACCCTTGATTTCAAATGTGAAGATTGAGCCTGCACCCTTCGGGAAGTATTTCTTGTAAAGTGCGTTGTACTTGCTGTCAGGAAGTGAAGGATGATTAACATTTTCTACCTTCGGGTTCTTAGAGAGGAAGTCAACAACCTTGAGTGCATTTTTTTCAACATGGCGTTCAACACGAAGTGAAAGTGTTTCAAGGCCCTGGAGGAACATAAATGCGTGGAACGGTGAAAGTGTAGCACCTGTATCTCTGAGGAGAATGGCACGAACATAAGTTACAAGAGCAGCGCCCGGAGCAGCCTCTGTAAATACTGCACCGTGATATGATGCGTTAGGCTCTGAGAACTGTGGGAACTTGCCTGATGCAGCCCAGTCAAAGTTACCGCTTTCAACGATTACACCGCCGAGAGCCGTACCGTGACCGCCGATAAACTTTGTTGCCGAATGAACAACGATATCTGCGCCGTACTCAAACGGTCTGAGAAGATAAGGTGTAGCGAATGTGCTGTCGATTACAAGCGGAATCTTGTGTGAATGAGCAATGTTTGCTACTTCTTCAATATCAATAATATTTGAATTGGGGTTACCGAGTGATTCAATGAAAACAGCCTTTGTGTTTTCGTCAATTGCATTTTCAAATGCGTTTTCTTCGTCAGGATCAACGAACTTTGTTGTTACACCGTACTCTGAGAATATATGCTCAAGCCAGTTGTATGTGCCGCCGTAGATTGTCTTTGCAGCTACGATGTTGTCGCCTGCTTTTGCAAGAGCCTGAAGTGCATATGAAACTGCCGCTGCACCTGATGCAACTGCAAGAGCTGCTGTGCCGCCCTCAAGCTGCAATTCTCTTTTCAAAAACATCCTCTGTCGGGTTTGTAAGTCTGCCGTAGATGTTACCTGCATCTTTTTGAGTGCAAAGCGGTCTGCAGCGTGCTGACTGTTGTGGAATACATAAGAAGTAGTTGCGTAAATTGGAACTGCTCTTGCGTCTGTTACAGGGTCTGCTGTTTCCTGACCGATGTGAAGCTGTTTCGTTTCAAATTTAAGATTTCTTTCGCTTAATTTACTCATTTTAATGTCCTCATTTCATTTTAATTTTAATTTCAGAAGTTATGTTGCGGATTTGATGTGTCCCGTATCACATTCGTTCATTACTGCAACATCGTTTGAATCTGAGATTTTTCATTTGGATCACCTTTCCCATATTTCCTATTTGATTGGTGGGTTTTGATTGGATTGTCTATATCATACCACAGATTTTTTATTTGTCAATAGGTTTTTTGAAATTTTTTCTTATCTTTCCTATTGGTTTAGTAGGTTTGCTGGGTTTTGATTATTGAAAAGGTCGAAAAAGCCGATATTCAAGCCGTTTTTCAAATCCCGACCGTTAAGCAGGCAATTTGAAATTTTTTTCTGATTTTTTAAAACTAATATTCAAAAGCTTACATCATTTGCAAATGGCAAAACACCGCATTACCTACTAAATTGCTATGTAAACAACAAAAGCACCCGTAAAGGATGCTTTCGGATTATATTAAATTACATAGTTATCTGCCGAATTTGCAATAATGTCGGCAAGAGTAATGTTGTCAACAACATCGTCAATAGCCTTCTGGAGTTTCTCCCACACAAAAAAGCGTTGAACATTGTTCACGACGATCACAGGTATTTTCATTACCCTCAAGGCAAGCCACGGGTGCAAGACTGCCCTCGGTAAGTCTTAAAATCATACCGACAGTATAATATTCGGGTTCATGAGCAAGACGATATCCTCCGTTTGAACCTCTTGCGCTGAGCACATAACCTGCCTTTGTAAGTACGGTAATAATCTGTTCAAGGTATTTAAGCGATATTCCCTGACGGGCGGCAACCTCCTTTAGGGCTACATTTTCCCCTTTGTTTACACTGAGCAAGGTCAACCATAAGTCGGAGCGCATACCTGCCCCTTTGTTGAAATTTTCAAATTAACCACCCTATTCATATATTAATAATATGATTAAAGCATATCATAAACGGCTGTATATGTCAATGAGCCTGTTGCACAACAATAACCTATTTAACTTGTAAGAAAACACAAAAAGCGGGAGCGAAAAACGCCCCCGCAGAGTTTATATATGAAGTTACGACGATACACCGCAAATCATTGTTACAATTCTTACTGCAAACAAAGCAAACGCAACCCACATAATCGGATGAATTTCTTTGATTTTGCCTGTAACAATCTTGAGAATAACCCAAGTAAGGATACCGAACATGATACCTGTTGCTATTGAATATGCAAACGGCATAAAGATGATTGCTACGAAACCGCCGACTGTATCGGCAATGTCTGAGTCAAAATCCATCTTTGTAACATTCTTAATCATAAGAAGACCTACAAATACGAGTGCAGGAGCTGTTGCAAATGAAGGAATAGCAAGGAAAATCGGATAAAGCGGAATAGCAAGGATAAAGAGAATTGCAGAAGTAAGAGCTGTAAGACCTGTTCTGCCACCCTCTGCAACACCTGTTGTTGACTCAACATAAGATGTTACTGTTGATGTACCAAGGCAAGCACCAAGGCATGTACCGAGTGCGTCAGACATAAGAGCACGACCTACACGGGGAAGTTCGCCCTTTTCATTGAGGAGATTACCCTCCTGAGCAACACCGATAAGTGTACCTACTGTATCGAAGAGGTCAACAAAGAGGAATGCAAATACGATAACGGCAAAGTTAAGCGCATGCTGTGCCACATAACCGAAATCAAACTTGAAGAAAGTTTCTGTTGCCATATTCTGGACAGGTCCGAATACAGAGTAGTTTGCAAAATCAGGAATGAGCGATGCACCCTGATACCAACCGCAAAGCTGAGCAATGATGCCGAGAACCCATGTTGCAATGATACCGATAAGGATTGAGCCTTTAACTCTGTAGTGCCAGAGTGTAGCAACAATGAGGATACCGACAAGTGCAAGAACCACCGGAGCAGAACCAACATCACCGAGCTTAACGAGAGTTGATGACTGAACAGCCTTGCCGTCATAGTAAGCGTCTGTTGTGATAACGCCTGCGCCCTTAAGACCTACAATTGTGATAAAAAGACCGATACCTGCCGAAATACCGTACTTGAGGTTCTGAGGAACCTTGTTTACAAGTGTTTCACGGAATTTGAAGATTGAGAGGATAATGAAAATAATACCCTCAACAACGATAGCTGTCAAAGCTACCTGCCATGGATTTGTGATACCCTGCTCTGCAAGCTGCGGAACAACTGTGTATGCAAAATATGCATTCAGTCCCATACCGGAAGCAAGAACTACAGGATAGTTGGCATAAAATGCCATGATGAGTGTTGCGAAAGCAGCCGATACAGCTGTTGCTGCAAAGATTGCATTCGGATCCATTCCTGCGGGAGAAAGAATACTCGGGTTTACAGCGAGTATGTAAGCCATTGCAAGGAATGTTGTAATGCCGGCAATAATCTCGGTTTTGACATTAGTGCCGTTTTCTTTCAGTTTGAAAATCTTTTCCAAAAAGAAAGCCCCCCTAAAATATTTTGTCGAAACACGACATAGTTAAATTGTAGTTTATTCTTGCCAAAATTTCAAGTGGTATATTATACAAATTCATTGCAAAAATCAAGTTTTTGATTGCTTTGTGAAGTTTTTTTGAGGAAAATCAGGTACAGGCAATTATTGAACATTTCACGAATAAAATTATATAACGATAAATTTTAGTTTAAGGGGTGCTGTTATGATTGAGTTACTCGGATTTTTAGGACAATATATATGTTTTTTTCATTCTTCATGTTTGCGGAGGCGGTTCGTTTCCGAAACCTTTAACAGAAAAGCAAGAGCGTGAATGTCTTGAAAAAAGTGCAAACGGCGATATTGCGGCAAGAAATATGCTCGTTGAACACAATCTGAGGCTTGTTGCACACATAATAAAGAAATATTACGGAACACAAAGCGAACAGGATGACCTTGTATCAATCGGCACAATCGGTCTGATAAAGGCAATCAACACATTTGACATGAACAAAAACATAAAATTAAGTTCTTATGCGAGCAGATGCATTGAAAACGAAATTTTATGTATTTCAGAAATGCAAAGAAAAAGTGCGCAGGATATTTCTTTAAACGAAACAATTGATACCGACAAGGACGGCAACCCTCTCACCCTTCTTGATATTATGTCGGTTGACGATAACATAATTGACAATCTTGATTTGAAGCTTAATTCAAAAAAGCTCGGTCAGTTCATAAGAGAGGAACTTAACGAGCGTGAGCAAAAGATTATTGTACTGAGGTACGGCCTTGACGGCAAGGAAGCCTTGACTCAAAAAGTGTTGCCAAAATGTTAGGCATATCCCGTTCCTATGTCAGCCGCATCGAAACCAAAGCGTTAAAACAATTGCGAAAACGATTTGAAACAAGTTCTAATTTGTGAGATAATATGTTATTTAAATTCATCAGGGGTGTTCATCGAATGCCCCTGTATATTTCACAACAAAAAATTCTTGACATATACCAAACTGCGTGATATAATAACAATGTTGCAGATAAGCGGATGTAGTTTAGTGGTAGAACTTCAGCCTTCCAAGCTGATCGTGTGGGTTCGATTCCCATCATCCGCTCCATATTGAAAGGTACTCGAAAATGAGTACCTTTTCTTTTTGCAAAAATTAAAAAATAAATCAATCAGATGGGAATCGAAAGCCCGTTTAGAAAACAGTTCAGCGAACTGTTTTTTAGGGCGTAGCGTTGATCCAAGTTAAGCCTAAACGCTTTAGGAAAAGACGAGATTTGCAACTTCTGTATCACAAAGTAATCATCCGCTCCATACTAAAAAAGGTACTCAAAACTGAGTACCTTTTCTTTTGCCAAAATAAAAAATAAAACAATCAGATGGGAATCGAAAGCCCGTTTAGAAAACAGTTCAGTGAACTGTTTTTTTAAGGGCGTAGCGTTGATCCAAGTTAAGCCTAAACGCTTTAGACAAAGACGAGATTTGCAACTTCTGTATCACAAAGTAATCATCCGCTCCACATTAAAAGGTACTCAAAACTGAGTACCTTTTCTTTTTTTTGCATATTGAAGGAATAAAACAATCGGATGGGAATCGAAAGCCCGTTTAGAAAACAGTTCAGTGAACTGTTTTTTTTAGGGCGTAGCGTTGATCCAAGTTAAGCCCAAACGCTTTAGACAAAGACGAGATTGGCAACTTCTGTACCACAAAGTAATCATCCGCTCCATTAAAAGGTACTCGAAAATGAGTACCTTTTCTTTTTTGCCAAAATAAAAAATAAAAAAACAATCAGATGGGAATCGAAAGCCCGTTTAGAAAACAGTTCAGTGAACTGTTTTTAGGGCGTAGCGTTGATCCAAGTTAAGCCTAAACGCTTTAGACAAAGACGAGATTTGCAACTTCTGTATCACAAAGTAATCATCCGCTCCACTAAAAGGTACTCGAAAACGAGTACCTTTTCTTTTTGCACATTTTATTGCGTTCAAATTTAAACACAACATCAATCAAATCAGAACATTTTTATAAAGCTTACAATTTAATTGCAATGGGAGAACACGGTTCTTCCCTACAAAATGACAACTACTTTATTTCATTTATATATTATTTGATAAAATTATAATCTTACCAATCAAAACTTTTTCTTTAACTTAGCAAGCTTTTTTTTTTCGGCATCTTTATATCCGCCTTTGACGGCTTTTTTCATAGGCTTTTACGGCCTCTTCCCTATTGCCTGTTTTTGCATAATATTCACCCAAAGCGAATGATGCTGACGCTATGCCGTTATCGGCGGCAATTTTATAGTACTCCATTGCAAGTTTCGGATTGCGGGTAACACCTCTGCCGTCCATAAGAATATCTGCAATTTTGGACGCTCCATTCGCACTGCCAAGGTCTGCGGCTTCTTTTGTACCACATAGCCGCCTGTTCGGGGATTTTTGACACCGTTCACGGAAAATTCAGCCATCCACAATACGGCAGGAAGATAATCGAAATCGGTTGCAAGGGTATTCATTATATTTTTTTAGCACGGGCAACGGTTTCAACGGTCGGATTTTTCAAAAGCCGTCTTGCCTTCATGTATTCAAGCTCGCACATTTCTTTTCTGTTCTGAACGCTTGTACCGTGCAGAATCGTGCTTACATCGCTCTTAAATTCGCCGTCATTTGGTTTTTCAGGGGCTGATATTTTTTCATTTTATCAAACAAGTTCATGACTCTCCTCCTTATCGTTCAATCCATACTAAGATTATAAATGAAAACTGCGAATTTATAAATCTGTTTGGGCATTATATTCAAAAAAAAGCATATTGATTTTATCCTTAAATTCGATTATAATTTACTTGTAAACATAAAAACCACTTGTTTTTTAAGGAGATAACGATGAATATATTTGACAACATTGCCGCTAATCTTTCATTAAAGTATGAAAATTCGGAATTTTATAAAAACAAACTCATCAAACGATACAAGCCACTCATCACGCCGGGTGTGAAGTCACAGGACGAGCTTATCATTTCTCTTGAAAAGCACTTTGACCTTGAACTAACCGACAAGGCTGTTATGAGCAAGACTTTTCTTGAACTCTGCGTTATGGGCAACATTGATTGCGATGAGCCTGATATGATTGATTTTGAGATTTACAGAGTTGTGAGGAATTCAAAGAGCGAGGCACTTTATGCCTGCGAAAAATATGACCTTGACGATGACGATATTTTCATCATCTTTGAGGAGCATAACAACTTCTTTATCAGTAACTCGCAGATTGTCGAGATGCTGCTTATCATCAAAGAGGGTATTTCTGCCGAGGACTATGAGAATGAAACTCCCGAATTTCTCAACTACATCCGTGTCTGCCGCTACTTCTGCCAGACAAACTTTTTTTCAAGCTCAACAAGGCTGTTACATATGACGAGTTCGATATGATTGACATTCCCGAAGACGAAAGTAATTCTGACGATGCCGATTATTTTGACGAGTCTGATGATGAAGCTGACGATTTCACAGATGCAATTGAGTTTTTAATTTTTGAATTTTCACTTTTCGACTTAACAAAATAGCAAAAAAATTACGAGGAAGGTTTTATGCCTTCCTCGTTTTTGTTTACTGCAAATCACTTTCTGAAAGATGAATTCTATCAAAAGTAGCGTCTTTAAAATCGTCTGAAAATGCATTTATTACCAAGGTATGTAAGTTGTAGTAGTACTGAATACCATTTTCATTAAATACATATGTTGTTTCGTTGCTGTTCTTACATTTTCCAACCAACCTGTTAGAAACAACAGGATTTGCGTCAATCAATGGTGCAATCAAAACAGCCGCCAAAACACATAATATCACTACAGGTAACACTATTTTTATTGGAGCAGGTTTCTTTTTCGGATTAACCTGAACAAAATTCTGAGAATATTCAACATTTGTACTACTATCTCGAATTAGCAGAATTATTTACAGTGACATTTTGAACATTACTGTCTGTCGTGTTTGTCACAGGTTCAGTTGAACTATTAACACTGTCACTTGGCTCTGCCGCAGAAACAAATTATTCAAGAAACGAGCTTATCAATGTAATCCTCAGTCACGGCGTTGAAAACATCATAATAGAATAATCAAACTTTTTATCGGGAAGGAGAAATCCTTCCCTTTTTTTTCATACTACGGACTGAACCGCAACAACTTTAAAAGCAATGTTCCTCATTGTCTGCATAAATCTGCGCCGAGAAGAACTCGTCCATATTGCAGAAAAGTCCATACGATTCAATTCCTACATCTTCATCCCTGTCAAGGCGAGCAAGCACTTCGTTGATTTCATCGGTAAATGCAACGATTTCTCCCACATTTTCGGGAATCCACTGCACACCGTCAATTCCGATTATCATTTCCTCATCCCACTTTTTGCGACACTTTTTAAATGCTTTTTCATCATCAACATAAAATATATCTTTCGATTATATTCTTGATTTCCTCAGCTTCATCGTGATACTTTTCAAAATCAAATGCGATAACAAGAAACATTTCACTATTCCACAAATTTGAAATTGCGAAGTCCTTTTTTCTCAACAATGTCGCCAAAATCAAAAACATTGTCCATACAGGTTTTATCGTCAATGTACTGGGATAACCACAAATCAATGCCGTCAAAATAAGCTATTTTTCCGTACTTGAAGTCCTTTTCGCCCGAATTTTCAAGGCAATCAAAAATGCTTGGAACTCTATCAGGAAAACACGCCACCGTGATAAATTCCTCATCGGAACAGTTGCCGATATTCACAAATTTTCCGCTGCAGGTGATGTCAATTGTGAATCCGCCGTGATTACCGAGCTTCCGGATTATCTCGCCCGCACTTTCGTCTTCGGTTTCAAAAAGCGTTTCATCGCCCTCAATATCAATATGCAAATCAAAGTCAGCGTTTTCACATCTCTTCGACATCGTTGCATAGGAACGCAGCGCCAAAAGGTATGCACGGATACCCTTGATTGCTTCGGGATTTTGCGGTGCGTTTTCAAACACAAGCTTTTCGTGGATCTTTCTTTTTACAATTCATTAACATAATAATTTCCGCCTTTCATTAACTTAGTAACAATTATTGTTATTGCCCTTTTAATTAGTTTTTTCCTTTCCTTTTCTTTAATAATATTATACCATAAACCACTGTCCCATTATCTACCCTCTGCTCTAAAAAAAACGGCTTATTTATGCGGTTTTTTTTGCGAAAATTCTTCATTTATTAAAAACAGAACATCTTGACAAATGTGTGAATTTTTTGTACAATTTAAAAGTCTGTTTTTATAGGAGAGAATTCGTTTATGGAAAGAGAAAATTTTAAATCCCGACTTGGGTTTATCCTTGTAAGTGCGGGTTGCGCTATCGGAATCGGCAATGTGTGGCGATTTCCGTATGTTGCAGGACAGAACGGCGGCGGACTATTTGTACTTTTGTACCTAATCTTCCTCGTTCTTATGGGTGTTCCTGTTTTGACAATGGAACTTGCAGTCGGAAGAGCGAGCAGAAAAAGTGCTGTTCTCGGCTACAAAAAACTTGAAAAGCCAAAGAGCAAGTGGCACATTCACGGCTGGTTCTGTATGCTCGGATGCTACCTTTTGATGATGTACTACACCACGGTTTCGGGTTGGATGACGAGCTACTTCTACAAATTTGCGACGGGTTCATTTGAAAGCGGAATGACCTCGGAGCAAGTTGGCGGAGTATTCAACGAATTGCAGTCAAATCCGCTTGAAATGGTAATTTGATGGCGATTATCACCGTCCTCGGATTCCTTGTTTGCAGCAGAGGTATTCAAAAGGGCATTGAAAAAGTCAGCAAAGTTATGATGATTGCGTTGCTCATACTCATTCTTGTACTCGCAGGCAACAGCTTATTCCTTTCGGGTGCAGGCGAGGGACTCAGCTTCTACCTTATTCCCGATTTGGACAAAGGGTGAATGAAATCGGACTTGGCAATGTTATTTCATCCGCTATGAATCAGGCATTCTTCACACTCAGCCTTGGCATTGCGGCAATGGAAATTTTCGGCAGTTATATGTCAAAAGACCACACTCTGCCGAGTGAGTCAATCAAAATTTGCGCACTTGACACATTTGTTGCAATTATGGCAGGTCTTATCATCTTCCCCGCTTGTTTTTCATACGGTGTTCAGCCCGACCAAGGCCCTGCTCTGATTTTCGTAACACTTCCGAATGTGTTCGTAAATATGGCAGGCGGAAGAATTTGGGGTACTCTGTTCTTCCTGTTTATGACTTTTGCGTGCTTCTCAACAATCATTGCCGTGTTTGAAAACATTATTTCGTTCTGGATTGATATGTTCGGCATCAGCAGAAAGAAGTCTGTTCTTATCAACACAATCATCATTCTTATCGCAAGTTTGCCGTGTGTGTTCGGTTTCAATATTTGGAGCGGTTTCCAAATTTTCGGTCAGAATGTTCTCGGTATGGAAGATTTTCTCGTAAGCAATATCCTTCTTCCTGTAGGTTCGCTTGTGTATCTCCTCTTCTGCGTTACAAAATTCGGTTGGGGATTTGACAACTACCTTGATGAGTGTAACACCGGTAAAGGCATTAAATTTTCAAAGGCTTTAAAGCCGTATTTCAAGTATGTACTCCCTGTTCTTGTACTGATTTTGATTGTTCAGGGATTCATAAAATAAGTTAATATATTTTTTAAAAAAGCAAAATCCCGACAGTATGTTTTTGATACTGTCGGGATTTTTTATGTCCGCATTTATTAAATTTACTTTTTACGATTAAACTTTTTTCACCTTTTCGGAAAGCTCGACAAGCTCTTCTTTTGAAAGTTCGGGAAGATGTTCAAGGTCATCAAGAAACTTTGCACTGCTTTCATCAGCACGAAGTTTTGTACTTTCCACATAGTAGCTTGTGATTACACCGGGGACTACCGCAATGATGAGAATTGAACATACGGAAAGAAAGATTGAAAGCACTCTGCCGACAAGCGTTGTTGCAAGCACATCGCCAAGTCCTATTGTTGTGGCAACGCTGAAGCAGTACCATATGCTGTCAAAAAGCCGAGTTATGTTCGGTTCAAAAAATCCATATTGCAACACTCACCGCAAAAAATACGATAACATAACTGCACAAAAAAGCTTGATTGCACCCGTCCGTTTGAGGACAATTTTCAACAGTTTTGTCTTTTTTTTCAAAGCACCACCCCATTTGTATAAATTATAGCAATTAAAATTACCTCCGTCAAGGCGGTGGATATACAGCTTTAAGAATAGAATCATTTGAAAGTGAAATTGTCCTATCGGACAGTTGAGGATGACATACCGAATAAAAATAAAACCGACCTGTCATAACAACAAGTCGGCTTTACTTCTGAAATATAAAATGACATGAAAAATTAAAATTAACGATTAATCGGAATATTTTCTGATTTTGAGATAAATTCCCCTGTCATCGGCAATTTTCTGACAAGCCTTGATGTCCTCCTCGGGGATTGTATCTACGATTGAAAACTGCGTATGTTCAAAATATTTCTTTGCATCCTCTGCAAATTTGAGCATTGACTCATACGCATGGTCAAAAACAGGACGGCAAACTTCGTCATACTTTTCCGATGAACAGGTATTGAGGCTGATTGAAACAGAATCAATATACTTTGAAATCAACTCAGCTGTGGGCTTGTTGTTGATTCTGTCAGAAAGACCGTTTGTGTTGAGTCTGAGTTTGATGTCGGGGTGCTTTTCCCTTACATATTTTGCGGTTTCAAGCATATTGTCAAGAGCTGAAGTCGGTTCGCCGTAGCCACAGAATACAAGCTCCTTGTAGCCTGTGAAATCAAAATCATCAACAGCCTTTTTTAATATCCTCCATACTCGGATCATGCTTGTGCCAGAGTGTATCTGCACTGCCGACCGAATCGGTATTGTTGCGGATACAGAATGTGCATCTGCAAGGGCATTTGTTCGTCAGATTAGCATAGATAGATGTTTTGTACACATAAAGAATATCTGCCATTATGTTTTCTTCTCCTTATTGAAACTCACATTAAAGCGAGAGTTTTTTCTTGAAATTGATTTTATCAAGACCGATGCCTACAACAATGTAGATTAATGCTCCTACACCGGGCTGCAACCAGCAAGTGGGAAGTTCCGCAATTGCGGCACCAAAGTCATACATAAGACCGTTTGCAATAAAGTAACCGCCGATTGTAACGATTGTTGTTGGAATGAGCATAAGAAGTGATGACGGACTGATGATTTTTTCATCTTTGCCACGCTTCTTCATCGCCATTCTGCAAAGCACAAACGGAACTGCGTTGACAGCCTTGATAATAGCTGTTGGGATTGCCCAATGCGGATAACCCGAAATAAGGTCGGCAAGAGCGCCGCCGATTGATGACGCGATAATTCCGAATGGACCGGGAAGAATACTTGCGGCGAGATAAATCATAGAGTCGCGCTGCATGAGAGTATCCAAGCGGTGACGGAATCTTGATAAAAGCAGTTGTAACGGTAATAAGAGCCGCACACATTGCCGTAATTGCAATCAGCTTTACATTATATTTTGAATCGGTTTTTGAAACAGTTTTAGCAGTCATAGTAATTTCCTCACAAAAAGCATTTTTTAAATGTTTTTCAAATTCAATACCCTCGTTGCGGTGAATACCGAGTTTAACGGTTTCACAAAGAGAGGTCTGTATGAATTTTACCGCCAGATTTACGGTATCTTTCAGGCTGTCACCACGGAGCAGTCCCGAAAAAGACAACCGAGGCAAACAAGTCGCCTGTACCCGAATAGCTTCCGCCCGTCTTTTCACAGCTGACACAAAACACCTCATCATCGGCTGCAATAAGATTGTTAATCTTTGTAACCTCATCGGAAATTTTATGCTCAATGCCTGTAACAATCACGGTTTTCACCTTGTAGAGTTTCAAAAGCTTTTTTGCAAGCTCTGCAACCGTATCGAGAAAAATCGGGAGAATCGGCATTTTTAATCAGTTCTGAATAGTCGGTATCGCACAGAATACAACATTCGGTAAGGTTCGGGGTGATTACATCGGCAACAGAAACGAGTTTTTTCATCTTTTTGCCGAGAGTTTCGGTATAAAGACTGTAGGTTCTTCCACCGTCACCGAGAACCGGATCCACAAGTACAAGCGTGTCGTCGGTTTCAAAGCTGTCTATAAATGAAAGAATTTTGTCCACCTGCTTTTCGCTTGAAAGGAAACCCGTATAGATTCCGTCAGGCTGAAAGCCGAGTTTTTTCCATTCACTTGTGTAATAATCAAGCTTATCAGTGCAATCGTTGCAGTAAAAGCTTTCAAATCCCGTCTGACTTGTCAAAACGGCTGTCGGCATAGGACACGCCTGAATGCCCATTACGGACAAAACAGAGATTGCCGCCGTCAGCGAACACTTTCCAAGCCCTGAGAGATCATTGATTAATACAGCTTTTTTTTTGTCATCATACCACGCCTTAAAATTTCTGAACAGTTCAACATTTATCTTGTGATGTTGTCATTATACAACACCACTGTCATTATTTGTATGTACAATTTTCAGAATTTTTATAGGTACAGTTTGTAAGATGCAAAAAAAAAAGGCGCCTCACATTGAAGGTGCCTTTTCATATTAATGGGTTTACCCAGTACCACGCATGCGTGGCACTGGGTAAACCCATTAATTTAAAAAAGCAACGAAGTTTTTGCTCCGTTGCTTTTTTTGTTAACCTATAAAATCATTAAAAGATTTCTGCGCTATATCCGATACTATTCTCTGCATTTCAGAACGGGAATTTGCGTTTCTCGCCCTGTCAATGCAGCTTTCACGGTACTTTTTCGGCATACTTGAAAAGACAAACATTGCGTCGGGATTTTCGCCGAGTGCCATTGTAAAGCCAAGCGGCAAATCCCATTTTTCTCCGAGTATTTCTGCAGTTCTGTTCACCGTAATCACCCCTTGTTTTAGTTTTTGCATAGGGATTTAAGATACAACAGAGAATAATCGGAAAATATAAACTGAAAATAAAATTACTTCTGCTCTGAAACAACAGCAAAAATACAAGGTCGGAGTCGCTGTCATTAATAAGGCTGTGTGTATGACCTTTCGGGCAATAGTGGCACACGCCTGCTTCAACCCCTTTCATACTCACCGTCCATAAGCACCTTGCCTGTTCCCTCAATGATGTAGAACATTTCGCAGTTGACTTCGTGAGTGTGAAGTCCGATTGACGCACCGCTCTCAAGGCGACCGTGCATAATCATATTTCTGTCATCCGTGAATTTCTTTACGGCATATGCCTTTTCGCCGCCTTTAAAATTCGGCAAAATCTGTTCTTCCATATGTTTAAAATCAATAATCATATCTCTTGTCCTCCTGATTAAATTGAAATTTTAAAGTTCTTTATAATAAGGACAGATGTCCTCATAGTGACCGTCTTTCATCAAAAAGCCTTTCGGAATAACTCCGAGTTTTACAAAGCCAAGGCTTTCATAAAGTTTTCTTGCAGGTTTGTTGGTTCTCACAACAGCATTGAACTGCAAAATTTTGAAGCCGTATTTTTTAGCACGCTCAAGGCAATCCGACACAAACTTTCTGCCGACACCTTGTCCCCTTGACGATGAGGAAACCGCATAGCTTGCATTACAAATATGACCGCATCTGCCGACATTATTTGGATGAAGAATATACATTCCGAGAACCTCGCCGTTTTCATCGGTTGCAACGGGACAACAAGTTTGCTCTGCAAAAAACTTTTTTCCGCTTTCAAAATCAAGTTCTTCAGTCTGCGGAAAGGCAACTCCGTCCCTTACAACTTCATTCCATACGGAAATCATACCATTAATATCATTTTCCCCGTATTCTCTCACGGTAATACTCATTTTCAGTCACCTCGGGTTAATTTTAGCACTATAAGTTAAAATTTTCAATCCAAACGGCTGAAATATTTACTATTTTTACCTTTTTAAAATTGTAAATTAATCTTGAAATTTGTCGAAAGATACTGTATAATCTATTTATAGAATTGAATAAGAATGATCTTATCAAGAGTGACTGAGGGGACAGGCCCTGTGAAGCCCGGCAACCTGCGCAAGCAAGGTGCCAAATCCTGCGGTATTTACCGAAAGATGAGTAAACACGGCACCTTTCGGAAGAACGGTGCTTATTTTTTTGGAAGGAGTTTTCTAAATGGCTAAACATTTATTTACATCCGAGTCTGTAACGGAAGGTCATCCCGACAAAGTGTGTGACCAGATTTCCGACGCAGTTCTTGACGAAATCCTCTCTCAGGATAAAAACGCTCATGTTGCCTGTGAGGTTACAGCTACAACAGGCATGATTCATGTTATGGGTGAAATTTCAACCGATTGCTATGTTGACATCGCAGATGTTGCAAGAAAGGTTGTAAACAACATTGGCTACAACGATCCGAAGTGCGGTTTTGACGGCAACACCTGTGCGGTTCTCACATCAATTGACGCACAGTCACCCGACATTGCAATGGGCGTAAACGAAAGCCTTGAGCTTAAAGACGGCGAAAGCGATACCGACAATCAGATCGGTGCAGGTGATCAGGGCATGATGTTCGGTTATGCGTGTGATGAAACACCCGAACTTATGCCGATGCCAATTTCTCTTGCCCACAAGCTTGCAAAACAGCTTACAAAGGTAAGAAAAGACGGCACTCTTTCATATCTCCGTCCCGACGGCAAAACTCAGGTTACTGTTGAATATGACGATGACAAGATTGTCGGCATTGACACGGTTGTAATTTCAACACAGCATGATGAAGATGTTACACTTGAGCAGATTAGAAAAGACCTTATTGAGTATGTTATCAAACCGATTATCCCTGCTGAGCTTATGAACGAGAACACAAAGATTTTCGTAAACCCGACAGGCAGATTTGTAATCGGCGGTCCTGTTGGCGACTCAGGTCTTACAGGCAGAAAGATTATTATTGTTGATACCTACGGCGGATTTTCTCGTCACGGCGGCGGTGCATTCAGCGGTAAAGATCCGACAAAGGTTGACCGCAGTGCCGCTTACTACTCAAGATATATTGCAAAGAACATTGTTGCCGCTAAGCTTGCTAAGAAGTGCGAAATTCAGCTTGCATATGCAATCGGTGTTGCAAAGCCCGTTTCAATAATGGTTGACACATTCGGCACATCAAAATATTCAAACGAAGAACTGGCAAACGCTGTTGAAAAGGTATTTGACTGCCGTCCGCAGTCTATCATCAGACAGCTCAAGCTCACGGAAACAAAGTATCTCCCACTTGCCGCTTACGGTCATATGGGCAGAGAAGAACTCGGTGTTGAATGGGAAAAGACAAATAAGGTTGACGAGCTTTTAAAGGCTGTCGGCTAATAGAATTAAATTGTTCGATAATTTCGGGAGTAAGGTTTGTGTACAAGCGCAAATTCTTGTTCCCGATTTTTTTATTTTAAAAAAAATATTGTTGATAAATTGTACAAACAATTACAATGCTACGCTCGGGCTTGATATGTTTTGTGGGCATTACAAACTATCCGCCCCTACATTCTCATAACAACATATATTTCAAATATAAACACAAAAATCCCGATTAACTTTTTACGGTTAATCGGGATTGTAATTTTTATACGGATATTATTTTTAATTCTTAATCAGAATTAAACTTCTGCAATAACCTCAACTTCAACAAGGACATCCTTTGGAAGCTGTTTTACTGCAACACAGCTTCTTGCCGGCTTTGATGTAAAATACTTGCCGTAAACCTCGTTGAAAGCACCGAAATCTTCCATATTTTTTTTAAGAAACAAACTGTCTTAACAGCTTTTTCAAGTGAACTGCCTGATGCCTCAAGAACATTTTTTTAAGGTTTGTGCAAACCTGTTCTGTCTGAGCCTCAATTGTTGCAGCCTCAACATTGCCTGTTGCAGGGTTAATTGCAATCTGACCAGATGTAAAAACAAAGACCGTTTACCTTTACAGCCTGTGAATACGGACCGATAGCGTCGGGAGCATTTTTAGTATAAACCTTTTCCATTATAATGACCTCCTGTCAATATATTAAAAATTACTGATTAAACAAGCTTAAAGCCTGCGTCAACAAGTGCATCACGAATTTCTTTAATCTGAGCAAAATCTCTTGTTTCAAGAACAACACGGAGATAACAACCGTTTACATCTGTACCCTCTCCGCCTCTTTCATGGTGGATAGAAATTACATTTGCGCCCTTTTCGGCAATGATATTTGAAACGGCAACGAGCTGACCCGGCTTATCCTGAAGTTCAACACAGAAAGTCTGCTGTCTGCCTGTCATGAGAAGTCCACGCTTGATAACTCTTGAAAGGATTGTAACATCAATGTTACCGCCTGATACAACGCAAACAACCTTCTTGCCCTTAACGGGGAGCTTGTTGAACATTACAGCAGCCAAAGGAGCTGCGCCTGCGCCCTCGGCAATCATCTCTCTCTGTGACTCAATAAGCTTGAGAATTGCAGATGAAATTTCGTCATCGCTTACCGTTACGATATCGTCAACATACTTCTTAACATATTCAAATGTATGCTCACCCGGTTCTTTAACCTGAATACCGTCGGCAATTGTAGAAACGCTGTCAAGATGAACAGGCTCGCCGTTCTTGATTGACTCAACCATTGAAGGAGCGCCCTCTGCCTGAACACCGTAAACCTTAATGTTAGGATTAAGGCTCTTGATTGCACAGGCAACACCCGAAATAAGTCCGCCGCCGCCGATTGCACATACAACAGCGTCAACATCGGGCATTTCATTCATAATTTCGATACCGATTGTACCCTGACCTGCAATTACATTTTCATCGTCAAACGGATGGATGAATGTATAGTTCTTTTCATCACGAAGTCTTAAAGCCTCGTTATAAGCGTCATCATAAACACCCGGAACCATGCAAACCTCGGCTCCGTAGTTCTTAGTAGCCTCAACCTTTGAAAAATAGGTGCACCGTCAGGCAGACAGATAAGCGACTTGATACCGTACTTTGTAGCGGCAAGTGCAACGCCCTGAGCGTGGTTGCCTGCAGAACATGCAATAACACCTCTTGCCTTTTTCTTCTTCGGTAAGCTGAGAAATCTTGTAACCTGAACCTCTTACCTTGAATGAACCTGTAATCTGAAGATTTTCGGGTTTGAGATAAACATCACAATCATCACAAATACCCCTTGCCTGAACAATATTAGTCTGTCTGATAACATCCTTCAAAACATATGATGCGTGATAGATTTTGTCTAATGTAAGCATACCAATTACTTCCTTTTCTATATGTATCCATTGCTTATTTTAATACGACAAGGCTTTAAAATCAAGTTTTTTTAGAAGAAACAAAGGGAATTTTTACAGGATTTTTTTTAAGTCTTATTCATAATTCGCAAACAGAATATAAAATATTAATGATGAACAAATAAAAACACCTGCTTACAAGCGTAAACAGGCGAAGTTTCTATGAAATTATGAAATTGGTATTAACTAATTGAATACTTACAGCCTAAGTTAAGCGAGTGATGCGCCAAGCTTTTTGCAAGCCTCAAGGGCGTCGTCATCGTGAGCATCGTTACAGATAACGCTTTCGCAAACAAGGTTTGCACCGTCACCCTTACAGGTGTCCTCCCAGTTTCTCATCCATTCGCCGTCACCCCAGCCGTATGAACCGAAGAGGGCAATGCTTTTGCCGTTTAATGCACTTTCACATTCATTGAAACCAGTCTCAAACTCGCTGTCCTCAAGAACCTCCGCCCCCATTGCAGGACAACCGAATGCAATGCCGTCAAAATCGGCAACCGATGAAGAATCAAAATCGTTTACATTTGCAAGAGTAACTTCTGCGCCTGCGGATTTTGCACCCTCGGCAACGGCTTCCGCCATCTGCTCTGTGTTACCTGTGCCGCTCCAGAATACTACTGCTACTTTACTCATATTTTGTACTCACCTTTCAGTTTAATTTGTAGTTAATTGCACCTTAAATCAGTTACACGCAACCGTCAGCTTTTGGATAGGTGTGCCTTGTAACCACTTAGAGTAATAGATGTCAGAACATTTTTTGAATTTGGCAAATTCTTTGACTGCTTTTTTCTTCATTACCGTAAACCTTCCAGCAGCCTGAACATTTACAGCAATTTCCTTTATGAAGAATAAAGCCACGGACATCTTCGGGAGGATAACCGAGGAACAGTCCGATTTCGTGCGGGAACTCGGTTGAGTCTTTAAGTCGGTGGCGAAGTTCCCTTATACAGCGTGCGGCATCGTGTGAATGATACCCCTGCGACTCAAGCAGCTTGCACGCATATTCATCGGACAAATCAACAGCAAGCTTGGACGGGCGAAAAATATAGATTAAAGCCTTTCCGTTGCTGAACTTCAGTGGCAGAACTTTTATTCCCTTTTTTGCAGAACATTTTATTCAGCTTTCTCACATCACATTCGCACTCAAGCCGTGATGAGTACGGACAGTTAAAAAGATTAGCCGTTTTTATTCCTGCAAGCGTTGGGGAACAATGCTTGATAATTAAATCTTCTGACATCTTTTCCTCTAAATAATTGAATGAATGATTTGAATAGAATTGAATAAATACACCACAGTGATTATCCGATAATTGTTTTACAGTTAGCTTTTGCTAACTTAATTCCATAAGCAAGACTATTTTGTTGTCTTTATCTTACAGTTAAAATATACCATCAATCAATGTTGTTATCGGCTCTTAAAAGGTTTTCTACGCTCCAAACGGACAGACAATTTCAGCAAAGATTTAGGGACAGCAAACGCTGTCCCTGAAAGGAGAAGAGATATTATGAATAATTACCCGGCAAAGTAATCATCAAATACTCTGCGGATATTTCCGCAGTCTGTCAGAAAAGAATATAGGCGTATCTTTTCGACAATGTTATTATAGCACCTTACAAAGTCTTTTTACTGCTCTTTACGGACATATAAGGCTCTGTGTTCAGACGAGCGATTTTCTGTACTCATTCGGCGATTTGTTCATCACCCTTCTGAAAGCACCCGCAAACTTACTGCCGTTGTTGTAGCCGACAATTGCTGCAATTTCAAGCACACTTTTGTCGGTGTTTTTCAAAAGAGAGGCGGCCTTTTGCATTTTACAGTTCGTTATGTAGCCGTTAATCGTGTCGCCGTAGACACCCTTAAAACAGATTTTGAGAGAAGTTGAAGAGATGCCGAGCATATCGGCAAGCTCCGTAATTGTTATATGCTCGTCAAGGTGAGCAAGCAGATATTTTTTTGCCTTTTCTTTTGCGGCGGTAACCTGTGAGCGTGAAAAATATCGTCTTTCCTCACTCTCACCCTTGTATTCAAGACCGCTCAAAAACAAAAAGAAGTTCAAGCACCTTAACCTTGTGATAACCCTTTCGGATATTTTCGGGAACGGAATAGAGTTCCGAAAAAATATGCTCAATGCTGATATTTTCACGCATAATTGAGTACGGCTTTTCGGAACAGAATTTCATTTCAAGCTCTTCGGGGCTGACAAAAACATCGTCAAGAATACACGAAAAACACCTTGGCACACGGTTCATATCAATTGCAACCGATACACCGTGGTAGTGGCTCAGCGGACAATATCTGTGTCGGATGTTCTCCGTATTCTTCTGTATCGACAAATCACCCGACGCAAGGTAAAGATATTCGCCGTTTTTGTTATTCAAACTCAATTCTGCCCTCCTGACAATGCGTGATGATGAGCATTTCTCTTCCCTTTGCAAGATTAATGTCACAACTTTGCATATGTACATCGTAATACACAAGCTCAATGCCTGAAAACACAGGATACACGGTGACCTCGCAATCACCCGTGCTGTCCTGTGAACGGTATATGCTGAACGATTCGCAGTGTTCAACAGTCTGTATCATACCGTATGGATTGTCAATTTTCTGCAATACTGCCATAAGCTCCTAAAACCTTATTCTGCCTTCATAACGGTGTGTATGCACCTATATCGTTAACTGTCTTTTTGAGGACTTTATCCTCAATTTCTCTTTTCATTCTGACCGTAACCCTGCCGGAAGAAACATCGGCTTCCGCCCACACACCGTCAATTGAATTGAGTGCGTTTTCTACTCTTGCGGAACAGTTTTTACAGACCATTCCGTCAACAACAAGAGTTTTTTTCATAGGGATAATGTGACTTATCCTTATCGGCAACCTTGTTTTTCTTAACGCTTTCGTCACTTGCACCGCAACATCCGCTTGCAAGCTTTTTCCTGTAACTTCTGATTACGAGAACCACAAACGCAATGAATGCCACGGCAAGCAATCCGTAAAAACATACTCCATATTTATCTCTCCTTTTATTTTTTACGATTCAGAATCGTACTGAATACACATTACTCATATAATTTCTTCAACACCAAATTCATAATTTCAATAACAAACAAGAAGGGGTACAGCTTTTTAGCTGTACCCCCTACAAAAACATTTACTTATGATTATGGCAGTCACCGTGACACGCACAATGCGCACAGTTTGCACCGCAGGAGGATTTGCCCTCTTTTTTGTCTTTTACCATACGGGCAACCACAAAAGCAATCACGGCAATAACAATTAATGCAACAATGATTGTGCCGATATTAGCCGCTAACCATTCCAACATATTTATTCCTCCCATTGTTAATCAATAAATTTATTACTTCTTAGCCGACTTAACTTTAAGAGTTGTAGCCTCTTTGTAAGGTCTTACGAGCATATAAATCATAAATGCAAATACTGCAACGGCAAAGATAAGACCGATTACATTAAGACCGCCTGCAAAGATTGAACCGAACTGGAATACCATAAATGCAATTGCATAAGCAAATACACACTGATAACCAACTGCGAACCAGAACCACTTGATGTTGTTCATCTCTCTCTTGATAGCACCCATAGCGGCAAAGCAGGGAGCACAGAGAAGGTTGAAGAGAAGGAACGAGAAACCGCTGAGTCCTGTGAATGCAGCACCGATTTCCGTCCATCCGCCCGGATAAAGGATACCCATTGTACCAACGATGTTTTCCTTCGCAACCAGACCGGTGATAGAAGCAACGGTCGCCTGCCAGTTGCCCCAGCCGAGCGGTGCAAAAATCCATGCAAGACCGTTACCGATTGCGGCAAGAATTGAGTTTCCGATTTCGTCCTCACCGAGCATACGGAATGTACCGTCAACAAATCCGAAGTATGTTGTGAACCAAACAAGGATTGTTGAAAGGAGAATGATTGTGCCGGCTTTCTTGATGAATGACCAGCCACGCTCCCACATTGAACGGAGAAGGTTGCTTACTGTCGGAAGATGATAAGCCGGAAGCTCCATTACAAACGGAGCGGGGTCGCCTGAGAACATCTTTGTCTTTTTAAGCATAATGCCTGAAACTACGATTGCAGCCATACCGATGAAGTAAGCCGATGTTGCAATCCACGGTGAACCACCGAAGACAGCGCCTGCAATCATAGCGATGAACGGCTGTTTAGCACCGCAGGGAATGAATGTTGTTGTCATAATAGTCATACGGCGGTCACGCTCATTCTCGATTGTACGGGACGCCATGATACCCGGAACACCGCAGCCTGTGCCGACAAGCATTGGGATAAACGACTTACCCGAAAGACCGAACTTACGGAAAATACGGTCGAGTACGAATGCGATACGAGCCATATAACCGCAGCTTTCGAGGAAAGAAAGGAGAATGAAGAGTACAAGCATCTGAGGAACAAAGCCGAGAACCGCACCTACGCCGGCTACGATACCTTCAAGGATAAGACCCTGAAGCCAGTCTGCACAATTGATTTGGTTAAGACCGTTCTCAATAAGTTTTGGAATACCGGGAACCCAGACTCCGTATGTTGCGGCATCGGGGGAGCACCGTAACCCTCTTTATAATCTGTGTTGAGGTAGTTTGAAACAGCCTTTTCAAGATCAGATTTCTTAGTATCGGGAGTTTCTGTAATTTCAAGAGTTTCTTCATCCTGAACAGAATATGTAACGCTTGCGTCTGAAGGTGTGAGATTTACGAGTTCTTCTGCAAGAGCAGCCTTAGCGGCATCTTCGGAATAATTTTCAGATTCAAGATCAACAGCTTCGGCAATGTCGTCATTTCCGTACTGAGCATTGAATGCCTCGATAATTGCATCTGAATCACCGTAGGTTTCTTCAGCCTCGGCAGCCTGTGATGAGCCGATACCGAAAAGGTGCCAGCCGTCACCGAAAAGACCGTCGTTTGCCCAGTCAGTTGCGGCAGTACCTACTGTCTGCATTGAGATGTAGTAAACAAGGAACATAATAACTGCAAAAATCGGAAGACCGAGCCAACGGTTGGTTACAACCTTATCAATCTTGTCCGATGTTGTAAGCTTACCCTTGTTTTTCTTCTTATAACAGCTCTTGATGATTGAGGCAATGTAGATGTATCTCTCATTAGTGATGATACTCTCTGCGTCATCATCAAGCCATCTTTTTTCAGCCGCCTGAATATCTTTTTCAATGTGGTCAATAACATTCTGCGGAATGTCAAGCTTTGCAAGAACCTTGTCGTCACGCTCAAAAATCTTGATAGCGTACCAACGCTGCTGTTCCTCGGGCATATCGTGAACCGCAGCCTCTTCAATGTGAGCGATTGCGTGTTCAACAACACCGTTAAAGCTGTGCATGGGGATTGTCTTTGTTGAGCCTGCGGCTTTGATTGCGGCCTCGGCAGCTTCCATAATGCCTGTGCCTTTAAGAGCCGAAATTTCCATAACCTTACAACCAAGCTGTCTTGAAAGCTCATCAATGTTGATTGAATCGCCGTTCTTCTTAACGAGGTCAATCATATTGATTGCCACAACAACAGGGATACCGAGTTCTGTAAGCTGTGTTGTGAGGTAAAGGTTTCTTTCAAGGTTTGTACCGTCAATAAGGTTGAGAATCGCATCGGGGCGTTCACCGACAAGATAGTTACGGGCAACAACCTCTTCAAGAGTATAAGGTGAAAGTGAATAGATACCGGGCAAGTCCATGATTGTAACATCCTTGTGCTTTTTGAGCTTACCCTCTTTTTTTCTCAACAGTTACGCCGGGCCAGTTACCGACAAACTGATTGGAACCCGTGAGTGCGTTAAACAAAGTTGTTTTACCACAGTTCGGGTTACCGGCAAGCGCAATTCTAATTTCCATATATCAGTTATCCTCTCTTGGATTAGCAAAAGCTAACCGTAATGTTATAAAAATACGGGATTTCTCCCGTAGGATTTATAAGTATAAATTACTCAACTTCAATCATTTCAGCATCGGCTTTTCTGAGCGAAAGTTCATAATTTCTTACAGTAATTTCAATCGGATCTCCCAGCGGAGCAACTTTTCTGATGTAAATTTCAACACCCTTTGTGATGCCCATATCCATAATTCTGCGTTTGACAGCGCCCTCACCGTGAAGCTTAACAACCTTTACGGTTTCACCTACTTTTGCCCTGTTTTAAAGTTTTCATAACGGTTTCCTCCATCTAAAATTGAGCATAAAGCAGTATAAAAACACCTCTCGGAACAACTCCGCCGTGTGTTTGTTACATAGAATCAAATCATAATTTTACGAGCCATTTCTTCGCTGATTGCAACTCGTGTTTCCTTTACATTAACAATAACATTTCCGCCGAGTGACGAAATAATGGTAACCTCTCCGCCGGCAACAAAACCGAGATTTTCAAGGTGCTTTTTAACCTCGGGAGAACCTCCGACTTTCTTTATAATATTGGTTTCACCTGTGTTAGCAAACATCAAAGGCATCATAAAATCAATCTCCTTTAAGTTAGCAGATACTAACAATATTTGTTAATCAAAGGTTAGCTCTCGCTAACCGATTATATGGTACTATAAAACTCGAAATATGTCAATAGGCTTGCGAAAAAAATTTTATTTTATTTTGAATTTTGGCAAATTGAATATTTCACGCCTGTAATTCGGATATTATTTTTGTTGATTTCGGTAAATCGTTTTTTCATAATTATTGAAAGCACAATTAATTTTATTGATTTTTGTTCATATCATGATATGATTAGACAATGTAAAGGAGTGCAGACTATGCAATTAAAAGAATCAGGTGAAATGTACCTTGAAACAATATATGTTCTTTCAAAAAAAAGAGCAATTATATAAGATCAATTGATGTATGTGAAGAAATGGGATATTCAAAGCCGAGCGTCAGCCGTGCCGTTGGTCTTCTCAAAGAGGGCGGTTATCTTAAAGTCGGCGATGACGGCTCGCTTATTCTTACCGACCTCGGCAGGGAAATTGCAGAAAAAACATATGAAAGACACACCGTTCTTTCAAAGCTCTTTGTTATGCTCGGAGTTAATCCCGAAACTGCCGCCGCAGATGCCTGCAAAATGGAACACATTATCAGCGACGAAACCTTTGCCGCATTGAAAAATCACCTTGAAAATCATATGCAGTAAAAGGCTGAATAATTACACCGAATATTACACACAAAAGGCTGACGATTTCTCGTCAGCCTTTGTTTTTTACTCAACTGCTTTCAATAAGGCGATACACTTTTTTTTGATTGATTCAACAATTCGACACGCTTAAATAAAACGCAAAAAAATAACAATAGTACAAATTATTACAACTGCCTTTTTCATAAGAACACCTCGTCATTATAAAATATCATCAAATGAACTTTGTTAGCCAATTATCCAAGAATTTCACCTGTTCAGCTTTATGAAACCAATGTTCACCGCCATTCATAACAGTAAGGTCAGCATTTATCTTCTTTGCAAATTTATTGATTGTTTCAAACGATGTAAGGTTATCATTTTCACCGTACAAAATTGAGGTGAGAACATTCCAAGAAATTTGGTTTTCACGAACATAGCAAAGATATTCCCAAGATAAAGTTTCACCAAATTCAGTAGAGATTGTTTCCTTATCACGAAGTTCATTCTCTGTTACATTCGCCCATTTCATCATTATTGGTAATGAGGTTTTCCATATCTACAACAGGCGAAATAAACATAGCTTTGTCAATCTGTTTATCTGAAAAGGCATTCATAGAATAAAATGCACCTATGCTATTCGCAATCAGAACTATATAATCATAATTTTTGCAATAATTATCGAACAGATTTGTAAATTCCTGTTTTGCATCCCACGGTGTTTCTGATTTATAGTCAAAGCCTATAACATCATATTCAGGTAGCAAAGGTTTGTAATGCTCCGATTCTGTAGCATTACCACCCTTTCCGTGTACATATACAGCCAGTTTACGCATTTAAAATTCTCCTTTTTGCGGAACAATATCAACGCTTGCGGAATAATGCAAAGGCGATTTGCGGAACAATAGAACTGTCTTTTTTGCTTTATTCACATTAAAATTTCATTGTGAGAGAAATTCTGTTCTTTTCGGGATCAACCGAAAGAACCTTTACATTTACAACATCACCGACTTTGAGAACTTCGCTCGGGTGCTTTGATGTACTTATCGCAAATCTGCGAAATATGCACCAGTCCGTCCTGATGAACACCAATATCGACAAACGCGCCAAAATCGATTACATTTCTGACCGTGCCTTTAAGCTCCATTCCCTCTTTCAAATCCTTGATATCGAGAATATCACTTCTGAGCATTGGTGCAGGCAGTTCGTCACGGGGATCTCTGCCCGGTTTGGAAAGTTCTTTTACAATATCGTCAAGAGTCGGAAGTCCGATTCCGAGAACATCGGCAAGTGACTTTGTTCCCTTTGCCTTTACTCTCTGCTGAATATCGGAAAAGTTGCCTGATTTTATTTCTTTGTCAGAATATTCAAGAAGCCCTAAAAGTTCTTTTGCACTCTTGTAGCTTTCGGGGTGAACGCCTGTGTTATCAAGCGGATTTCTGCTTTCGGGAACACGCAAAAATCCTGCACACTGCTCAAACGCTTTAGGTCCGAGTTTCGGAACTTTCTTGAGTTCTGCTCTTGATGAGAACGCACCGTTTTCTTCACGGTAAGCAACAATATTCTTGCACACGGTTGCGTTAAGTCCAGACACTCTCGACAAAAGTGCCGGCGATGCCGTATTAAGGTCTGCACCAACCGAGTTTACGCAGTCCTCTACAACACCGTCAAGTGTTTCACCGAGTTTTTTCTGCGGCATATCGTGCTGATACTGACCAACACCGATTGCCTTAGGCTCAATCTTAACAAGCTCTGCAAGAGGATCCTGAAGTCGTCTTGCAATTGACACGGCACTTCTGAGTGTGAGATCAAGGTCGGGAAGTTCTGTTGCGGCAAGCTTTGATGCCGAATAAACCGACGCACCTGCCTCGCTGACTACCATATAATAAACGGGGTGGTCAGCCTCTTTGATTGTTTCGGCTGTGAACATCTCGGTTTCCTTGCTTGCAGTACCGTTGCCGATTGAAATAATATCAACATGATGCTTTTTGATGAGGCGGAGCAAGGTCTGCTTTGATTCCTGAATTTTTTTGTCTGAATGTGTAGGATAAATTACTGTTGTATCAAGCACCTTGCCTGTGCTGTCAACAACGGCAGTCTTACAGCCTGTGCGATATCCCGGATCAAGTGCAAGCACGGTTTTGCCCTTTACAGGCGGCTGCATAAAGCAGCTGCTTGAGGTTTACGGCAAAAACCTTCATAGCATTTTCGGAGGCGGTATCTGTAAGGTCGTTTCTGACCTCACGCTCAATTGAGGGATAAATAAGTCGCTGATAAGCGTCTGTGCAAGCCTCACGGATAATGTCTGAACAAAGCTGATTTTTGTCTGTAATCATTGCTCTGAAAATTGAATTAAGCGGTTTTTCGCTGTCGGTTTCAACGCTGACTTTGAGAAATCCCTCTTTTTCGCCACGATTCACGGCAAGTACTCTGTGACCTGCAATCTTTTTAACAGGCTCTTTGTAGTCATAATAATTTTTTGTAAACGCTGTCCTTTTTCTTCATCTGTTGCAACAGACACAAGCACACCGTTTGCAAGTTTGTAAGATTTCTTATTCTCTTACGGATTTCCGCATTATCCGACACAAGCTCTGCAATGATATCCATTGCGCCCTGAATTGCATCTTCAACGGAGGTAACTCCCTTTTTCTTCATCAATATAATCAACTGCCGACTTTGACGGATCAAAACCTTTTTCCTGCTTTAAAATATTATTAGCAAGCGGTTCAAGTCCCTTTTCCTTTGCAATTGACGCCCTTGTCTTTCTCTTTGGACGGTACGGGCGGTAAATATCCTCAAGTTCACTTAGCGTGGCAGCCTTGTCAAGTGCAAGGTTGATTTCATCCGTAAGCTTTTCCTGTGCGTCAATGAGTGAACGGATTTCATCTCTGCGCTTGTCAAGTCCTCTTAAATATTCAAGCTTTTCGGCAAATTCACGAATCAACTGGTCATCCATTGAACCGTGCATTTCCTTTCTGTATCGTGCAATAAAAGGAATAGTGTTGCCGTCATCAAGCAATGTAATGATGTTTTTGGCATACTCCTCTTTAATATTAAACTGCTGTGAAAGAATCTGTGAATAATCCATTATATCCTCCGTTTTTGTTTTGTAAGGCTTATTATAACATACTTTTAAATAATTTGCACTAAAAAGAAAACGAGCAGTCAAAACGACTGCTCTCATGAATTATTTATGTTTATGTATTTTAAGCACTTTTCTTTTTTTGCGAATATAGGCAAAATAGAGCGGAAGTCCTACAAAAATCATACCGCCGATTATGTTGCCGATTGTAACGAACAGCAGAGATTCACAGCCCGAAAGATTTGCAAGATTCTGACATTGCTGTGCCGTAATATCGTAAAGCTCCTGAGCTTTTTTGCAACATAATCGGGATTCATTGCCGCCATAACACCTATCGGAATATAGAACATATTTGCAACGCAGTGTTCAAATCCACAGACTACAAATGCGCAAATCGGGAAAAATACACCGAAAATCTTACCTATTGCATCTGTTGCGCCTGTTGCCATAACGATTGCAAGGCACACGAGAATATTACAAAGTATGCCACTGATAATTGCCGTTGCAGGATTTATTGTTGTTTTGGCAAGTGCAACCTTGATTGTAAAAAGCACCGAGTCCGCCGTTTGAATAATTGAGCTGACCCGAGAAAGTTATGAGCAAGTCGATAATCATTGCACCGACAAAGTTTGAAATATAAACAACTACAAGATTCCTTAACATTGAAGCGACTTTAATTTTTCTTTTCAAGCGTCGGAATAATCATAAGGCAGTTACCTGTAAAGAGTTCACTTCCCGTAAACACAACGAGCATAAGTCCTACAGGGAAGATTACGCCTGCAACCACTCTTGCAAGCCCCACATCGGCAACTCCGTGCATTGCAACATCACTTGCCGCACCGCCAAATGCGATAAATGCGCCTGCCATAAGTCCGAGCAAAATCATTTTCGGCAGAGAAAGCATTGATTTTGTTACACCTGATTTTGACACCAGCGACGCAATTTCAGCCGGTGAATTAAATCTGCTGTCCATTAAAAAACCTTCTTCAATTAGTTTATCAATTGTTGCAAAATTTACTGTCATTCGGCAATAAACCGCAAAATCACAGGATACATATTATCACAAAAAAGCAAAGTGTTTGTCAATTAATATGCGATTATCTGTAACATTGCACACAAAAAAGGCTTTACAAATTGTCAAATACAGTTTATAATCATAGTGTAGATATTACACAACCTAAAGATGTGTAATATTTGTGATCAGAGTGAGAATAATCACATACAAAACGGGAGCTGTTACCGGCTGAGAGGAAATTCGATTTCGACCGTCAACCTGATTTGGATAATGCCAACGAAGGGACATATTAAGCTTGAAGTGTACGCACTTGAGTATGTCTTTTTGGCATACTCCTTTTTGTTGTGTTTTTTCTCCGAGAAAATTTTATTTTAAGGAGTAGTTTTAATGAAAACGAACAATAAGAAAAAATGCACTTGTTATGTGCGAATGTGCAATTATGATTGCACTTGCGGCAGTTTTAAGCTTTGTAAAAATCTTAGAGCTTCCCTACGGGCGGCAGTGTTACCGCATTCAGCATTGTTCCGATTGTAATTATCTCATATCGTCACGGTGTAAAATGGGGATTGCTTTCGGGATTTGTATTCAGCATTATTCAGCTTATTCAAACTGCGTCAACCCTCTCATACGCAACTTCATTCTGGGCAGCTGTAACAATCATTTTCTTGGACTATATATTCGCATTCACGGTTATCGGCCTTGCAGGCTTTCTTAGAAACAAGGTCAGCAATCCGTCTGCCGCTGCCGTAACAGGCACGGTAGGAGTTTGTGCTTTGAGATATATCTGTCATGTAATTTCAGGCTGTACCGTATGGGCAGGTGTTTCAATCCCCTCAACCGACGGACTTCTCTATTCACTCAGCTACAACGCTACATATATGATTCCCGAAACAATAATCAATGCGGCGGCTGTATTCTGGCTTTTCGGCTGTCTTAACTTCAGAAGTGAAAAAAATCAGCGTTGCAAAGAAAATTGAAAAAAAAACCTTGCAGAAACAGTTTCGGCATCAATTTCAATTCTTTCACTTATGGTTGCCGTAATTGTTGACGCTGTTGCAGTTTTTGCGTCACTTCAGAACCCCGACAGCGGTGTGCTTGATTTTTCACTCATTTCAAACACAAATTTCACTCTTGTAGGCATTGTTTCGGCAATCGGAATTGTGCTTTGCGTAGTTTTTGCAATCATTGCAAAGGTTACTTCAAATTCTGCCAAAAAGGTTAATTAACATTTAATCGGATATTCACGGTAAAACCTCTGTATCAGGGCTGACGGCATTGCTGTCGGCTCTGTTTTTTTTATTATGTAAACACAAGTTTGAAACGGGCATATTATGAGAATGAACAGCAATGTTCATAAGTTTGAACAAAAAAGGAGAATTAAATTGGATATTAAAGAAATTATTTCTCAGCAGTACGGAATACCGTGTCTGCCAAAGCGAAACGCGCGAGGCTATGGCATATGTTCCCTTTCAGCAGTTCGACTCCCCAACCTACAGCCCGTTGCAGGGACTTGAGTCGGGTACAATGTTCCCCGTTCTCAACAAACCATTCTACGGAAAGAAATGCGGTGAGGGACTTGACTGAAAGAAAAATTCTTTTAAAGAAAATTTCAACCTACGAATTTGCCGCACTTGACCTTCAGATTTATCTTGACACTCATCCGCACGATACGGCAATGATACAAAAAATGAACGGTTGCAAAGAAAAACTAAAACCGCTTGTTGAAGAATATGAAGAAAAATAATCTGTCCTTTGAAAAAGAGTATGACAAGCACCAATATGTGGAACTGGATAAAGGGACCGTGGCCGTGGGAAAACGAGGAGGATTGCTGATGTTTGTCTATGAAAAAAAGTTACAGTACCCCGTCAATATCAAAAAGCCGAACGCAAAGCTTGCCAAGATTATCATAACGCAATACGGCGGTGCGTAGGGCAAAATGTGTGGATACTTTTTATTTTCGTATAACATCCCGATAAAAATCAATAAACGCATTAAGCGCAGGAGATTTCCACTTGTTTTTGTGGATAAGCAACTGCGTCCACACCGAAACATCACAATCGTTGATGGGAAGATGTTTTATCTCTCCCCCGAATTGTAGTAATCCTCCGTGATGAAATCAGGCAAGAACGAGATCATTTTGCTGTTTTTGATTAGAGAACAAATTTGTAGAGGGTTTCCTATTTCCAAAACAGGGTGAATTTCAAGCGATTGTGCGGCAAGTTCATTGTTGAGCAATTTTCTGTAGCTCATATTACTTTCGGTCAGTACAAAATCCTCGGTGCATAATTCTTTTAGCGAAATATTTTCTTTATTCAAAAGTGGATTGTCAACTGATGCAAAGAAGTGAACCTTTTCCTCATGCTCTGCACAAATTATAAATTCGAATCATAAATGTGGCTGTCAAGCGTAAAAATCAAATCAACCTCATTTTTTGCGTAACATATCAAAACATCTGCTCTGTACCGCTTTCGACAACGACAAGGTGAATATTAGGAAAATGCTTTCTGAACTCAAGAAAATCATCTTTAAAAAATCGGTTGCAGACAGAACTTGACATTGCAAGGCGAATGTTGCCCTCAATTGTTTCGGGGGGTACGCAAATCTTCAAGAACATCTTTTTCGTGAGATTCAAGAATTTCTCTTGCGTGTTGCAGAACCGTTATGCCGTCGGAAGTCAGGCTGATTCTGTGGTAAAAGCGGTCAAAAAGCACCGTGTTAAGCTCGCTTTCCAACTGTTTTATCTGTGATGAAACGGTTGACTGGGTATAGCCGAGCTTTTCCGCTGCAGCAGAAAATCCCGAATATTCGCACACTGCTACAAAGGTTTTAAGCACATTGGTATCCATAACTAAATCCTCTTTTATACGAACGATATCTTCGTTATTATAGCACAGTTTTATCAATTTTACAAATGGTATTTTATTTGCTATACTACTCTTTGTGTTGCCTAAAAAAAATAAACAAAGGAGCAGTATTTATGACGGAAAAATATTGTGTAGATAAAATAAATTCGGCAGGAGGACTTGTGTTGTGAATCGTGAAAAATTAGGAAGCCGACTCGGCTTTATAATGCTTTCGGCAGGCTGTGCAATCGGTTGCGGAAATGTGTGGAAGTTTCCGTGGATGTGCGGACAATATGGTGGCGGAAGTTTTATGCTTGTGTACATCATCTGTCTTATTGTTTTGGGAATTCCGTGTTTGATAATGGAATTTTCGGTGGGCAGAGCGGCACAGACAAGTCCGATTAAAATGTACCGCAAACTTGAAAAGCCAAAGCAAAAATGGGGCGGTTTCGGTTGGGCATGCCTTGTGGGCAACCTTGCAATTATGGCTTTTTACACAGTTGTTTGCGGTTGGATAATTTACTACTTCATAAATTTTTCTGACGGGTAACAACCGTGACCTCGGATTTACCACAATGATTGCAAATCCGTCAGTCAATGTTATTTTTTATGATGATAACGGTTGTTATCGCCTTTGTTATACTCTCGTTCAACATTCAGGGCGGACTTGAGAGGATAACAAAATATATGATGATTGCTTTGCTTTGCACTTATGATTGTGCTTGCAATCCACAGTCTGTTTTTTTGAGCGGTTCGGGTGAGGGTATGACATTTTACCTCAAACCCGACTTTTCAAAAATCAACGGTGATGTTGTTGTGGGTGCGATGAATCAGGCATTTTTCTCGCTGTCAACAGGTATGGGCGGTATGGCTATTTTCGGAAGTTATATCGGCAAAGACCGTTCACTTATGGGCGAGGCAATCAATGTTATCTCTCTTGACACACTCGTAGCTCTGCTTGCAGGCGTAATCATCTTCCCTGCCTGCTTCACCTATAACCTTGAAGTTAATTCAGGTCCGAACCTTTTGTTTGACACAATGGCAACCGTGTTCAACAATATGCCCGGCGGAAGAACATGGGGTTCGCTCTTCTTCCTGTTTATGGTGTTCGCGGCAATGTCAACCGTTTTGGGTGTTTGCGAAAATATTCTTGCAATGATTCGTGATTTGACAGGCTGGTCAAGAAGAAAAGGCAGTCTTATTTGCGGAATTGTAGTGTTTGTGCTTGCACTCACAACGGCTCTCGGATTCAGCGTTCTTCATTTTCAGCCGTTTGCAGAGGGTACAACATGGCTTGATTTTTGGGACTTCATTGTTTCCACAAATGTTCTTCCTCTCGGTTCTCTTTGTGCTTGCTCTGTTCTGTTGCAACAAGTTCGGCTGGGGTTGGGATAACTTCATTAAAGAAGCCAACATAGGCATCATCGGTATGAAAGTGTGTTCGTGGATGAAACCGATTTTCAAATATGTAGTTCCTACAGCTATCGCATTTATCTATGTTTACGGACTCGTCACCTTTAAATGGCGATAAATAAAATTTGATACACAAAATAAAATCCGTATGGAGCAATCTTCATACGGATTTTTTCGGTTTAAATATTCATTTCCTTGTATTCTCTGTAGGTTTTGAATCCTACGGAATCGTAAAACCCTCATTGCACCCTCGTTGAATTCCCACACATCAAGTTCCAGCCTGTCAAAGCCTCTGTTCTTAGCCTCTTGTTTGCAGAAATTTATCAGCTTGGTTGCAACACCCATTCTGCGGAAGTTTTCATCAACTCCGAATTCGCAAATTTGATAGAATTCCCTTTGCAAACCGTACGGAGATTTCTCCTTGACTATGTATTCAACGGTTGCAAATCCGCATTCAATTTTCCGTTAAAGCGTCAGCTTAAATCATCCAATACCAATACTTGTCCTGATTGTTTTCCGAAAGGTCGGGACTGAACTGGAGTTCGGGATTTTTGATGCTTACTTTCATACCCTCAGTAATTGAGTTCACGATAAAGGCGTTACCGCCGATTGTTGCACCCTTGCCGATTACGGTTTCACCGCCGAGGATAGTTGTACCCGAATAGATTGTAACATTATCACGGATAGTAGGATTGTCTTTTAACACCTTTAAGCTGCTGACCTTTTCTTGTTGACAACGCACCGAGGGTTACACCCTGATAGATTTTTACATTCTCGCCTATCTCGGTAGTTTCACCGATTACGATGCCTGTGCCGTGGTCGATGAAGAAATATTTTCCGATTGTCGCACCCGGGTGAATATCAATTCCCGTAAGTCCGTGTGCGTACTCCGAAAGCACTCTCGGAATCATCGGGATTTTAAGCTTCCACAATTCATGTGCCACTCTGTAAACCGTGATTGCAAAAAATCCGGGATAGCAAAGAATGATTTCATCCGTGCTGTATGCGGCAGGATCGCCGTTAAAGGCTGCAACAACATCTGTTGCAAGGTAATCACGGATTGACGGAATCTTTGAAAGGAACTCATAAACCAGCTTTTCTGACTTTTCCATAATCTCGTCATATGAAAGGTCGTTGCACTTTTCGCAACCCTTTAATGCCTTTGCAATCTGCTTTTTATAGGTTGTACTGAATAAATTCTATTCTGTCGCCTACAATATAGCCGATGTATTCTTCTCTTACTCTGTTCTTGTCAAAGTAGCCCGGAAACAACAGCTTGCGGATTTCTTCAAGCACCTGAATAAGCACAGATTTGTTGATAATGTTATCCTCCGAAAGTCTGCAAGTCTGTTCATGCTTTTGAATAGCTTTCGAGAATTTCATTGACTGTTTTATTTATATTATCATTCATATGAATACTCCTTTTTTCAAAATCCTGTTTAATTCACTTACGGGAAGTCCGACAACCTTAAAATAGTCGCCGTCAATCTTCTTTACAAGCAGAGAACCTTTGCCCTGTATTCCGTATGCACCTGCCTTATCAAAAGGCTCGCCCGTTGCAATGTACTCCTCTATTTCCGAATCGGAAAGTTCAAAAAATTCAACAAGCGTTACATTGGAAAATGATTTTTGCAACACCGTTTTTGACGGTACAACAACCCGTGATAACCTTGTGCTGTCTGCCCGAAAAGCAGTTTTAACATATTCTCGGCATCTTCCCTGTTCTTAGGTTTGCCGAGCATTTTGCCGTCAACAAAAACTCCCGTGTCACAACCGATTACAATATCTTTTTCATAGCCGTTTTTTGAAATATGCAATGCCTTTTTGACGGCAAGATATTCGGGACGCTTTTCAAGCGGAACATTGTTCTCAACCGTTTCGTCAATGTCTGCGGGAACAACTTTAAAGTCGGTTGTTATAAAACTTAAAAGCTCTTTTCTTCGTGGTGAAGCAGATGCAAGTACAATCATAATCTATCTCCGTAAAATTACTTTTGACTATTGTAACATAAAACCGAAATAAATAAAAGGTGATTATACAAAAAACACAAAATGTACAGCAATAATCAGCTATTCGGATTGACCGCACTCCGTACTTTGTATTGACAATAATTTTGCAAAGTGTTATATTTAAGGACAGCGGTAATCCGCATTAATAAGCACAATTCAACGAAAGGAAATGAAATATATGGCTAACATTAAGCTTCCTGTTCCCGTAACACTTCTTACAGGTTATCTCGGTGCAGGCAAAACTACTCTTATCAACCATGTCCTTGGCAATCAGGAGGGGGCTACAAGTGTGCCGTTATCGTAAACGATATCGGCGAAGTAAATATTGACGCAGAGCTTATTCAAAAGGCAGGCGTTGTTACTCAGAAAGATACAAACCTTGTTCCGCTTACAAACGGCTGTATTTGCTGTACTTTGAGCGTTGACCTTATCAACCAGATTACAGACCTTGTAAAGTCAGGCAAGTTTGACTACATTCTCATTGAGGCGAGCGGTATTTGCGAACCCCTTCCGATTGCACAGTCAATCTCAGTTCTTGAGGGCGATAAGGAAAACAATATTCCCGAGCTTGTCCGTCTTGACAACATTGTCACAGTTGTTGACGCACTCCGTATGGCAACGGAATTCGGCTGCGGTGATGATCTCCTCAAGGAAGATGTTGACGAAGAGGATGTTGAAAGCCTTCTTATTCAGCAGATTGAGTTCTGTTCAACAATCATCCTCAACAAGGTTGACAAGGTAACAGAGGAACAGCTCAAGAGAGTTAAGGCTATGATTAAGACACTTCAGCCAAAGGCACGAATTATTGAATCACAGTTCGGCAAGGTTGAAGTTAAGGATATTCTCGATACAAAGTGCTTTAATTTTGAAGAAACAGCCGCATCCGCAGGTTGGGCTCAGATTTATGATAAAGATGAAGATGACGAGGATACAGACCGTCACGGTCATCATCACCACCATCACCACCATGATGAAGACCATGACGAACACGAGCATCACGATCATGACCATGATGAGGACGGTCTTGACCACTCTCATTGCGACCACGAACACGGTCATTGCTGTCACCACGACCACGATCATGAGGACGGTGAAGAAGAGTATGGCATCGGTTCATTTGTTTACCACCGCATTCGTCCTTTCAATCAGGACAAGCTCCAGCAGTTTGTTGAGAACTGGCCAAAGAGCGTAGTCCGTGCAAAGGGTGTTCTCTGGTTTGATGACAAGAGAGAAGATGTTTATGTATTCGAGCAGGCAGGCGTTCAGATTACTGCTACGGAACAGGGCAAGTGGCTTGCCGCATTCCCAAAGAAACAGCAGAAGCTCTATCTTGCAGAGTATCCCGATATGGCTGAAAAGTGGGACGAAAAATACGGCGACAGAGAAATCAAGCTTGTATTCATCGGTCAGCATATGGACAGGCACGCAATTGTTGATGCGCTTGACGAGTGTCTTTCAGACTGATAAAATCTTATAAAAATTATGGGCAACGGAATTCCGCTGCCCTTGTTTTTTTGGTTTATACAAAAACGGCAGTCCGATTTGGACTGCCGAAATTTTTGCACCATTAAGTTTTATTACTTTGATGATTCTGAATCAGAAGATTCGGGCTTGAAGTTAGCATCAAATGTGAAAACGAGCTTTGTACCGTCTTTTTCCATTGTAATAACACCGTCTCTTTTGAGGGTGTATGAAATGCTCTCGCCGTCTGCTGTAAAGTTCTTGTCATCGTATGTGAGCTCCTGCTCCTGACCGGCTGCAGAAAGCTTAGCCTTGCCGTCTTCTTTAAGAAGAATGTAGCCTTTGTCCATACCGACAGCGGCAAGAGTACTGCTGTCAAAGCTCATACCGCTTGCTTCTGCACTTGTAAGCTTGTAATAGCCGAGTGTTGAATTACCGCAAGCTGTAAGTGAAAGCACCATAAGAAGTGCCATAACAGCCGCAACGCTGATTGTGAAAAATTCTTTTCATTTGTTTTTCCTCCGTTTTCCCCTATCGGGATTTCTCATTTTTTCAGGCTTTGTGCCTTTGTCAGTGAATGACAAGATTATTATAGCACAATGACATAAACTTTTCAAGGTTATTTGCAAAAATATGTAAAAAAGCACCCTTTCGAGTGCTTTTCTCACCTAATATTCAGTTATCAGTTGAACCTTGACAAAAACGCCTGGGTTCTTGGATTTTGCGGATTGTTGATTACCTGTTCGGGAGTGCCTTCTTCGGCAATTACACCGTCAGCCATAAAAATGATCTTGTCAGCAACATCTCTTGCAAACTCAATTTCGTGAGTTACAACAATCATTGTGCTGTCGGAGGTTTTAAGACTGCGGATAACATTAAGCACCTCACCCGTGAGTTCGGGATCAAGTGCGGAGGTAGGCTCGTCAAACCAGAGAACATCGGGATTGAGTGCAAGCGCTCTTGCAATTGCAACACGCTGTTGCTGACCGCCGCTGAGGTTACAAGGATATGACTCACTCTTTTCGGAAAGTCCTACCCTTTCAAGCAAAGACTTTGCATTGCTCTTGATAATTTCAAGAGCCTCTTTATAGCTTTTGCGCCCATATATTCGCCTGTCTGCTTTATCTGCTCTTTTGCGGCAAGCTTTGGAGCAAGCATAATATTCTCGATAACCGTATATTGCGGAAACAGGTTAAATGACTGGAACACAAGTCCGAAATGAAGTCGTCTTTTTTCTGATTTCGCTGTCGCTCTTTGCAGAGCTGTCATTGCTGTCAAAAAGCACCTTGTCATTGACGGAAATCTTGCCGTTGCCCGGAGTTTCAAGAAAATTAAGACATCTTAACAGCGTAGTCTTGCCCGAACCCGATGAACCGATAATCGCAAGCACCTCGCCCTTTTTAAGAGAAAAGCTGATATCTTTCAAGACCTCTGTTTTGCCGTAGCTTTTACGGATGTTTTCAACATTTAACAAAGACATAACCTTTCCCCTTAACCCTTGTAGTAATCGAGCTTTTTCTCGATGAATGAGAAAAGCAATGTGAGAATTCCGCAGAATGCGAGGAAGAATACTGCCGAATAGAAAAGCGGCCAGATGAGTCCCTGCATTGAGAAGTCCTTTGCTCTCATAAGAATTTCCGGAATGGCGATAACGCTTGAAAGCGAGGTATCCTTTACAAGAGTAATAATTTCGTTGCCCATGGGTGCAGTAATTTTCTTTTACAACCTGCAAAAGCACAACCTTAAAGAAAATCTGACCCTTTGTCATGCCGAGCACCTGACCTGCCTCGTACTGTCCCTTTGGAACAGACTCGATACCGCCACGGAAGATTTCAGAAAAATATGCGGCATAATTGATTATAAATGCGATAAGTGCGGCATTCATTCGTGCAAATGTCACACTGCCGTTTGACACAAGCGGCGGAACATAGAACACTACGAAAAGCTGGAGCATCAGCGGAGTACCTCTGATTATCCACACAAATGTTTTTGTCAGCCATTTTAACGGCTTGAATTTTGACATTGAACCCATTGAGATAATAAGTCCGAGCGGAATTGCCGCAAGCAGGGTTACAATGAAAATTATACAGTTTTCGCCGAATCCCTCAAGCAACTGACCGCTTACATTAAAAAATTGATCCATTTTATATACCACTCTATCCAAGTATTTTCAGTTTTGAATATATCAAAAGGCTTACAAATTTGAACCTGTAAATTTTATAATCAATAAAAAGCACAACGGGCGAACATAGTCCGCCCTGTATGTACAAGCTTATTTTAATTAAATTATTTCTTTTTACAAGAAGAAGATCCTGAAGGCTGTACTTCTCTGCAATCTTATCAAGTGTGCCGTCATCGGCAACTGCCTGAATAGCATCGTTAAGCTTTTTGAGTGTTTCGGGGCTGTCCTTACGAAGTGCAATACCGTACTGCTCAGGTGAAAAGTCCTTGCCGTCAACAACCTTGAGGTCAGCGTAGTCAGAACCGCTCTTGAGTGTACCGATTGACATTACATAGTCGATAACCGCAACATCTGCTGTGCCTGACTTAACCTCGAGAAGAGCCTTAGCCTGTGCGTCAACTGAAACATACTTTGCACTTGAGAAGAACTCGTCTGTCTGAGCAACAGTTTCACCTGCTGACTTCTTCTCTGCAACTACTGTTTTATCCTTGAGGTCGTCTGCTGATTTGATTTTGTCTGCAACATCAGAGTTTTGCAACCATAACCTGCTTGTTTTGCATATAAGGAGTTGAAATATCCATTGTTGTCTTTCTGTCGTCATCAATTGTAAGGCCGTTCCAGATGCAGTCGATTGTCTTTGAGTTAAGCTCAACCTCTTTTGAATCCCAGTCAATTTTCTGGAACTTCGGAGTAACGCCCATTTTCTCGCAAACTGCCTCTGCAAACTCAGTTTCAAAACCTGTAAGCTTGCCATCTGCATCAAGGTAGTTCATCGGCTCAAAATATGTAACACCAATAACAAGCTCTCCCTTGTTTGAGATATAATCCCAGTCCGTTGCAGAAGAACCGCAACCTACAAAAATTGACGCTGACATTGCACCTGCAAGAAGTAATGAAAGTAACTTTTTCTTTTTCATAATTATTCCTCCGTAATCTGATATACTCTCTACCTATGTTCTGCAAATCACCTTGCAAAACAACCTCTGTATATTATACATTAGTGCGTTAGCAAAGTAAAGTGTTTTCGAAAAAATTTGCCGAAGAATTTTATTCCAACCGCAGACATATTATTACATAAAAAAGAATTATTCTTTAAAGAGGTGATTAATTTGTCGGGAAATCACAATAAAAATCACTTTGCGGCGGCATACATAAGGGTGTCAACCGAAAATCAAACTGAGCTTTCACCGTCAAGTCAGCTGAAAATCATCAGAAAATTTGCAGATGAAAAAGGCTATCTGATTGATGAGGATTTCATTTTTTTTCGTGACAACGGAATTTCGGGAAGATATGCCGACAAGCGACCTGCATTTAACCGAATGATAAGCCTTGCAAAGCAAAAAGCCTCCCATGTTTTCAGCCGTACTTGTTTGGAAATTTTCACGATTCGCCCGCAATCAGGAGGAAAGCATTTTCTATAAATCACTGTTGAGAAAAAACGGAATTGAAGTCATCAGCGTGTCCGAACCCGTTGATGACGGTCCCTTCGGAAAGCTGATTGAACGCATTATCGAATGGTCGGACGAATACTATTCGATTCGGCTTTCGGGTGAGGTAAGGCGAGGAATGACCGAAAAAGCCGAGCGTGGCGGCATCGTCAGCATTGCACCTTTCGGCTATAAAGTAACAGATGGAAGGCTTGTGGTTGACGCCGAAAAAGCCCGGATTGTCAGTAAAATTTTTGCCGATTTTTTGAATAATAAAGATATAAATATGATTTGTGACAACTTGAATTCAGCAAAAATTAAAACTTCCAAAGGCAATAATTGGGATTGCCGTGCCGTTGAATACATTTTGCAAAATCCCGTTTATATCGGCAAAATCAGGTGGAATCCAATCTGCAAAACAGGCAGAGATTTCTATAACGAAAATTTGATAATTTCAAACGGCACTCACGAACCTATTATTGATGAGAATACTTTTGAGCAGGCAAAGCAAATATTATTCTTGCAAGGAATAATAAATAAAGAACATTCCCATAAACAAACCGAAATTAGACACCTCATTCAAAATCTTGTCAAGTGTTCAAACTGCAATTCAACCCTCGTTCCGATTAAAAATAATTTTCTCCAATGCTCCGCCTACATTCACGGCAACTGCCATTCATCGCACAGCGTAAGAATTGAAAAGATTGAAATAATTGTAATTAAAGCAATCAATATTCTCATAAAGAACAATTTAATTCATGATGCTTTCTCGATTAAAGAAAATTATCCCTTAAAAACGCAAAACGACTTACTATCCATAATTACAAAAAAGAATAATATTTGACCGCAAAGCCTCCCACCTCAACATATTTCTCAGTCAAAATAAGTAACATTCTGCCATACGGCGGTCCGGATGGTGACGGTTATTATTAGTTTGTACAATTATGGTTGATTTTACAAACCCTCTGTGTCAATCCAGTTAGTCTGTATTGTCAATCTGAGGGTTTGTAAACATATAATATACCGTAATTTTTCTGTTACTATCAACCTCTATCCTGTCAATTAATTGTAATAATATTACTTTGTTTACAATATTAAACTTCAGCTATATCTTTTAATAGCTTTATATAACTGAATTCTCTTGTTTTTTCATTAAGCCTATCATTAATTGTTTCCATTTTATTTTGCAACCGACTTTTTTTTCTTCGCTGTATTCTTTTGTCATACACAAAAAATCTTCTTCTGATATAGTACCTTTAATTTTATCTTCATACAAACTTTTGACTATATTTTTTATTTCTTCAAAACGTTTTTCTATTGTCCGCAATTCAGATTTTAAACTTTTATCTTCACAAGTTTCTAATTCAGAAATTGACTGAAAAAAAAAGCCATTATCTAAATATTGTTTTGAAATACGCTTTAAATCATTTATTACATAGTCGGTTAAGAGTTCTTCCCTTATTCGATGACTGGTACATTCACTTTTACCAAATTTTGTATATGTAATACAATTCATAATCATTTTTCCAGAAGAATCACGACGATAGGTCATTTTCCTACCGCATTCCTTACAAAAAACAAGTCCGTTTAAAAGGTGAAAAAACTCTCTTTACCTCTTGAATATTTTACGGTTTGACGTTTTATAAGATTTTGAACCGTTTCAAAAATTTCAGGCGATATTATCGGTTCATGAGTTCCTTCAACCGTAATCCAATTGCTACAGGGAATTTTTCTGAACTTATCAATTTTATAACTTATTTTTTCTTGTCTATGCTGTGTCATATTTCCAATATATGTTGGATTTGAAAGAATACGTTTTACAGTTTCCTGACACCATTTATACCTTTTTACCATTGCATTTTTATAAGAACAATGAGTACTTTTATATTTTGAAGGACATGGGATATTTTCATCATTTAAAATTTTTACAATTCTTCCCATACTATTTCCCTCAATATACATATCAAATATACGTTTAACAACTTTTGAAGCCTTGTCATCAATAATAAATGTATTCCTATTATTGGGATCTTTCAAATAGCCATAGGGTGCAAATGTCCGATAAACTCTCCATTTAATCTTTTTGTATCCATAACAGCTCTTATTTTTTTTTGAAATATCCTTTTGCATACATATCATTTATAACTGATTTAAAAGGTGAAATATCGTTGTTACCGTTATCTCCATATGTGTCTATTCCGTCACTTATTGCAATGTATCTGATGTTCTTGGTTGGAAAATATCTTTCAAGATAATATCCCGTGTATATATAATCACGTCCAAGCCTTGAAAGGTCTTTTGTAATCACAAGATTTATTTTTTTTTATTCTCAATATCTTCAAGCATTCTTTTTAAATGCAGGTCGGTTAAAATTAAGTCCTGAAAAGCCGTCATCAATATAAATTTCAACAATGTTCCAATTATAATTTGAAATAAAATTTTCTACTATTTTTCTCTGATTTTCTATACTTTCAGACTGTCCCGTATTTTCATCCTCCTTTGATAATCTCAAATAAATTCCTACATTGTAAACAATATAATTGTTATTGCTGTCAAAAACAGACATATCAAGCACTTCCTTTTCTTTTTTTGACAGCTACTTTTACTACTTTCATTTTTAAATTTTTTTTTTTGCTTTAACGCTCCATTTAGTATAACTTCGCTTTGCAAAATTTTGCCCATTAACTCTTTATAAGAAACTCCGTTATTTTTATATACATATTCAATTTCATATTTATCAGATTTCATAAAACCACCCAATAGCAGTTTATGAACAACTTATTTTTTGATAACTCCAACTTGCTAAATTTAGCTTGTCTAAAAACAAACACCTGATATTATATGAACTCAATTTTATTTATGTGACAAAAAAGCTGACAGAACATTCATTCTGTCAGCTTTAAATAAAATATTATAGATTGTTTATCATTTCATTCTTCTCTTGTAAACAGCTGTACCACCTATCGCAAGTGCAGACAATGCTATCATCAAAATAATTATTATTGAAACAACACCGGTCTGTATTGTTCCGTTATCCTTACCGGTACTGTCTTTTGAAGCAGTATCTTTTGTTGAAATACTTGATGTAACATCATCTGAAGAAAGTTGGAGTTATTGTAGTTTCCAAATCAACTTTTGAAGAACTTGTAAAAGGTTGTGTAGTAGGAGCAGTTGCTTCTGAATCAGATTTCATAATAAAGACCCGATTTGCACTCTCTGTATTAAAATCATTAGAAGTCCACTCAAATTTAATAGCAAAGCCGCTATCAAGTTTAAATGTAATATGTTGCTCTGTATTGTTATCATCAGACGGATTTTTACCAATCCATTTCTCGTATGTTTGTGAAGTTGAAGATTTTTCAATATCAACAAGTGTTGACTTATCAGTAATATCATCAAATAGTTTTACTGACCTATCAGATGTATTGTAAATCCAAATAATCTTTACACGGTCTGTATTATTATCAAAGCCAAATTCGTATGGATTGCCTGTGTTAGGGTAACATATAATTTTATGAAGTCCTGATTCTCTTTCGTAAACATTTGTGTAATCCATACCGAAAATATATGTTATTTCATCAAATGACTTATCAAAGAATTCAAAAGGGTTGTATGAAAAATAATCTACTTCATCATCCAGTGCTACAAATCTAAATCCGTTTTCATTAGCATATTTTTTTCTGCTTCAGTGTTTTTATATCCTCTTATAGTAAAATCAGATATTTTACTATCTCCGTAAAATCCCAAATAAGTAAAAGCAGTATTTTCATTATTATAGAAACCTTTTACAGTTTTAGGGATAGTGATGTCTTTTAAAAGATGTTAAACCGCTAAATGAGCCGTAACCCATAAAGTTAATATTTTCTGATAAAACAATCTCGTTAAGATTAGAGCAATTAGAAAAACTACTGTCACCAATTGTTTGTACAGAATTTGGCATTATAATTTTATTCAATGAAGTACAATTGCTAAATGCCCAACTTCTTATATCAGTTGTTCCATCAAGAATTTCATATTCATTATTCTCAAACTGATTTTTAGCAGGACACAGCATTAACTGATTATTTTTAGAATCATACAACACGCCTTTATCTAAATAATACCCTTGGATTATCCTTGCTAAACTTAATTTCTTTCAGACTGTTACTGCCGATAAAAAACCAATCCGTAGCCAAAACTTTTAATGTACTTGGCAAAGTAATGCTTTCCATATTAGTGCAACCTGTAAATAACCAGTTTGGAGCTTCTTCAACACCTTCGGGAACAACCACACTTTTAATCGCTTTGCAATTATCCTGTCTAAATGCTTCAAATGAAATAGACTTGACTTTATATCCGTCAATTTCAGCAGGAATTATAACATTTTCACTGTTGCCGTTATATTTAGTAATTGTTGCAACTCCGTCTTCAACTGTATATTCGTATTCGTTTGTTGTTTCTGCATTTTTACACCTACTATTGCCGTTCCTACAAGCAAAATTGCAACCAGAATAAATGCACATATATTTTTTTGTAATGCCTTTAAATTTCATTATCAACACCTCTTTTTACATATGTCTAATTTTGGTTTTCACCATTTTAATTTCGTTTTTTATATCTGACCTTTTGTTGAGCTGTAAGTTGATTTTTTTTAGCTCTTCCAAAGCCGCTAACAGTAAATCAATGTCAAAATAGATTTTGATAACCTTTATTTAAAAATCAGCTTAATCCTTTGTAAATTCTTTTTTGGCAAATATGTTTCATAATTTCCACCGTCAGTAGTAATCTGAATAATTTCAGTTCCAGAATTTGAACTTTCTTTGAAATATCCTCCGCCAAGAGCTTCAATGCTGTTAGATGTTTCATAGGCTATATTTCCTGCAAGATCAATAACAAGTTGATTGTTACTATCTTCCCTATTAGCAACAGCCAATCCATTTTGGTCAAATGGATCTATACTCGAATATTCGAAGGGTAAAATTTCCTCACCTTTCGCATTAATTATTCCATAGTTACCACCAATGGAAACACAGGCATATCCATTTACAAAATCCCATTTTATATTGTTATATTTTAACGGAATTACTTCATTACCCTGCATATCAATAAAACCGTACAAGCTGTTCTTTTCAACAGGTAATAAATTTTGAGTTAATGTCGTAGTACCTGACGAGGATTTATAATCTGAATTTTCAACATCAAAAATCTTGTTTCCCTGTCTATCAATTGTATAAACTTCATCACCTGATGTCTGCACCAAGGTATAATCATATGTAATGTCATTTGGCAAATATAAATGACTGTAATATCCGTTTACATTCGCATTAAACGGTACTAAATATGTATAATTTATAGGAATAACCACATTGTTTTCCTTATCAATCATTCCATATTTTTCTTCTTTAGAATCATAAATTATAGCATAACCTTTTTTGTCAAAAAGAGACATTGAATCATATTTGCAAGGAATAACCTCTTCCCCATTCTCATTAATAATGCCGCACTTTTGATTATTGTTTGAAACCAGCCAAAAGCCATCCCTATAGTCTAAAGGATTATAACCGCTGAAAAACTCTTTTTTATTACTTCCGTTAATATCCATAATGTAGTACTTAACTGTGTCATTATCACTGTCATCATCAGAATTAATTATTTTATCGTTATTCACATAAAAATTAGTCAATTTATCATCAGCGCCATCAAAGCATATCTTGGCTTTATTATCAAACAAAACAGATTTATTTTTTACTTTGTGAAGAACTTTGATCATAAATATAATCAAATACTGTAAGATAATTATTTTGGTACTTAGCTGTAATAGAACTATTTTCGTCACCTTTATATACAACTCTTTTTATAATACTTCTGTCCTTTGCCTGGAATGTTCAACACACCATTATTTGAATCACTTCCAAATAATGAACAGCCGCAGCAAATTGAAATAACTATTAAAACTGCAAATATTATTGATATATACTTTTTCATATTTCTTCCTCCAAAATCATTTAACTATATTTCGTCATTACCCGTATAAATATTACTTTTTAGATTCCTTATTGGTTTGCTAATATAATTCAGCTTGGTATTCTCATCATATTGATTCAAATATACATTCCATAAATCTGCATAACTTACATACCCATCAATTTCGTATAATTCGTTATCATCAAAAAAAGTATATTAAATCTTTGCCTTCTTCATTGAATAAAAACCAGTCCTCACTAAGCTTTGAAGAATTAAGCTGCGATATTTTATCCACCGTATAACTAATCTTTAATGTAAAACATCCTACATTACCATTTAGTAAATCTTTGTTTCCGTTTGAATTAGATTTCAAAATAGCACAGCTTCTTTCAGTCCTTCCGCTTATATCATTAGTGTCTGATTTTAAAATATATGAGAATAATATATCCTTATTATCTCTATAAAAGTAGCCTAGAGACTCTTCATCCACATAATCCTGCCAATTATCCTCATCATATTCAATATTTGGAAAATTAACTACATCAGTAATTTTATAATCCTTTAAAGAAAAAATTATAGCTGCAGTATGCAGTCAGGTCACTTACAATACCGTCTTTGTATTCTGTAATTCTATAGTTATCTTCATCAATGGGAATAAAGTTAAATTGATTCCATTCATCACCTGGAATAGTAACAGTATCACACTTACCTTTATATTCTAATTTTGGCGTTGATTTTGTAGTATCAACTTCTACAATATTGTTCCATTCCTCACAAGTACAAATAAATACTAATTTCTTTTTTTTATGTTTTAACATTATAGAATTATCATAAACTGCATAATCTTCAAATTCAGATCCATCAATATATGTTTGAATAGTGCAATCATCTAAGTTTATCCTGCAAACATCTTTAGTTTTACTTATAAAAAAAATATAGAAAGTTGTCCATTACAATATAATTACCAATTGTTTCACCATCAGCATATGCGTCCTTAAATTTATCTTTTTTCTCCAAATAGAAATCTGAAGCGTCAATCACCTTATATAACTCGCCGTATTTATATAACAACCATTTTTGATCATAACTTAACTGTCCAATAAAAAGTATAACCATCATTATAATACTTAAGTTGTTTCTTTTCGCTGGCACTCAAAAATCATCTATACTCTTATCAATTAAATCGTAAGATGGTTTTGTTTCTTCAACAGTTGTTTCAACGTTACTACTTTCCGTATTACTTGTATTCTTAGTATTAGTTATGGAAGATGTTTCCTGTACTGTACCTTTATTTTCGCAAGCTGTCATACAACAAATTAAAAAAAATCATAACAAAAATTAATGCAATTTTTCTCATTTTGTCCTCCTGATATTTGTACTAATAATTACTACATTATTTTCTTACCAAAACTACAGTTCCGCTTCTGCCGTAGAAATATCCTTCAAAAGCAGAACCAAGAGTGATCGTAAGTTCATCACCATCTAATTTATACGGCATACTTCCTTCAATACCACCTTGATAAGGATAAGTCTGGTATAACTCGAATTCATTACCATTCACCGTATAAGAAAACGTTCTGTAATTAAATGTCACCTCACTGCTGTCTATTTTCAAAGTTTGATTATCCGCGTCCGGAGACACCCAAGTACCTAACAGATTATCCGCATTAATTGCACTGTCTGACGATTGAGATAATGCAGTATTTCGATATAAAAACATTACCCAAACTGTTTTTACATGCAGAAAATAGAAGCGCCATACCTACAATCAAAACTGCTAAGCATAAATTTTTTTAAACTTATGTCTGCTTAGTTTTTTTTTTAATTTAGTATGATTTTTAATCAACTTCATTTTTCTTCCTCCTCAAATTGTAAAAAAATATATTTTATTACAGATATTTGAATATAGACTCAACCTATCTATAATTTAATCCATGTGTATGTTTCACAATCAATTTCATAAAACTGAATTTTATACCGGTTAGCAAACAATTGTCCAAACTTTTATGAATAAAGAATTTTATAATTGCCTAACATATTAACATGTGCATAACAAAATTTCTAAGAGCTTTTTTCGTGAAATATGCTATTACAAGAAAAACAGCTATAAAGTGTCCTTAAATTCGCACTTTATAGCTGTTTGACCATTTATTTGACTACTTCTATTATACAAATGAATTTAATTTATTTATATCTTTCAGTGTTTGCTCCATTGTTATGTGCACATACTTTTCAAGTGTCATTTTCACTGTGGAATGTCCAAGAATTTCACTCACGCTTTTAACATTTATTCCTTTTTCAATTGCTCTTGTTGCAAAGGTATGTCTTAATGTATGAAAATTCACATAATCAACGCCTGCTTCTTCTAAATAATTTTTAAATCTATATTGTAAGGTTCTTGGTTCCATATATTTTTCATTACCAGTTAAAAAATATAAGTTTGCAGAATATTTTGTCTGATCATCACTTACTTTTTTTTTTATACACTCAACTCCATAATCTGTTAAAGGAATTTCTCTGATAGAATTTTTTCGATTTACGTGCTTCTATTACGATTTTAGTTTTCAATGGATAATTTTTATCTATGTTTTGTATTCTCTGCATTGACTTATTAATAGATAATACATTACTATTTAAATCAATATCAGACCATTTTAATGCACATAGTTCACCAATACGAAGTCCAGTATATAGACAAAGATATACACCAAGCTTAGTTAAATCTAAATTTGAGAGTAAAAATCTTTCCAATCTCAATTGTTCAGAAACAGAAAGAACATTTATTTTTTTTTTATCAACAGAGTTATGAAACTTAAAGTCCTTAAAAACTAATTTGATAACCATATTTATCATTAATATATGAAATAATAGATTTCAATACAGTTTTAAGCTGTCTTATTGTAGCTAAAGATAGCTGATTATTAAGCGAATACAATTGTTCAGTTGACACCCTATCAATTTCCAAAATCTTCAATTTTCCAAAACAAGGTATAATATACTTACCTAATTGAAAATAATACTTCGAATATGACGACTGCTTAATGTAATGTTTTTTATACTAAGCCATTCAAGGCAAAAATCTTTAAAATATCTATTCTGCACATTTTCAATTTTGCATTTTTTCTGATTTAAAAAAGAATAATATCAAGTTTGTTCCTTAACATCGTTGTATGTTTTAGCATAGACTGACGCATATTTAATTTTTCCGTTTTTATCATATTCTTTAAAATATCGACCTTCCCATCTGCCATCTTTTCTTTTGTAAATATTTCTTTGTGTTCTCAAAAATATCACTGCCTTTCTAAAACAACATACCAGAATTTTGACCACAAAAAATTCAATTAAGGCAATTACAAAAAAATATTAACCAAAAAGTTTTTCATGATAGCACTAATAATTTAAAATTTAGTTGACATATAAATTCATTTTTGTTATTATATATACAGGATTTGACAATGTTTTTATTTCGCAGATTAGCATATTCCACGAAATTTCAGGTAATAATTTTACTTTTATGTAAGGTTATTGCCTTTTTTTATATTGTATGATACAATAAGATAAATTGATATTAATTATTTTTGGAGGGGTTAAAATGATTGCTATTATTAAAGATATTTATCAGGAATTATCTAATAGAAAACGTATAAGCATAATTTGACGTTTTCGTATCTCTATTAGTCATTCGGATAACAGATCATTTCGTCGATATTAATACATATTTTTCTAAAATTTTTAATAACAAAATCATATCTTCTATAATACCTATTTTAACTGGGATTTTACACTGCTTAAATATCTTAATTATAATTGTTTTTTATAATATGTATTTTATCCCTAATATCATATAGTGTTTTAAATGCTATTTCATCTAGAACGCATTATGACCTTTTACGATTTATATACGATATGCACTACACTTCAACACATTCAATAGACTTTATGACTACACTGTTTTTTTATATGATTTCAATAGGACTATTTTTAGAATTAGCCTCGAAATTTGACATATATAACTATATTGTTAATATCACTAATAATTCTCCATTTCAACTGCTTCAAATACCATATGTCTTCTTAAGCATTGCTGCATTAATTGAACTATATAATAGATACTTTAGGGCTAAAATTCCACATGATGAATCTTCAAAAATTACAGTAAATAAACCTATAGAAATAAAGATCGTTGAAGATAGCAAAAAAAAATCATTAGTTTTCTAATCTTTCAATCCTATAAGCTAAAATCGGATGTGTACGTTTTAAGTTTTGCATTAGTCCCTTTTTATCTGATATTTCCATATCATACATAATATACAAAAGCACATTTTAGCTGTTCACCATATCCAATACTTTTTGCGTACATATCTGCATTATATTCTTTTCTTCTACTACCTCCTGATATTATCAGAGTCCATATAAACAACACAAATTTTACAACTCCTTCGAGTAACTGTCGTACCATTCCAAACAGGTCACCTATAAAACTATTTTCAAATGACTTTTCTAACAATTTGAAAATTAAACTTACAGCAATGAAAATCCATAAAAATATTGTAGTGCAAAATTTTATTAATAATGCTATTTGCCCATCAAAATTATTTAGATGTCCAAATTCATGTGCTATTATTCCCTTAAGTTCTTCATCGTTAAAAGTCTTCTATCGCACCCCTTGTTATTACAAGCGTATTTCTACCAATTATAAAAGCATTAATTTCGATACTATCCACTATGTAAGGTTTTATTTTTCTTCCAATTATTCTATTATTTCTAAAAGCCCTAGAATATACTTCCTTAAAAATTGAATAAGTCGCTCTTTTTCAGTTCTGGTAGAAATACGCCTTACACTATTTGCATACCTTAGAATCTTTTCAGCAATATTTGATGACACAAAATATATAAAAAATAATGTATGAGAATAGTACAATACTCATCATCATAAAACTAAATAAAGGATATACCGTAGATGAACGTACATATCTTGAAACCATTACAAAATAACTAACCAAAAACCATATAAGAATTCTTGGTTTATCAAAAAACTACTGCCGATATACTAGATTTATCAGTTTTAAAAAGTTCACGCACTCTTTTTAAAACTTCTTTCAATGCAGTAATATTCATATAATTACTTCTCCCTTAAAATGGTTTAAATACTTTTTTATTCTGTCACATTGTTTCCTATCTCTGGAAATATATATCGCCTCTCCTACTCCCTGAGATTTTATTTCATCAGGATGAACTATAAATTCTCTTCCTCTTCTTGAACTGCCCTTCTTTGTGCTTCCCTCTTCATTCATTTGATACGTCATTAACATAGTTTGTTTTGTGCCAATTGTTTTCGCCCATTCTTCTGCTGATTTAAAACTATTTTGGCGAAGTACAATGTAGTTATTGCAATTTTCAATTATTTGATTTTTAAATTTATCACCAGTTTCATTTTCTAGGTCTGATAAACTCTGTGTAGCAGGGATACAAGTAATATTTGCACTACGGCTTTTATTTATTAAATCCACAAGCACAGACGAAGCATATACGTTTATTTCATCAAAAATAAAGAATTTACGATTTTCACTATTAAATAACTTACTAACAGCTTTCTTAGTATCAATCAATATTAATCTTCCCATAGCTTGTGCCGTTTCCGGATAAAGCAGAGGATTCAATACAAAAATAATAATAGCCTTTTCCTTTAAAGCCTTGTATATATCAACTCCACGTTCATTAAAAAGCTCTCCAACTTTACTTTCTGAAATAGTTAAAAATCTTGCACTTGCATTATCAGCTATTTTAGAACTTGCCTTAGCTATGTCAAGATTACTTAAATGCTCATCTTTAGAAATTATTTTATTGTCTGCAAGATTTTTGGATAAAGCAATAAATTTATCAGATTTTATATTTTCTACTATAGAATTAAAAAGAAAGATTTATATTCGCCAATTTTAAAAGTTTAATTAAGCGTTGTAAGTATCTTTCAGTATTAGTCTTATAATGTTCCTCACTCCAAGTTGTCATATTGATTAACATATCTTTTGCTACTGTTTCATTTGCTCTAATAAATGGATTATACTTGTTGCTTATTTCAGGATCATTCATACTAACAATATATAGCTTACGATTATATGTTTTGCAAAACAACTTGGTGATTTCAAGCAATGACTCCTGCCCTTCATCACCTTTACCGTCAATAATCAATGCGCCGTAATTTTTTATACAAGCAGATCTTATAAAATTTGACAATGCCACAGTTTTTCCACTACCTGTTGTACCTGATATAAAGATGTGCTTTGAGTTGTCTGGAACACATATTTTTTTGCCTGATTTATTGTAACCAATAAAAGTGTCAGTATAAGAATTACACTTACATGGATTTTCTCTGAACGAATTATATGCATTAGAATTATTAATATTTTTTACTTCATCATTAAGTGGTTTTATTCCGGCTCTTTCATTCTCTTTGTTTTTATCTATACATATCTTAAAATAATGCTCATGTACGGTAAGAAGCAAGCAACCGAAAACAAGAGATAGACCGCCAGCACTACACTATTCCGAACCAAAGACCAAAAGATAAGCATTGTGAGAAAATCTAAACTTTTGGATTTTCCTACAATGCCGACTACGGCGGAATCCCTCCCACTCCTTATATCTTTCTGTATACATTGAATTTGTATTTAGTAAAATGCAGACAACACCACGGATCGGCTTTTGGCTGGACAATTCCAACCAAACACCGCAGCAGACAGTAGAAACCATTCTGAACGCTAGGAAGCCGGTATGATTGTTACATATAAGGGGAAGAAAAATTTCTTTTAGGTACTTGCTTTCCTAAAACTGATGTGATACAATGTATTCAATCCAGAAAAGGAGTAAAAAATATGCGGCAAGGTATTCTTAAATAAAACTATAATCAAATAGTGGGAACAAAGGATTATGATAGCTCCTTTTGTAGGGGCTTAGTTTTTTGTACCCAATTTAAGAATACTTTTGCCTTATCAATTTTGACATATCCCCAAAAACAGCACTCACAAACAGGTGTATGCTGTATATGTGTATGTCCGCAACTTATCATCCCCAGTGGTAAAAGTATTTTACTGCTGGGGATTTTTATGCCCTTCGGGGCTGTAAAGGGAGGACAATCACATGAAAATAATCAATATTGGAATTCTTGCCCATGTAGACGCTGGAAAGACGACCTTGACGGAGAGCCTGCTATATGCCAGCGGAGCCATTTCAGAACCGGGGAGCGTCGAAAAAGGGACAACGAGGACGGACACCATGTTTTTGGAGCGGCAGCGTGGGATTACCATTCAAGCGGCAGTCACTTCCTTCCAGTGGCACAGATGTAAAGTTAACATTGTGGATACGCCCGGCCACATGGATTTTTTGGCGGAGGTGTACCGCTCTTTGGCTGTTTTAGATGGGGCCATCTTGGTGATCTCCGCTAAAGATGGCGTGCAGGCCCAGACCCGTATTCTGTTCCATGCCCTGCGGAAAATGAACATTCCCACCGTTATCTTTATCAACAAGATCGACCAGGCTGGCGTTGATTTGCAGAGCGTGGTTCAGTCTGTTCGGGATAAGCTCTCCGCCGATATTATCATCAAGCAGACGGTGTCGCTGTCCCCGGAAATAGTCCTGGAGGAAAATACCGGCATAGAAGCATGGGATGCGGTCATCGAAAATAACGATGGATTATTGGAAAAGTATATCGCAGGAGAACCAATCAGCCGGGAAAAAAACTTGCGCGGGAGGAACAGCGGCGGGTTCAAGACGCCTCCCTATTCCCGGTCTATTACGGCAGCGCCAAAAAGGGCCTTGGCATTCAACCGTTGATGGATGCGGTGACAGGGCTGTTCCAACCGATTGGGGAACAGGGGAGCGCCGCCCTCATGCGGCAGCGTTTTTTCAAGGTGGAGTATACAGATTGCGGCCAGCGGCGTGTCTATCTACGGCTATACAGCGGAACGCTGCGCCTGCGGGATACGGTGGCCCTGGCCGGGAGAGAAAAAAGCTGAAAATCACAGAGATGCGTATTCCATCCAAAGGGGAAATTGTTCGGACAGACACCGCTTATCCGGGTGAAATTGTTATCCTTCCCAGCGACAGCGTGAGGTTAAACGATGTATTAGGGGACCCAACCCGGCTCCCTCGTAAAAGGTGGTGGCGTGAGGACCCCCCCCCATGCTGCGGACGACGATCACGCCGAAAACGGCAGCGCAAAGAGAACGGCTGCTGGACGCTCTTACGCAACTTGCGGATACTGACCCGCTTTTGCGCTGCGAGGTGGATTCCATCACCCATGAGATCATTCTTTCTTTTTTGGGCCGGGTGCAGTTGGAGGTTGTTTCCGCTTTGCTGTCGGAAAAATACAAGCTTGAAACAGTGGTAAAGGAACCCTCCGTCATTTATATGGAGCGGCCGCTCAAAGCAGCCAGCCACACTATCCATATTGAGGTGCCGCCCAACCCATTTTGGGCATCCATCGGACTGTCTGTTACGCCGCTCCCGCTTGGCTCCGGTGTACAATACGAGAGCCGGGTTTCCCTGGGATACTTGAACCAGAGTTTTCAAAACGCTGTCATGGATGGTATCCGTTACGGGCTGGAGCAAGGCTTGTGCGGCTGGAACGTAACGGACTGTAAGATTTGCTTTGAATACGGGCTTTATTATAGTCCGGTCAGCACGCCGGCGGACTTCCGCTCATTGGCCCCGATTGTATTGGAACAGGCATTGAAGGAATCAGGGACGCAACTGCTGGAACCTTATCTCTCCTTCACCCTCTATGCGCCCCGGGAATATCTTTCCAGGGCTTATCATGATGCACCGAAATACTGTGCCACCATCGAAACGGTCCAGGTAAAAAAGGATGAAGTTGTCTTTACTGGCGAGATTCCCGCCCGCTGTATACAGGCATACCGTACTGATCTGGCCTTTTACACCAACGGGCAGAGCGTATGCCTTACAGAACTGAAAGGGTATCAGGCCGCTGTCGGCAAGCCAGTCATCCAGCCCCGCCGTCCAAACAGCCGCCTGGACAAGGTGCGCTATATGTTTCAGAAGATAATGTAACGTCTTGCGCAATGCAAGCGTTCATTGCTGGCTATTGCGAAATATCATTGATAAAATCAGTATCAGAGAGGAGGAACTATTTTGAACCAGGAACAGACGGATATTACAACAGGAAAGCAAATACGTCATCTGCGAACACAATTGGGAATGACACAGGAAGAACTAGCCGGGGAATTGAATGTTACCCGGCAGGCACTATCGAATTGGGAGAGAGATGTTAATGAACCCGATTTAAATATGTTGAAAAAAATTTGCTTTCTTTTTGGAGTCAACATGGACGATTTTGCGAAGGAGGTAATAACAAAGATGGAAACATGTGAAAAAAAAGAGAAACGACAATTTAATAAGTATGATATGGCAATTGGACTTTTTTATGGTGTCGGGATATTTCTTGGCATTGGTATTTTCTTTGTTGGCGGTTTTATGACAATGTCGGGTGCAGGGTGGGGAGCATCACTATTTGGCGGTGGCTGTTTTTCTCTTGTATTTGGCTTGATATGCCATGCAGTTATTACATTGAGAAGAAATGACAAATGATGACATATCCTGCTTTCTAGACTTTTCGGTAATACCGAGTAAAAAAAGCCGCTGCTTTTGGCTTTCCAATAGCGGCGGCTTAATGCAAGCGGCGGCAAAGGGAAATATCCTTTGAATACCTTACAGAAGAAAAGTTTTGCAGCATTACAAAAATAAAAGCCTATACCATTTTGGAAAGAAAAGATACATAATAGTCAAGACGGCAACAATCAGAAGTTATGGAGGGTAACAATGGAATATAGTAAGGAAGATTTAATGGAAGCAAAAAGGCAAATTTTGGGAGTGGGAGAGAACATGGGAACAGAGGAAAGTAAAAAAATCTGGGAGAAAAACGCACAATTTTGGGATAATGCAATGGGTGACGAATCTAATGAATTTCACAGAGAGGTAGTGCGCCCCAAAGTAACGGAACTTCTATCTCCTAATCCTGCGGATTACATTTTGGATATTGCGTGTGGCAATGGAAATTATTCTTCGTATCTTGCACAAAGAGGTGCTTCGGTTGTCGCTTTTGATTACAGCAAAAAAATGATAGAATTTGGCTAAAAGACGGCAATCACAATATGCAAAACAAATTGAATTTTGTGTGGCGGATGCGACCAATAGAAAAAGTATATTAGAATTAAAAAGAAATCGAGCCTTTACGAAAGCAGTTTCTAATATGGCAATTATGGATATTACGGACATTGAACCACTTCTTATGGCTGTTTATGAACTGTTGCAGGAAAGCGGAATTTTTGTCTTTGCAACGCAACACCCTTTGTTTTGTCACGTTGACTGAAAAATATATGACACCGCACAGTTACTATGATATAGCGATTGAAGGGCAACCGAAAGAGCAGATTTATTATCATCGTTCCATACAAGATATTTTTAACCTTTGTTTTAGAGCTGGATTTGTCATTGATGGATTTTATGAAGAATGTTTCAAAACCAACAAAGAAATTCCTATGGTAATGATAGTAAGGCTTAAGAAGGTAAAACGTGATAGCTTAAAATAAATTCAAGTTTGTCGGGTAAATAGCAAACCCAGCCGAGCCAGTCAACGATAAAATGAACGCCGCTTCGCGCCGTCGTTGACAGCCCCGCCCGTCTTTGCTGGTAGGCAATCAAGGGGCGACAGCAAGGAGTACTGCCGCCCCGCACTATTATTCAGAGAGGGGGAATTTCCATGACCGAAGATGAAGCCTACAAGGTGCATATCCAGTACACATTCAATGCCTTTTGCAAGGTAGTCATTCGTCACGCAGCCATAGATAAAATCTTGAAGCTGCGCCGGAGGTGGGAACGGGAAGTTTCCCTTGATTATCTGATGAGTGAAAAGTTTGTCCAGCTTGCCGAGCCGGAGTAGCTTGAAGAATATCTTTTTACCGCCTGCGGCCAGACCGCCGTTCTGTATCATGCGGAGCTTGCCGCCGCCCTTGCCCTTTTGCCGGAGCAGACGCAGGAAGAAATTTTTCGTTACTATTTCCTGCGCCAGCCGCAGCGAGTGATCGGCGTACATATTGGCCGGACACGCAGCACAGCGGGGCGGCATATCCGGCTTGCCTTGCAGCGGTTAAGGCGGCTCATGGAGGGAAATGACTATGAGTAAACTTCTCCCCTATGAAACAATCGTCAAAGCCCATGAGGGCGACCCGGACGCAATCGACACCATTCTTTCCCACTACGCCGGATATATCCGCTACTGTTCCAAAGTACACGGGAAAGTCAACGCCGAAGTTGAGGAACATATAAAGCAACAGCTCATTGCCGCCCTGTTCAAATTTCGCTTTGACCGATAAACAAAGAACAAACACTGGCTGTCATTAGCGGTTTCACTCCAGCCAGTTTACAATTCATCTATTCCTAAAGGAAGCAGGTCATAGTATAATAGAACCAACGACAAATATACTTTTAGGGGAGATATAGCAATATGAAAAGTAATAAATACTTAACTATTGGCTTATTAACAGGATTTATTGTCGGTGGTTGCATAGGTGTGTTGGCATGGGCGTTTTTGCAAAATCTTTTTGCTATTTCTATTTGTGCA